>Ga0187827_10001714_pt1 | contig 31496 bp, 20 predicted proteins | sample ETNtaG_39_FD_167969 | JGI IMG/M metagenome (GOLD analysis project Ga0187827, IMG submission 167969) | Marine microbial and viral communities from oxygen minimum zone, Eastern Pacific Ocean - ETNP2014_SV_150_PacBio MetaG (Illumina Assembly) | ecosystem: Environmental > Aquatic > Marine > Hypoxic...
CCAGCATCCAGCATCCAGCATCCAGCATCCAGCATCCAGCATCCAGCATCCAGCATCCAGCATCCAGCATCCAGCATCCAGCATCCAGCATCCAGCATCCAGCATCAGGATCTTGAATCGTGGTCTCGAACAGACCGTCCCTTGATTTCCGAGCCGGGGACATGGAGAATCAGAGCAACTGAGAAGCGCCGACTAATGCAGAGAGACCTCCAAATGAAGCGTTTGGCGAGAAGTCATTTCTCTCTCTGTCCTCAAGACTATTTCACCACAGAATCAGAAGGGATTAAGCATGAAACTCACCGGTCTGTCTGCAGAGCTGTTCGATGAGATCAAAAAGATTCCCGTTGTGGACGCCCACGAGCACCTGCCCACGGAGGCTGGTCGCCTGGCGGGCAAGACAGATGTGACTCGTCTGTTTGCCCATTACTGCAAGGCCGACCTGTCGTGCGCGGGTCTGCTGATGGGAAAAGACCAGAATGAAGTCTTCGATGCCAGCAAGCCACTCATGCCCCGTTGGAAGAAATTCAAACCTGCCTTTCAGGCGATTCGTTTTGGCAGCTATGCCTATCCTGCCCTGGCATACGTGCGTGACGTCCTCGGATTCGATGACATCACCGATAAGACCGTGGAGGCCATATCGGAGAAAATGCAGGCCGATGTCAGACCGGGCTTCTACAAACAGATCATGCAGGATCTGTGTGGGATCGAGGTGGCCATTCAGTGCACAGGGGGTGTGGAGAAAGGTGACCAGGATTTCTTCGTCTACCTGTGCGGCGACCGCACTCATGGGGTCCCCATTGCTGGGCTCGAAGCGGTGACCAATCGATCGATTCACGGTCTCAGTGATTTTGTTTCCGCCTTACGCCAATACGTGGCTGACCAGAAGAAACAAGGCGCGGTAGGCTACAAGGTGGGAGCGGCCTACGGCCGATGCATTGATTATCCTGATGTGTCGCACGGGGACGCTGAACGCGTTTTTGTCAAGCTGCGCGCTAAGGTCAATTCTGGCGTGAGCGATTTGGATCGCGAACTTGTGGAGAACTACTTGATTCGGCGAGCGATCGAGGCATGCATCGACGTTGACATGCCTGTGGTTATCCACACGGGGTACCAGGCTGGCGTGCACAACGACATTAGGAACGCGCGTGCGACGCACCTTTGGAGCCTTCTCCGAGATTATCCGGAGGCGCGGTTTGACCTTTTCCACGGATCGTTTCCTTACGTTGAGGACATGACCTGTCTTGGGAAGTACTTCGAAAACGTTTCACTGAATATGTGCTGGATGCACATCATGGGGCCGGATGTGTCACGCCGGGCCTTGTCGCAGTGGCTTGACGCGGTTCCTGTGACAAAAATCTTCGCTTTCGGCGGGGACTACAGTGTTGTCGAAAAGATATACGGGCACCTGCTTCTGGCCCGCGCGGACGTTGCTGCGGTTCTTGCCGAAAAGGTTGAGCGAGGCCGATTCAATACAGACGACGCGCTCCACATCGCACGACTCATCTTCAATGAAAATCCGAAGCGCTGGTACAAGCTGCCGCGCAAGCGGAAGAAGCGTGCTCCCAGGAAGAAGGCGTGATCTTCCCACTACCACAGGGAGAATCAGAGGCTGGTAGTCCAAGACGGAGGTGTGTTCACGGATTCTGCATTGGCAATGTAGGATGACCATCCTGCGAATGCGGCCCGTCACACTCGCCGGCCATCCATTGGTCTCAACGTCCAAGTGAGCAACGAACACCCATCAGAATCACGGCGGTACCGGATACACAGAACGCTTGCCTACTACGGCGCGTTCGTTGCGCTTGGCCTTGTGCATTCTTCTTTGGGGCCGACTTTGCCAGATTTGGCCGAACAGACCCAGGCCCGTCTGAAAGAAGTGAGTTTCCTTTTCACCACGCGGTCCTTCGGCTATCTGCTCGGGGCGTTGGGCGGTGGCAGACTCTTCGACCGGGCTCTCGGACATCCTGTCCTGATGGCAGTGCTGCTGATCATGGCTGTGACAATGGCTCTCGTACCATTCACGGAAACTGTGTGGATGCTGGCGACGGTCCTGTGCGTGCTTGGGCTGGCAGAAGGCACCCTGGACGTTGGCTGCAATACTTTACTGGTCTGGAGCCATCCAAGGTCAGTTGGTCCCTTCATGAATGGCCTCCACTTCTTTTTTGGCGTGGGTTCTTTCCTTTCGCCTATCGTGGTGGCTGAGGTGGTCTATCTCACCGGAGGTATTAAGTGGGCCTTTTGGGTACTGGCCCTTCTCAACCTCCCGGTTGTATTCTGGTTGATGCTGTTCCCCGGTCCGCCCATACCTGCCGGAGAGGAAGATAATCGGGATGAGGCGAAGAAGAAGGCACCGGTTGCGCCGTTCGTGCTCTTTTTCCTGTTGTATGTCGGAGCTGAAGTCGCGATGGGTGGTTGGGTTTACGCGTATGCTCTGACTCTGGAGTCGGTGGACAAGTCCAAAGCAGCCTATCTGACATCTGCCTTCTGGGGCGCTCTGACCGTGGGCAGGCTCTTGGGCATTCCGGCTTCGGCAAAGTTTCGGCCGGTCAGCGTGCTTGCCGTAGACTTGCTTGGCTGCCTCCTGTGTGCCGGGCTGATGCTTGCGTGGCAACAGTCTCTGGTTGGTCTCTGGATCACCACACTGGGGCTCGGACTCTCCATGGCTTCCATTTTCCCGATGACCCTGGCCCTGGCAGGGGAACGTATGACCATTACAGGTCGGGTTACGGGGTGGTTCTTTGTCGGCAGCAGCATCGGCAGCATGACGCTGCCATGGCTGATCGGCCAGTTGTTCGAGTCTGAAGGGCCTTGGACTCTTCCGGCAGCAGTGCTGTTCGTGTTAGTCTGTGCCGGGCTGCTTCTTATTTTCCTGAGCCGTCCAACGCCGGTGACAGATCTCAACAGCCATCCAATGACCGGTGACTGATAAAGATTACAGGGTCGAGCAGGAGCTATCCCATGCGTTTCTCGCTTTCCATGTTCAGGTAAAACGGGATGCGGAACTTCCAGTAGGTTCTGATTTCGTCCTCCGTACCGGAGGCGACCGAATAGAGCCTGGCGTCTGTTGCTCTGATTCGAAGACGAATTTGGCGATGGGCAAGCTTTGAGGGATCCGATTGGCTGTTCCAGGCGAGACGGTGGCGTATCGCATTACCATTGAAGGCCACGCTCTCCTTGAAAGAAAAGCCTCGAATCGCGCGGCCATCGAGCTCGGTGATTTCTGCCTTCACTGCTCCCCCCTTGGAGGTAGACGCATTCAGATAAAACTCCGGACAATCGGTCCAGAAAGGACGCGTCAACAACGTAGCTGGACGAGACCCAGTTGAGAGACTGACGAAACGATCGGGTTTCATGCGGGCCATACCTATGCCGCAGCGCTCCCTGATCTTCCCGTCGGATCCGCCCCAGGGATGCGCTACCCGAAAAGCGGCGTAATAGAATCGAATCTCCTCTTCCAGCAGGACCGGTGAACTGGCGCATTGCACCATACCCCAGTCCCATGACCCCTTAGGGCCGCGCCGGATCAGCGGTGTCCCTTGCGCAGCGCGGTGCCATGAATATCCGCTGCGGGCATAGGCGAGTTCTGGCTGTTGGTGCCCTTTCATCTTGTAGAAGTCCATGTCGTCCGTGAATGTCTGGTAAATCCAAAGTGTGCCTATCTCGTAGGCACCGTAAGGGATCGATCCAAGGCCGTAGAACTGCATCTGAGGAGGATCGGCCGCGTCTGGTTCCATGACAAGCTTTGGCTCTGACCACTGCAGAAAATCCCATGACTCGGAACGGCCAACGCGACGGTCCCCGAAATTCGGCCGATGGTAGGCTACGTAACGACCGTCTTCCGCGCGGTGCAGGCTCATCGGGCTGTCAGGATTTGAACCCGTCACCGGGTTTCGTGGCAGGGGTGACCAATGCACGCCGTCCGGGCTCCGGAACCCTGAAATTCTGTTTGAAGGTCGAGCGCCGCAGAGCATTTTGTATTTCCACTCTGGCCGTTCCTCCTTTGGATCGTACATCACCGTCGCCCCATGCGGCGCGGCATCAAACACGAGGTGAGTCTTCTTCCCCTTGTATCTGATTACATCGAGTTTCGGCCGTGACCAATCGAGTCCGTCCTGACTTTCAGCGTAAGCGAGGCAAAGCCCCAGGTCGTTCCGCACCGTGTACCACATCTGCCAGAGCCCGTCATCGGGACGCCGAAGGACCGAACCATACATAGTAATCACATTCCCCTCCGCGGGGTCATCTGAGACCAGGAACGGAGATTCACTATGCTTTCGGGGTGGCTCGAGCTTCCGCTCAAAGCCCTTGACGATTTCATAATCCCGGTAGTCGAAAAAGAGGAATTTGATCATCAATGCTGGTCTCGGGTCAGGAAGAGGCCGACTGGCTTATTGAATCGAAACAACAGGCCGCTGAGCATCAAGGCTTGAAGATTAGCTTTCCGAAATTCCGTGCGTCCTGAAATCCCCAATTGAGCGGAGTCCAGGTACACCACCGCATGCCATCGCCTTTTCTCAGACGGCGATTTCGGGTGACGTTGAAACCCCACGTGCCGGTGGGTTTCTCATCGCCGAAGACAGAGAAAGGTATGGCGAACTCAAGGGTCCATGCGTCCTTCAAGATGTTGGTCTTGCCAACAACCTGCCAGTTGCCCGACGGCAGGTTGTCCTTTCCATAAAAGCCATAGCGAATCGAACTGAATTGGAAGCACTGTTTCAGTCCCCACGGATTGAGCATGATCTGATAACACTTGCGCCGATCACGGCCGGGGTCGAGGAATAGCTCAATACTCTCGGCCCACCAGAGCGCCGTTCCCTGATGCTCGTTGATAGCAAGTGGATACTTGTATCCGACCTTGATGAATTCAGGGGCAGAAAGATGAGTTTCCGCGCAATGGACAGCGAAGAAGAGGTCTCTCTTTGTGCGTAGAACCCGCACTGTCGTCTGGTGAGGAGCCTCTTTCTTGCCCGGTAAGTCTGTGAAACTGTCCGCTACAGCAGCTTTGCTCCAAATGGGGTCGGTGAGAAGTCCATCCAGCTCTGGGCCTTTCTCAACGACAGGGCAGACCAGTTCTCGGGGCGTCCTGCCATGAGCTTCAATCTCTTCCTGTCTGGCCAGGTATTCCAGCTTCTTTTCTTTCCGGTTCAGGAGACCTTCAAGCAGCTTCTTTACGTCCGCTCGTTTGCCGAGAGGCGTTGCCAGACAGGCGGCTGCGAGCCGGTCCAGAACTGAGTGCCGAGCATCGAGAATGGCTGACCGGTCTTCATGCGTGTCCGCTGCGTACATGACTCCGAATTCTGAAGTCATGGGATAAGGTGCGATGCTTTCGACGTATTTGAACAGGTTGTAAAAAGCTCTGAACGACTCGGGTGGAACGAGTTCTTTGACTGCTCGGAGTAACGAGCGATCCGGGGCGTAGTCTGTCGCGTTCCAGAGCCTGTCAGCCATGGTAATGAAACTTGTGGGGAAAATTCTCTTCCCCGTCACCGTGCTGACCGTGACAAGCTCGATGACTTCGCCTTTGCCGAAATCGTGATGGCGGCTGGCACCCCAGTTTTCGGCATAGCTGGGGCCGGAGGCCTGAGGCCAGTTGGTGTAGTACCAAAGGTGCCGGGCCTTGATCTGATCTCGAAGTCGAGCAAGATGGCCTTCGTTCACCGGAATGCCGGGCACATGATCCCCAGCCAGAAACAGCGAACAGTTCTTGGGAAGCTTGCCTTTAACGACTCGGATCCAATGCTCGTCCAGGTGATCGCCGTGGTAAACATTAGGCATGAATGCCAGGCGGTTCTGATAGCCTGCCCTTCTGAGTCGTTTGTCGATGTCTCGCAGGTAGTGCAGTTGCGTTTCGTAGTACCCACCAAATCTTCGGATCGCTTCCGCGTCCGCGAGCGCGAGCTTGTCATCATTCATCACGGCCAGATGGGTGTAGCCAAGTTTGTAGAGCCACTCGAAAAAGCCAGCGCTGCGTTCGATGGACTCCTTATCGCCTTTGTATAGATTGCCCATGTTGACCATCCCAAGCAGATAGAGAAGACGGCTCTTGTGATCCTTGACCCATCTCTCCTGTCCTGGACGGACTTTCTCCAGGTCTGCCTCCATCGCCCTGGTAAGTTGAGCCGTACCGCCGTTCATCTTGTATCGAACGGCTTCCTCCAACCAGTAAGAGAACGGACGCTTGATCAACCGGAAAGGAATGTCTGGCCAATCCACCAGGTCTGCCTCACGGATGACAATCTGGTCCTTCCACCTGATCATGAGTTGGCGAAGCGATTGGAGCCCATGCTGCACGCCTTTGAGCGAATTCCCGATGACATCAGCGCGAACGACAGACACGCTTCCCGAGACCTTCAGAATGTAGCCCTCTGAGTTTTCAGGATGAGGATGCGTATGGGCAGCATCCTTCAAGCGCGAATCCCGTACGCTCAGTCGGATGACAAGAGAACCCGTCGGAGAAGCTTTCTCAGGAACCAACGCCGCGTTAAGGCCCAACCCCTTCGCCCAGGTAATAAATGGGCCGATAACGCGCGGGTCATTGGCTTTCTCATCAGTAGCAATGGTCGCGTCGGTCACCTTGAAGAATCTGTAACCATATTGCTCTCGTTTGGGCTTGGGCGTGACCGTCAGATAGACGTTCACATCCATCCCGTTGTATTGAGGATAGAGTCGCTTCGGTGTTGGGTCCGCGTTCACAGTTCCCGCGAAGAGCAGTATTGGAACTGCATGGATAAACATCTGCATCTGCTTCATCCTCTCATGTCTTTGCGCGCTCGTGGATGGGTCACCACACAGTAGAAGTCTCGGTAAACCGTGTCGTTAGTTCAACCTCGCCTCAACGGCTTTTCTCACGATTGCATCTACCTCTGCGTGCCCACTATTCTTGCTACTGACGAACTGCACTACAGCAGGGGAACTCGGTAGGCCAAAGTCTGTAACTCGGGTAAGAGTATTCAGCCTGAATGAAATCGAAGGTCGATTCGAGGCCGTTGAAAAGGTGCTCTGCAAGTAAAGGCAACAGATCCTTCGCTATCTCTTTTTGTTCCTGTTCGATCTCTCGCTGAGGAGACAACGGAAACAACAGCGAAGGATGTCCTGGATACAATGGGAAGCATTCCAGCCATGAAACAGTCAACAAATCTCGCCCTGGCCCTCCTTACCTTCAGTCTCATGCCATTGCTGGCTGAGCCTGATCGGTCTGTCGGTACCCAAAGGAGAGCATGAGCTGGTTGTTCGAAATCTGAAATTTCCAGACGGCTGGACGAGGCAATTCGATCCAACCATCATAGGCGTGCGGAAATGAGCAGGAATAGGTCCGCGGCCGGATTACTGTAAAGCGCGTTGAATGAGAGGAAACAAACTGTGGCTGGACAAGGACACCGAATCATTCGTACCTGGGCAGTGGACAAAATTCCTTCATGGCAGAAGAGCCTGGCCGCGGACGCGCTGGACTCAGTCCTGTGCAAGGAAGCGCTTTCTCTTCAGGACAAACATGCAGGCGGAAATTCTCCGGACCTTGACAATTACTGTGTGATACCGGGCGTGAAAGTCTCACTGCACGACGTGGCTCAACCTTCCGTCGCATCAAAAACCATTCAGTGGTTTCTCCGAAACATCTGCGAAAATATCGAGAAAGGACAGACCGGCGAAGCCATGAAGTTTCTGGGCATCCTCTGCCACTGGAACGAAGACACCTTGTGGCCGGGCGCACATTGCAGCCCGGTAACGGAGACCGTCCTTCGCCAACTCGTACCTCCTCCGACGGAGAAACAGAATCTCAATTATCTCTTTGGCTACGGAGGAATCGCCGATACCGGCCAGTATTCGATTCCGGATGAGAGCTATCAGCCGCGCCTTCTTGGAGCGAGCATCCCTGAGGCCGCTGTCCGGCTCCACCAGCGTCAACGAAAGCTCAGCAGACAGGCGAGCTCATTTATTCTGCCTCTCGTTCAGGACACGATGTATGGTGACGGGTCTGAAGCTGCAAAGGTCCGTGCTGAAGTAGCCCATGTCGCTGGCAGGCATTCGGCAGACATCATCTACACCGCTCTCTGCCTGGCCTACGACAGAATCGATGAGAAGGAAGAGAGCGAATTCGAGAAGCAGAAGCTCACAGATTGGCTGCCCGTCTTCGAGGGAGCGATGATCCCTCATCCCTATTACGTCACGCCGTTCCTTATCGACCAGAGCATGGATGCGGACAGGAATCTCCACCCTCTGTCTTTTTACGGTGAGGATGGCGCTGTTGGATTCGGTTTCGGAATGGGCACGCCCTTCTCCCTGCAATTCTGTATCGCGCCCGGCACTGTTTTCGGCCGCTTCACCTGCCGGGCCGGATTGCATCCAACGGCCGGCCCGAACGGGAAGGTCGTATTCCGAGTGAGAGTCGATGGTGAGATCATTTCGAGCAGCCAGCCCGTGGCCAGCGGGGACAGCCCCGCCGATCTTTGCGCCGACTTGCCGATGACCGAAATCTTGAACCTCACCCTCGAAACAGCGGCGGAGGAGGGCTCGGAACCTTCCCACAATCTCACCGTTTGGGCAGAGCCGTGCCTGCATCGCGCAGCCGACGACCCAGCCCCACAGCCAAATGACAAATGAAGATCTGAAAACCATTGGCCACTTCACTGCAAGAAAGAGGGTCAGATGAGACACCTGGCAATCAACGGCGGAGAACCCGTTCGCACCCGTCCAATGCCGGTTTACCCACAGCTTGGTGAACGCGAGGTCGAGGCCGCGACGCGCGTGGTCCGTTCCAACAACCTTTCTTCTCAGTTTGGCAACGAAACGGAGAATCTCGAAAGGGCTTTTTCGGAATACTCTGGTGCAAAACACGTCATTGCCACTTCTTGCGGTACCACGGCCCTGCAAGTGGCCCTGGCGGCTCTGGGAATAGGTACCGGTGACGAGGTGATCGTCCCGGCTTATACATTTCTGGCCACGGCAACGAGTGTCTTAATGCAGAACGGCGTGCCCGTATTTGCCGATTCAGAACCTCTGGTCCAAGGCATGGACACAAGCCATGTTGAGAAACTCCTGACCGATCGCACTCGTGCGATCATGCCCGTTCACGCTAATGGCTTTCCCATGAATATGGATCCACTGATGGCGTTGGCCAGGTCCAAGGGACTTTCCGTCATCGAGGATTGCTCCCATGCGCACGGTGGTGAATACAAAGGACGAATGGTGGGAACGATTGGTCACATAAACGCTTTCAGCCTTCAGCAGAAGAAGAACCTGTCCGCGGGAGAAGGTGGGCTCATCACCACGGATGATGATGAGCTTGCACAGCAGTGTCGTGCTATTCGGAGTTTTGGAAAAGTCGACCTTGGCTACAACTACAGAATGTCTGAAATCCATGCCGCCATCTGTGCCGTTCGCCTGAAGGATCTGGATGAGGCCAACGACCTTCGAATCCGGAATGCGGATCATTCGTTCTGGGCCCTGAGATTGACTCCAGATTCGTCGCCACGCGGGTAACAGCCCATGGTACGTGCCGTGCATCCGTCCGTTACGCGCAGTAATCTGGGACATCATTAAATTTCGCCGACTCGCCTTGGGGATGCGCTGTGCACGTCATATTCCGCTTATTGCTGTCGCCAATCGCAGACTCGTGAATGGTCGGCGTTTGGCAAGGGGGGCCGAAAGGACCGACTGAACAGAATGAGATTCGTGCTGTTGTCTGAAATCACAAAGTCTGTAAGAGAGAGACAATCGGCAACGGCCATCACAGTCGCCAGTCTGATCCTGCTTTCAGCAGCGACTTCTAACGCGGAAGATTCTGAATCCATGTCTCCAACGGCACCTGCACCAGACCAGATCGCTGAAATCCATGCCCTGATCAAACAACGCTACCTGCAGTTCCTGATCGGGACTGACAGAACATTTACCGGAGAACTCGGAGCGGAGGCCGGCAGGCAATTCCTGAAACAGATCAGAAAACAGATCGCACGTGCGATGAGATTCGATTTTTCGAAAAAGAACAGTTCTCCTTTCCGTGCGTTCCCAGGAGAGCCGGGGCACAAGGAGGAAGCCACAGTCTATTCACCTCTCCTGCAGCAATACCTTCTTCCGCTGGCGTACGGCTATTGTGTGAATGCGCCTGGCAGCCCGCATTACCGCAATCAAGGGGTCCTGCGATGCTACCTCAAATGCCTGGAGTATCTGCATGGCCGTGGTGTGCGCGCAGGAATGACGTTCCACAACAACGAACTTCGTATGAACATGGACGGCGCTCCCAGGCCGACACCCGTCGCCGCCAATCTCCCTCGTATGGAACTGCGGATGGGCGCATTGTGTCAGTCGGTCCTTTTGATGGAGCCATGGTTCAAGAACACCGAGACTTTCAGAAACGCCCGGTCACTTGTCCGCCACCTGGAGATCCTCGGACGGACATCAGGCCATGTGCGTTATTATGAGCCTTATTCCAACCCGGATGCATTCCGGCATCGCGTGCAATCTGATGCCATCCAGAATTACTGCGACACCACCCTGGTCTCCGCGCTGCTGGAGAGTAATCCCGAGCGCAGGCACAGCATGCTGCTCGAAGCCAGTCGCGTCTTCACCGACTCGCTCAAAGTCATCCCGGGCTGGGCGGACACCATCAAGCCCGATTTCACCGGGTTCCACCATCGCGGCATCTATGGCAATGCCTATACGGGCGGCTTCATTCCTCAGGCCGCGTTTGGAATCCACGTCCTTCGTGAAACGAGCTACTCGGTCGAACCACAATCAATCGAGAATCTCCGAGAGCTGATTCTGACTTACCGTCTTTACTGCCAGAAATATGACATGCCCTTCGGCATTCGGGGCAGAATGCCTCTCAATTCGCACCAACTCAAGACCGGGGTGATGACTGGTATTCTGATCTTTGCTTCGTCATTGGGTTTGAATAATCCGTCCATGAGACCGGTCTTCGCACGTCTTTGGGATACCGATGAAGTCGGCCTGAACTTCCTGTTTTCCGGTGGGCGCGGCAAAAGCCTGCGCGGCCTGTATCCACTGGAAATGCTCGAGGAACTGATCGCCGACGACATTCAACCCGAATCAGACCCCAATGGCTTTTGGTACAAGCCTTACGCCGGCCTCGCCCTGCATCGCCGAGACAATTGGATGGCCGCGGTCAAAGGCACCGGCAAATACGTCTGGGATTACGAAGCAGGTAAAGCGAATGAAAACGTCTATGGCCAGTACCTCAGTCATGGCATGCTCACCATCTTCGCCCGGGGAAATCCGGTCAACGACATCGACAGCGGCTATCGACTCGACCATGGCTGGGACTGGTATCGCATGCCCGGCACCACCTCCGTCCACTTTCCTGTTCGTCCAAGCCAGTCTTTGCAGCACCGGCGGTTCAGTTCAGAGACATTCCTCGGAGCTGTCTCCTGCGATGGTCAGAACGGCGCCTGGGGCATGATTTTGAACCAGCCGACTTTCGGCGACGGCACGCGCATCGACCTCCAGGCCCGCAAGAGTGTCTTCTTTATCGATGATCTGCTCGTCTTGCTTGGCACAGGAATCACCGGCGGCGACGGTGTCCATCCAGTCGAAACAACCCTCTTTCAATCGTTCCTCGACAAGCCCGATGAGTTTCAGATCCTTCCGTCACGCAGCCTGGTCGATCCCGCCGGCAACGGTTATTTCGTACCGGACACGGCCAATCTGAAGGTATTCAAGGGTGAACAGCGCTCGTTCCGTCACGATGGCAAGACGCCCTCAGAAGGAAACTATGCTGCGGCCTGGATGAATCATGGGCTCAAACCGCGCGACGCTTCATACGAGATGGCTATTCTCGTTCGCGGTGCTGACACCGTTGAACGTCTGGCGAAAAGGCCCGAGCAGTATTACCGCGTCGTGAAGCAGACAGACGCCCTGCATCACGTGGATTTTCCAGGCCAGCGGATGAGCGGCCTCGTATTCTTCGAACCGGCGAAGGCTCAGCATCCCATCATTGCCGAAGTGAGTGAACCTTGTCTGGTGATATGCCGGCAGTTAACCGGTGGGCAAATCCAGATCGGCGTCTCCAACCCCGATCTGGGTCTCCTCGATCCTGATGCGCCAACGCCTACCTTTGATTTTATCAACCGGGATATGAACCAGTATTCACCAAGCCGGCCGCGTCCTGTGCTGGTGACGCTTACGGGAAACAGGAATCTCATTGCTCCAGCAAAAAACGTCACCATCACCTCACAGGACAACCGGCATACTGTCCTGCGTTTCAATTGCCTCCATGGCATGTCAGTGCAGGCCAGGCTCGACACCGATTAGCATGAGAGCCCTTCAGCCTGGAGCGTGAAACAGCTCCTGGTAAGGGAGGATCACTTCAGCGGCGAAAAATCCATCGCCTTCAGGTAGAGGCGGTCGGGTGGCCGGGCCAACAGTTTGCCATCGAGCTGTGACTGCCTGGCGACTTTCTGCCATTCGAGATCGTTGTTGAATGCTTGCCAATTGGCGTCCGCCTGTTTGCGGCTGGTGTGATGGATGAGGTAGATCAGAGTGTTGTCGATTTCCGGTTTATCGAAAGGTGTCCAGTAGCCAACGTTATTGATGCCGTGGCTGTTGAAAATGCGGGTGGTGTGTTCGCGGAAGCGGGCGTTGAGGTCGGGAAGTTTGCCTGGGTTGGCAACGTAGGTCCGCAGCTCGAAAATGCCTCCCGGCTTTTTGATCGCGTTCATGTTTGCCGCGGAATAATCATTGGCAGTCATGAAAATGCTTTCAGGTCTCTCGGCGAGCAACCCTTGAAACTCGGGGATGTCGAGGACGGCTTTCCACTCCCTGTCGTGTGAAAAACGATTCCAGTTTTCGTATGCCGCGTAACGGGAGGGGTGTTTGAGTATATAGACGAACCTTCGCCTTCTGATCATCGATCCGTCTGTTGGTATGCAGTAGCCAATCGCCTCCAGTCTATGCTTTTTGAATATACGGGCCGTATGGTTTCGGAAACGTTTGATGAGGTGTTTGAATCGGCCTTCGTTGGCCTGATAGATGCGCAGTTCGAAGATTGGTCCCTTCAAAAGACGGGTTGCAGGGGGCGAGGGAGCCCGAGGAGGCGATGCGTCATGGCCGGGGGATAATCCAAGCGCTACATCGAGAGGCGCTTTGAAAATCCAGGCCATGTCGTCCGATATTCTGTTGCTGGCATCGTGGCCCCCGATGAAGAGGTGGTTGTCTCTGAAGGGGGACACACAGAATGTGCGCGGCGACACCAGCACGACTTTGCCGGGCACATATGAATTGTTGACTTCCTGGATGGTGTATTTCTGGTCTGCCGTGCGGATAGCATACATGGCACCGCCATACAGAGCGCTTCCCTTCCAGCGCAGCTCGTCTTTGCCACGGATGTTTCCCTGAAAGCCGATGATATGCACCGTTTCGCCGGTCAATGGATGATCCACCGGGTACATCATGTTGTGTGCGGCGAGCGAATAGGGAACGGTGACGCCGAGTCTTTTGCTCATAAGGTCAGCCATGTTCGCTTCGGCGTGCAAGGTGTAGCCGCCTGAGCCATCCGGATCGAGACGTTTGACGTCGCTTCTCGAACGGCCACCGGGCGCCCACAGAAACAGGAGTGATTCGCCTTTGCCTTTGGGACTTCTGATGGATGTCAGGCCGCGGACGCCGCCGACGTCAGTATCAGTGTCATGTTCGAGATTGATGATCTCGGTGTATGAGGGCCGTTCGCCATCATTGCGTTTGTAGATGGAACTGCCTTCCGAAAAGTACAGCGCACCGTTGGCCTGAGCGATGCCGAGGGGACGGGTCCTGAAGTTGCCCCTGGTGAGGAAAGGGAATTCGAGGTGAGGGTCCCAGCGGACTGTGCCCGGGTGCTCAGAATCGTAAACGCCCGAGGCGACACCAGGGTTGCCAAGCAACAGAAACAGCCGTTCGACGCCCGTCTTCTTGTCTCTGTAAATCTCCATGTCTCGGGGGACCCATCGTATTCCACCCGCACGGGAACCATGCCGGACGAGTGCGTGTCTCCACTTGCCGCTGTCATCGTTGCGCACCCAGACGGAAACGGCACCGCCTCCCTCAAAGTTCGCGCCGGCGGCCATCACCAAGAGGTTCTGCGGCTTTGGCAAGAGCTTGCCGGATGCATCCCGAGTAAAGGTGACCGACTTGAGAATGTTGCCCTTCATGTAACGAAGGTCAAAGCCGTTGGATTTGCCCATATCCAGATCAACCTGCCAGGCCCCGTTCGATGAATCCAATCGCAGGACCTGTGCCGATTGTTTCTGGGCGTCCGGCGGAATCACCCACCTGGCATCAAGCCAGTAGCCGTTTGCGGCGAAGAGTTTCTTTTTGTGTGCCACGAGATGCATGATCTCGGAACCGCCCGCATAAGCGCCATTTTCATCGATGTAACCCGCGTCGTAGCTCTGCACCCAGCGGGCGGCAGGGGGTGGCGCCTCCTCGGCTGGACAGATTGACGAGCAGTGGATCATCAACAGGCTCAGACTGGTGACCGGCTTCCCCACGAGATGCACTTCTGATTCCTTTGGCAGACAGCCGCCCGGGGCGGCACCATCAGACCAGTTTCAACGAATCGCTGAGTAATCGGTGGCCTTCATGTAAATCGATTCCGGCCGTTTCGCGAGACGGCCGACGCCGGATTCTCTCGCCGCTTTCTTCCATTCGGGATCGGCCAGAAACTTCTTCCACGATTGCTTCGCAGCGTCGCGGCTGTTGTGCTTGATGATATAGATCAGGCTGTCTTTAGAATCCGGTTCGTCGGTTGGATGCCAATAGGCCACGGACTGCATGCCCTGCTTATTGAACAGCCGAATGGTGTGGTCGCGGAAGCGGGCATCGAGCTTTGTCAGTTTGCCTTCAGCCGCCTTATAGATTCGCAGCTCGAATACGTCGTCGGCGTCCGCATCGCCGTTCTTCCAGGTCGGCGAATAATCAGTGGCTTCCATGAACACGGATTCCGGCCTCTTCGCCAGTATCCGGCCAGCTTTCTGAGAGTCTGCCGCAGCTCGTTTCCAATCGGGGTCTGCCATAAACGCCTTCCAGGAGGCCTTTGCTACTTCGCGACTCTTGTGCCGGATGACATAGACCAAAGTGTTCTTCGATTTCTCTGGGGCGGTCGGCACCCAGTAACCAACCGATTCGATTCCATGTTTCTTGAACAGCCGCACAGTGTGATCGCGAAAACGGGTATTGAGCGCGTCTAACTTGCCTTCGTTAGTCGTGTAGGTCCGCAGTTCGAAGACATCGCCGAACGACGAAGGCCCAGAGGCAAGCGAGGCAAGAAATGTGATTGCGATCAGGATGGAAACGAGTCTTGTCATAGGGTGTCCTTTCAGTCTTGGCTCTGCGTGTTGGCGGATCGTGCACGATGCTCCCGAGGGTAGCTGTCGGTTGGGCGTTATTCGACTCAGTTTCCTCGCATTGTTCGGCACCAATTGGCAGCCCAGAAATTACAGGAAGTGAAACACCATCAATCAGACACAGGTTCACCGAGACACACTTGAACGCGAAGGACTCCAGGCTCTGTGACCACGAAGCATACGACCATCAAATTTCGGTAGATGAACTTCCTCAATCTTTCTGGTCGTATCGAATGTAATCCGGATGGTTATAGAGCTGCTTCTTCGCCGCTTGCTGCTTGTCATTCTTTGTGAACCATTTCTTCCCGTGCCTGGACGCCCAGAAAGGATGGTCGTTTTCAAGATGGGACGGAAGGCTCTTGATGAGCCCATCGAACAACGACCATACTTCTGCCTGTTCCGGGCTCTTACGCAGCCTGACGTAATCGCGGCCATAACGGTTCTTTCCCGTGAGATAGAGACGCCCCTCGGGCTTGCCATAAAAAGGAGATCTGGCTTCCAGCAGATAGTCCTCGGTGCGGAACACCTGAACCGGGCCCGTATATGCGTAAATCCAGTCACGATGGCTATCGGACTTCCCGCTCAAGAATGGCAATTGGCTCTTGCCATCAAACAGGACGTCCTTCGGGTGCTCGACGCGTGCGATATCCAACAGCGTGGGCGCGACGTCAGAAAAATCGGTCAGCGCATCGGTAACCCCGCGACGTTTGACGCCCGGCCCCTTCACCACATAAGGCACGTGAACGCCGCGCTCCACACCACGGTCTTTTGCGGTCACCGCAGTACCGTTGTCCGCACAGAAAATGAACCAGGTGTTCTGCTCGATGCCCAGGGCTTTTGCCTTGTCGATCAGTTTGCCGATCAGCTTGTCCATATACTGGATGAGATTGGCGAAGCGTTGTTGCTGTCGGCCGCTGTATGCTTCCAGCGCGCGCGTTTTCTCCTCCCCGCTCATTCCCTTTGTATCCGGTTTGGGCAATTCGATATCCATCTGCTTGCCCGCGTCGGGCGTCGTGGAATAGGGCCCGTGCGGGATCACCGTCGGCCAGTACGCAAGAAACGGCTCGTTCGCCTTCGCCTTTCGCGTCATGAAATCCATGAGAAATTCGCAACGGATATCCGGGCCAAAATCACCTTCCGTAACCTTGACATATTTGCCGTTCTGGACCGTCGACGGATACCAGTAACGAGTGTCTGGCAGCTTCATGGGCTTCCGCAGGCCATCGGCAATGATATCCTTCCCCGTGTGGCTCTTTATCTTTTCCGGCCCTTCCCAGAGACAGTATTCATCAAAGCCCACTTCAGGTTCCCATGGGTTTTTGGCGCCGCAATGCCACTTGCCCGCAATGGCGGTTTTGTATCCGTTTTGCCGGAGCAACTTTGCCCAACTGTGCTGCTTCGTGAATAGAGTGCCCCTCGAGCCTGATGCCCACATGTCATTGCGAAATACGCCCGACCGATTTGCATAGACTCCTGTCATGAGGAGCGCTCGCGAGGGCGCACAGATGGCCGGGGCAAAGCAGGTACGAAACCTCACGCCCTCGGCCGCAATCCGATCGATGTTTGGCGTCTTCGCCGTACCGGGCTGACCGTAGCATGAGAACATGTCCGCACTCACATCGTCCGCCAGAATCAGAACGATGTTAGGCCTGGCGTCCGCCAGGGCACTTATGTGCACACACAACAGGAGAGTGATGCCAAGAGGCATGAGCTTCAGCATAAGGGTTTGGAAAAGAGGGAACGATGGAAGGCTGAATAAGAGCAGACGAGGCAGTTTTCGCCAAGACGCCCCCCATGCCCTGCATGACTCAAGTAACCACCTTCTGCTATGTTGGGTCGCACAGAAGGCCCCGTCGGTACTTCGTCAATTAGCCGCCGGTCTCAACCCGGGAGAGGATTCACATTCCGACCGTTTACCTCCGTTTACTTTTCGTAGCCGATCACTTAACTTCGACAGTAGATTCAATCCCTCGAAGTCTTAATCCAGATGACAGAATTCGAATTAAAATCCCTGCATTCTGACGCGATTCCAGCTGCCCTGGAAAAGGCCAGACAGTACCGCGTTCTCAACGAACCGGGCGAGGCCGAGAGCATCTGTCTCGACATCCTTGTTGCCCAGCCGGAGAACGAACAGGCGATGGTTGTTCTCCTGCTTGCCATGTCCGACCAATTCGATACGCAGTTGCGCACAAAGTTTCCTGAAGCAAGAGACCTGGTCGGTCGCTTGCCCAGCGAATACATGCGAGCTTATTACAGGGGAGTCATTCACGAACGCCGGGCCAAGGCGCACCTGCATCGTGGCAGCCCGGGGTCGAATCATGTTGCCTATGAATGGTTCATGAAGGCCATGCAGGAATTTGAAGTGGCCGAATCTATCCAGCCGGCCGGCAACGATGATGCCATCCTCCGTTGGAACACCTGTGCACGATTCATCATGAACCGTGGGCTGAAACCAGGACCGGAGGAACGGGCGCAGACGATGCTCGAATGACTGACTTTGCCCGCAACCCGTTATCTTCGCAGCATTAGAGGGATGGAACGGTTGAGCCGTGAAATGTGGCCGCTGATGCTGGCCAGTCAGCGGGACTCCGGTGATCTATGAGATGCTCGGCCATGGTCGCCGCCGAGCAAGGCGCAGCCGATGTTCCAAATCCCGATTCCCTGATTCAATCCTGAAGCAGATCCGCGCAGAGCCGCATGATGTCTGTGTGCGTAACGATCCCAAGCAGTTCTTCTTCGCTTCTCGCGATCACTATGCTGCGTACATTGTTCTCGATCATCAGGTTGATGATCTCCTCCACGGATGCGTCCTCTTTTGCGGTCACCGGCGGCGTGCTCATGATGTCGCTGGCGCGAACAAGCTTGGCCAGATTGGGGACGAGCTTCGAGCAGCGAGTCACCATTTCGATGTCCGCAGTAGAGACGACGCCGAGTAAAAAACCGTCGTCAAGGATCGGAATGTGATGAATATCGTTGAGTGACATCCGCGACGAAAGCTTGCTCGCAGTCTCATCGACATCTGCAGTGACAATTTCGTGTTGCATGATGTCTTCCGCATTCAGGGGTTTTGCTGCTGTACTCATGATCGACCTCCATTTGCCACCTTCCTCTGTCTCAAAAGTAGACTCTCCTTCAATGCACCTTGTGCATGGAAAGCCCGGGCCGGGATACTGCTCCTGCAGCTTTTTCCCGGACCCAATGCTCTGTGACATCGCCACTATGGGAGCAACCAATGTTCCACCTGCGCAGGCCCGGGAATGCATCGCGGTGAATGAAACTGGAACTCATCTTGCTCGATGATCGGCAACATAATCAGCCGCAGAATTTGCGTGTAAATGCGGCTGTCTCCCTGGCCAGTTTCTGAAAGGAGGTCCGCGATGAAGGCTTACGAATGCAAAGAATGTGGCGCTCACTTTTCTGACCACAGCGAGCTTTCACCCCGGCACAAATCGGTCATCAAATGCCCGAGATGCCATTCCAACAGAGTGCATCCCGAGCCGACAAAGGTTCGTCCGCAGGCGAAGAAAGCATGCGGGGCATAGGATGGCAAAGGAATGAGAACGAGAGCACTGTCCTGGTGTGTTTGCACAGGATGGCAAACGCATCTGAGGGCATGCTTCATAAGACGGCAGGGGAATGAAAACGAAGGGATTGTCTTGTTGTGTTAGGAAGGCTAAGGGCCTTGCTTCTCTTAGCCCTTTTCCCTTGCCTTAAATCGATTGATATCAGGATTCTCATGAGCTTCTTCATGTTGCTCAGAGTTCTAACAGGGCCCCCAGTAGATTGAGGTTCTTTCCCTTCTGCTTAACGGCCAGGACCGGGACTTCAATATTCTCGAGGACAGATTCAGTCACGCTGCCGAGCAGAATGCTGGCGCCGATTCCCCGGCCCCGTGTGCCCAGGATGACCAGGTCGGCGTTCTGGTTGGTGACCTCCTCGAGGATGGCATGCATGGGATTGCGGTCAAGTCGGAAGATTGGAACGAGAGACACTTCGTGAGTAGAGATTTCCTCAGCGAATCTCTCGAAAGAAGCTCTAGCATTCCTGCACATGATGCCTGCGAATTCTTCGTGCGATTTGCCTGACTTCTCGAAACCGATCGGGACATGATAGGCATGGACGCAGATCACCTCGCTCAGCCCAGCGTCTTTCGCCATGCAGACAGCGGTCTGCAGCGCGTCCGCGGAATGTTCGGAAAAAATCGATGCCCACCAGGATGCGCTCGATCCGCGCATGGCTGTCTTCGGGGACCACCAGCAATGAACACGGCGCTTTGCGGGCGAGCTTGACCGGCAGGTTGTGTGTGTGATGTCTGCCCAGGTGTTCGCCGATGATCATCAGGTCCACATCCTTGTATTGCATCTTGTGAAGCAGCTCGTCCTGAGGCGAGCCCTCGGCGACTTCACTGGCGACTTCGGAAGCCTTGTCCACGAGATAGTGCTCGTCGACCATCTTCTGCATCGTGTGAACGATAGCTTCGTCCGCGGGCTCCCACAGTACCGGAAACTCTTTCCTGACCTCCTCGGGAAGATCGAGGCTGGCCGGCACATGGACGAAGTATGCCTTGTCTGCCAGTGAGAGGCAGTGAATCATCGCCGCATACTCAAGGGTATTCGGGTCTTCATCCTTCAGGGAGAGCCCGATCATCAGTCGCTTGAATGGATACATGGCTGACTCCTTTGACATAGGGCCTGTGAAGAACGCAGTTATTGCAGACGATGACTGATGCCGCACACCTCGTATCCAGTATTACGCGACAAGTCACCTCACTCCAAAGCAGGCCACGACAATTCGCTCTCGGTCCGCCTTACCAATATCTGGTACCTTGCTACCATTACGGTATGCGAACTTGCTGTGCAAAGAACCTGTTGCTGTTGGCGTTCATCAGCGGTGGTTGCTTTCTGCCATCCTCTGTTGCACAGGTGATCGTTCGGAGGGGACCGCAGAAGGCCAAGGTACCGGTGAGCCGGTTGCCGGCGGACCGCAAGATGGAGGGCTGGCTGAGGCGCGCTTCTGAGGCCTATGCCAGGAAGGACTGGGCACTCTCTATCGCGTTTTGCCAGAAGATTCTTGAATCCGGCAGGACGGCCTACATCACGAAGAAAGAAGCGCCGAAGGTGCTTGCCAGGTTAGCACAGAAAGAGACGACCAAGCCGCCGGCAGTTTCCCTGAACTTAAATCCATCTAAAGCTCATCCGTCAACTCCTTCGGTTCCTGTTCCAGAAGATCCAGAGAATCTGATCAACCTTGAACAAGCTGCGCGGTGGCTGCTCTTCAACATGCCTGAAGAAGGCAGAGAGCTCTATCGCGCTCAATACTCCCGGCTCGCGGAACAGAAACTGGCAATGGCGCGCAAGGAGAATGACGTCTTCGCACTCAGTCGTGTCTGGTCCATGTATCCGTTGACCTCCAGTGCGTGGGGGGCCGCCAATCGGCTCGGAACTCACCTGCTTGAGCAGGGCAAACTCCTGCTGGCCGTTAAGGAATTTGAAAAGCTCATTCAGCATCCTGAGTTCTCAGACCTCGCAAAGCCGGAGATGCTGTTAAAGCTCGGCTTCGCTCAGATTACTCTTGGCAGGGATGCAAAAGACACGATGCAGCTCTATGCCAGCACCTTTGCCGGGCGCCTGGCCAGCGCCGGGGGCGACAAACGTTCGGCTGCCGCGTTCTTCGAGCAGACCTGGGAGCTGCCTGACCTCCCTGTTTCCGTGGCGCGGGACTGGCCGTCATTTCTTGGCAGCGAGAAACGCAACGTCATCGCAACGACAACTCCCCCTTTCCTCGATCCGGTCTGGTCATTCCGGCTCGGGGAGATCCCTGGCTTCCCGCATGAGAAGTGGAACTCAATGCTCGCGGCTCGTAGACGCTCTACCGACCGCGCCCTTCCGGCAATGTACCCCGTGGCCAGGGCTGGCCGCATTTTCTTCAAAAGTCTCGGTGGAATTGTCGCTCTTGATGCGCGCACTGGACACAAGCTCTGGGAGAGCGCGGAGTATCCGGGCGCACTCTCAAGCTACCTGGCAGAAGCCCTGAAACTCAAATCAGAGAAACATGCCGCGCTGACGGCTAACCTGATATCGTGGCTGCAAACTGCGGTCTTCATGGACGTGACCGAATTCAGCATTGCTGCAGGTGAGATGAATGTGGTCTCGGTGAACCGTGTTTTTCCGAAATCGCAGATTTCCGGATCGACTGTCTCCACCTTTGTGCCCAGCCAGGCCAAGCAGAATCAGATTGCCGCGTTTGATATTCAGACCGGCCGGGTGAAGTGGCGGATCTTTGGAGGCGATAATGAAGACCTCAAATCTGCCGAGACGGTGAACTCACGCGATTTCAAGAACACCTTCTTTCTAGGCGCGCCCACGATTCATCAGGGCAAAGTGTTTGTCATGGGCGACTCCGCGGGTGAGGTCTCGCTTTTCGTTTTGAGGGAATCGGATGGTTCGCTCCTTCGGCGGATTTCGCTCTGTCTTTCGCAGCCTGCCGCGAGCGAGGTTGCGGAACGTCGCCAGGACGCCTGCCCGGTGACCATCCACGAGGGCATCGCTCTCTGCCCAACGCAGGTCGGCCGGCTGTTCGCTGTGGCTGCCCATTCAGGTGAGATTCTCTGGACGGCCAGTTATCCGAGGTCTACCAACCAGATGCCTCGGAGCGTTTATCGGCCCCAGCGATTGCTCAAGAGGCAGGTCGTTGCCGCGCCGATAGTTTCAGGTGAACGCGTGTTCTTCTTACCCGCGGATGGCGATCGAGTGCTATGCCTCGATCTGCAGACTGGCAGGTTGATCTGGAAACACCTCGTGGATCACGAACACGTCCTCGCCGCAGTGAACAGCGATCGTGCTCTGGTCATCGGCTGGGATCGAAAAGCCCACGCGCTGCATGTCGATTGCCTCAGAATTCAAGACGGCATTGCCCTGAAAAACAACGGTACTGCGCACATTGATGCACAGAGATCCTGGCTGAAACCGGGGGGGCGCGGGCTCCTTGCCGGCCATCAATATCTGCTCCCGATTGACGGAAAGCGGTTGGTCAATATCGATCTCAAAACCGCCAAAACCACTCTGGTCGTCAAGACGGCTCTCGAGTATCCACCCGCTGTGCTGCCTGAATCGCGCATTCCTCTCCCGGAGCAGTGGCGGTTCACGATTCTGAAATTCAAGGAGGATTGGACGACCCCAGAGTTCGATGACTCCGGCTGGCGGGTGACCTCTCCGACGGTCCTTCTCTCCCATCTGGGATTTACCAATTTCAAGGGAACGGTGCGCTACCGCGTCCCCTTCACTGCCACACGAGTGGATGGCCCGAGCCGGCTGGTTTTGAGTTTTGGTTCGCTTCCCCAGGATTCAAAGATCTATATCAACGGGCGCCTTGTAAGCAGTTCCAAGGCTTCTGCCGAACAGACTGATTTCGATATCACCGGGATCTATCAGCCGAACCGAGAGAATCTTCTGGCCCTCGAAGTACGCACCTCGAGCGTGCATCGGTTGAGTGTCCCTTTCCTTCACTGGCAGGATCGGCTGAACACGCGCCGCGAGCTCGGCAATCTGATAGCGCACCGCGGCATGGTCATCAGCGCGGGCCCGGAGGGTCTGGATGCCTACCCGCAGATGAAAGACGTTTCGGAAAGCCTGCAACAGCGGCTGGCAGCCAAGGACCCGGAAGCTGAAGACCTTCTCCTGATGGCGAAACTCCATCTCAACCTTGGCAAAGATCACGAGGCGGAGGCATCCATCAGGAAGGCGCAAAGGCTGGAGGCACGCGCCACGATTAAAGAAGAACTGCGCCGCGCCCTGTTTCAGGCACTGTTGAATCAGGCAAGGAAGAAACCAGACAGTCGAGTGTTTCAGGAAGCGCTCTCGCTCGCATTGACCCAGCGCGAGAAATATGAAGTCCTGCTGCACCTGATTGATTTTCATCAGGCAGCGGGAAAGGGCGTCCAGGCCGTCCGGATCGCCCGTGAATTGGCGCTTTCAAATCCCAATCACTTCATCGTACTGAAGGACGGACGCAACATTCGGGCGGATGTCTGGCTGCAAAACAAGATCGGCAATATCGGATCCGAATCTCAAGACAGAGAGAAGATTGTGGAGATGTTCAAGGCAGACCTGGCCAAAGCAGGTAAAGAGGCATCTTCCCTTCTCCAGATTCTCCGCGTTTACAGGGAGCTTCCGGAGTGCGCGCCGGTGTACTTGAACGTCGCAGAGCAACTGATGAAGGAGGGGAGCTGGCAGCAGGCCGAATTGCTTCTGTTGAGCCAGACGGATTCCAGGGGAACGAAGATTGCGTCCAACGCGCGGAAGCAGTTGATACATCTTTACCACGAGCTTGGGTTGCAGGAAGAAATGTCTTATCAGATCAGAGTTTTCAAAAACCTGCATGGAAACGATCAGCTCGATGCAGAGATACAGGGCTTCCTGACCGCTCCGATGCCAGAAAATGCAAGCCCGAGGCGCCGGGCTGTTAATGCAAAGATCAGTTTCAGCAGCTCTTATTTGCGGATGGCTTCCTACCATCTGCCGTTGTCCGGCACGGGGACCCCGTTCACCCGTCAGACATTGGTACACATGACGAGCTATTCCACATTCTTCATGGGCAAAGGATGGCAGTGGTCCCTGAATTTCCCTTATACGGCGAGGGTTGGCAGGTCGAGCCCGTGGCGTCAACGTCCTTTCTATGGCTATTCGAGCCAGATTGGTCTGAAGGCAGTCGGCCATTTGATCGTTGGTCCCTTCAGCCAGTCGCTGAAGGCATTCTCACCGCTGATGCGCCAGGTACTCTGGGAATATAAGAACGATTGGCGATCCCAGGCGCGTTCCAATGCTCAGCCCTCGCGTTTTAATGTCTATGCCGACCCGAGCGGCTCGGTAAGAATTCAGAAGCTGCAGAGCCAGTCCTATCAGGACTATTGTTACTTGGTAGGCGCATCAGCTCATGCGGTTCTGCTGTTCGATTCGGGCGACCTGGTGGCGCTTGACCCGGCATCCGGAGCAGTAAGGTGGCATCTACCTGTCAAAGGAGCGACGCAGGTCCTCGCGCTTGCTGGCGACCACCTCCTCGTGAGTCAGGGGAAGGAGCAGCATGCCCACAGGCTGAGGGACGGTAAGCTGACCAAACGGAGCCCGGCCAGACTGGAGGAAGGACTCTCTTACCAGGGATTATCTGTCACGATAGACACGGCTGCCGGCGAGCTTCGCTGCATCAGCTCGATCGACCGCCGTGTTACCTGGCGAAAGAAACTGACAGGGAATACAACCTTCTTCCGCGTCAAAGCTGCCGAGCTTGGCATCATACAGGAAAACGGCAGCCTCGAGATTGTTTCAATCTACAGCGGCGTCACCTTGTTCAAATCAACATTCCCGGTGAAGGATGGTCTGCCGTTCGGTCAGACTCTTGGATGGATGACTCCATCGCGCCTGTTCCTGCTGCTGCCGAAGCAGAGGTACAAGGGCATTGACTCGGCTTCACAGCTCAAACTTCTGAAACGCCTGCCCAGCCAAACGGGCCGTCTGACCGCTTACGGCACTCTCCACTGTCTTGAGAATGGAGGCGGGCTGTCCTGGAAGCGCGAGTTCAATAAACATGAGCTCTTTCGCTCCTACAGTTCCGGCCCTGGTGTATTTCTGGCCACGAAGCGCAAACAAAGGAAGGAGACGAAAGGGAAGATCACCCGTACCGTCCAAGACGTGGATCTGGAGGTCATTAACATCCACACCGGAAAAACGATAGCCAAAGAGGAATTCAATAATCCGGGCCACATCTACCAGATCCACGTGATGGATAAGAAGAAGATCGCCATGCGATCCAACCGCGGGACATTCCAGATTGAGGTAAAGGAGGAGTAGGCAGTAGATAGGGGAAGACGATGTCAGGCCATCCTTTCATAACTGCGAAGGAGTTTTTCGAGGAACTGAATGCGGCAAACCAAACGGCCCCAATGACGCATCACCTTTCTCCTGGACTCACTGACAATGAGTTCTCCCAGTGGTCAATAATACACAAAGGGCATCACCTCCCAAAAGACTTGTTAGATCTTCTTAGAGTGCATAACGGCTTCCGTGTCTGGAACGATGAGTCAACCCCCTCCGGCGGTTACTTTGTGCTTCTTCCCCTCTCAGAGATCCGGCACGCCCCTTTCATCATGTACGGAGGAAACAGGGACCTCGATGACGAGTTTCCCCAATCGGTCATGTGCGTATCCGACACTCCAGACAGTGACTTCTTTATTCTGCTCGACTTATCAAACGGCAACTATTACGAGATCGATCCAATAGAACCGTTTCAAGACGCAAGGTTCGTCGCTGCGAGCACAAATGAATTGCTCAACTGGGTGAAAGAACAATTCGTAGACTGTTCACCTTACGAAGATGATGATGAATAGCGTCGAAACGGCCTAACCAATCGCTCGTGCGAGCAGCTTAGCTCCAGCGTTCTGAGATTGCTCAGTGGGCCGCGCCATCAATACAGACAGCAGATCCGGTGTATTCCCGATCGGGATTAGACAGTTTTGTGCTGCGGTTCTGCAGGCCATTTGTATTCTGATGTCGACCAAGCTTCGGTGGTTTTCGCTAGGCTGATTGGGCGACCAGACCAATCCCGATCGGGCCAATCCTGCTCGCACCACAGAAATTTAGGTGAGCAGCGCCCTGATTCTTCCTACAGAAATTCCCGTTCGGGAATATTGTGGTTGACATACACCTGCACCACAGAGACGCGAAGAGCACGGAGATCTGAATCCAGATTCACAGTTTCTTTCTCTGCGTCCTTCGTGTCTCTGCGGCGTGACCTTACCGGATTCTGCGCCGCGGAAGCGCGAAGAAGTCAGAAATCATATGACTACACACATATCAATTATTTGCCTCGCTTTCTTAGCGATGCTGCCCGCAAAGGAGATCTGTGCCGAAGACGCGAAACGGAACCCACAACGCCCCAACATCCTCTTCCTCTTCAGCGACGACCATGCACTCCGAACCATCAGCGCGTATGGCGGAGGCATCAACAACACGCCCAACATCGATCGCATCGCCAGCGAAGGCGCCACATTCACTCGTAGCTTCTGCACCAACTCGATCTGTTGTCCGAGCCGTGCCAGCATCCTTACCGGCAAGCACAGCCATCTCAATGGGGTGACCGGCAACGGCTCGAAGTGGGATGGAGAACAGATGGTCTTTCCGAGATTACTCCGCAAGGCCGGTTACCAGACCGCGCTGATCGGCAAGTGGCATCTTAAGGGCAATCCCGGCGATGAATTCGACTTCTGGAAGATTCTGTCCGGCGCCGGCGGGCAGGGACACTACTACAACCCCGATTTCCTCACGGCCAAAGGGACGGAACAGATCACGGGCTACTCCTCCGACATCATCGCCAACGAAGCGATGAAGTGGCTGGCCACTCAGCGCGTCCCGAAGAAACCGTTCATGCTCATGTGCCAGTTCAAGGCGCCACATGTACATCGCATGCCGGCTCCGCGGTACCTTCGGCTTTACGACGGCACTCAAATCCCGGAGCCTCCGACACTGTTCGATAATTACAGAGGTCGCCAGCCCTATGCCTCTAAAGCATGGATGCAGATCAAGGGAATCCCCAATCACGTACTCAACATTCATCCCGCCGCGGGCGAGGTAGACACCTCCAGGCGGGTCGGAAAATTCATGGCTCGCATGACGCAGTCGCAGCGCGATGCCTGGCACGCTGTCTTTGATACGCGCAACGCGGAATATCACCGTCTCAAGGCCGAAGGCAAGCTCGAGGGCAAGGACAAGATTCGCTACCAGTACCAGCGGTACATCAAGGACTACCTCCGCTGCGTCGCGGCCGTCGACGAGAACATCGGCCGCCTGCTGCACTGGCTCGACCAGATGAATCTCACGGACAACACGATCGTGATCTACTCATCTGACCAGGGCTACTACACCGGCGAGCACGGCTGGGCAGAGAAAAGATGGATGTACGAAGAGTCGCTCCGGATGCCACTGGTCATGCGTTGGCCGGGCCGCATCAAACCAGGCACACGCATCGACGGCATGGTCCAGAATATCGATTACGCTCCGACATTCATTGAGATCGCCGGCGCCACAGTGCCCGCGGCCATGCAGGGCAAATCCCTGCTTCCGCTCCTCACAGGCAAGACGCCCGACCGCTGGCGGCAGTCCATCTATTACCACTATTACGACCACGGCGCGCATAACGTACCCCGTCATGAAGGCGTCAGAACCGGCCGCTACAAACTCATCCACTACTACACCGACGGCCAGTGGGAACTCTTCGATCTTGAGAAAGACCCAAACGAGTTGACCAGCAAATACAACGATCCCGCCTACGCAGACGTGCAAAGCAAATTGAATCTCGAATTGGCCACGCTCCGTAAGCAATACAAACTTCCGCTGCTGCCGAAATTCGAGAGGAAATGAAAATACACCGCAGTCCAAGATGACTCTCGGAGCTTGAAGATTCCTTCGCAGAACCAATCTGACATGACCTTACCAGCACCAACACCGGCCAAGACATATTCTCGTTCGGATCTCGAACAGCTCCGCTCTTTCGACCGTGCGGATATTTTCAGAGCGCTGCGTTCTTTCGAAGACGCGGGGCTTTCGGATGATGAGTTTGTTCTGAAGGCGGCCGTGCTGCTGGACGGATCGAAGACTCCGGGGCTGTCGGACGCAACGAAGGCGAAAGATCCCCAGGCAATCCTCGATGCGACAATGGATGCCTGCCGGGGGACGGTGGTGGCCGGGAAGAGCAACCTGGCGCCGGTAAGTACTGAGGCCGCGGAAGATGTGCTTCAACACCGATTCACCTTCTACGATGAAACGCATCAACTACCGGTAGACATCGATTGGGATTTCAATCCAGGCACGGCGCATTGGGGAATGGACCTCAACCGGTTCTCGTATCTCCGCCCACTCTTAGCCGCCTGGTATACCACAGATGAGGTCCGGTTCGCACGGAAGGGGGTCGACCTGATTCTGGACTGGATCGCGAAGTGCGATTTCGGGAGAGGTTTTACAGCGACGCCATACGTTTTCGGGTCATACCTGAACAACGCGATCCACTGCGAAGTGTGGGGCCAATTCATACGACAGGTTCTTCCCGCCGGGATTGTCGAACCTGTCGAGCTTATGCGGATTCTGAAATCGCTTCATGACCAGCTCGCCTATCTCGAGATTGTCACGAACGGTCACGCCGGCAACTGGCCGACGATAGGCTGCCGGGGAATACTCGCGGCCCTCGCCGCTCTGCCCGTTTTGCGCGACCGCGAACAATTCGCCCACTATTGCATCCGGACCCTCTCTGAACAGATCGCCGACCAGGTGCTGCCGGATGGAGTGCAGGACGAATTGACGCCGCATTACCATTGGTGCGTCGTGAACAATCTTCTGGTGTCTCTAAGAAGCGCGCGAGAACTCGGCCGCGACCTGGCCCCCCGGACACTCGAAACGCTGCATCGGATGGTGCACTACACGCAGCAAACCATCATGCCGGACGGCAGCGCGCAGTTGGCCTTCAATGACAGCGATTGCGCGTCCGTGCCATCTGTCGAGTCGCTGCTGGAGCAAGCCGGTCTGGAAGACTCACTGCCTTCGCCGGCACGTGGACCTGAACTGTTCCCGTACGCCGGGGTCGCTTTCCTCCGCCAGCGTCCAGAGGAAGGGGATCTCTATCTCGCCTTCGACGGTGGCCCTTACGGCCGCGGGCATCAGCATGAAGACAAACTGGGCTTCTGGCTTTTCGCTTACGGCCGCAGCTTTCTGGTCGATCCCGGCAGGCATCTCTACGACCGTTCCGCAGCGTCTTACTACAACTACCTCCGCAGTACCCGGGCACATTCGACCATCCTCATTAACGGCGACGGCCAACACAGTCGTGGCCGGCCGGACACTTGGATTCCCAGGGAGCCGTGCCCCATGGAATGGGAAGTGGGCGAGGACGAAATCCGAGCCTCCGCGTTCTATGACCTTGGTTACGGTAAACACAACGCAATTGAATTCGTCCATCGCCGCGAAATCGTTTTCGTCAGAAATCGCTTCTGGGTTGTCTTCGATAGTGTCGAAGGCGAAGGCGAGCACGAAGTCGACCTGCGCTTTCAGTTTGCACCGTGCGAGTTGGAGGTAACCGGAAGCAAGGCCCGGACCTGCTTCGAGGATTCCAACCTGCTGCTCTGGTCGCTCAGCAGGGAGGGCTTCCAGAACATTCGGATCGATGAAGGAGAGGAGAATCCCCGTGGTGGATGGTACTCGAGCCGCTACGGCCTCATCGAGCCCGCGCCTTGTCTGTCGCTTTCCACAAATGCGGCTCTGCCCTTTTTCTCCACAACGCTCCTCTTCCCGTTCAAGGGTGAGACTGAACCCGAAGTCTCCCTCTCCCTGGAAGCAGGAGAGGTGGCGGTAACTTCTGAAGAGTGCCCGGCCCGAATCAGTTCGAGATTCCTGGGCAAATGAAATTCAGGCCTGGATTTCTGCGATTCACGGCAAACGATCCCAAGCGCCGACCAGTCGGCGCACTCCAGAGAATCGCCGCTCTTGAGAGCAGCGTTACGAGGCGACGCTCATTCTTCCGTCGCCTGCGCTGCCTGTATCAGAGGAATGATTGAGTGCTCTGCCTTGCTCATCGGGTGTTCAAGCGCTTTGGCCATGAGTTCTTTGAGACGCTGCGAGCCGCCTGCCTGCTCGTCGCTCCATTCTTTGACGAAATCGCCGCCCTTGATGTCTCGCGTGAGAATCTCCTTGGCTTTCGCTCTGAACTCTTCGCTGACAAATCGTGGGCCGCGAGAGAGCGTACCATACTGGCTGGTGGTCGAGTGATGCAGCATCTGTTTGAAGAATCCGTTGCGAGCCATCAGGCCAAGAATCTCGGATGCCTCACCGGACGCGTAGAGTTCCATGATCATCAGCTCAGGGTTGAAACCCATGTCGACTCCGACCTCGAAGCATTGCAGCAGCCAACTGGTCAGCCCCGCCCAGACCACCTGTTCAGCGAAGAGATCCAGCTCGGCTTCTTCACGGAACGAAGACACGAAGACCCCGCCGCGGGTCAGACCTATGCCTTTGCAGAGCGCGAGGGCTGTCTGTTCCGCATGGCCTGACGCATCCTGATGAACTGCGTATTGAGCCATTGCACCTTTGCCCCGTTCGAACAACTCACGGACCATATTCCCGGTCATCCGTGGCGCGACCATCACCACATCCACGTCCGCCGACGGCTTGATCAGTTCGTAGCCAACGTTGTATCCGCTTGCCCAACACAAAGTGTTTCCTGATTCGACTTCTGGCGCGATCTGTTCGCCCCAGATTGACGGCTGGGATTCATCGGTTGTGAGGATGAGCAACACGTCAGCCTGCCGGGCAGCTTCGCCAATCTCCAGCTTTTCAAATCCGTCCTCGATTGCCTGCGTGCGGTAATCGTCGTCACGGTTTCCGACGATAACGCTGACGCCGCTATCGCGTAGATTAAGCGCCTGAGCGCGGCCCTGATTCCCGTATCCGAGAATAGCAACGGTCTTGCCTTCGAGTGGTTCGAGGGACGTATCGGAATCTTTAAGAAGTTTCATAGCCGGGTCCTTGAGTGTTTGGGGTCAGTAACTCGTCACATGTTCTCTTTCAGGAAGTCGCGATACAGAATGGTCTCTGAAACGTTGTCGACTTCATTGCAGTGCTCCCAATCGATCCATACGTATTCGACGCCGAGGTAGCCACCGTAACCGGTCTTTTCCATAGCCTGGAGGACTCCGAGATAATCGATGGTGTTCTCTTTGAACGACGCCTGAAGCCGATTCGTTTTCGCTCCACGGACATGGAAGTGGCTGGCGTGCGCCACCAGCGGCTCGATATCGGCATCCGGCATGCCCTGGCGGGTGAAGTGCGTGTAATCGAGGGTGAGAGTCAGCCCGGGAACGCTTCCCACCAGTTCCAGCGCAGCTTTCGGATTCGGGGCGATCGAGCCGACGTGTGCTTCAACGGAGAAGATGAGCTTATGCGCTGCTGCTATCTCCACGCGCCAGGCGAGCTCGTCGAGGCAACGCTGCCAGGAGTCGTCCTCCGGTTCCGTATCAAAATAAACGCCCGGCAGGCAGGTGAGATGCGGGCTCGCAACCACGGCTGCGTAATCGAGCGTGCGCTCAAAACAATCCCTTGCTTTCCTGCGCCGATCAGCATTCGGTTGATTGATCGC
>Ga0187827_10001716_pt1 | contig 31487 bp, 24 predicted proteins | sample ETNtaG_39_FD_167969 | JGI IMG/M metagenome (GOLD analysis project Ga0187827, IMG submission 167969) | Marine microbial and viral communities from oxygen minimum zone, Eastern Pacific Ocean - ETNP2014_SV_150_PacBio MetaG (Illumina Assembly) | ecosystem: Environmental > Aquatic > Marine > Hypoxic...
AGGTGATACATATTTTAGGAATATTGCCAGATAACCAATTTTCACGTAGGGTTTTTAGCTCATCACCTTTCCAGATTTCACTTATTGTATTAGCCTCAAAGATATTTCCTACATTTAATTCTTTCGATAATCTGCAAGTACATATATTTACATATCCATCTATTAAAATCTCAAGTTTTCTATATAATGCATAACAAGGAATGGTCCCTACAGGTATACTTGATTTAAAACTATGTCCCTTAGGCAACTGATCTCGTGTTATTATACCGTTCCAATTATCCCAATCTTCTAAGAACACTATTTTATCTGTTCTAACATACTTTTCTATTGTCTTGTAATCATCTGTTTCCTTGACCTTATCAAAAGGCTTATCGACACGAAGATGAATATAGATATCAATTTTATTCCTTTTACTGTTATTACGCGAAATCAGTTCAACTATATTATTAAAGGTTTTATCATAACAATCTATCCCATATAACCTTTTAAACTGTTCACTGCTACCAATAGCTGTTGAAATATTAATAGATGAAATATTAAGATCTATTAGCTCATCAATATTAAACTTATGTAATAAAATAGCATTAGTAAAAAAACTTACACCCAAAACATTTCGGATATCCGTAATTCTTTTTATTATATATAAAAGAGATTTACATGTTAGGACATCCCCATGGCTGGACCCTAAGGTGATATGACCCTGAAATTTAGAATAATGTTCCTCTAATAAGAAAAGGATTCTCTCTAAATATACTTCTTTAATGTAGCCTGGCTTTCTCCAGTCAACACCTTTTCCATACGCACAAAATGAACATCTCGCACTGCATATATTTGAGACCTCAACTCTGAGTGGCACATAACGGCTTTCCAAATATTTCAATGCAGTCAACAATTTTGCTTCCATAATTGGTCAGTAATTAAAATAGGCTTCTAAAGGATATAGAAGAAGTTGGGAGAAGGCTTTAACCTGATTCTTTCATCATCCTTTATTTTCCTGTTAAATAGATCTTTTAAAAATATACTATTTAGGGTTGTAATAGAATTTCAAATCAGAATTATTATGTACAATCTTTTCAATATAGTATCCGCCAACATAAATAATATTGCTCACATCAACGGCATTAAGTGAGGATATCAGTCAGTCAGCCAATCAAGTACAGACTTACCCTCTAAAGTACATTAAAGCAAATGGATAGCTTCAGCACTATCCTGCTTTCTTATACCGCTACTCGCGCCTAATATTATAGCCTTCATATATTTATATCTTCTCTATTGTCAAAAAATATAAACCCAACTCTTGTGATATTATACAGTCTAAAAAGAAGCCTTAAAGGAATAGTGCTGTAATCATCAAATTTTATTTTATGCCTATCAAGAATCTCATTTAAAAATGGGCTCCTCTGAATTTCTCTTGATATGATAGTTCCAATATCTCCCTTTACCCATTCTTTTAAAGGCATAGGCCATCCCTGTTTATCCTTTCTCCAAACTATTTCATGTGGTAACTTGTCTGAAAATGCTATTCTTGCTATATACTTAGACCAACCCATATGAAGTTTGTGTACAGAGGGCAATTTGTTTAGGAACTTAATCAACCTATAATCCATGAAAGGTTGTCTTGTTTCTACACTAAAAGCCATAGAATTAAAGTCCATTGTACGAAGCAATCTTTTAACACTGTTATTTATACTCCAATTAAAGGCCTTGTTTACATTTGTGAAATAATAATCTTTTCTGAATGTGTTACGTGATAATCTATAATCCCTATCCAAAGTTCTATTAAGCTTTTTCTGATATTCCTTCATGTTCATAATATCCTTGCCTTCAAAGTACTCTCTGCTGAAGAAGGCAAAATATATCGCATCCTTTAAAGAAATAGGTTTGCGTAACATGCTTGTCCAATAATCAAATTTCAATTTTGAGGTAGTTGAAAAATAATTGTTCCAAAAGCGTCCATATCCACCGAGTTGTTCATCCGCGCCCTGTCCATCCAATGTTACTTTAAGTCCTATATCACTACATATCTTAAAGGTATTATAGGATGCAATATTTAACTTTTCATTACAGTTTTCACCATACCAAATGCCTTTATCGTTCATGGCAAGTATATCTTTATTACTCGGCGCAGCACGATGAGATTCCACACCTAAAAAGTGGACAACTTTGTCAATAAAACCGGATTCATCACAGTATTTCTCATTTAATTCACTATAGATATTGGAGAGAGTAATAATCTTCTCAGTGCTTCCTACCTCCCCCCTCAGCTTATTGGCAATATAAGTAATAGAGGAACTATCCAGACCACCGGACAGTGTACATCCAACTTTCACATCCGCCCTTAACCTCTTTCTTACAGCATCCTCCAGAAGAAAGTAATATTCCTCTGCGTATTCTCTCAATCTCTTTATTGAAAAGGGACTATTATCAAAGTCCAAAGGAAGCAGCTCCCAGTAGTTTTCAAAGAATAAGCTCTTCTTTTTCTCTTTTGCACTATAAGTGGCACTGCAGCCATTTGGAAATCGGCAGACATTCTTAAAATATGTTTCCAGATGTGATTCACTTGGGCCATCCAGTAGATACGCATAAAACTCCTTTATATTAGGTTGTAACTTTAATATAGGCAATATTGCTTTAATTTCAGAACACACAATAAATAAATCATCATGAAACATATAATATAATGGCTTTACTCCAAACCTATCCCTGGATATCCAGAGTCTCCTTTCATGATTGTCCCATATTACTATAGCCCACATCCCATTAAACTTGTTCTGACATTCCTTACCCCAGGCCATGTATGACTTCAGAATAACTTCGGTATCACAAGAACTGGAAAAAGAATAACCAACTTTCTTTAACTCCTTCTTAATCTCCTCAAAGTTATAAATCTCTCCATTAAATACGATCCAGTATCTACCACTTTCATCACACATTGGCTGATGGCCGGTAGAGGTCAGATCTATTATTGACAGCCTTCTATGTGCAAGGCCAACAGAAAAACGTTCACCCGGATATTGATACCTATTTTTTGGAGCAAACTTAAAATTAGAGTCAATTACGTCCTTTGGTGTATCTTTACCGAAATAACTTTTATAATTACTATTTTCTACATCAAAAAGTGCATAACCTTCATCATCAGGCCCTCGATGTCTGATCATCCCTGCCATCTCAGGCAGTTTAGATAGATTGTGGCTGTGATTTTTAAAACTTACTATAGCTATAATTCCACACATATTTTGTAATCGTTTACAGGTTAGGAGTTAAGAGTTCGGATGAAAAGGAATAGAATGGTTTGAGAACATTGATTCATAACTTTCAGCTTACAGCTTTGGAATTGAAGGAGAAATATTATGATGCAATGTCTCTCAATTACATCATGAAAGATGAAGTGTTTAATCATATATCTTATAAAACTAATTGTTGCACTTATTAGTTGAAGCTACGTAGCTAACCTGTAGCCGTTTGAGATATTTATCTATTATAATATTTTGATTATTTCTTCGTTTTTCATGATCCTCACAAATTCTGTGCCTGGCACATACTGTAAAAGCGGGAATTTGTGTCCCTATACAATTCATCAAAACTACCTTCCTCTACTATCCGTCCATCCTTTAAAACATAAATACAATCACAGTTCTTAATTGTAGACAATCTATGTGCAATAACCACAATCGTCCTTTTCCCAATCATACTATTAATACTTCTTTGAATAAACATTTCTGATTCTGCATCTAAAGATGATGTAGCTTCGTCAAAGATCATGATTTCTGGCTCTTTATAAAGTTCCCTTGCAATAGCTATTCTCTGGCACTGTCCACCAGATAATTTGACACCTTTATCACCAACTATCGTTTCAAACCCATCCTTATTTTCATTAACAAACTCAATACAGTTTGCGTGCTTAGCCGCAGTCTTGATCTTTTTACGACAAAGAATATCACTAATGTCACATTCCCAAAGTGACACATTATTAGCAATCGTATCATTAAACATTACAGGCTCCTGTGTAACGTAACCAATACGCCTTCTCAGCTCACGCATATTTAAATCTCTGTAAGGTATCCCATCCATAATGATATTTCCGGACTGAGGAACAACTAATCCTGTTAATATGTCAAACAGTGTGGTTTTCCCGGCTCCTGATTTCCCAACAATTCCAATTGTTTTGTTCTTGGGTATTGTTATATTAATATCAAATAGAACTTTCTTGTGTCCATAACTAAAATTTACGCCCTTCAACTCAATATTTTCTTTAAAATGTTTTACTTTATTAGACCCCACTATTTCTCTATTCAAATCAAGACCTTTTGTAGCTTCCTTAATGGTCTCTATACCGCCTATTGCTGCATTAAATTTTTGCCAGATTATTTGGAAAGTAAATATTCTAGAAAACGCTTTGTAAAAAAAAATCAAAAGGATAAATATCTCTGCCATTGTTTTTTTGTTATAACCAACGTGGTAAAAAATAAGACCGGATAGAAACAATACTGTCGCCGGTTCAATAATAGATGTAGGTATTGCGATCAAAACACCGCTTTTAAACCGATAACTGATATTTTCATCAATTTTTTTATGAAGCTGCTTAAGAAGATGTACAATACTATCTGACGCCTTTAAGTACTTAAAGTTATTTATAGTCTGAATAAGCAGGGATTGAATTTGAGAATTTGTTTCTGATGTGAGAAGCGACAGTTTTCTGGCTATTCGTGACAAACTTCTGAGCGCTGCAAACATACAAAAACATATTACTAAAACCAGAACAGTCCATCTCCAGTTGATTATAAAAGCAGACAAAACATAAATAAATATAAAAATCATATTAACAATTATATCTATGTACCCTCTAAAGCTGCCTACAGCCCTACCTGTTTCGGTAGTAATGATATTATTTAAATAACCAATACTATTGTTTGCATAATAGCTATAGCTCATTTCACCATATCTTTGGGATAATCCAACTTTTAAGGTTTTCAACAGATTGGTAGTTATATAGAGAGAAAGAGTTGCCTGAACAAAAACAAAAACACCTTTTAAAGAAAAAACAATCAACAGAAGAGCAAGCAAAGAAAATAGAGATACGCCTATGCCAATTGATTCTATAAATTGATAAACAGTTTGAGCATACGCATTATGGGCGGTTTTTGGTTGACCATAATCAAGTATAGGCAACAACATCGAAATGCCAAGACCTTCACATATTCCTCCCGCTAAAATGATAAAGCAAAGAAAAAAGAGCTTCTTGCCTGCATAACCGTAAAAAACCTTATAGTAATGAACTAAAGAACTGGTAATAGGAATGCTCATAAAGAACTTAACTTTTCAATACAGTGGAATAATAAGATACTTTTAAGGACTTGTAAAAATTCTGAGATTTTTAACTACACGAATGACATCATTTTGACGGGAGTAGTTTAATTACAGTAAATCTCTATTTTGATGGAGAAATTTTGCGCCAATACGCGCAAGGATCTCCCCGTGTAATGGACTTTGTTTAATCAGGGTATTGAACCGTTGTTGAAGATCCTCATCCTCTTCACTTGGGTACCATGTCCCCTTAAGTCGCATATCCATTTCCATAACTAAATCCGCAATCTCATCAGAAGTATTCTCTACAATTTCTAATCCTGCTTTTTGATATTCACTGGTTTTATTCATTTTCGCAGCTCCTAACTCAAGAATTTCATAAAAAGAAAGAAAACGTCTCTCATTTTTATGCCATAACTTTTTAGGCAGCCATAAAGAATCTTTATGCCAGGTCGATCCGTGCTCTAATGGAATGATGTTTGTAAAAGCAATGGGGCGTCTGAAAATCACGGGAACAAAACCAAGACCTGCAGTATCAATGACAAAAAAACTACATTTAGCGCTCAAATATATGTCAAGAAATTCAGATCTGTACTTAATAGCATAATCAATGATCATTTGATTATTCGTCTTTAAAGGCTCTTCCACTATAGCGCCCATTCTAAACACATAATAACCCAGTTTCGTTAGTTCTTCCATAGCTAATAAATAGTTGTGAATACTTGAGTTTCGGTATAAATATTCACAATCACCTGGGTTGGACAAGTCCTTGGATAACCACGTATTAAGATAAACCTGGTCGCGAGCTAAAAAGCAAACAAAATCAGCATCTTCAGGTACACCTAATTTGGTTATTGCCTCACGTCCCAGACTATCCTCTTGAGGAGTAAAAGAGAGATGCGTCGATGTTTTTGCAAGAATCCCATGTATATTAAGAATATAATGTCTTTTAATTTCATGAGCTTCATACCCGGGTAGCCATTTATTAACTCTGGACAAAACATATACAAAGCTGTAAATAGATAGTTTACGTTTCCACATTTTTGCTAATTGTGAATTTGAGATTTTCCAGTAGAAATGGAAAAAATCAAACGAGTGCGGAATGAAGTTGCCTATGTCTCTTTCACATAAATACACCTCTGGTTCCATTGCAAAATGGCCTATTCTAGCACTCTGAATACCTCCAAACCGTATCAGCACAAATGGTCTTAAAGCACGTACAGCCAAAACAAGTGGTATAGCGATAATTATTTCAATAAGAGAACGAGTTTTTTTGAAAAATACAGGGAGGCCGCCATCACATATCTGTTTAACCCTGTCTAAAATAAATTTAAACATATATTTTACCTTTCTGTTTATTCATTTTTCTCGCAAAAGCCATCCCCGCACCCATAGGCAGCCCATGCCCAAAGCTTCCGTTTGAACATTATCAGAAGTTGACGGTTTGCTACTTTCTTACCTGTAATAAAGATCTAAATTTCTTTTTCTCTTTTCTCCCGGACCGATTGCCGTCTAAGAAACAATTCGGTATTCACTGCCAGATGGCCAATCCTATCATAGACTAAAAAGCCAACGCGAACTTTAATAAACAAATTTGCTATTCGTAAACATAAAAAAATGACACTACCAACGATCACCGCTATTTTTCTCTTTATTGGAAGCAATCTTTTATTTAATGAGCTTACATGCAGAAATAAGGATTTTCTTCTCATTTTCAATGATTTCACGAGGTGGTAGAAAGGATATTTATTACTTTAGGGTCGGCTTGCCGTAGGATTTTATTCAGAAGACGATATATTATAAATAAACGTGTATTTGTATAGAAGTTAACATACCGAAATACATTCTTGCAGGATGGGGTGGTATTTTTCAGAATCAGTAATTCAGTCTTAAAGGGTATGAGCATAAAGGGCATGATCATAAAGGGCAAGACCAAAGCTTTGAAGATACGTCCGCCCAACCAGGTACTGTTGTGAAAGTACCCCCAGGTGGAAAACGAATAATGGAAAAGTATCTTTAAACGAAACTTGTCAAAACGAGAAAGATAAGAAATATGTTTCTGGGTTAAAACTGCTTTATTAAATCCGGATACCTGCATAGTGCCCTTGCCAGTCCATAATGTAAGTCCGTTTACTGTCGTCTTGAGAAGTGAGTCGCTCCAGGGAATCCCCAGCCAACCACAAACGGCCAACATAACTTTTTTTGGTTTTTCACACAGATCCTCCAGACGTACTGCTCGCGATCGTTTGAAATAATCTTCCCGAACAGGGGATCCACTTAAAAACCTGGCTACGATAACAAGACGAGCTAATGCTATGTCTCTTCTGCCCAGATCTTCCCAATAGTGCCTGAATTGTGAGCCAACAGTTTGGACCGGTTCTCTCACCATGTGTATGAAATAGGTATCCGGAAAATCTTCAATGAGCATTCTTACATGCATAGATTTGTTCCCATGCAACCCGAAGGCAATGATAGGATTATTATTAACCCGGTGTCCTGTGGCATCAGCATAGGCAATATGCAAGGCTTGAAAAAAAGAGCGACGGGTTACCATTTCTTCGGTGGAAAGATGGTGAAAAATACTTTTTTTGAAAGTTTCCACGTCCGCCGTCATGACCCGGTCACGCTTTTCGCCAAGCTTATGAAAATTAAGGACTTCACCGATTGCGCTGCCCGTACGTTTGCATTTGGAAGTCTTACGTGCATCAAAAAGTACAGCATAATAGTCAATAAAAGTCTTCACGAGTTCTTCGATGGGCAAATGGCCGTGCTCAAGCCAAAATTTATAATAATCCATTATCAAATCATCTGGGAAACTAAGAATACATGGATGGGAGTCAAGTAAAGAAGACATGAGACTGCTGCCCGTTCGACTTGATGTCATTATCGACACAATCCGGCTCAAACGATTTAGCGACAGGTGAGAATTTAAGCCTGCTTCAGCATTGATAGCTACTTTAGTCTCCTTCATATGTATGTTCCTTAAACAATTCTGAATTCATCCAGGCAAGTGATTTTGCAAGATCCTCAATCCGATGGATCTGAATCAGATTCATGCGGTTATTTATCAAGTTCCATGCATTTCGTAAGTTTTATTTCTTAAATATTTATCAAATATTTTACAAACATGGCGAACAAAATATTTTCCAAGTGATGTAATATCAATGATTCCATCAGAAACATTTATTATATCGTCATTTATGAAAGGTTTTAAAGCCTGTATTTCATGTTGGAAGTATTTTTTATGATTTATTTTATATTTTTCTTCAATTTCTTCCCAGCCAAGAGTTCTATCGCAAATGAGGCGAAATATCACTTCTCTTCTAACTATATCGTCCTTGCTCATTTTATGCCCTCGTTCTATAGGAAAATTTATACCTTCTCCAAACTTACAGTAAGCGGAAAGATCATATACGTTCTGAGCATAATAATCACCCATAACAGTTGTTGCTGAGGGACCAATTCCAATCATATTTTGAACTCTTCCGGTCGTAAAGCCTACAAAATTTCTCCAGACTGTTTTATTTTTAAATGCCTTCGCTAAATCATCCGCAGGTTTTGCAAAATTATCTATACCTATATAATCATATCCTGCGTCCTGTAGAGTATGAGCAGTTTCAACAAACATTTTAGTTTTTTCCATATTATTTACTATTTTAGATTCATCGATTAACCGCATATGCTTACTAATGTGCGGTACATATGCATATCTTAATAGAGCAATTCTATCTGGAGAAAATTTCTTCACAACTTCTATTGTTTCTTGAAAAGAAGTTCTTGTTTGAAAAGGCAAGCCATACATTAAGTCGAAATTTATGCTTAAATAGTTTTTTCTTATATCTGGCACAAGCAGCTTTTCTATCATTTCAGTGGATTGCACACGGTTAACGGCTTCCTGAACTTGTGGATTAAAATCTTGAATCCCAAAGGATATCCTATTAATACCCTTCGTAGCATAATATTTCATCTTTTCCTGGTCACAAGTGCGCGGGTCTATTTCTAACGCAAACTCGTCAAGTGTTTTAATGTCAACTAATTCTGAAATTTTATCTATTAGCAATTCGAAATCATCTAAATCAAGACAAGAGGGAGACCCTCCTCCAAGATGTATTTCTTTTATCTTAGGAGCATAAGAGTGCTTTTCAAAAAAAGAAGAAAATAAATCTATTTCTCTAAAAATATAATCTAATATTTCTTGCTTTACATTTTTCTTATTTGTTATATAAGCATTACATATGCAAAAGTAACAACGTTTTATACAATAAGGGAAATGGATATATAGAGCAAAAGAATTGTCATTTTCGCTATGACAAAACACTTCCAAACCTTTCACAAAATCTATCTCCGAAAAGTTCTCAGTCCATTCACTCAACGTTGGATAACTAGTATAATAAGGACCTTTTAAATCAACTCCATACTTATTTATTATATTCTGATTTAATTCCATAGACTTGCCGCGGCCATCATTCAAAATGGTGTTTGAATTGTGAGCCAACAGTTCTGAGAAAGCCTTCTTTGTCAATAAAGTCCATCACCATAATATAACAGATTGTAAAGATTAGTTATCCTGTCCATCCTGTTATCCCGTCTAAAATAGCTTTTTGGTTGCGTCTTCGCTGCATTATAACCAATCTCTTCAAACAGTTCTCTCATTGCTGCCTCTTTCGGATCTTCACCATCTTCTATAGAACCACCAAAGAAACCCCACATTCCAGGATAAACGATATAAAACTTAAAATCCCTTAATTGCATAAGCACTTTGTCATTCGTATAAGGAGAACAACTACTACTTCTTCTTTTAGCATCAGACCCTTAATCCTCTTTCCAAACCAGGTTAAGTGTCTCCGCAGTATAGAATGTATAATCTCCTGTATAACCTGAATGATTCAACACCTCAACCCATTCATCTACATGGAGGATGGTACTCCCCAGCACAGACCAATATCTAAAAAGCTTTTCTTCATGTTCGTTTCTATATGATCCCAGGGTTATGAAACTTTTACCTTTTCCTACTCTTTCTATCTCCTTCAAACATGAAATTGCATCTCTTAAAGTTAAAGGATAAATTACACCTATTGCTAATACCAGGTCGAACTCTCTATCCTCATATGGGAGTTTTTCAAATGTTCCTTTCTTAATGTATTGCTTTATAGAAGGCATCGAATTCTCTATTGGATAATCTGACATTTCTATCCCACGAACTTTCATATTGGAAAACTTTTCATGAAAATCATGCAATAAGAAACCTTTTTCACATCCGATTTGTAACAATGCAGAGTCTTCCGTCAGTTTGTACTCTTCACACATTGAGTCGGCGATCTTTTTCCATCGACCATCATATTTAAATCCTCCATAACCGTTATTTCTGTCACCATCGTAGTACCTTTCATCACGATAAGAAGCAATAATTTTATTTTTTATTGTCCTGATGTTCGGGCCTACATAACGCGGTTTTTTCGGCTGCGGGTAGTTTCCTAAGGCATTAAACTCTCTCATAACTGCTTAACTCCTTTAAAATAAAAACTTATCCACAGATTACGCTGATAAGCGCAGACAAAAACAGAACAGATACGAAAAACTTATCCGCGAAAATCTGTGTAATCTGCGGATAAAATTAAAATTTCTATACAATCCAATTCGAGTATTGTTTTCTCAAACCAGTCAACCTTTCATAAACAGCATTAGCATTTTCTGGAAAATCAGTCACAAAATCATGTAAACCAAACTGTGAAAAACGATCACTCCAGTATTTAGATTTCCCTATAACCACCTTAGTCTTTTCCAACTGTCTTTGAGCGCATTCCGGATTGTGAGCGGAAATATGACTCAATCCGGCAAACAACGCAATGTATGGATTGTTGGGATAACTAATTTGAACTGCCTCCAACCACGAAGCTAATTTTTCAGGCCTTCCATTTTCCATAAGATTTTTATTATTCATATAATTTGCAACCAGATTAAATGTAAACCAAATCTGTTTAATCTGCTCAGGTTGAGGAATAGAATCTTTTGGAATATTAAATACTTCCGGTCCTGAAACAACTCCCTCCATCTCTGCAATTTCGCCTTTGGAATTGTTTTTAGATGGAATAAACTCTGCTGCCGTTTTTCTATTGCCCCGTATCGTTTTCGCCGTGGTCTTGCTGGTAAATTGGAATACCGTGAAATTCGCACCATCCAGATTCATTTCAAAGGAAAATCTAAAGGTATCAAGCATCTGTCCAAATGTCTCAGTACCAAAGAAACCTATGATATAATTCCCGGCAACAAATATTTCGGGAAATTGCTGCAACATTTTCCCGACCCTTCTCAGTAACGGCAGGCTAGCCGGCTTTTTCATTTTCTTCTGCATCTCCGCATTACCTGATTCTATACCTATTCTAAAACCAACACATCCTGAATCACGCATCATGCATAACAGTTCTTCGGTAAGCGATCCAGCGATAAGGCCATTGCCTGCAGACCAGGTAATTCCATATTGCCGTCTCAGACCAACCATCCCTTTTAATAATTCAATAATACCTTGTTTAAAACCGGGAGTTCCGAGAAAGTCATCATCAAGTATTTCAAAATGTCTGATTCCTCTTTCCTTAACCAGATAACGAACATCATCGAGAATATCTTTTGCAGGGTACTGACGCAGTCCTATCCCCATAAACTTCGTGACATCACAAAACTCGCAATTTGCCCTGCAACCTCTATTCAACTGAATACCCGTAAATGGCTTATCCTGTCCGGCCATTCTTGAAAATGGATTTGAACAACCGGCATTGTGGTAGTCTTCTATTGGGATAAGTTTATAGGTATCTATAAGATTTCCCTGCAGTGTTACCTTATCTTCTAAGCCACTTGTATGTTCAATCTTCCCGTTAAATTTAAAATAAATCCCGGGCGTATGCTTATTTGTTTGGTCACAATCAAACAAATAATCAAATAAGAAATTGATCTTGTTTTCACCCTCTCCCTCTACAATAAAATGACTAAATTCACCTTTCAAATAATTTTCCGTTTCATTTGTCGCTGTTGGACCACCAGCAATCACGATACAGTCATCCCGATCACGCAACCTTTTTAATATGCTTGTTAGTGGAAACGTAGGTTTAAAGACATCGGCATACACACTGATTGCCGTAACCCCCACTATATAGGGTCTAAAACCATCAAGGAAGTTATCAAGTATATCAAGCCAGGTATGATGGTTAAAGGACTCGTCACAAATAACCCTTTTCAAAAACTGATAATTCAGGTCAAGTATTTCAATGTCCAGATTCCTACCGTTGAGTGCTCTTGCCAGGTATTGCAATCCCGTTGGTGGGAATGCATAATATCCCCTGTTTTTTATCACCTCAATGTTCAATGATTCAAACAAAAATTGAGGTGACTGTACAAGTAGCACTCTATTATTTGATATATATTTTGTTCTCAACGACTCGGCATATTCTGCTAATAACTCATTATGCAACAACTGTTTTTGCGTTCTCACATGTGTAGGAAAATCTGTTTTATTCATGGGCAACGTATGCTTTTCCTTCTCCTGCATCTATAGGTACAAGACACCCACCCATCATGGATGCTGCGTTTGAACACAGTAAAAGTATCATCGGAACAAGTTCTTCTGCTGTTCCCATAACCTTGCGCGGAAGTCTTTCTTCAATAAATTTCTTGTAGATTTCTGGCTTGGTTTCTTCAAGTCTTGCCATCGCATTCTCGGGAGCATAAAAACCCCCAGGCAACATCCCGGTAACTACCACACCTGAGCCTGCAATCTCTCTTCCCAGTGAACGAACATAAGCAGCGAGAGAGGCTTTTACAGTATTATAGCCAACCGAACCAGTAGCTTCAGTTGAAGCGATTGAACACACATGGACAAGGTTTCCGCAACCTCTTGTTATCATATCAGGAACGACAAGCCTGTTAATTTCAGCTGCAATTCCAACATTCAACGCAAAAAGTCTATGTAAATCTTCTGCGGACAGCAAAGAATCTCTAAGTCCAAGTCCTGCTCCTGCAACATGCAATACCACATCAATATGTTTTAAAAAACTCAGGGCGGCATCTATGCCCGAATGTAACTGGTCCCTTTCCGTAAGATCTGCTGGGATAACCAGGTGGTTCTCAGGCTTGAAACATGAATTCCTCACGTTATTCAGTTTGTCTTCTGACCTCGCCATAAGAACAAGTTTAGATCCAGCTTCTGATAGCGCTTTGGCGCACACACTACCCAGCCCCCTGGATGCGCCAGTGACTAATATATGTTTATTCTCAAAGTTAAATACACATTCCATTATTATACTCTACACAAATCCTAAATGTTCTTCATCTGCAGCAAGATACTCCAGAATCATTTTATTTTTCTCATTGGCAACACAATGATTATGGCAATGGACAGATGGATTAATCTTAAAAAAGTTGTCTTTATCAGAAAACCAGAAGTCTTTAAAACTTATCTCCTTTATTGAGCCAACTTTGCCCTCTGAAATGTTATAGGCTTTATCCTGACAGGAATAAACATTTAGATCCGCACCAATAACCGGTAGGATTTGCAGAAACGGACACCAACTATAATTTTTACTGAATTTATCTTCCATAAGATGGTAAGAGTCATAGATTTCAAACCGATCATCAACTAATTCCACATTAGCCCGTTGTACATCTTCTTTTACTCTATCAAAAACTGGATTGTGATAATTATTATTTTCCTCTATGCTATCAAATGGTATACACGGTGACACCTTTACACTATCCACTCCTGCATCTTTTAGCCTTTTAATAAAACCATATACATGTTTGGCATTTTTTGTATCAATAATAAAACTAATTCCCAGATAGCAACTTCCTCCCAACTTCTTAAAATTTTCTATATTTTGCATCACTTTTGTAAATTCACCAATTTTTACATTTCTATAGGTGGAATAGCTTTCATCATCCCATCCGTCTATAGAAACCCTTAACCATGTTCCTGAATAGGAGAACACCTCTGCGATTTCTCCTACCAACTTCGATCCGTTGGTCAGTGATGCAAATTTAACAGATGTTTGTGATAGTTTATTTACAGCATCTAACAAATAAGGGTAGTAAAAAGGATCTCCACCACCACTGAAAGTAACGGTCTTTACTCCCATTTCGACAATGTCGTCAATTATCTCCATCATTTTCTCTCGTGGAATATAATCTTTCTGCGCCATGTCTTTCCCCAGCTGCAAATCATCTGATCTATATGCACAATACCAACAATTATGAGCACATACATTTGTTGGCTTTATCCTGACTTGAATAGGAGGCAAAATTTCATTAACAGATTGAGGTAGTGAGTTTACTTTATCGTTAAAATGAAATATTTTTGTTTTTGTATATAAAAGTCCCATAAATAACTACACCATTTACAAAGATAGTTTTCCTGCAGTCCATATTTGAAACTGGCGCTGTTTCCATTTTTCGGACCATGTCTTTTCACCCGAAGATACAGCGATCACTTTTTCTAGAAGTTCCTCACTCAATTCATCAATACTGACCTGTTTGTTTAAAAGCTTTCCCGCATTGTAATCGATATCTTCTGGCAATTTTTCAAATGTAGAACTATTTGATGATATTTTTATGACCGGACAGATTGCATTTCCACTAGTAGCACCATAGCCAGTAGAAAAACATACTATATTTGCACCCGCCGCAACTAAACCGGTAACTGACTCCAGGTCGCCACCAGGCCCTTGCATTATACTTAAACCTCTTTGTTTGACAGGCTTGGCATATTCAATTACGTCTTCAACAACAGTCGACCCACCCTTCATGACTGCGCCCAGACTTTTAATGTAGCTATTGAATAAACCGCCTTCAATATTTTTATGAACAAGATTATCGGACAAGTCTACACCAAGGTTTTCGGCTAAACCCTTATACCACTCTTCTAATTCTCTAAACTTATCCGCAATCTCCCGTGTCCTGAATCGCTGAAACAAAAGACCAAATGTACCCAACATTTCCGGAATCTCGGACAAAATGGCTGAGCCTCCACCGTAAATAATCTTATCAACTGTATTTCCTATTACCGGATTAGCCGTTATTCCTGAGAAAGAATCTGATGCTCCACATTCTGTCCCGGCAGTGAGCTTTTCTATAGGACATGATTCTCTTGTTGCTATGTTTACATCACTTAACCTAGATTTTATTATCGAAATGGCTTTTTCTATTACAGCACGAGTCCCACGACTTTCTTGAACCGTAACCCAATCAATCGGCTTCAAATTTTCATCAACGACATCTTTCAGGTATCCATGAACCTTTTCATAATTTGTCTGTTCACATCCCAAGTCTATGATCAGACATCCACCTACATTAGGATGGCCAACATATCCCTTTAAAACCCTAAGGAATCTGTCAATCTGAAAATTTGAAGCACAACCACAACCTTCGGTATGAGGAATTGCAACGACTCCATCTATATTAGAATATTCTTTAAGGACATTTTCATCGTTATCCAATGATAAAGAGACTTGGAGAGCTGTTTCACTAACACACATTGACGTAGGAACAACCAGATAGTAATTTCTGGTGCCAACAGCCCCGTTTTTACGGACAAAACCAGAAAATGTCTTTTTTAAATATTTTTCCTTAAAGGTTGCCTTGCAAGGCTCACTGAAATCTTTTAAATCTATTTCCGGAAGTACATTATCTATATTCAAAGAAGTAATTGATTCTCCTTTTCGTATCCCCTTTGATTGTCCAAAAGGATACCCATATTGTCTGACAAACTCCCCTTCTTTGATATCAACTAAAGCAAACCTATGTCCTTCCTTGATAAAGTCTTTGATCTCAATCAATCCGTCACTATACTTCAAATAAGTTCCCATGGGAATGTCTTCCTTTGCAATCCCGGCTTGATCAGACTGAGAATCCATTATAATTACAACATCCTCAAGTTTAACTACAGTAGTAACCATAATTGCGTCTTGTAATCTGGCGTCCCCTTTCTCTTATTTATCTAGCTGATGATTAAACATTATTCACTTTAGCACTTCCAGTGGTTCAATAATCATATTTTCAGAGAATTCTTTTCTGTCAAGGAAAGGAAATAAATCTTCCAAAGGTTTAGATACAATTGTTCCATCCGGTTTCTTCAAGGAAGAAACTCTGGGTATTAACGGTTGATCTTCCGGCATCATAATTTCACATACAAAAGGTCCGGGCTCACCAATGATTTGATCAATTCTGGAATGCAGTTCATCTTGATTTCTTACCCTTTCTGCTTTTATACCATAGGCTGTTGCAACCTTAATGATATCAGGGCAACTATATCCACTTTTCGGTTCAGAACCAACATATCTCCCAAAATGGTTCTGTTGCATCAATTTGATAGTTAAATATCCTTTATTATTTAAGACAAATAATATTACAGGCAATTTATAATGCACTAGAGTCTGAAGCTCCTGGATATTCATTTGAAGAGCACCATCTCCACTGATACAAATAGTCTTCTGTTTGTCATTTGCAAAACATGCCCCTATAGCACCGGGAAGCCCAAAACCCATTGAAGCATGACCACTGGAAGTAAAAAGCCTCTGACCTGGTTTGGTTTTAAATGTTTGCATGGTACACGTAAAGCTGGTACCCATATCCGTTACAACCACAGCTTTATTGTCAAGCTTACGAGAGAGAAGATCTACAAAATAAAATGAGTTAACTCCCTCTCTGTTTCCTTTATAATCTGGCAAGGCAACAGGGTATTTTCTTTTCCAGTTACTACACTTTTGAAGCCAATCATCAACCGGTAACGTGACTAATTCCTTTTCCAGCTGGGATATCAGACTAACAATAAACTCCTTGGCATCTGCTTTGATAGGCAGGTCTGGTTTTATGGAAGGCTTTGTTAACTCCGCTTCATCTATATCAACCATAATTTTTTTTGCATTTCTAGCAAAGGTACTATAATTATAACCGACTTGAGGCACAGACATCCTTGACCCGATAATAAGCAGTAAATCGGAATTTTGAACTGTAAAATTCCCTGCCCTATCACCCATAATACCACTCCTTCCGATATAGAACTCGTGATCCGTTGGAATCAGATCGCTGGATGTCCAGGAAGAAATGACGGGTATCTTTAATTTTTCTACCAACTGTATAAATTCTTTCTCGCCTTTAGACAACCTTATACCGTATCCACAGATTAGGACTGGCTGTTTTGCTTTTTTAAGCATACTTAAACATTTATCTACTTGTTGACTAAGATCCTGATTCTTGTTCTTCTGAAGATCCTCTTCCGGATTGAAAGAAACAAGTTCGTCCAGATTTATTAGCTGGCCCTGTATGTCTAGCGGAATATCCAGCCAGACCGGGCCAGGTCTCCCAGTTGTTGCAAGATACGTTGCTTTCTGGAGATGATATTTAATCATCTTTGGATCAGTTACAGTAACGGCATACTTTGTTATGGGCCGAACGAGTTCTACTATATTAGATTCCTGAATCCCAAACTGCCGAAGACTGGTATCCCCTATCAGAGTATCGGATGTTACCTGCCCGGAGATAAAAATAGTAGGAATTGAATCTATCCAGGCACCACAAACACCTGTAATTGTATTTGTTCCACCAGGACCTGAAGTAACCAGCGCCACGCCAGGCTTTCCGGATATACGTGCATAAGCCTCCGCTGCCATCGCCGCAGCCTGTTCATGCTGTGTGGCGATATAGTTCAAGTCTTCGCTTTTCCCGAGAGAATCTACTAGATGCATAGCTGCTCCTCCACTAACAGCAAAAATATCTTTTACGCCAAGCTCTGCGATAAAGGAGAAGATATAATCTGTTAGCTTTGTCAAACGAGTTGCCCTTTCTATAGTTAAAACAATAGAATTACTTAAATCTTGATCTCTTGTACTTTCACAAAACTCTTTATAGCTTACTAATTCACCTATATTGAGATTACTTTTATTTGGTTTTGAAACAGAATTCTTGCCTATCACTGAAACTAATGCATCAGGGCTTAAATGGTCATCATTCTTATTAAAGGAATTACCACTTCTGATTATAAATGTGTAATCGAGAAACTGCTTCTCGATAATTTCATCCTGTTGAGGTTCATGGAATTTAAAACACTTCTCCGGTTCAAAGACCATGTTATCTACCCCTTCATATGATGCACCCTCACGGCCGTATTCATCTTTCATTCGAACAAGGTCAGTTTTCAAAGGAGGAGACTCTATTTCCATCACCCAAATTCCATTTTCGGATGCAGGCTGTATAGGAAGAGAACTAAAAGCTTCTGTAGAATGAAATGCCATTTTTTCAATTATGACACCATCCATGGCGTTTAACTCAATTTTTCCATTTAAATGATAAAATGTAGCGTTCCCTGATAAGAGTATTAATCCGGTAGTCTTGTTTGGATGGGAATGCATGGACGTTCGTCTTTTTCGTACTATATGCAAAAGCCATATCGCAACCGAATCATTTTTAAATACCAGATATTCATAACCCCATGGCTTCTTAACTATTACATTGGAATAATCAAAAGGTTCCTCCTCCAGATTTTTACTCTCAGAGTTATACGTTCTTTTAGTTTCTTTATTGCAAACTCTATGGATCATTTGGTTTCCCTAATCTTTAAGACTATTTACTATTCATTGCTACAATTACTGCTTTCATGAAATCTCCGTTGTTCCTATAATGAGGCGATGTAATTAGATTACCATCAACAACAACATCTTCTTCAAGATAAGTAGCGCCTGCATTTTTGATATCATCGGCAATAGCAATAAAACCGGTAGCCCTTCTTCCCTTCATAATTCCTGCAGAAATACATACCCAGGGACCATGGCAGATAGCGGCAACAACCTTATCGTTCTCAAACATCTCTTTTACAAAATCAAGAACTTCACTCCTAATGCGAAGCCTGTCAGGCGCTTCAAATCCTCCAGGTATAATAACAACATCATAATCTGCGACCTTTAAGTCTTTGGTATCTATAGTTGGCCTGGAAGGTACACCGTATTTACCATGAACATTTACCTTATCCGGAGTAGCCACGTCCACATGACAACCTTCCTCCAGCAGTCTATAATATGGATATGTAAATTCTTCATCCTGAAAATTTTGTGCGGTTATTATAACTGTCCTTTTCATCCTGCTCTCCTTCCCATCATATTTATAATTAAGTTTCTCTCTGCCAAGACAATCTAAGCTACGTGCGATTGTAATTGTGTCAGGTCTGTAATAACGGTTATATTGGCCATAGAATCCCATTCTACCAAACCAGATTCTCTAGCTATAAAATTTATGTTATTAATTCGTGCTGCCTCTAAATCGTTGAGTGAATCACCTATAAACAGGCATGCCCCTTTATCCCATCCCTCCTCTGACAACAACCTGGAAAGGTTTAATTCCTTTCTTTCCGGAGAACCAAGTATCTTCAGAAATAATTTGTATATCTTTCTAGCCTGACAAACCTCTCTCAACTCTTCCTGATCGGATCCAGAAACAATGGCAAAGTCATAATTTGTGTAATTATTGGATAAAAATTCTAGCGAGCCCTTTACTGGTTCAGCATCAATTACTTTCTGTTTAACCAATTCAGTATATTGCCTGGATAAAATCTGTACACTAGCATCAGATATTGTTTCGTTCCGGATCTCTTCAAAGAAATACCTTATCTTTTCATAACGGGACATCCCTCCGTTTAGCATGGCATATTCAACTAACATTTGTACCTGATCGTCAGGATAGTCTCTGAAAAGCAGTCTGAATCCTTCAAATCTTAAAGTATTTGACTCTGCCAGCACCCCATCAAAATCAAATATTATGTGCTTGTATTTCATCTTTTACTAAAAAAATGAGATTTAAATAAAATTTACATGTTCAGGCGGACTCTTTAAATCCCAAAGATACCTGTTAATCTCATCCATCCTGCAATTAACTCTGCATTGTGTAATATCAAGTTTTTCTTCTACCCAACAAAGTGAGTTTTGCCTCTCCTCACCTTCCCAAATATCTTTAAATGTTCTTTCATAGATATTGCCGTATTTAAAACGGTCGTCGCCGAGATAAACACTGCATCCCCATACGTTACCGTCAGCATCTATGTAAGACCAGAAAGGAAGAGCTAAACAATGCTCATAATCTCTTTGATTGTTATCCCACTTTTTCATAGCGTTGCTTCTGAAAACAACACTGAAATTATCAGAATTAACATTGACCAATTCTTCAGACAGATATTCTAGATCACTATATTTTATTGTACTGTATTTATTGGTTTTACTCTGAGGGTGTTGGGAATATGGTTTAATTACAAGGTAATCCATGCCGATATCCCTGGCTAATCTTGCCAGGGAAACCACTTCGTGGTGATTTTCCGGTAACAGCACCAACTGCATCCCAAGAACACATTTATAATTATTGTTTTTCTTAATCTCAGCCGCAAAACTCAAATTCTCAATCACCTTATCGAAATCATCATGTTTAGATTGATGTATTTTAGCGTAAGTTTCTCTTGTCCCACCATTGATACTTACCTTAATCCACTCACTGTTAATTAATACCCTTTCAACTATCTCTTTTTTTAACAATACGCCATTTGTTGTTACAGCAACATCAATTCCGGATTTTCTAGTATGTTCAATTATGGATACCATTTCCGGATGTAATAAAGGTTCACCTTCACCAGCATACATAATACTTTTCAAGCCTAAATCTCCTAATTCTGATAGCCGCTCTTTTAAGATATCCGCTTTTAGATAATTCGGCTTATAACCCATGAAATCCAGACCGCAATATAAACACCTGTGGTTACAAGACCCTGAAGGGCTCATCTCCATGTATATTGGGTAAATAGTTTTTCCTTTTAACCAATCATGTACCCTCGGTACATGGTAAATAAGTTTATGGCTGTCTATTCGGTATTTATCCATTTGTCATCTGCCGATTACGCCCGTCCTTCGGACGGTTGCAGATTAAGAAAATACTATCGTTAATTTCATATACCAAACTCAGTTTTACAAGATAACTGAGACATTGAATCCAGATAATCTGCTAAATATCCAAAAACATTGTTTATCTGTGTCCGTCTTTATGGTTATTAATAACGTCTAAAATGCAATGGCAGATAGAGTGATGGATTACTTCAACCGGGCCATATTCTTGTGCAGGAACATAAAAGTTGAAATCCCCTGCTAAAGACAAAGGGTTGTCATCTTTGAATCCGGAAAGAGTTATCACGCTACACTCTTTTGATTTTGCAGTATTTACACCTCTTAAAATATTCTCCGACTTGCCAGAGCTGCTTATGGCAATTAAAATGTCTCCAGGGTCTGCAAACATTTCTATTGATTTCTCAAATATATATTCATAGCCAAAATCATTTCCGAGACACGTTAACAGTGAGCTGTCGTTAAACGCGATGGCTCTTATCCCGCAGGTTTTCCAGAAATCTGTAGACATATGGCTGGAAATTGCAGCACTGGCGCCATTACCTATAAACATCAGCTTATTGCCAGAGCCCGCCTGTGATAAGATCAGGTTGCCGACCTTCTCGATACCAAGGGGAAATTCTATTTTTACCACTTCTTTATCGGTAACTCTAATGCAACGAGTCAACTCAGTAAGGTCATTGTAGTAATCTTCTGCAAATGTTTTCATAGATCTAATAACAGGATTCCGGCTGACGCTGGTATTCGCAGATAATAAAATTCATTTCTTACTACTAGGATATTTTTTAATCTGCGACATCTGCGTTCTATTTTGTTTGTGATTGCTCTTTGTAAACCAGTGTCTATCAGCTTAAGATAGTGTGTATAAATTCTTTGATTTCATGCCCTTCCACTGATCTTTTGTTGCCTACAATTTGAACTGACAAGGCCCCTATTACATTTCCAAGGAATGAAACCAGATCCATAGGCATTTCCAGAGCAAAACACAGTGATGAAAGTGAGAAATAGGCGTCTCCGGCACCTATAACATCTACCACCTTTGTCGCAAAAGCCGGCGTCCGATTTATTTCCCCTTTTCTGTTAATGCATAATGAACCGTCTCCGCCCACTGTTATAGTAAGAAAATCCGTGTCTATACTTTTTATGAGTTTGTTAGCAACATGCTCTATCTCGGCATATTTTTCCTGGGTAGCCAACCTTGCCTCTGGGGCATCCAAACATATAAAATGTGTATTTTTGTATTTCGTAATCAGATTATAACCGGCGTTGGCTCCATTAGTTTGCGCATTTACCGCCAATTTCACTGGAAACTCCTCAATTTTCTCTATTAAATTATCAGTAATAAACCCATGTCCGAAGTCAGAAACTAATATCAGATCATATTCGTGTACTACCGATTTTATGTAATCAACAACCTCTGATTCTAATTTCTCGGAAATATCATTATCTTTGATATGATTAATTTCGAATATCTTCTGTTTATGGTGTTGGCCAATATATCTTCTTTTTATAATAGAGGGGCCGTCACCTCTATAGAAAAATTTCTTATCTACATTTGGCTTAAGATTCTCCAGGATAAAATCTTCTCTCGAATCTTCTCTTCCCAACAACGTCACCAACTGAATCTTATCACATATTCCTGCCACATGGTTCGCGATTGCAAAGGCACCTCCGGCAAATACCTCATGAGTAATGTATTTGTTAACAATAAGCTGCGCTTTTGGAGACTTACCCATTGATTCACAGTAGTAATATTCATCTATAATTCCATCACCTATAAGTAATACCTTCATATCCTTCAGGCTATTCATTTTGTCAACAATATCATTAAAACTGTATTTCTCTGAAAACTCATTAATATAAAACTTTGTCTTTTCAGGATAGATATCCAGTAAACTATTTATGATCTGAGGCGAACTGAATGAAAACCCTTTTGTTTCATGAATCCTGCTTTTACCGAATATATTATTCTCAGTACTGTGCGAACGTTCTCCATGAATCTGCTTATCCCTCTCAAGGTAATCTTCACCTTTGGCAAAGACATCCGGCGATATAAGTTCTACACTATGAAATGGAGGGTTATCGTCTACCAAGCAAACATAATCGACCTGGGTTAAGTAAACAACATTTTGCAATCTCATTTTACCGGGAAAAATAGGTCTGCCTGGCATATTTCGTACACTCTTATCATTAATTACTGTGACTATTAATACATCACCCTGCTCTTTTGCTTCATTAAGATGCGTTATAACACCAGGATGAATGAGGTCAAAGATCCCATGACTCTGAACAATAGTTTTACCTTCGCTCTTGAAAGTTTTTACTTTCTCAACAAGTTCGTCCAGTAGTAATATTTTATTCTTAATTGTGTCCACAGATTACACTGATTTACGCGGATTACCCAGATGAAATAAATGAAAACAAGGTTTCATGGGGCAGGCGCTGATTAACGCAGATTACAAAAAATATTTATTTGAGTCAGACAATTTGTTAATTCAGTACATCCTTACTCTCATTAGTTGAAGTTACGTTATCTATTTATTCTTTATTTTTCAGATTTCAGAGTTTTCTTATCTGCGACAATCTGTGCCATTTGCGGATTAATAATTATAAACAAATCTCTTATATTCTAATGATTTAGAACCAAAATTAATTAAAAGACCTACCTTGAGCCAGGTTGCTTTCAGATAATTAATAATCTGAGATTCTTCAGTACCTGTTAACTTGCTTAATGCCTTAATCTCTACAATTACTTCGCTGAAGCAAACAAAATCAGGCTGATATTTTTTCTCAAGCATGTTTTCCTTAAAAGATATTCCAATAACAGGTTGAGCTTTATAAGGGATTTCTTGATTTTTGAATTCTATGTCTAATGTTTCTTGATAATCAGGTTCCAAGAACCCACGACCCAACTCTCTATGCACTTCCATGGCTGCACCAATTATTTTATATGTTCTTTCATCCTTGTCCTTATTTCCATTTTCCTTAGATTTCCCAGATGACAAAGATTCATTTTGTTAATTTCTTTCCTCTGCGCTAATCTGCGAAGTCTGTGGATTAAAATGTTTATTCAGTAATTCAGTTGAAGAAAATACGATTTCATGCGTAAACCTCAATTCAGCTCCTATCTCTTTTATAATCTCAAATTCCTTCTGAATCTTCCCTGTTTTATCCTCAAGTCTTTCAAATTCCTGTCCCTTTACATAGATATCCGGCCTTAATAATTTGAGTGTTTCTTCCGCGGTAGGCCATTTATTTATAGCAACATAATCAACACATTCCAAGGCAGCTATTGATTCTACCCTTAAGTCTTGATTGAATACCGGCCTGTCCGGGCCTTTGTCAACATATACGTCAGGTGTCACTGTCACAACCAGGACATCACCCATATCCTTTGCTGCCTGAAAATATTTAATGTGCCCCGGATGCATGAGATCGAAGCATCCATGACAATGGACAATTTTCTTCCCTTCAGATTTCAGATCTTTGAGTTCTTGAGATAGTTTGTCCAGATCAAAAATCTTCATTCCATATCATCCACAGATTTCCCAGATTGCAATGATCCCTTTTTTGTTTTATTATCTGCGATAATCTGTGTAATCCGTGGATTCTCAGCGTCATTTATGGCTGTCCATAATGCCGGAATTGTTTCTGAATGTCTTCCCTTAGCATAGTAGCTTTTCCCTCCGTCAGCCACTGTCCTAACAAGCATCGTCTTCCATGGTCTGAAATAGTAGGCAGGACTATCTTTAGGAGGTTCTTTGCTAAAGTTACTTGGAAGATCATGGAGGTCACACACCAAAGTAGTAAAATGGTTTATTAACTTCCCGTTCTGGTAGGCTACATTTCTTGCCATACTTAACGCCTTCAAGAAAACTTCAGGGGCCATCACAGCACTGCCAAAATTCATTACAAGCCCACCTTCAAGGCACTGTACCACCGAGGCAAGCTTTAAAAAATCATTGTATGAAAGAGCCCCGGTTGCCGCCCCATCACAATTAGGATGCTCATGTATAATGTCATAACCTATTCCTACATGAATAGTAACAGGAATACCCAACCTATATCCCGCAGCCAGCAAACTTAAGTTTTTATGAGGAAAGTCTCCAGACTCAATAGCCCTGCCAATAGTCTCTCCCATACCGGCAGAATCATTTTTCTTATATGCCTCATTAATAATATTATTTAACATCCCCGTCTCTTTCCATAACCCAAACTGACCTTCCTTTATATATCGTTCAACGTTTTCTGTTGTTGCCCCAATAAGAGCAAATTCAAAATCGTGAATCATGCCGCCACCATTCATTGCTACACATGATATATATCCTCTTTTTATCAAATCAATCAGATATAGCTGTACACTGGCACGGATAACATGGGCGCCAATCATAAGGATCATGGGCCTTTCATTCTTTTTAGCAGCTATCAAACGACATGCAACCTCATCTATTGATTTATGACAAAAGGAAGAGGGCTCAAGGTCTTTAATTATATTTAAATTAATATCATGGATTCTTTGCTTTAAAGATTTAATTTTCAGTTTTGTTCTGTCAAATTCTATATTCATGAATGTTTATTCAACGAGGAACAAATCAACTCAGCAAGTTCCAAAACTGCTCCTTCTCCACCTTTTTTCGACAAAACAATTTTGGCAACACGCTTGATCTTAATATTGGCGTCACATACCACTGCTGAACATGTAACCTTTTCTAATCCTTACCCCTATCCAAATATGCGATCAGGGTATCACACTTACCTATAGCCCCCAGCGAGGCAGCATAGGCTTCGTTCAGTGCGGGGGTATCGAGAAACGACCAGCGCTGATGCCCACCAGACTGACAGTAACTCAACCAATGCAAGTGATTAGAAAGCGGATAACGCTGAAATTGCTGGATCGAGACAACCCTTAACCCCGCCTGAATAGCAAGACAACGCAAGGTCTCGGCATTGAACAAGAACAAGTGTTGGCTCCAATAGGTAAAGCGCTGGAAAGCATCACAATCGTACAGAGTCAATAGCGCATCGTCAGAGTTGGGGACTTCAAGCACAAGAGTACCCGTGTCACTAAGTCTTGCCGCCAATTCTTTAAGCATGGCGCGAGGATCAGTGAGGTGCTCAACCACATGGAAGGCAGTAATCAAGTCATACCCACACCCCACATCTTCCAGACTGCCATAAATATTTACCGCATCACCCCAATGTTCACGAACACGACGCTCTGGTTCAACACCCGAGATCTCTGTAACCAGAGACTGGGCCTTGCGTATAAAACCTGCTGTCCCACATCCGAAATCCAGTACTTTTCGATTAAGCAAAGTAGCCTTAAGCATCTCAAAGCGACGTTGATCGTCCTGCTCAGTATCACGATACCATGATTCTATGGACAAAACCTCATCGCCATGCATGCCAGATTCTTCGTAGTGGTCTGTGGTAATATGCCGGAGTGAGCTAAGCACCACCAGGCCACATTTAGCGCATTCGAGTACCTGCAACGATGGTTCATCGCGCACGACACCTTTGCGGACATTGAAGTCGGTATGATTGCAAAGATAGCAGGTCATATCTGTTTTATTCATAAGCCTTCTTATTTTACACTATAGGAGAATATTTCTTTAGTGGTGTTCGCTTTATCTAGGAAGGATACAAGTTTTTGTCAACTAACTGTAAGATGAACCAAACATTCATTTACCAACAAGTTCTACCACCATCTATAACAATGTTTTGGCCTGTCATATAGCTTGATGCGTCAGAGCAAAGAAATTGAACCGCTGCTTGATACTCATTTTTGTTTGCCATACGTCCCATGGGTATGAGGTTTGTTAACCGTTTTACAAACTCTTCAGGATGATTGTTAGAAACACTTCCGGGGGATAATGAATTAACTCGTATGCCTTTCGTTGCCCAATAAATTGCTAGATAACGTGTAAGTCCTATAAGTGCAGTTTTGATAACCGGATAAGTTGGTGGTTTTACTGGTTGCTCTTCATCTGATAACCCTTCTTTGGTATAAATCCGTTGATCAGGAGCAATTATTGATAAATCAGAGGAGATATTTAAAATAACTCCCTTTCCTTTAAGAACCATATATTTCCCAAACACCTGACTACATAGATAAGCGCCAGTAAGGCCCACCTCAATTTGCCTATTCCATTCGTCTAATGGAAACTCTTCAAACCGCGTTAGTTCAGCTTTTAATCCTTCATTTTTATCATCTACTTTTGCGTCAATGGCGGCATTGTTGATGAGGATATCAATTCCCCCATTTGCTTTGAATTCATTATGAACAGATTGAATCTCCTCTAATTTAGTAACATCCATTTGACGTAAAATTGTTTTTGCTTCTGGATATTTGTTTTCTAAATCTTTTAATACGGATAAAGATCTTTGAGATTTGGAATCCCTGTCCGCTAATATCACTATACTGGCTCCTGCTTCTAAGAGAGCTTCAGCATGTTCTTTACCTAATAGGCCAGTCCCACCAGTGACCAGTCCAATTTGATCTTTTAAACTAAAGTTTTTCATAGGCTCTATCATTTGTATGTTTCTAAAGATTTTTTAAGGATATCAACGTAATGCTTGGCTTCATCTATACTTCTATAATTAGTCTTAAATAACATGCTCCTTTTTTGAACTTCTTCTGCATTTGGACACGAACCTTTATATTTGTCCAAATATCCCAACTTTTCCATAATTACTTCTTTATAAGAGGGTTGCATCATTGCGTAAAAGTCATCGCCACCATTTTGTAAATGCTGGTTATAAAAGTTTATCCAATCATTAATGTTTGTAAATGGAGACTTCACAGCATAAGTAAAGTATGAATGGGTTGTATCTTGAGGCACTGTTTGTGGTTCAAAATTAGTCCCTTCAAAAGCAGAGTCATACAATTTACTTATTTTCTGCCTTAATTCTACCATTTCATCAACTCTTTCAAATTGAGCTAATGTAACTGCAGCACAAAATTCATTAAATCGGTAATTTAACCCCAATCTATCATGTCTCTTAAAATCAGGTCTTTGAAAATCTTTGGGGGTTATTGCAACCATTTTACTTTTTCCTGCTGTTAAGTTCATAAACCCTAAACCAGCAAATTTTCTAGCTTCTACTGCAAATTCTTCATTGTTAGTGATCAACATGCCACCCTCCCCACAAGAAATATGCTTTGTTCTCTCAAAAGAAAACAGGGACATATGGGCATCAGCACCAACTAATCTTCCCTTGTACTTAGCCAATTGTGTTTGAGCATTATCTTCTATCACAATAAGGCTGTGCTCTCTTGCTATTCTCATTATACCATCTATATCATAAGGTAATCCGTGATAAGAAACAGGTATTATGGCTTTAGTTTTATCAGTAATCTTTTCTTCAACTGATTTAGGATCAATATTATGTGTTTTATAATCAATATCAGCAAATACAGGAGTGGCCCCAACTATTATAGGTATACTGCTGTCCATAACAACCGAATATGGGGTTGTTATAACTTCATCTCCTTGACCAATCCCTGCCGCTACTAAAGCAGCATGGATAGCAGAAGTTGCTGAATTCATTGCGATGGTGTACTTGACACCATATCTGCCGCAAAAAGCCTGCTCAAGTCTATCTGTAAAACAATTACCCTTTGTCATATTAGACAAAACCTCTTTTAAATAGTTTAATTCATTTCCTGAGGTCCATTTTTTATCCATTCTTTTCCTTTAATAATATTTTATAAATTTATGTTATTACAAAGTCCTGCTTATACCATTGATGCAACTTTTACCGGTTTTCGTATAAGTTTTTTTAACGGAAGCTGAGCAATCAATTTGCTAACAGATATCAGGTTCTCACCATGTAATCCTTTATAGTTTTCTATAAATTCTTTTTGGTTCTGAGTATGCTCAATCCTAGCATTCTCGCGTAAATTTCTAATCTCATTTAAAGGCAAAGACTTCGTAATGAATTCGATCACATTATAATTAAAATGGGCATCAAATGATTTGTTTGTATTCATAAAATCATCTCCTAATAACTTAAATAATTTTTCCATATCTTTCAAGAAACCAGCAAGACAAGGACACTCTTCCCTTGCTATGGGATTTTGCTCAATTATCTGTTCAGCATAATGACATATCAGTTCAATAATAGTTTTCATATGCATCATATAAGACAATGTTTTATACTTATACAAAAGATTTGAGCCATATTCACCTTCACGGTACTTTTCCATAGTATTTGGCCGCTTAATAAACTCCAGAATTTCCTCTCTGGAACTCCAAAGTTCCTCTTTTGTTTCACGAACAAATTCATCGTAAATATTAACCATTTTCAACTGGGCGTCTTTATGAAAACTTTGAATAAAATCAAATAAGGAAAGTCCCAGAGAATTTAAAATCCTATATAAATCCGAAAAGATGAATTCATTATAAAAGATTGCAATCGAAAGATCGAATTTGCGACATTCTAAATAATCATCAAAACTCATAGTGCTATTGGAAACACATATCTCTTCAATCTCTGCAGTGTTAATGCTATTCTTACTTTTCCCATCATCCCAAATATATCTTCCAAAACAACGCGGCAGAACTCTATATCTAGTAACCATTTGATATTTATCTCTAGATCCTTTTGTCGCAAGTAACGTACCCGGTAAAATCATAAGCTGAAAAGGCACTATCGAATCAACACTGCCCTTATCAATAACATCTTTTATGCTTTTTAAGTGGGCCCCGAGTGTATCTCCAGGAAGTCCCAGAATGATGTCTGAATACAGGCGTGAATCGGGAGAAAGTTCTTTTGTTGACTTTGCCAACGAAAGAAGAACATCAAGCGGCATATTCACTCTTTTGACATTTTTTAAGACCTCTGGTTCTGTTGACTGAACTGAGACTGCAATAGATATAGCACCTGATGTAAGTTTTGCCGCTTGATAAATACGCTCCTTATTTTTCTTGCCTGTCGTAACAGAGATGATCTTGGGCCATGAATAATCGCTTTGTATTTTAGCGATATCTTTGCAAAATTCTATATCATGAGAATACATACCAAAATTTGAGTCTGCAATGTATAACTCAAACGCATTGCTACACCTTTTAGCTATATACTCCAATTCATTATTTAATTGCCCTAAATCACGATGCTTAATCTTGCTTTCATTTTTTGCCCCACTACAACAGTAAGTGCAGGAAAACGGGCAACCTCTGGTTGTTTGTATTAAAGGGACTAATGTTTTGAAATATTTATCAAAGAACCCGTCAAGATAAGGTGAAGATAGCTCAGAGGCTTCTAAAGGCGGCAATATATCGCCTTTAATGAGGTTATCTCCGTCTAAATAAATAGTCTGAGGCGGACACATTTTTTTTATTTTATTAAGATCTTCACCAACGTCTAACAAGAGTTTTATTAAGCTGCTAAACGATTTCTCTCCCTCAAACGGCAGATAGAAATCAATCCAAGGAGCTTTTTTCAAGAATTGAATTTGCTCAGTATCGTCCACCGGGAAATTGGGACCCCCAAAAACAATTGTTGCTTGAGGGTACAATTTTTTAATTCTTTTAGAAGCTTCTAGATTTAAGTTGTTATTCCAAACATAATTAGAGAAACCCACTACAAATGGCACATTATCAGTGTTTTTAATTTCATCCAATAATTCCGTCAGAAACTTAAGAATTTGAAAGGAAATATTGCCATCCAACATTTTTATGCAATACGAAGCAATCATACCTATTGCAAGTGGCATTTTATTCATGGCATTCGTTTGAAAAGAATGCGTCAAATCGCAAAGCCAAACAATTTTTCTATCACTGTTACTATTCATCGTACACACCCACAGAATAAACGCCTATGCTCTTCTTTGATTAAATAATGCTTCATTAATACAGAAATCAGCCAAGTCATTAATCTCAAAGGAACGTTCCTGAGGAATTACATGCATTGCCAATTTACCAAAAAAACGATTTTTTGCCTTTAGAAACCCTTCTCTTTTCACTACATAAATTGCGCCTGTTTCTTGATACTGCTTCTTCAAATCCTGTCGACGAATGCGTCTAAACTTATTATGGTTAATCCCTTCTACTTTACCTTTAGCATTCCTCCTCCAAAGAAATCCATGAAAAGGAGTTACGGTAAGTGCCGAATCCGCATCTTCATCTAAAAGAGCTTTAACCGTACCATCAATATCCTCGGGAAGTATTAACGGGGAAGTACATTGCAGAAAAATAACAATATCTGGCTCATACGCTTCAGATTCTTGTAAAGATCTCAAGACATGCAAAAAGGCTAATTCAGAAGAAA
>Ga0187827_10001717_pt1 | contig 31483 bp, 25 predicted proteins | sample ETNtaG_39_FD_167969 | JGI IMG/M metagenome (GOLD analysis project Ga0187827, IMG submission 167969) | Marine microbial and viral communities from oxygen minimum zone, Eastern Pacific Ocean - ETNP2014_SV_150_PacBio MetaG (Illumina Assembly) | ecosystem: Environmental > Aquatic > Marine > Hypoxic...
TTGCTCCGCAACCACCTGAACCACAAGGAATTGGCACAACTTTCCATTCAAAGTCAGTTATGTTTTTGTCATAATTACCTAACATCCATGAACCAGACATATGCATAGCAACAGTACCATCTAAGAACAGTGGTGCCGCATTTTTATATGCAGTGCCTGCTCCTGCCGGCCAGCCTTCTGCAGGCATCAAGCCCTCTTCATGCCAACCAACAAAGACCTCAGCAAACTTTCTAAAACCATCATCAACTAAGATTGGCACACCATCTTTATGGAATTGCGCTCCATATGAGAATGCAGGACCTGCCCATCTATGTGCAGTCCTATCAAGCGCAAGACCAGCTGTAAGGCCAAGCTCAGATTTAACTTGCCTTAAGGCCTCAGCCCAATCATCCCAACTTGCGCCCTCTTCAGGCATATCAACGCCAGCATCTTCAAACATTGTTACATTGACATATGGACCAGTCACAGTTAACTGTGTCTGCCAGCCATAGATTCCATCATCGCCCGAAGGTTTTCTGTACCAAGGCAAAGTGGCTCCATAATTTGTCTCCCAATATGAGGCATCAACGTAAGGTGTTAGATCCAAGTAGAACTTATTCAGTCCACCAAGATTAGTCACCCTTGCAACGTCTGGTGCAGCGTCAGACTCCAAAAGGTTTTCTAGTTGCTCTCTCACAACTTGATATCCGACAGTCTCAATATTGACAGTGTGGCCACTTGAAGATTCCCACATAGTAGCCATTTCAGCAATAACTTCACACTCGTTAGAATCCTGATAACAAACAAACTTTATCTCGTCAGCGTTGACGCTGAAGGTGGACATAACAAATGCAAACAAAACTATTAATATTCTTTTCATTTATCTCTCCCCATTGATTATTTGAAAAACTTACAATAATTACATAAAAAATTAAAGCTCAATATTTTAATAATAATTAAACCCCAGTATACATGGATTTATATATATGTATAAATCACTTTAAACTCCTACAAAGTTCGATATTTTTCATATCATATCACAACTTAATAGAAATATATACTAATGATGTTCGTTTGTCAACTATTAAGAAAAAATATGAATAAAAAGGAAAAAATACATATTGAACTTATAATATAATCATAATGATTATGGAAATACTAAACAAACCCTAAAAAAACATACTTTCACTTACAGCAGCAACAGAAGGCTGCAAATAAAAGAATATTAATCTGGGCGTCAAATATGCCCTAATATAGCAATAGATTGACTAACAAATCAGGAAATATTAAATGATAAAACCGGCCCTTGGAAAATTAGTCCTTTTAAAAAAACTCTGTTCAGACAGCAACCATTTCCAAATGCTGGCTGTAGATCAGAGGCCTCCTATTTTTAACATTATTAATGCTGCAAAAAATAGAGAGCACAGTTACGAAGAAGTTGTCGAGTGCAAACAATTAATTACCGATAATCTTTCACATTTAGCCACAGCAATACTAATGGATCCATATTACTCCATCCCCAATCTTCTTAGCTATAACAACTCTAAGGGCTTGATTGTTACGCTTGAGGATCATGACTTTGAGGAGACTACTAGAGGGCGCTATTCAAAAAATATTAATAACTGGACAGTAGAAAAAATTAAAAAATTAGGTGCTGATGCAGTTAAAGTTCTTGCTTGGTACAGGCCTGACGCTGAAAGGGAATCTGTCGATCACCAGAAAAAATATATTCAAACGATAGGTCGACAGTGTGAAAAGTACAACCTCCCCTTTCTGCTAGAGTTGCTGGTTTATCCTTTTCAGGACGATATCCATCACACCAAAGAGTATCAGGAACAAAAACAAAAAAATACCGAACACGTAATTGATAGTGTGAAAGAGTTTGCAAAAGAGAAGTACAAAGTTGATATTTTTAAATTAGAGAGCCCAGTAGATAGCGCTGAACTGGAAAATAACATTACACCTGAAACTGAAAGTGCCTTTCAAAAGTTGTCTCAAGCTACCAATAACAAGCCCTGGGTTATGCTTTCATCAGGCATGGGAAAAAACTCTTTCTATAATTGCCTAAGATTAGCCTATAAATATGGTGCCTCTGGCTATCTTGCTGGTAGAACTATCTGGCTAGAGCCATTTCAAAGTTATCCTGATATCGAAAAAGTAGGCCGTGGACTAAAAACAAGTTCTTTAAATTACATAAAAAAGCTAAATGACCTGACCGTCAATAATGCCAAATCTCTTGATACATTTTTTTCAAATGGTTATAAAATTGATAAACCGAAACAATTTACCGCAGACTATCAAGGATTTAAATGATTGGATATTTAGCACTAGCAAGAGAAACTTTCGATGTTGAATTTGCTTTATCTAAATTTACTGAAGCTAAAAACATCTTGAAATCAATCTGTCCCGATATAGCTGGCTTTAATCAATTGATTACAAACGATGATATTGCCGATGAAGCTCTGGATTTTTTCAACAATAATGAATGTGAAAAAATTTTTCTATTTCAAACGACCTTTACTGACGCTAAGTTTATTTTGAATTTCGCAAATAAAATAAATAGACCGATTTGTATTGTTTCTTTTCCTGAGCCAAGAACCGGTGGAAGATTGAGACTGAACTCTATCTGCGGACTCAATCTTGGCATGCACTCTCTAATTAAAAACGACATTTCGCCTGACTTCATTATTATGGAAAAGGACAGTAAAACCAATCAGCAATCGTTCTCTCAGTTCATTGAAAGTAGCAATGACAACAAGAACATTTCATGGGAAAAAGCAGCTGTAAGATCTAATCAAGGCGATTTTAGTTATTCCATTAATAAGCAAACAATTGGAATTATTGGTATAAGGCCTGAGGGCTTTGATACCTGCGACTATAACTCAGTAGAGGTGAAAGATAAACTTAATGTTTCATTGATTGATCTTGAACTCGATGATCTGTTTGACGAGGCAAAAAACGTAGACAAAGGAACAATTGCAAGTACAAAAAACAAGATTTCTAGCTACCTACAAGGTACTGAAGAGCTTGCCCAAGATGAGTTTGAAAAGAGCATTTCAATTTACCATGGTCTAGATAGCTTAAAAGAGAAACACAACCTAGATGCTTTCGCCATCAGATGTTGGCCAGAAACGTTCACTGAATATGGCTGCGCGTCCTGCGGCCCTATGGCTATGATGAATGAAAAGAAGGTCAGTTGCGCTTGCGAAGCTGACGTTTTAGGAGGGATCAGTTGCAATATACTTAATCAAATCAACGGCAACCCATCACTGTTAGTTGACATTGTTGATGTTGACAAGGCAGACAACTCACTAGTTTTTTGGCATTGCGGCCTAGCACCGATAAGTATGGCAAAAGAAGGAACCGCTAAATCCGGCATCCATTCAAACAGAAAGAAACCACTTCTTCATGACTTTAGCCTTAAGTCGGGTGAAATAACAATTTTTCGAGTCTCCAAAGCGCGCAATAAGTTGCAGTTTTTTGTCTTAAAAGGAAGAGTTATCGATAGGCCAAACTCCTTCTCGGGGACATCAGGCGTTATTAGCCTGGGCCAGGATAGCATCCAAAAGGCAGAACAAATGTTTAGAGGAGGACTGGAACATCATGTAGCCTTTACCTATGGCGATGTTTCTGATCAATTAATCCATCTTGGTAATCAAATGGATATTCCAGCGTATACGCTATGACAAATAAAATTAAATATGCAATCATCGGTGCTGGCTGTATGGGCCAAGAACACATTCTCAACATTGAAATTATTGATGATGCAGAGGTTGTTGCATTGTGTGACACAAGCCCAGAATCAATTAAACAGTGCCTAGATTTATTAAAAAATAATGTATCAGTTTTTACTAATTGTGAAGATCTCGTTAAAGCAAATATAGCTGACGCCTACATTATTGCTACACCAAACTTTACTCATATTGAGGTTTTAAAGAGCGTCCTCAAGTCAAATGCACACTTATTGATAGAGAAACCTTTGTGTACAACCGTTGAAGACTGTAAGGAGTTTGCATCTCTAACTACAAACTACCCTGGAATCATTTGGACAGCGATGGAATATCGCTACATGCCGCCTGTTCAAAAAATGATTGAAGAGATTCATAACAAAACTATTGGCGACCTGCATATGCTCTCAATTAGAGAGCATCGATTTCCTTTTTTGAATAAGGTAGACGACTGGAATAGATTTGCAATAAATACGGGCGGTACATTGGTTGAAAAATGTTGTCATTTTTTTGATTTAATGAGGTTAATCGCCCAAAGCGAGCCTTTAAAGATTTATGCTAGTGGCAGTCAAGATGTAAACCATTTAGAAGAAGAGTACGATGGAAAGACTCCAGACATGTTAGACAATGCATTTGTGATTGTGGATTTTGAAAACGGAGTAAGAGCATTATTAGACTTGTGCATGTATGCGGAAAACTCTGAGTATCAAGAAGAATTATGTGCCGTAGGTTCAATTGGAAAAATAGAAACAGCGGTTCCTTCCAACAATTCAGGTATTTCGATATCTGATGTCAGGATTGGCTTAAGAGAAAGCGGAAAAGCTAAAAAAGAAACTATCGCGGTTGATGAACAAATCCTTGCAGCAGGTCATCATCATGGTTCAACATTTTATGAACACCAGTCCTTCATTAAAGCTATTCGATCTAATACACTTCCGGAGGTTTCTTTAAATGACGGTCTAGTAGCTGTGGCCATAGGAGAAGCTGCTGAACTTTCAATAAAAGAAGGAAGAGTTGTAGAGATGAATGAATTTAACCTCTAATTTATTTAATTTTTTATATATATTTTTCTTATCATATCAAAACTCAAAGTAAATTTATAAGAAGTATGTTCATTTATCAACTATTACGAAAAAAAAGGAAAAAAAAGGAAAAAACAATTCAAATTACAGTATAATTTAGTCTAATACTATTCTTTTCTAATAATACATATGGAAATACTGAACAAACGCCAACATGACCTGCTTTCTCTTGCTTCACAAGAAGGCTATGTAAGCGTTGAAAATTTAGCTGAAACATTTGAGGTCACTCAACAAACCATACGACGCGATATAAATAATTTGTGTGATCAAGAATTATTGACGCGCACTCATGGTGGCGCCTTTTACACTTCCGGGGTGCATAATGTTGCTTACAGTTCTAGAAAATCTTTAGCTAGTGATGAAAAAAAGGAAATTGCAAATGCCGTTGCTGCATTTATTCCTGATAATTCTTCAATTGTTATTAACATAGGAACAACAACAGAGCAAGTAGCACATTCACTTCTTTCTCATCAAGGACTTAAAGTAATTACTAATAATATTAATATCGTTAATATTTTTTCTCAATCTAATAACGCTGAAGTTTGGTTGGCAGGAGGTAAGGTTCGAAATTCAGATTGCGCTGTCATTGGAGAAAATACAGCTGATTTTATTAAACAATTCAAAGTAGATTATGCTGTTGTAGGAGTCTCAGCTATAGACAACGATGGTTCATTAATGGACTTTGATTATGAAGAAGTTATAGTTTCAAAAGCTATATTTGAACACTGTCGAAAATTGATACTTGTTGCAGATAATATTAAGTTTGATCGTACAGCACCAATGTTAATTGGCAATATATCTGAAATCGATATACTTGTCACAAATATTCAGCCATCTCCAGAAATAACCAACATATGTAATAATAATAACGTCGAAATTATTGTTGTTAGTAGTTCCAATAATTAGGCTTTAAACGAACAATCTATACTGAGCTATTATTGTAATTTCCAAGAAAGCAACTAATCATTAAAAGGATATATTAGCTATGTCAGCGGTAAAAATAATCAATGCAACTAAAAAATATGGCGATATACAAGTTATTCATGGAATTGATTTAGATATAAAAGATGGAGAATTTTGTGTATTTGTTGGTCCATCTGGTTGCGGAAAATCAACCCTACTTAGAATGATCTCTGGACTTGAAGAGATCACAAGTGGTGAGATTCATATTGGTGACAAAAATGTTACCAAAATGCAACCAGCTGACAGGGGTATTGCTATGGTCTTTCAATCTTATGCCCTTTATCCTCATATGACTGTAGGAGAAAATATGGCATTTGGCCTTAAAATGACAAAAGTTCCTGCTGCTGAAATTAATAAAAAAGTTAATGATGCCGCTAGTATTTTGCGCCTAGAATCTTACTTAGATCGAAAGCCTAAAACCCTATCAGGCGGACAAAGACAGCGAGTAGCTATTGGTCGCGCAATTGTCCGTGGTCCTGAAGTTTTTTTGTTCGATGAGCCATTGTCTAATCTTGATGCTGAACTTAGGGTTGAGATGCGGGTTGAAATCACTCGTTTACACCGTGAACTGGGAACAACTATCATTTATGTTACTCATGACCAAGTCGAAGCAATGACTCTGGCCGACAAAATTGTAGTCCTTAAAGAAGGTCGAATTCAACAGGTAGGTGCCCCATTATCACTTTATGATGATCCCCAGAATATCTTTGTAGCAGGTTTCATAGGCTCTCCAACTATCAACCTTTTAAAAGGGAGTATTACTGATGGAAAGCTATCAATACCATGTCTTGAAACATTAAAACTTGATGTAAGTGATACGATAACCTCCTCTATGTCTGAATTGATTATCGGCCTTAGACCACAACATTTGAAACTTGCAAAGTCCGGAGACCTAGAAGTTGAATTTACTGAAGCACTTGGAGATATCTCTTATATCTACCTAAAGACCCAAAGCGGAGATAGAGTTGTTGTAGAGTCTAGAGATGAAAAATTACCATCAACAAGGACCAAAGTTGGAATAGAGGTTAAAGCTTCAAAAGCTTTATTTTTTGACCCTAAAACAGAGCTCAGAGTTAAATAATTAGAAGATTACAGTGGTTCCCAAAATACGCCTGAAGGTGGAATATTGATTAAACCAACTTTTGATTCCTGATCACTATAATTAAACCAAAAGCGATGCTTTAATGTCTCGCGAGTTCTTACACAATCATTCAAATCAGTTGTAATAATATCTTGAGAATTACAAACGCTAGAAAAAAGCTTTTTAAGAGTGTCTTGATCCGCCCATCCAGCGATATAAAGATTGTTTTCATGGCCAATAATGGCAGGCCTACCATCTTCACAGACTTCAACAACATCTTCACAGTCAACCAAGGTTTCCATCCAATCTTTAAAATAACCACTATCTTTGATTGAAATAAAAGCATTAGGTCTAAGTGATTCAACACTCGCTACAGTGCCTTTAACGCCTGGCACAAGAGGAGGAAGCTCAGGCGGAATAAACATATCTACAGTCTTTGATCCAGTTCTTGGACCTGAAATTAAAACACCGTCAAACGCATCAATTGCACTCTTGAGATCACTTCCAATATGCATTAAACCAGGCATCATAACAACTTTATAGCCGCTTAAACTGTTTTGGTTAGGTGGTAATATATCTACTGAAAGTCCAAGAGCTCTCAGAGCTTTATAGTAGTCATAAACTAATTCAAAGTAACTAAAGTCTTTTCCTTGTGGCTGAATCTCCCATGCCCAACAACTCTCATAGTCAAAAATTAATGCAATCTTTGATTGAACTTGGTCAATACTTTCAAAATCATTTAACTCAGAAAACACTTGAGAGGCCTCAATTAATCCTGGAGCAACTTCTCCATCAGGCCTTTGAAGTCCTGCATGCATTTGTTCTTGAGCAAAAGGGGCTTGGCGCCATCGGAAATAACTAACAACCTCAGCGCCATGAGCAATTGCTTCCCATGTCCAAAGTCTAACTGCTCCTAGTGCAGGCTTAGGGTTGTATGGAGCCCAATTAACAGGGCCTGGTTGTTGCTCCATTACCCACCACCGGCCATTTCCGACAGCTCTATATAAATCATGATGAAAAGCTTGAAAATCTGGATCTCCAAAGCGCATAAACCTGTGTTTAAATTCATCATTTTGTCTCGATCGATCCTCTAAAAAACCTAGGGGATAGCTATCCCAACTAGCAACATCAAGATCCTCTCCAACTTCGTAGTGATTAAAATCTGTAATTCGACCCATATAGTTGTGAATGAGAGGCATTTTCGTAAATTTCCTCATGACTAGAGCCTGACTGCGGTTGAAATTTACAACCTGATCAGAGCTAAATCTTTTAAAGTCTAGTTCATGAATTGGATTTGGATCTGTGACAGTTAGATTTGGTAATTCAACTTGTTCAAAGCTATTGTACTCCATGGACCAGAATACATTTTTCCAGGACTCATTAAGATGATTAATTGTTTTATATTTTCTTGCAATCCATCCTCTAAAGGCTTTAAGTGCTGATGGACTATAGGATAGAGTTGTGTCATGACAACCGTATTCATTATCTAGCTGCCATGCTTTGATATAAGGATTTGCGCCATATCGCTTTGCAACAATTTCTGCGATTCTCAGTGCTTCTTTAAGATAACCCTCGTGTGAAAAGCAATAGTGCCTTCTTGATCCAAACTGACGAGGCCTACCCTCAATATCCACAATAAGCATATCTGGCCATTTATCAACAACCCACCTAGGGGGTGTTGCTGTAGGCGTACTCATTACAATATTTAATCCAGCATTACCCAAGACAGAGATAGCACGGTCAAGCCACTGAAAATTCTGAACACCCTCTTCAGGCTCGAGACGGCTCCAGGCAAATTCTCCAATTCGGACCCAAGATAAGCCAGAAGCAACCATATCTTCTGCATCTTTCTTCCACTTCTCTTCAGGCCAATGTTCAGGATAATAACAGCTTCCTAATTTAGGGTTCATGATAGCCTCACAATTCTACTTGATATTCGGCTAAGCCAACTACGTCAGATTCAAAATGAAACACTTTACCAGCCAAAGGTTCAATTTTCAAATCAACTTCCTTTAGTCCTTGACAAGCAGATGTCACGAAAATGGTATCAAAATATTCACCACCAAAAGCAGGGCATGTAACTTGGGAAACGGGAAAATTCTCTACCCTGTCTAACTCCCCTTCAGGGCTATATCTAGCTAATCTAGACGCCCCATATTGAGCATTCCAAAGAAAGCCTTCGCTATCACAAACGGATCCATCTGGATGAATATCCTGCGCCTTAAAATCAATAAACACAATGGGTTTGTTCATTGGCCAGCCATTTAATTGATCTAAATCCTGTCTCCAGATTTTCTCTTTCCTTGTATCAGCAAAATAAACAAAATTTTTCTCAGGTGAAAAGCAAATACTATTTGGAATGGTAATTTTTTTATGCAATTTTTTCAGTTCACCTTTATAAAAACGATAGATAGCGCCCGCGCCCTTTTCTGCATGAAGCCCCATAGTCCCAATCCAAAAGCCGCCCCAAGGGTCTGCCCGGCCATCATTTGAACGCGTATGGGGTATATCAGCCTCTAAATCAACCAAAACCTTTCGAGTGTCTGAAGAAAGTGATAGTTTAATTAATGCTGACGCACTAGCTACTATCAGGCTATCTTCGTCAATCCAACCTGCAGCCGAAACTGGCTCAGAAAAATCCCAAGTCTTTAGCTTGCCATCCTTCCAGTTAAACATCTTAAAGGCGTTAATATCAAACCAAAAAAGTGACTTTAGTTTTGGGTGCCATAATGGCCCCTCACCCAAATCACAAGACTCTAGAGGTAAACATTTATTGATCATTTTTGAGCTTCATCATAAGATAGTACAATCGACTTTGCTTTATTAGCGACTATTTCAGAACTATCTCCGGCTTTATAGATACCAGAGCCTATTCCAAATCCAGTTGCCCCAGCACTAAACCATGATGAAAAGTTTTCCGGACCAACACCACCAACCATATATAGAGGCACGTTTGCTGGCAGAACTGCCTTTAAGGCAATTAAATTAGCTTCGCCTAGAAGAGATGCTGGGAAAAACTTTAACACATCAGCGCCACAATTTAATGCTGAAAAACACTCTGTTGGAGTAATCACGCCTGGATAGCTTAACATGTCAGCTTTTTTTGTAGCCTCAACAACTTTTGAATCGAAATTTGGAGAAACTATAAAATCAACTCCAATATCAGAAAGAATTTCAACCTGCTCAATATTCGTAACTGTTCCAGCACCAATTTGAATATAACCATCAAATTCATTATGAAGTAATTTGATGCTATCAAACACACTAGGAGAATTCATAGGAACTTCTATTTGAGTAATTCCAGCGTTTACTATTGTATGCGCTACTTCAAGCACCTCATTGGGTTTAATTCCTCGCAAAATGGCAATTATTTTTCTACTCATTACTCTTAATTATAATTAAGTTCTCTATAAGCAAAACTTAAGCCAGATAGCGTTGCTGTTTCGAGACTGAATAATTGACTTTTACCTCCAAGAATCTTTAATCCTTGGTGATAATTATTTGACAGAAGCTGTGAACCGATAATCGTCACATTGTTGTTCTCCCAATAGCTTTGAGCCCCATTAAGTTCAACACCCAGAAGAAGTCCTGAGAGAGTTGACCTTGCTTCATCTCGATCCAAATCATTTACTATTGATTCAGCTCGCAAGGAAAAAAGATCTGATGCAATTGAGCCTGGTTTATTAAACCCTTCATGAATGCCTGCTTCAAAGCCAGCTTGGTTCCATCCTTTTATCGAAATTGAATGTCTAATTAGAGTGTGATTAGAAATTACGCCAAAGAGCTCACCTGTCATAAAGGTATTAAAACTTGTTATTTGTCCTTCCTTTACATTGACCCATTTTGTATGAGTACCTGGAAGACAAACAACACCATTGAAATCTGGATTTTTATTAATAAATCCAGCAATTTGAGTTTCTTCACCTCTCATTATGTCAGCGGGGTGATGCTGCATAACACCAGGGACAAGGTGGACCTTGATCCGCTTATCATGAGTATTTGCAGTAGTCAGCTGATTGTTATCTATAGGGATACAAGGCGTCTTCAAGTAAGGAGTCTCTACCCAGCCTTGCTTTGATCCTACCATGCCGCACGCCATAACTGTAGTGACTTTAGTATCATCGAGCCAGCTCTCAATAAGTTTCAATAAAACAGGTTCAAATTCATTTTGCTGAAGATCTTTCATACCTTCATTTGACTCTCTAAAAGCCAATACGTTATCCTCTTCTCCAATGGCCCAAGCACGCATATGGGTTGTTCCCCAGTCTACTGCAATCCATTTAGCCTTTATTTCAATCATATTTTTACCCTGTAACCACAACACCACCATCAACCACTAGAGCTTGGCCAGTCATCATTCGAGATGCATTTGATGCTAAAAATAGAGTTGAGTCAATCAAATCGTTAGGTATTAAGTGTTCCTTGATGCATTGTTTTTTCAAATGACTTGCTAGATCTTTATCATTAGCCCAAAGCTGCATTTGTCTATCTGTCAAAACCCAGCCAGGAATCAAGGTATTAACCCTAATACCATCATCCCCAAGCTCACGAGCCAGGCTTCGAGTTAACCCAGTAATACCAGCCTTAGATGCAACATATGCTGGGTATCCAGCGTTACCCATCAAATAAGATGCAGAAGAGAAGTTGATGATACTACCACCGCCCTGACTCCTCATTATCGGTGCAACCGCTTGTGCAGTAAAAAAGTGTGGCCTCAGATTAATGTTGATTGATTGATCCCATTCTTCGGTTGTCATTTCATCAAGACTGTGACGAGAGTCATTGGCAGCATTGTTTACAAGAGTATTAATTCCGCCATGGGCCTCATTAGCTTTAAATATGGCTTTTTGTAGAGCTTTAGTATCTGTAATATCGCACTTAGTAAACAATGGTTTATACTTATATTTTGAAGAAACTTGATCTAAAAATTTATCACAATTTGACCTCTGAACAAAAGCCACTTTGGCTCCTTGAGATAAAAAGCCTTCAGTTATTGAAGCGCCAATTCCAGAGCCGCCTCCAGTAATAAAAACAGAAGTGTCTTCTAAATCTTTAAAAGTTGCGTAATTATCCATCAGTGTGATTCTCGGTTAGGAAGGCGAGTATCTTTTCCCACTAAAAAATCTAAATCTGCTCCTTTGTCAGCCTGCATAACAGTATCAATATAAAGCTTTGCGTATCCACGAGTATAGTTCTCTTTTGGATGTTTTCTAGATTTCAGGCGCTCATTAATTTCTGATTCTGAAACAAGAAGTTCAAGTAATCCATTCCTAACATCAATTTGGATACGGTCACCAGTTTCAACGATTGAGATTGGGCCACCAACATTTGCCTCTGGAGCAACATGCAGAACTATAGTTCCAAATGCTGTGCCTGACATTCTTGCATCTGAAATACGAACCATGTCTCGAACACCCTGATCAATTAAAACCTTTGGTATGGGCATATTACCAACTTCTGGCATTCCTGGATAGCCCTTGGGTCCGCAACCCTTTAAAACAAGAATAGTGTCTTTTGTGACCGGAAGATCTGACCTGTCAATATTTTCCTTTAAATCTTCAATATCCTCAAATACATACGCTGTTCCTTCATGACTTAACAAATCTTCTGTAGCTGCAGCAGGTTTAATTATGGCACCATTTGGAGCTAGATTGCCTCTCAGCACCTTCAATCCAGAAGAAGTCTTAAGAGGCTTATCGATAGTACTTATTACATCTTCATTTAATATTTCAGCCTCATTGAAATAATGAGCAATATCTTTATTTAATACTGTATTTGCTGGCTTAATATAACTTTTGATTTGATCCATAACTGCTGGAATTCCTCCTGCATAACAAAAATCTTCCATTAGATACTTACCTGATGGCATACAATTTACTAGCAAAGGAATATCTTCAGCTTTTTCGAAGTCCTCTAACTCAAGTTCAATTTCTGATCTTCCAGCAATAGCTAGTAAGTGGATAACAGAGTTTGTTGAACCTCCAATTGCACTATTAAGTGTTATAGCATTTTGAAAACTTTCTTTAGTTAATACTTTAGACAAATTGAGTTCTTCTTCAACCATCTCTACAATTCTCTTCCCAGACAAATGAGCAAGCTCCATTCTTCTAGCATCGACTGCAGGAAGTGTCGCATTTGTTGGTAAACTTAGCCCCATACCCTCTACAAGACTAGCCATAGTAGAGGCGGTTCCCATTGTCATACAAACTCCTGACGATCGATTCATGCCTGTTTCAGCTGCCATAAATTCTTTTAATGACATATCTCCTGCTCTTACCTCTTCTGAAAAACGCCAAACATCGGTTCCGGAACCTATATCTTTGCCTTTATATTTACCATTAAGCATTGGACCTGAAGATACAACAATAGTCGGTAAATCAACGCTAGCTGCACCCATCAGTTGTCCTGGAGTTGTTTTATCACAACCACCCAAAAGGACAACTCCATCAATTCCATAAGCCCTGATACTTTCTTCTACATCCATAGACAGGAGATTTCGAAACAGCATTGCTGTAGGCTTCATTTGAGTTTCACCAAGAGAGATGACAGGAAATTCCAAGGGAACCCCTCCTGTCTCCCAAACTCCACGCTTAACTCCTTCAGCAAGTGTTCTTAAACCAGCGTTACAAGGGTTAAGCTCTGACCAAGTATTACAAATTCCAATAATTGGACGACCATCAAATACATGGCCTGGAAGACCTTGACTTTTCATCCAGCTACGATGAATAAAACCATCCTTATCCATTTTTCCATACCAGTTTGAAGATCGACGATTATTTGATTTACTCATGCGGCCTTATCTCCCTCTATTACCATCATATTTGCCGGAAAAGCTTTAGGCAATTGTAAGCCTTGGGTCATTAGATATTGTCCACTTAGCATCAATTTGTTATTCAAAAGACCATCCTCTGACTTGCCTAATGACTTTATTTCTTTTTTGTTAAGAAGAGAAATATTATACATCGACTTAGAGTCAAGCCCAGCTAGCACCAATGGAACTGGTGAGCTGAATTCTGATGTTGAATTTTGACCCGCAAAAACCACAAAGTGATCAGTATCAGTGTTAATCTGAATCTCAGCAATAATACTATTATCGGTGCAAGGTAAGCGCAAAATTCTAGCATCCTTCATCCATTGGCGATTCTCTTTCCACCATTTTGTTACTGATTTAAGAAGAGCTTTATCTTTAGAAGTCAATTCTCTTGGATCCATTTCAAAACCCATATGTCTTTGTGCTGCAACCCATGCTCTAAATGACATTGATAACTCTCGTCCAGAGGTATGACAAACCTTCGGACCAACATGACTTCCAGTTACAGATAAAGGCAGCCATAGTAGAGCCTCGTGCTGAATACGTAATCTTTCTAATGCGTCATTACTATCCGATAGCCAGACTCTTTGAGTATGTCTTAAAATTCCATAATCAATCCTACCGCCACCTGACGAACACGATTCAATTTCAATACTTGGGTGTGCCTCTCTTATACGACCTAAAAGACCATATAAAGCCCTTGTTTGGGATGCATCTGGATATGGTAATACTCTGTTATGGTCCCATTTAATGTATTCAATTGGATATTCATTTAATAGCGTGTCAATTCTCGCAAAAAGATATTCTTGTACTTCTTTGATGGAAATATCAAGAACGAGTTGTCCTCTTCCAAGAACTTGATTTTCATTCCCCATAATCCACTCTGGATGTGAGCGAAATAAATCACTATCTGGGCTAACCATCTCTGGCTCAAACCATAGCCCAAAAGTCATACCAATAGAATGAATATGATTAACCAGTGGGTGCATGCCTTCTGGGTATTTTTGATTATCAACAATCCAATCCCCTAGGCTTGATGTTGGACTATTACGACCCTTAAACCAACCATCATCAAGAACAAATCTTTCGGCGCCTATTTCAGCCGCTATGGTTGCCATTTCTTTTAATTCATCAATATTATGATCAAAATAGATGGCCTCCCAGCAGTTATAGTGGACGGGTCTAACGGAATCTTTTGGTAAATCGACAATTGATTTTGATACATGTCCTCTAAATAAGCGCCCTACTCCTCCCATTCCATATTTAGAATAGCAAATATAAAGCTTTTCAGTTTCAAAGCTTGTTCCAGGACTTAATTCACTATTCTCTGTGTTTCCAAATTGGATTTGTCTTCGCCCATCTTGAAGTTGTTCAGCTATCATACGATGGCCACCAGACCAACCATAATGGAAGCCATAGCAAGAGCCTGAGTTCTCTGAACTTTCGATCGTTGGAATCAATAAGCCTGGAAAATGAGCATGGCTTGTTGTTCCAACTCTAGACTCTCTTAGATGAACTCCAGTCACCCATGGTGTTACCTGACTCCTAAATTCACCGCTCCAATGCCCTCCATAATCAACCATCTCTTTACTTGTTTGAGAGACCTCTACAACTGGTGCTGAAAACCATTCCATAATAATTGGACTCTTGCTCTCAAGTTTTGCACTTAGAGCGTAAACATCATTCTCTTCATATGCATTAATTGTGGCCGTATAAGTTAGTCCTAGTGCTTTATCGTTGTATGTCAACGTTAGAGAATTACTATTCACATCATCACTTGCAAAAACAAAACAAGAAGAAAGCATATTGCCATTAATATCTCGCATCTTGCATCCTAGCTGACCAGAAAAATTAGCTGACTGTTCTGGCAAAATCGATAACTCTGGAACCTGATCCAGTAAATTATCTCCCAAATCTTTTTTTGATGCCTCATTCAATTGGTTTAGATTTTCATTGCTTGGCAATCTATCGCCCCAGTAAATAACACAGGGCAATCTGTTATCTGAAGATGACAATACTAGTGTCTGATTATGAGTATCAACACGCCACTGTTTCATTATTTAACAGCTCCAAGAGTTAATCCCGCAATAAAGTGTTTCTGCATAAGGAAAAACATTAAAACCGGAGGAAGGGCGGCAATTATTGATCCAGCTGATACCAAGTGTTGATTAGAAATCCATTGACCATTTAGAGAGTTTAAACCAGCTGTAACAGGCATAGTTTCAGCGCCTTGAGTTAATACCAATGCCCAGAAATAGTCATTCCATATAAAGGTAAATATAAGTACAGATAAGGCTGCCATTGCAGGGCGCATTAGCGGGACTACAACATACCAGAAAATTCTGAATTCAGAAACGCCTTCAGCTCTGGCAGCTTCAATCAACTCGAATGGTAAAGCGCGAATAAAATTACGCATAAAAAAAGTACAGAAGCCGGTTTGAAATGCGATATGAAAAGCCACTAGACCGGTTATTGTATTATATAGACCAAGGGAAAGTGAAAGATCTCTCACAGGAACCATTAATATCTGAAAAGGCACAAAGTTGCCCGCAATAAACATAAAAAATACGAATAAATTAAGCTTAAATTTATAAACGCCTAATGCAAAGCCTGTAAGGCTTGAAAGAGTTATTGCGCCAATCACAGTTGGAATAGTCACTTTAAAGCTATTTAGAATGTAATACCCTATCGGAGAATTATTAAATATGGCGGTATAGTTTTCAATTAAATTAAATGAAGTTGGCATACCCCAATAGTTGCCAGAATTAATGTCTGCACCAGTGCGTATTGAAGTTAATGCCACTGCAAGTAGAGGGAGCAACCAAATAATAATGGAAACAGGCAAAGCGACTTTGTATAGTCGCCGAGTTAGTGGCCTGGTTTTTTCTATTGGAGTAGGAAACATAACTAAACACCCCTCTCATCGCGGTATATCCTATAAAGGATAACTGCAATATAAATCATCATAATAGCCAGTAGAATAACAGCAATAGCAGCAGCGTAACCCATTCGATAGCCATACTCTGAGAATGCCTTTTCGTACATATAGTAAGCCAAAACACGACTAGACCCCCATGGTCCGCCCCTAGTCATAATAGAAATTAAATCAAATGATCTTAATGCGCCAATAACTGTAACGACAATTGCAATAAAGGTAGCAGGTTTTAGCTGGGGCAAGATAACGTACCATAACAAACGCCATCCTCTAGCGTTATCAATGCGTCCAGCCTCTATTTGCTCAGGGTCAACGGAATTTAAGCCTGTGAGATATAAAATCATGCAATAGGCAGTTTGTGGCCAAAGACCAGCAGCAATAATTCCATAAGTAACGTAATCTTCATCAGCTAATATAGCTACAGAATCAAATCCAAAGGCTTCAAGAATTACATTTAACAAGCCATTTGAAGGGTCATAGAACCAAGTAAAAACTAGACCCACTACTACTTGAGAGATTACAAATGGAAAGAAGAATAGGGACTTATAAATACGAATACCGCGAACTGTTTGGTTCAAGAATAGAGCTGCAAACAACCCTGCTGGAATAGCTAGTAGAAACAATAGTAACCAAATAACATTATTTTTTAGAGATGTGTAGAATGCTTCATCATCAAAAAGTTCAACATAATTACTCGAACCAATATAGGTTTTTAAACCTAGTCCATCCCACTCATAGAAACTTAAACTAACAGATTGAAATATCGGGAATATGACATAAAGAAAAAATACTAAGATACCTGGAGCAAGAAAAATCCAAGGTGACAATTTGAGTTGGTTTTTTTTCCAATAAGAATACATGGATATTCCCAATCTTATACATAATATGTAAAAGTTCCGTGTTCAAGGATACTTGAACACGGAACGGAGAAATTAGTTTATTAATTAATAAACTTTTTGGCGAACTTTCTCTAAACGCTGTAAGATTGCTTCAAGACGATCTGGATGAACCATGAATTCTTGGAAGCCTTCCATTCCAGCCGAAGCCATTTCTGCCGGTGCATCGCGGTCAAAGAACTGAGCAACACCGCCGGGTGCATCGTTATTAAGCATGCTAAAAGCAGCATTCAAGAACTTGTCATCAGATACACCAGCAGCTGCATTAGTAGGCAACTGACCTAGTGCTCCATTCCAAGCCGTTTGAACATCAGCACGAGCAGCATATGCTAAGAAGCGCTTAGCATCAACTGGATTCTTTGCGCCTGCAGTTAGGTGAATAGAATCAGTAGGTGCCTCTTCAGCCATAGAAATCCCCGGAGTAATCTCTGGGAATTGGAATAAACCTAGAGAACTATCATCTAAACCTAGCTCCTTTAATGGAGCTACAGCAAAGTTACCCATAACATACATAGCGGCATCTCCGCTAGCCATAGGGGCAAGTGCCTCTTGCCAACTCAAAGCGGCATGATTTTCAAGAAAGAAACCCCCATCAATCAGTTGCTTGTAGTTAGCCATCGTTGCACGAACACGGTCATCAGTCCAAGCGATCTCACCCTTAGTAAGCGCCATATGGAAGTCATAACCATTTGTACGTAGGTTTAGGTAGTCAAAAACACCACCAGCAGTCCATAGCCACTTAGTACCAATAGTAATTGGTGTAACTCCATTCGCTTTAAGAGTTTCTCCCGCAGCAATAAACTCATCCCAATTTGTTGGAACAGCAATACCTAAGTTTTCAAAGATATCCTGACGGTAGTAAACACCCCAGTTATAGTAACTAAAAGGGATGCCCCATTTTTTACCATCAATAGTCATAGATGGAGCAGATGTCTTCATCAAAGAATAAAGACCTTGGTCAGCCCAAACGTCGTCGATTGGAGCGAACAAACCTGCTTCAACATACGGTCGCATTCTGTTGCCAGCAAACCAAAACGCAATGTCTGGTGCTTCGGCAGTTAAAAAGTTACGAATAGCAGCTTTGTAGCCTTCATGGTCAAATACATTAACGACAACATCTACATCTGGATTCTCAGCCTCAAATCCATCAATAACTCCCTGTAATGCTGCTTTTGGAGCTGGGTCTGCATTATATGAATTAATGACCACTGTCCCTGCCATAGCAGAAGCACCAAATAGTACACTTGCCAGAACAATAGCTATTTTAGTATTAAAAAAAATTTTCACTTTAAACTCCTATATAGGTTATTCCCACTAACATTAGTGGGATTATAAAAAGTTCGATATTTTTCATATAATATCAAAACTTAATAGAAATATATACTAGTTATGTTCGTTTGTCAACTATTAAGAACAAATATGAATAAAAAGGAAAAATAAAGATTAAACTTATAATATAATCATAATAATTATGGAAATACTGAACAAACCCCAAAAACAACATACTTTAACTTACAGCAGCAACAGAAGGATGTAAATGAATAATCTTTATGATGTTTTTATTATTGGGGGAGGAATCAATGGCTGTGGAGTAGCAAGAGATGCTGCAGGCCGGGGTTATAGTGTTTATCTTGCAGAAAAAAACGATATTGCGAGCGGAACATCATCTGCCTCCTCTAAATTGATACATGGTGGTCTGCGTTATTTAGAAAACTATGAATTTTCTTTTGTGAGAGCATCCCTAAGAGAGCGAGATATTCTGATAAAAATTGCTCCGCATATTATAAAAGAGATGCGTTTTATTCTGCCATATCACAAAAACCTTAGACCAGTATGGATACTTAAAATGGGTATGTTGCTGTACGACAATCTATACTCTTCCAAGCACATCAAGCGCTCTTCCTATATCAAGATTCCTTTTCATGAATCCAAATCAACTCTGACAGAATCTTTTAATAAAGGTTTTGAGTATTCTGACTGTATAACTGACGATGCAAGGCTTACAGTTTTGAATGCTGCTGATGCCAAGAGATTGGGTGGCGATATTAATACCAGAACAATTGTAAAAAATATGGAGCAAAAAAAAGGCGTCTGGAATATTGAGGTCATGAACACAATCAGCAATGAAACAAAATATGTTCAGGCAAAAGTTGTAGTAAACGCTACAGGCCCGTGGGTAGATAACTTTTTAAAGAGTCATTCCAAACAAACCAAGTTTGATAACATAAGGCTGGTTAAAGGAAGTCACATCGTTGTCAAAAAGTTATTCAATCATAGTTACGCATATATTTTTCAAAATAGCGATGGAAGGGTCTTTTTTGCTGTGCCATGGGAAAATAAATTTACATTTATTGGTACTACAGATGTTGACTTTAAGGGCGATCTTGATAATTTTTCAGCCTCTGATGATGAGATTAACTACCTATGTAAATCTGCAAATCAATACTTCAGGAGTGATATATCAAGCAACGATGTTATCAAGCACTGGAGTGGTGTGCGCCCTCTTTATCAGGATGGTTCAAAAAAAGCTCAAAAGGCATCACGTGATTACATAATAAAAGTAGATAGTCGAGACAATAAAAGCGCTCTGATTAACATATTTGGTGGCAAGATGACAACATTCAGGCTGTTGTCTGAGGAGGTAGCAGACAAAGTTGGGTCAATTTTGGGTGAAAAAAAATCTCCTTGGACGAGTGATGTTCACTTACCAGGTGGAGATTTTTCATTAACTGAAAAAACAAAAATAGTTGATAGTCTTGCAAAAAAATATGACTATTTAGATTTACACTACATTCAACGCTTATTTAACTTGTATGGCACTAGAGTGGAATACATCCTAAAAAATGTTTCCAGTACTAAAGACTTAGGTCTACATTTTGGCAGGGATTTATATCAAGTTGAGGTTGACTATCTGATGCAAGAAGAATTCGCGCTTTGTCCTGAAGATGTACTTGAAAGAAGAACCAAACTGTATCTTTTTTTAGATTATGATAAGATTGAAAATCTGGATAATTATATGAAGAATAAATAGGAAGGTTAGGCTCAAAATATAGCAATATATATCAATAAATCATACTTCAAAAAAATGGCCAAATCAAAAAAATACATCTTGTCGATAGATCAAGGCACTACCTCTTCTCGTGGAGTTATATTTGACTCAAACTATCAGATTGTATCGATAGGACAGAAGGAATTTACTCAATTTTTCCCCAACTCTGGATGGGTTGAGCATGACCCTGAAGAGATCTGGCTTTCCACTCTAGATAGTTGTAACTCGGCAATTTCAAAGGCAAAAATATCTCCAAATCAGATAGTCTCGATAGGGATCACCAATCAACGTGAAACAACCGTTGTTTGGGATAAAGAAACCGGAAAACCGATCTACAATGCAATCGTTTGGCAAGATAGAAGAACTTCTAATGAGTGTCAAAATTTTCGCGAACTTGGTCACGAGTCAGTTGTTACAAAAAAGACAGGGCTTTTGCTTGACCCGTATTTTTGTGCCACTAAAATTGCCTGGATTCTAGACAATGTAACCGATGCACGTAATAAAGCCAACAATGGAATGCTTGCGTTTGGCACAATTGATAGTTTCTTATTATGGCGCCTAAGTGGCAAAAAGGTCCATTCAACTGACGCCACTAACGCTTCTAGAACGCTTTTGTACAATATCCATGAGGGCTGTTGGGATGAGGACCTACTAAGTCTATTTAAGATACCGAAATCAATGCTACCAAAGGTCTGTAATAGCGCCGCGGAATTTGGCTACACGGAGGCAAAAATATTTGGCGTCCAGTTACCAATATCGAGTTTGATCGGTGATCAGCATTCTGCCCTTGTGGGTCAAGCCTGCTTTGAGCCAGGAATGGTTAAATCAACCTATGGTACTGGCTGTTTTGCCATGATTAATACTGGTGAAATAGCCGTCGCATCAAGCAACAAATTGCTAACTACTATAGCCTTTCAACTCGATAACAAGCCTTGCTATGCTCTGGAAGGTTCGATTTTTATAGCGGGTGCTGCTGTCCAGTGGCTTCGAGACAGTCTGAAATTTATAAAAACTGCAGACCAATCTGAAAAGCTTGCACTGAAAGCAGATCCACTTCAGGATGTCTATCTGGTACCAGCTTTTGTTGGTATGGGTGCGCCCTATTGGGATCCCGACTGTCGTGGTGCATTATACGGGTTAACAAGAAATACTGGTGCCGCTGAAATAACTAGAGCAGCACTAGAGTCAGTCTGTTATCAAACCTCTGACTTGTTGGTCGCGATAGAAAAGGATTGGCAAAGCAATAAGAAAAATATTATTAGAGTTGATGGAGGGATGGCTGCATCGGATTGGACAATGCAAATGCTTTCAGATATATTAAATTTACCGGTTGACCGTCCAACAAATCTAGAAACAACAGCTTTGGGGGCGGCATATTTAGCTGGAATGCAGGTCGGCTTCTATCCATCACCTCAAGATTTTGCAAAATCTTGGAACTCAGATAAACGGTTTATTTCCGAAATGCCTGATGATGTTAGACAAAAAAAGCTTGCAGGTTGGAAAGATGCGGTAAAGCGAACCTTGACCAATCTAGATAATTAAGTTGACATAAAGTATGATGACTCAAACAACAATACAATTAACAATCTTTTATTTTGGATTCAAAAATAATTACTATGATTGATATAGAAAAAATGGTGAAACTCCTAATTATAGAAATTCTACTTAAAAGAGAAATATGATAACTTGTGTTGGTTCAGTTTTTCTTGATAACATCATTAAAATTGATTCTTTCCCTCAAAAGCCCATAAAAATACTGGCTAAAGGTCTTGAAAAACGTCTTGGAGGTCCTGCAGCTGTTGCTAGTTGTGCAGTTACTAAACTGGGTGTTGAGTCAGATTTTGTAGGTCGTTTTGGAGATGATGAAGCAGCCAATTTCTTAAAATCAGAGCTCAATCAGTTTGGTGTTAAATATAACAAATCTCTAACCATAAGTGGTGCAACGTCTTCACAAAGCCACATCTTTGAAGATTCTCAGGGCGAAAGATTACTGGCGGCATACAACGATAAAAAACTATTAGAGGACAAAAATATACCTGATTTAACTTTTACAACTGAACAATCATATTTAGTTGATATTCGTTGGATTGAGGCAGCTCATTATGTTGCACAAATGTCTCAAAAAAACGGCATTAACTGTGTTGCAGATTTGGATAATTATTCAAACAATAAATTAATAGAGGGAATCGTAAATGCAGCAACTCATCCTGTTTTTTCTGAAACAGGACTATTTGAATTTACAAAACAAAAATCTGTAATTAACTCTTTAAAACAACTATACAAAAACAACAACAAGTTTTACGCTGTTACGCTTGGCCCAGAAGGTGTTTATTGGATTGATAAAGGCATCATTTATCATACTTGTTCACCGAAGATTGAAGCTGCTGAAACAAATAGTGCTGGTGATGTATTTCATGGTGCATTTGCCACATTTCTACATAACAAAAAATCCATAAAAGATTCTATTGAATTGGCAACAGCTACGGCATCTTTAAAATGCACTAAGAGTGGAGGTATTCATTCAATTCCCGAATATGAAGATTTATTGATTTATTCAAAACACATAAAAACAACCGTAGAAGCTGAATAACAATGAAAAAAGTTTTAATTACTGAATTTATGGAGCAAGATAGTGTAGACACTATTGCTCAAAAGTTCGAAGTTACGTATAACCCTAATTTAAGTGAAAACATCGATGAGTTGGCTTCCCAAATAAGTTTTTTTGACGCCATCATTGTGAGAAATAAAACTCAGCTTAATGAAGACTTATTAGCAGCAACAAACAAACTAAAATTTATCGGAAGGTTGGGTGTTGGTCTAGATAACATAGATACAAACTATTGTGAAAATAATAATATTGTTGTCCAGCCTGCAACAGGTATGAATGCACATTCTGTTGCCGAGTATGTTATAAATTGTTCTTTATCGTTATTGAAAAATATGCCTCTTGCGCATCAAGGAACAGTGAGCGGAAAATGGCCACGAACCACTATTAAGTCAAGAGAACTGCAAGGTAAAACTATGGGTTTGCTTGGTTTTGGAGTTATTGGTAAAAAAGTGTCAACTTTAGCCCAAGCATTTGGATCTAGGATTGTTGCCTATGATCCATATATTCTTCAATCTGATGCTGATGAATACAACGTATCTTTGGTTACGCAATCAGAACTTTTTGAGTGCTCAGATATTATTTCAGTCCATCTACCTCTTACCGATGAAACAAAAAACTTGTTGGATCATAATTCTTTCTGTGAAATGAAAAATAAACCAATTATTATTAACTCATCTAGAGGCTCGATAATCAACCAGAAAGACTTAATAAAGGCATATAAGGATAGTTTAATTAGTGGCTTTGCTTTGGATGTTTACGAGTCTGAGCCAGTCAAAGAAAAGTTTTATAGCAAAATTTCAAGCACAATGAATTGTATATTAACCCCTCACACTTCAGGTGTTACAGTAGAATCAAATGCAAGGGTAAGTCAATTCATTGCAGAAAAAGTAATTAGCTTTTTATCAGCTAATAATTAGATAATCATCTAATAATACTTGTATTTCTTTTTTTCTTAATTTCGAAGCAAAACTCCCATTAATACTGTTTTCTACTAGTTGCTTTGCCTGTTTTTTTGAAAGAGATAAGTGTTTAGACAACTCATTGAAATTTTCGGTGATATAGCCGCCAAAATATGACGGGTCATCTGAATTAACGCAAACATTTAAACCCAATTCTAGCATCGTTAGTATTGTGTGTTCTGACATACTCTCGAATACTTTAAGCTTGACATTTGACAAGGGGCACACTGTCAATGGAATTTTCGATTCAATCAGACGGACTACTAGTTCAGTATCGTCAAGAGCCCTGACGCCGTGGTCGATTCGCTCTACAGCTAAATTGTCAAGGGCGCTCCAAATATAACCTGCAGGGCCCTCTTCGCCTGCATGGGCAACTAATTTTAGTCCTGACTCTTTAGCCAGAGAGAAGACCTGCAAAAATTTCTCAGGAGGATGGTTAAGTTCAGAGCTATCCAAACCAACCCCATCTATCTTCTCTAGATAAGGCTTTGCCAACTCTAAAGTTTCTATCGCTTCGGCTTCGCTGAGGTGGCGCAAAAAGCACATGATAAGGCAGTAGGTAATACCGAACTCCTTTTCGCCGTCTTCAAGCGCTCGGTAAATTCCGGAGATAACACTTGCAAAAGAGATTCCTCTAGAGGTGTGAGTTTGGGGGTCAAAAAAGGGCTCTATATGGACAACGTTTTGTTCGCGGCATTTGTTTATATAAGCCCAGGTCAGGTCATAGAAGTCTTGTTCAGACTGCAACACTTGAGCGCCCTGATAGTAGATATCAAGGAAGTCCTGGAGGTTATTAAATTGATAGGCAGCCTTTACCTCTTCGACATTTTTGTAGGGCAGAGAAATAGCGTTTCTTTGAGCCAATTCGAACATTAATTCCGGCTCTAAAGTTCCCTCTATATGGAGATGCAATTCAATCTTTGGTAGTTTATTTAACCAGTCGTATGATGGCTTAGACATAACGCATTATAAAACATTTCAATTCCTAATAATGAAATCGCACCCGGTTAGGGTGCGATTAACATTAAAGCTTGAATGAATTTTTATTAGTTAGGATACTTACTGTCAATTCCTTCTACATAAAAATCCATAGTCAGCAAGTCAGGGAACATTGGTGGCGTTTCGCCATCCGCTAACCATGGGCTACCGTCTTGCTTGTTGATAGGACCGGTGAATGGATGGACATCACTAAACTCTAAGTCAAGTATAGTCTGTTCCGCTTCCTTCCTGACATCATCAGGCATATTTTCCAATGCGGAAAAAGCAACCATACCTTCCGGCACACCATCGAATGTATCAGTTTCCGTCCAAGTGCCGTCCTTTACAGCCCTTATCCTGGCAGCGTAATATGGACCCCAATAATCAATGATTGAAGTTAGGTGAGAGGTAGGACCCCATGCAGACATGTCAGACGCCTGACCAAAGGCATATACACCCTCATTCTCTTCAGCAACAGTCATAGCGGCTGTTGAGTCGGTATGCTGCATAATGATATCTGCGCCCTGAGCGATCAATGCATTGGCCGCATCTGCCTCTTTACCCGGATCAAACCATGTGTAAACCCAAACAATCTTCATTTGTATATCTGGGTTAACAGATTTTGCCGCTAGGAAGGCAGAGTTAATGCCACGGATAACTTCAGGGATTGGGAATGACGCAATGTAACCAATTACGTTGTTCTTTGTTATTCTTCCTGCAATCTTACCTATCACGTGTCTGCCTTCATAAAATCTAGCAGAATAGGTAGAGATATTATCAGTTGGTCGCTGATATCCTGTTGCATGCTCAAATTTAACATCTGGATAACGCGCTGCCACCTTTATTGTGGGCTCCATGTATCCAAACGATGTAGTGAAAATAATATCATTTTTCCGCGCAAGGCTGGTAATTACTCGCGCTGCATCTGAATTTTCCGCGACACTTTCTATGCGCGTTATTACTACATCATCTCCATGATAGTCCTTGGCATAGTTTGCTCCTTGGTCATGTGCATAGGTCCATCCATGGTCTCCCGTTGGGCCTATATAGACAAAGGCTGCTCTCACTGGGTCAGCAAAGACATTACTTGTGAATGCCATTATTGCGCTTAATAACGAGAGCTTTAAAATACTCGTCAATCTTCGATTAGACATATTTCTTCTCCTTTTATTATTTAACAGTTTTGTTTCTTTTGTTGCTTAGTTTTTAATCTATACCTTGTTGAATAGAACTAGGTAGTTGAATGAAATATTCTACCCAAACAATTTGGCATTGTGCGGTTTGTTTTATTTTTATCTCTCATTCTTAAACTCACCAAAATGGCAATCGTTGCTAGATAAGGCATCATTGACATGTATTGCGCACTTATTCTGATATCAAAGCCTTGGGCATGAAGTTGCAGAATTGTAATGCCTCCAAAAATTACCGCACCCAATATAATTTTAAAGGGTTGCCATGATGAAAAAACAACTAGTCCAAGTGCAATCCAGCCACGACCGGCAGTCATATCTTCACCCCAAATTGGTACCTGCACTAATGACAAAAAGGAGCCACCAATACCGGCCATTGCACCACCAAAAAGGATTGCCAGTACACGGTAGCGAATAACGTTGTGACCTATCGCATGTGCAGCATCGTGGTTGTCACCTATAGCTCTTAATATTAAACCTTGTTTGGTTTTAAATAAAAACCACCACACCAAAAACACCATAAAAATAGCTAGATATACGAGCGGGTTATAACCAAACAGCAATGGCCCGAAGATAGGTAAATCAGAAAGAAATGGGATATGGATTGCGGAGATAAGTTCAATGTTTTCTTCACTATAACCTCTACCTATAAAAGCTGCAATTCCAAGACCAAAAAGAGTCAAGGCGAGTCCGGTTGCTACTTGATTTGTCAGCAATATTTGCGTTAAGAATGCAAAAATAGAAGCGATCGCCATTCCCGCTAGCATTGCTGCTAACACTGCTAAAAATGAATTTTCAGTATGAAACTCAACAACAAAACCCATCAACGCCCCAACGATCATCATTCCTTCAACGCCTAAATTAAGAACGCCCGATCGCTCCACCACTAGTTCACCTATTGCTGCAAAAATCAGTGGCACAGAGGCGATACTGATTCCTATAATAATAGCAATTATTAATCCTTCATTCATAATCTTTGTCGTGTTGCTTTAATAAAAACAAGTTTGTATTGAATCAATATATCGCAGGCAAGAAAATAAAACAGCAACATACCTTGAAATACGTTTGTTATTGAGCTTGGTAAATTGAAATCAATTTGTACATTCTCACCACCAAGATAGGTAAGCGCTATCAATAAAGCTGAAAAGATAATACCGATCGGGTGAAGTCTCGCTAAAAAGGCCACAATAATTGCAGTAAAGCCATAGAATTGAGGCAATCCAGGGGTTATTTGGCCGGCAGGACCTATTACTTCATATAAACCAGCTAAACCAGCTACACCGCCAGATATTAATAATGAAAACCAGACAGTTTTTTTGTCGTCAAAACCTGCAAATTTAGCTGCTCGAGGGGCGCTACCGGTTATTTTTATTTGCATTCCTGACATATGCTTTTTGATACCGAACCAGGTCACAAATGAAAGAATAACAGCAATAATTAAACCGAGATTTAGTCGCGTTCCTTGCCAAATAATAGGCAACAATGCGCTATCATGAAATAACCGACTTTCAGGGAAATTAAAGCCAGAGGGGTTTCTCATAGGCCCTTGCAGCATTGCACTAAGAAACAATACTGCGACATAGGTAAGCATGAGAGTTACTAGTATTTCATTGACCTGGTATTTGGTCCGAAAGAATGCAGCGATACCAGCATAAAACATACCCCCTAGGATTGCCGCTAAAGACATTAAAGGTATCAACCAGAATCCCTCAACATTATAAAAATATAACCCGACCGCTCCGCCGGTTATCCCCCCAATAACGTATTGACCCTCTGCACCAATATTCCATACACCCGCCCTAAAGCCAATCGAAAGTCCAAGAGCTATCATAATCAGTGGTGCCGCTTTCACTAACAATTCTGAAATGTAGTATGTATCAATCAAGGGCTCTACGAACAGAGTATAGAAAACCCTTGATACTTCGATATCAGTCAATATAAAAGCAAAAATAAAATATGCCGTCACAGCTGTCAATGTGAGTGCCAGCAATGGCGAGAGAAAGATCATTGCTTTGGAGGGTTGAGCGCGAGGCATTAGTCTGATCATTGCTTCTCGCTGCCTAACATTAAATGGGAAATTTTTTCTAATCCATTGTCCTCCATATCAACAGCAGACGATAGGCTACCTTCTGAGAGTACATGGATCTGCTCACATAAAGTCAGTATCTCATCTAAATCCTGAGAGATAATGAGTATCGCTGAGCCTTGATCAGCCAAAGCGATTAATGACTGATGGATGTTGTTTTCAGATCCCGCATCTACGCCCCAGGTTGGCTGAGAAACAATTAATAATTCAGGATTTTGAATTAACTCTCTACCAACCATAAACTTTTGTAAGTTTCCACCTGAAAGTGATTTAGCCTGCATTTTGCTAGACTGGGTCTGCACTTTAAAGTCATCGATAACTTGCTGTGTGAGTTTTTCAACATTGTGCCAATTAATAACACCATAACTCGTCATTTCACTTTGTTGCGGTCGACTAAGCAGCATATTTTCATTTAGCCCCATATCTGGAACTGCGCCATGACCTAGGCGCTCCTCAGGAATAAAAAAGATTGACAACTGTCTTCTTTGGTGGGAATTCAATTGACCAATATCTTCACCCTTAAAAACCAGAGTGTCAGTTGGCGCCTCAACTTCACCAATCAGTAGCTGCATTAATTCATCCTGACCATTACCGGCAACACCTGCTATTCCAACAATACTGCCCCCCTTAATAGCCAAAGAAATATCATGCAAATCGACGCCAAACATGTCTTCACTTTTTCGGCTTAGATTGTTGATTGAAAAGATGTTCTGTCCGGTCGTTATATTGCTTCTTGCTAGTTGAATTAATTTTTTACCAATCATCATCTCAGCAAGCTCCTGCTTGTCGTGGTCCTGAGGATTGCAATTCTGCACCAACTGGCCACCACGTAGAATGCTTGCCTGAGAACAGATCTGTCGGACCTCTTCCAATTTATGAGAAATATATAAAATAGCGCAACCGTCTTCTGCCAGTTTTCGAAGCGTAACAAACAAGTCAGTCACTTCCTGTGGTGTCAAAACTGAGGTCGGTTCATCCATAATTAATAGTTTTGGATTCTGCATCAAGCAACGAATGATTTCAACTCTTTGACGGGCGCCAACCGACAAGTCGCCGACTACCTGTTGTGGATTAATATCTAGACCGTACTGCTTCGAATATTGAATAATTTGTTCGGTAAATTTATCATCCAAAACAACGCCGTCTAGGCCGAGCACGATATTTTCCGCAACGCTCAAAGATTCAAACAATGAGAAGTGTTGAAAAACCATCGCTATTCCCTGTTCTCTGGCATCGAATGGACTCTTTGGACTGTATACCTCACCACACCAATGCATCTGACCACTGTCAGCCTGCAAAGAGCCATAAATGACTTTAACTAAGGTCGACTTGCCGGCACCATTTTCACCTAACAAGGCGTGGATACTTGCCGGCTTGATGCTTAGCGAAACATCATTATTGGCCTTTAAATCTCCATAGGATTTAGTAATATTTTGGAGTTCTAATTGGTACTTCATAGTGATGCCATCTGTTTCCTTTTTTCGAGGAAATTTAACAAATCCATGGCAATTGAAACCGCAATTGCGCTAGGAGATTTGAAAAATTTTTGTTTTGCGCCTATGGGACAAATTAACTCATCAACTCTTTCACTGGGCCAACCTTTTTGACGTAGCCTATCCCTAAACTTGTTTCCTTTGATTTTTGAACCTATCATACCTAAATAACTAAAACTGTCACGACTTATAACTTTTTCACAAATTTCAAAGTCAGATTGGTGACTATAGGTAATGACTAGACAGTATGAATCTTTAGGTAGTTCATCGACTACGTCAGAAAAATTATCACATATTATGTTGATTTGACTGACATCACCTGAGTACTCTTCAAACTGCAAGGGTCGGTCATCAATCCAATAAACTGTTATCGGCAAATTTATTAAAATAGGCATCAAAGCTTGAGCAATATGTCCCGCCCCAAAAACTGCCACAGCTTGGATTTCACTAAAAGCGAGCTTTTCGTAACAAACCACAACCGCTTCCCCTTTAGTGCTAGAGATCTCGACAATCGAGGTAGCTTCACTGCTACTCAGTAGTGTCTCTGCACCGTCTAATATTTTGCGATTCAAATCTTTTGCTTTTGAAGTTTCACCATCGTTACTGATATGGATTATTTTTTTTCCATTGGGTTGCTTTTCAGTTTCTGAGCTAATTATTGTTGCGACAACAAAGTCTTTTTTTTTCTCAATCAAATCCGACATACTCTTTGCCCATAAGTTTGCATTTTTTAGGTTTGCATTTTGATTGGTAAAACTCTCAAACATAACCCTGACGTAACCGCCACAGCATTGTCCTAGTGTTGCCCCTAGCGGGTATTTTTGCAGATGCGTATTGACCTCGGATTGACTTAATAAATCTTGCGCATGCTGTAGCGCTTGGTATTCTAGGTTGCCTCCACCGATACTTCCATAGGTCGACTGTTTGCCTGCATAAATTACTTTGTCGCCAGCACTGCAAGGGGTAGAACCTTTCGTTTCAACAACCGTCAGCATTACAAAGTTGGTCTTGAGTTTTAGTGCCTTTTTTAGGGGTTGCAACCAATTGTTCATAGACTATCTGTTGATATTATTGAGATTAAAAAATACCTCTTCAAAGCTAGCAGGCGCACTGAGTCCAGATATATTATTTTGGTCTGCATTAAAGATCGCGTTTTTGATTGCTAGCCAAGTGGAAATCGCCAACATCAGTGGCGGCTCTCCTACTGCCTTTGATTTGTGGATAGTGTTTTCGTGGTTAGAAGTGTTTGGTTTGATGGTGACATTGAAATGTTCAGGTGTGTCGCCTATGGCTGGAATTTTATAGGTAGATGCTCCGGTTGTTAGTAACTCCCCAGAATCACTCCATTTAAGTTCTTCTGAGCACAGCCATCCCATACCCTGAATAAAGCCACCAACTATTTGTCCCATATCTATAGCCGGGTTCAGTGATGCTCCGACGTCATGCAAAATATCGACTGCAAGTAACTTGTATTCTCCTGTTAGGCAGTCAACTATTACCTCACTAACACAGGCGCCATAAGAATAATAATAAAAGGGTCTGCCACGTTTTTTTGCCTCATCATAGTAAATTTTCGGGGTCTTGTAGTAGCCGTTACTAAACAATTCCACTCTATTTAGATAGGCTAACTTTATAAAATCATCAA
>Ga0187827_10001721_pt1 | contig 31455 bp, 43 predicted proteins | sample ETNtaG_39_FD_167969 | JGI IMG/M metagenome (GOLD analysis project Ga0187827, IMG submission 167969) | Marine microbial and viral communities from oxygen minimum zone, Eastern Pacific Ocean - ETNP2014_SV_150_PacBio MetaG (Illumina Assembly) | ecosystem: Environmental > Aquatic > Marine > Hypoxic...
ACTGTGTCAAATGTGTCAAATGTGTCATCCTTTTTTCTATTTCATACCTACTGCACTACTAAATACAAAACTATTTAGCAGCAAGGTAAGAAAAAAACTGACACACTTGACACAATGAGCTAAGTACCTGTATTCACAGAACATTACCTCAAAAAAACATGACACAGTGCTTGACACAGTCCTCTGAAAATCTGACACACTTGACACACTTTCGCTCTAAACTGGTTACTTTTTAACCAATGTAACTATTAGTTACACGAAAAAATCACCGTTTTATCTGCAATTTCCATCAAATCAGGAGAAAACATGGACAAAAAGAGCACATTCAAAGCAAAACTACCACTCAATCACGCTCAGATGAGTCATTTGAAATCGAAGATACGATTACACATCGCAAAGACGCACTCGTCCCGAGCACGTTGTATCGGCGTTGTTCGTGAAAAGTAGTATTCATTAACCCTTGATTCAGGAGAATCATATGACAGAAGTAAAGATAGACCTTAGAGTATGTGTATGTGGCGGTAGAGAGTTTACTGATGCAGCCCACATGAACACTACGCTAGACCAAGTTGCAGAGTACTGCGACACCAACAACTTCAACCTGATCGTAGTAGAAGGTGAAGCAAGAGGCGCAGACCGTCTAGCGAAAGCATGGGCAGAAGCTAACGACATTCCAATCCGTGCTTACAAAGCAGAATGGAGTGTCAGAAACCTCCCAGGGACATTCAACCCCAAGGCTGGTGCTCGACGTAACTACCTCATGGCTAACAACTGTGACAAAGTTATAGCCTTCTGGGACGGAGTCAAAGTTCACGGCACACCAGAAGAAATAGCTGATGGCAAAGGCAAAGGCAGCGGTACTTATCACATGATAAGCAGAGCCACTAAAGCTGAATTCAATTCTGATATTGATAAAGACATTCCTATCAATGTCATAATGTACGACGCAGCAACTCAGCCATCAACCAAGAAAGTCAGAGTCGAAGCAGACTTCAGCTTTCTTGACACCAACGATGTCGGACTAGCACAGTCTGAGTCAGCAGTCGCTCAACAGCAGGGCGAGATATTCTAAGATACACCCCAACAGTGAGGAGACAAGGATGTCCACCCTCACTTAAATTTAAAAAACGGAGGGCGGAAGCCCTGACTCCAGGGAGCCAAGGCTCCAAGAACGTCCACCCCCACTTAAATTTTTAAAAACAAAGGGCGGGGAAGCACCTGCCTGCGGTAACATTAGCTCATGGTACGAGACTTGCCAATCCTGCTCCTCTCCACTCCATAACTCGCGCCGCCGCCAGCGTCACGAGAATCGGTTTGCTTTGTGAATTAGAGGAGAGAGAAATGATAAATGTAATTCATATTGCTAATAAGAAAGGAAATTCTGATGAAGTATATATTGGAAGAGGAAGTAAATGGGGCAACCCATATGTTATAGGAAGAGATGGAAATAGAGAGCAAGTTATTGAGAAGTACAGAAGCTATATAATGAAAGAACCTGCCCTCATTAACGACCTTCCAGAACTGAGAGATAAAACATTAGTATGCTTTTGTAAACCAAAAGCTTGTCATGGTGATGTATTAGCTATATTAGCAGACGAAATGGAATACTAAAGAAAGGATATAGCATTATACTAATTTAAGGAGAGAGCCAATGATAACTATAACCTATAAAAGATATGGTGGGTATGACTGCTCCACCAGGGGAGATAAAAGATTTAGTGCCTTTTATGCAAAGCTCCCCGATGGACGTAACATTGAAGAACACTACCAATGTGACATAAAAGGATATGATGTTGGCGGTAGAAACTGGAGACTAGGCAAAGGTAAGCCACCCAAAATGCTAAGAGATACCTGGCTAGAGTATCTTAACCTATGGAAACAATGGGCTAAATTAAACCCTGAACTTATAGATGAGCTACGAATTAAAGCGCGCAACCACAACAATATATTAAGTGATCGCTTTGCCAACACAAATATTAACCAAGCAAGAGCACTCGCTATAATACTTAACGGAAGAATCTAAGGCTTTGTGAATTAGAGGAGAGAGAAATGGCTATTAGAACTTGTATCAACTGCGGTGGAGATATAATCGGTAACGGATATACATCAGTAGAGCATTGCGAAAATGCAGATCTTGAACTTGGGATTGAACCTGACGCTGAACTTGTCTATTGCATTAACCCCGTTTGCAAAGCAGAAGCATCGTCAATAATTCAAGCAATACTTAAGGTAAAAAAACCATGAAAGAAATGAAATTCAAGGAATGGGAATGTATAGTTGAGGTTACTCACTACCCACACAATGGGCAACCAGCAATACTTTTAACTGATGCACATAACGGAGCACCAATAGCTAAAGCTACTACCTGTATAGACTACGACTTTCAGGACAACGAAACAGCTATTAAAGATTGGTCAGAAAATGAAGGTATGTTGTCATCTCTTATAATCAGTGGCTTAGTAGAAGACACAGGTAAGAGAGTACCATGCGGATTCGTAGAAGCAGCAATTGTAAAAATACTTTAACCCACGGATGGGAAACCCAGGAGATCACTTGCCTGATGAAACCTAAACAAACTGGTATCGTAGTTCATTCATTAAGTAGAACGGAATCAAAAAAACGTAAACAACAATCAAACAAACGGATCAGACAAGCAGAGAGAAAACATTATGAACCAAAAAACCTATGATCAACTCAACGACAAAGAGAAATTCCTTTTCTCCACCGATGTAATAGCTCGATGCAACAAAGAACTTAACGAGCTTGAAGGCTACAAAAAAGATGACTACTTCGACTGCGAAAATCCTTTACTTGCTTTAACCTTAAGAACTTGCATTAAAGAGCATATCAAAAGACGGGATGCTCTCCATATTATATTAAGTAAAGAAGTGCAGGAAGAAGAAGACAAGTTCTGTAAAGATACTCACTATAGAGGAGCAGACTATGGCCTCGCATAAATACAAACGGGTAGTTAACCGGAGACAAAGAGCTATAACAAACCTAAGACGTAGACGTAGAGGACTACAACCTATAAAAAGAACCAAGGATGGCGTTATTAAAAACAGCAACGAGAGCTATGCCTACACCTACATCAAAGCTGTCATTGCAAAACTGCTTAACCTCATTGTACTAAAATCATTAAGAGATAGACGACAAAAGCATCAAAATGGTCGTCAACTATTATGGTTACAGGAGATGGAGAAGCAAAGACTAATTCAAATAACTAAAACCAGAGATAAGAACTCATGAATTATTACGTTAATCTATACAGGGTTGGTCGGGCCTACGGTGGACCACAAGAAGGAGGTTGGTTCTACGATTATGGTGAATTTGAAGGACAACTGGGGGAATTCTCAGGTTTAGATGCTGAGATACAAGCAAACAAACTTGCCTATTCCATAAGGAAAAAAATTAGGGAAGGCGAGAAGACATTTGAGGTGCCGGTAGCTAAAAACCAAATGGGCCACGGACCAATGGATGGTGCAAACCCAAATGGGGAGGGCGACGACCGCTACCTCATGGCAGGTGGGCACTGGGGAGATGAAAAGTTAAATGTAATAGCAGAGCCACATAAGGGTAAAGCTTTCCCAGAGGAACGGCCCCCCTATTACGAGTAAAAATTTAATTCAAATAACTAATGACGCGCTCGTTCCACGAACGCGACTATCGGTTTGCTTTATGCAACACACAACTTTTACAACCAACGATTCAGGAGAATCATATGAGTAGAAAAGAAAAATTTGTAGATCTAGACGTAGAGGGTGCTGAAATTGTACAACAAATGCAAGAGAACCCCGAAACTACCCCATCAGATTACTCTGAGGACACCAACGCAGATCCAGAAGGTGTTGCTACCCGCAACAACGAAGAGATCGTGCCTACCAGAACAGAGATTCCTATCTTTGCAATCCGAAACTATGAACTCAGTGATAAAAATGTCTATGGTTATTCCTTTCAGGATAATCAAGTACATCTCAGACCTAAAGCATCGTTTCTAGATGAATGCCTGAATGCAGACATTAACTTTGCTGGTATCGTAGACATCAGCGAAGAACCAAATGATTCAGAAATTATTCATGGTATGTGGAAAGCTGGGAGAGGACATCAGGAAGCTGTAACTAAAGCGGTTGATCTCCATAAACAAATCATTCTAGATACTGAAACAGATGAACGCTTCCAATACATTGCTGCTTTGAAACAACCAGCTGAATATCATCTGGCTCGACGAGCAATGAGCACTGTCCTGCATGATCAGGAACTATTACGTCATGGTTCAAGTAGCACTGAGGATGGAAAACTCACTGATCAGGCACAAAAATCTTTAGCCATGACCTTGGATAGAAAGATTACATCCAGTGGATTAGCTTGGAAGTACGCAACAATCTATTCCTCAATGGTCAAAGAGAACGGTGGTACTAAAGCACAGGATATGGGTCGATACTTCTACATAGAAAGATCACTCAAGAAAGTGCTTCAAAACCAGGCACAATTTATCGAGAACCGATACATGATGGTTGATCCAAAAGCTAAACGACCTGATGTATCAAGCTATTCAGAAACAAAATGCTAGATGTAATATCCGATCTGGTTAGATAACTCTAGCCAGGTCGGAATTTTTTTAAATCCAACCCTAAAACCATTTGCCCCAGGAGGTAATGATGGCTGTCAAGAAAAAAGCTAAAGCTAAAACTAAAGCTAAACCTAAAAGAGAAAAGATCGATAAAGAAACAGGAGAAATCACAGAGGATACTAGTCTATGGGGCTGCATTAAAGATAAAGCCACAGACGCATCAAGCTTCCTGTGTGAAAACGCATTAGAAATAGGTGTGTTAGCTGTCCTTCTCTTCGTAGTAGATATCGATGCTGATATAGACACCCTGGTAGACCAATAAGACCAGCGAGATTAATCTCTCTTCTCGCCCGTCCTCAAGGGTTGGCTCACCTTGGGTCGTAAACGAGCCACTCTAACTGGAGAAAATTATGAAACAAAGTTTCACAAAGAATATAAATACAGCTGCAGTAGCAGAAGGAATCATACGCGAAGCAGAACGCGCTGAACTACTGGAAATTCTAGCCCGCCTCAAAGAAAACCAGGAGAAAGTACAAAGAGACTGCATAAGAATTAATAAAATCCTACTAACAAACAAGAGGTTATAACTATGGGATACCGAAGTGATGTTGCCATCGTAGTAAAAACAAAAGCAGTTACCCCAAAACTTCGTAGTCTATTTATGAATATGCAGACTGATTGGGATCTGGATACTGATAATACAGACCTAGAAAACAGGGAAAATTATTTATTCCAGCATAATGGTCATTACTACTGCTACCTCACTGAAATTAAATGGTATACCTTTGTACAGCCACACTCATTGTGGAATGAGACGGACACTGACAGTTACGCATACGAAATACACACAGAATTATTAAAATTACCTGGTAATGCCTATGGATACACAAGAACCGGAGAAGAATACGAGGACGTAGAATCACATGGGCATTACTGGAATTTTAATATAGAAATTCATCCTGCAAAAACCATAATAGGTGCTCTAATATAATGAACTAACCCCAAGGAAACATTATGTCTAATATAAAAACACTAGTTCGTGGAGTATACGACCTGCAAAAACTCAGAATCATGTTCGGCAATCGCATCGTTGGTAATTTCAAGGCCAAACAAGGACAAAAACCGGGAGAAAGAGAAGACACTCTCGATACTAAAGGCAAGATATTACTCAACCAACTACGTGCCAGCCATAAATTAATTACTAATGCAATTATTGCTGCACCACCACGCCTACCATTCAAAGGTGATGAACTCATCTCCTCGGAAATTGAATACAATCTCATGGATCATTACCTGGAACTTGAGAATCAGGAATCAAAACAATTCCGGTCACTCGAACGAGGCTTACGTGAGTACCCGATATACACAGAATTTCTAACAAATGTATGTGGTGTCGGTCCAGCTATGGCAGGAGTAATCCTATCTGAAATAGACATACATAAAGCTGAGTACCCATCCAGTATTCATGCCTATGCAGGACTTGATGTCGCCAGCGATGGTCAAGGACGCAGCCGCAAAAAAGAACACCTGGTAGAACTTACCTATATAAATAAGGATGGTGAAGAAGCTACCAGAGTAGGTATTACATTCAATCCTTTCCTGAAAACCAAGCTCATTGGTGTGTTAGGTAGCAGTTTCCTTAAACAATCACCTGATAGGTGCGAATATCGTAAAGTATACGATAACTACAAGCACAGGCTGGAGCATATGGATATCCATAAGGAAAAATCCAAAGGCCACAGACACAACATGGCTATCCGTTACATGATCAAGATATTTCTTATAGATCTGTACAAAAACTGGAGAACACTCGAAGGACTACCAGTTGCACCGTCATATGCCGAGGCTAAACTAGGCAAGGTGCATGGCAAAGCTGCCTAACGAATCATACTCGAAAAGACAACCAAAACCGTGGAATGAGACAAGCTGCTTAAGACAACCAGAAAAACGAATCGAGTCATAAATTGTTAGACAACCAAGTATAGCAACCGAATCAAACCCAGCAAGACAACCAGGCATGAAGAACGAGCCATCAATCTGTAAACAACCAAAAAAGGGAAACGAGTCTTCTACAGCGAGACAACCATTGACATTAAACGAGTCATAGACCTACCCCTACTTAATAAGTCAGGCAAGAAGAAGACAACCACTAGAGGAAAACGAGTCATTTAGTTTTAGGCAACCATTAGACAAAAACGAGTCACTGAACAGAAGACAACCAGTGAATTAGAACGAGTCATGCGGATCAAAAAACCCAGAAGTGGAAAACGAGTCAGGTTAGTGTAGACAGCCAAACCCATAAAACGAGCCATCACACGTAAAACAATCAAGACTAGAAAGCGAATCACTCATGAAAATACCTGAAGTATTTATGTACAGAAAGAAAGAACAATCCCCTTCTCTTGAGGAGGCACAAGCTATTGTAGACGGGAATGTAGAACTTCTTATTCTTCATTATAAAATAGCAAACAAGAGTGCTCAAATGCTGATCAATGAAGATGGGTTGGGAAGAGATGATTTAAATCTCAATCCTCTTGCTACTACACTAGCCAAACAAAATGGCTATTTAGTTGATAGTAAAGGAGTAAAAGGCAATGCAATTATTCTCATGGAAAAAGCTAAATGGACTTAACCCCACTAACCGCCAACTTAAAAGGAGGCATATATGTCAGACGACATAATTACAGAAGACGCAGTACAGATTGATACAAATTCAACACCAGTTGTTGGTCAATCAGCCGCCGATTCTTTTATCACAATTCGTTTTTCAACTGCACCAGGAGCATTATCTTCACTTGTATTAAATGCTGGTTCAGATGTTAACGATGCAATGTCAGCAGCAGGTATTGATACATCAAGGGTGAAAACCATCTTGGTTAACAATATTGTTGGTGAAAGCAATAATACCCTGGCTGATCAAGACACTGTAGTTGTAGCTTTGCACGGAGCAAAAGGCAACTAACAACCAATCGAATTAGCCTGCTATCAGGATGACAGTGGGCTAATTTAACTTTCAGGAGAAAGTAATGCCATTAAGTATCGTTCGTCACCAAAGTATTTTTGACCCTAATGATTTCAAGAGTCAAAAAATAACTATCATTGGTGCAGGTGCTACAGGCTCCAGAGTCTTTGCAAGTTTAGTTGATTTAGGAATTACTAATATCGATATCTTTGATTTCGATACTGTTGAATCACACAATCTTGCTAATCAAATCTATCTGTCAAAACATATTGGTCTATCTAAAGTAGAAGCTCTAAAAGATTACTACCATATTAAGACAGGCAGTTATCCCCCAGATACCATGCGCTTTTTTAATGAAAGAGTTACTGGTTGGGGTTCAATTGCACCCTTCTCATTCCTGTATCTTCTAACAGATACAATGTCATCTCGTAAAACTATCAGCCAATCAATATTTGATAATATAGATCAAACAAATACAGGGCCAATTGCTATTGTTGAAACCCGCATGAGTTCAAACTATGGAGAACTGTACTTCTTTGATCCCTGGTTAACAAAAGATCGAGAAGAATGGACAGCTACATTATTTAATGATGACGACTACCCTGATGTCGTATCCCCATGTGGTACATCAATATCTGTTGGACCAACTGCTAATCTAATTGCCAATGCTGCAGTATGGCAAATGATTAATATGTTACAAAACAACAAGTTCACCTTACCGCCACAACAAATCTACACAAGCCCAAACGTAACCCTAATAGGATAAGCCCATGAATAATAAACCTTATTACCCTTCTGGACCCATAGATTATCAACCAGACTTTTATGATAATGATACCTATGGTGATATTTATACAGCCCCTACATATGGTGCTCAGTCTGTAAACTCTTATTGGTCTATGATCAATCAAAGAAAAGAAGAAGAAACATATGAAATAGAAGACTTTGATTCTACTTCAAGAGTTGAAGAAACATCTTTTCTGGATCAAAGCCATCCTCATGCACCTTCAGTCCTTTATACACCTGCCGCCTACCAAACAATTAACTATCTTATTCAAGCCAGCAATCTTGAAATAGGCTGGATAGGATTAGTAGAAAAAAATAAATCCACCAATGACTATTTAATCTACGACATTATTATTCCCGAACAAGAAGTTTCAGGAGCAGAAACAGACATTACACCTGAGACCCTTGCCTTTGTTATTGCCCAACTTATAAGTGAAGACAAAAACCCCGACCATCTAAGGTACTGGGGTCACAGTCATGTAGATATGGCTCCCTATCCTTCTAACCAGGATGAAGAAGAGTTTCAAGAATGGCTAGACCCAGCACAAATCTCTGATTTCGTCATTCGAGGTATCTATAACAAACAAGGCCATTGCAAAGTTGATGTCGCTGACATAGCTGATAACCGTTTATATCAATGCGTCCAGAACAGCATCCAGGTTCAACCAATGGCAGAAGAAAGAACTAAAGAACTCAATAGTGTTATTAAAACAAAAGTAATAACCGCTTCAAAAACAAAAGTAACCGCTTCAAAAAAGAAAGTAACTTACAAAAAGAGAGGTAAAAACTAATGACAACAACACGCATGGTTCCAGAATTCAGTGTTGTAAAAGACTCTGAAGATATTAGAGTCTTGCAGGACAAAATGCAAAGTAATCAATACGATCTTGATCAACACCTTGAACGAACCCCTACCTTCTACAACAAACCTGATTCAATTATAATATACAAACGAGCAATAGAATCCCTAATATGGAAAGGCCCATCTCAACCAGACCACATAAGAGAGATACTAGATCTTAATACACTAGAAAATGATCAAAATGGAAATCCAGAACAACATATGTTTTTTCTGGATGAACTGGCTAAACAACAAAGTCGTGGAGCCAGGGGACTTTCTGAATTTCTAAGAGAATGGCTTAAAGTAGAAACTGAACCATCTCTAGAAAAACAGAAAAAACTAATTAACTTCTTTAATTTCCATCAGTTAACTTTAATAACCCATAAAATAGTAGAACAGAGTAACTACGCAGAAGACCGTTGTACTGAGTGGGACCAAACAAAAGCCCGTATGGAAAAACAAACTGCCGCAGATAAGTATGATTTAGATCTTCGAACTGAACTCTTATTAAAAAGCGGCACGATCTTATTTAATCGAGATGCAATAAAAAACATCTCTAAAAATCTGCCTTATATAAATGAAAAAAGCATAAAACTAAAAACCTCTGAAAATGAACTTGTAAAAGAATTTATCTTTACTACAGAAAATATTATTGCAGAGGTAGGTTTATTACCAGAAGGATACAATGAAGAATCAGATACAGAACATTCTGTTATTAATCACGAAGGATTTATAAACTTTGATAATGCTTACATAGCAATACCAGCAATAACATGGACCATTAGCTTCCATGATAATCAAATTCGTGGAAAAGCAGGAGTACCCAAACCTCATGTTAATCAACCTGTAAGTAATTTAAAATTCAATCCGTTTCATCCATGCGTAACACCATCCCGCTTCACAGGTTTCAGTGATCGCATGGTTCCACACCCTCATTTCACAGATAGTAGATCACCTTGCTTCGGAGATTGGGAAGGACCAATACATGAAGCTGTACGAGAACGTGATTTACATTCCATCATGGGATTAATCACTACCTACCAACAGAACATAGACAGATTAGATCCAGCAGGACGTACCTGGTTAAATCTTTTCTGGGATACTGCATCAATAATTGAAAACATAAACACACCATTGCTCAATTTTCAATTACCTGCTTGGTCTCTACGTTATCTTGAAACAAATATTGCAGATTTTACTCATTCCTTAGAAACATTTGCTGCATCAGATAAAGATTGGGTAAAGAATGAATTCATTCCACCAGCAGCCCTTGAGCTTGATAAAGTAACCCGCTTCATAAAAATCATGCCGGATCTAACCCCAAGATTTCTTCTCATTTATTACAATATAGATGATATGAACACACGAAGTGACCATTCAGCCCTACATGATTATATCCATCACCTGGATGATTCAGTAGCCTACTTCAGAAAGAACTATAAGGTTTTATATCTGCCAAAAGGCTCTATAGGAACCAACATTCCTTTTGATAAAACTACCTATTAATGCTACCATCAAGGAGGTCTCATGGAGATCAAAGAGTACCTAGAAAAACAACAAAAATTTGACACTGACGAATCTCAAAATACCAATTACGATCTTTTAGTCAAATTTGTGACAGTCTGGATCAAAGACCGAGAGCCAGAAAAATACGCTGAATTAGTCAGTAGATTCAAACACTTAGAACCTTCCATAGTAGCAGATCAGGAGATTGCTAGTAGTGCCGAAACTCCCTCCGATACAGACAGCTCTGGATACAATGAACCCTTCTAAGAGGGCGCAAAGCGAGCAGGTCAGTAAAGATATTGATCAATTTTTAAGCAATGGTGGAGTTATAAAACACATCCCAATAGGTGTTGGCCTATTGAATCAATGGCACAAGAAGACAAGTACTAGCGCCAGAATTCGTATAGCTATGACGAATCATCGTGAAGCCCAGCTTGCTATCAAACGAAAGAGAAAAAAAATCAAACCAGTTGAAGACCGTAATATCTTTAGCTTACTGCCTAAATTCCTACGCTAGAAGGACTAATAATGTTAGTGACTTTAGATTTTGAAACCTACTATGACAAAGATTGTAATCTTAGAAAGTTAACAACAACAGAATATGTAGCCCACCCATCCTTTAAAGTATGGGGGGTAGGCATAAAAATCAACAACAGAAAGACCAAGTGGTATGGCGAGAAGAAAGCAGCACTTGCCCTGGAAAAAATTAAATGGGAAGACATATCACTTATCTGCCACAACACACGGTTCGATGCCTATATCCTTAGTCAAGTCTTTGGTCATAGGCCACGCTATTACTATGACACTATGTCAATGTCACGAGCCGTTTTCCCAGATGAAAGTGCCAGCCTAGCTGAACTTTCTATCCGGCTCTTTCCCGAAGACCCATCATTAAGAAAAGGTGAAGACCTTGTTCAAGCTAAAGGCATTGAAACTCTCGATGAAGAGATGGATACAATTATTGGTAACTACTGCATTCAAGATGTTGAGTTAACAAAGCTATGTTTTGACGAACTCATGCTTAACTTCCCGTTAAGTGAACGCCATTTGATTAACATGACCATCCGTATGTTTGTTGAGCCAACATTAAAAGTTGATACCATCAAATTGAAAAAACATAGAACCAAAGAAAAGAATAAAGCCAATAGACTAATTAAAAACTCAGGGGTTGAACGAGAAACACTTGCCAGTAATCTACAGTTAAAAAAACTATTAAAAGAAATGGATGTTGTAGTTCCTACAAAGATCAGCCCCAGAACAGGTAAAGAAATTCCTGCCTTGGGCGTTAATGATCCAGGCTATCAACAAATGGTTCGTACTTACCCTGAACATAAGAAGCTATGGAAAGCTAGACAAGCTACTAAATCAAGAATAGAAGAAACAAGAGCTACACGAATACTTAATGCTACTCATCCCAACGGAACCATTAGTGTCCCCCTCACCTACTATGCTGCCCACACAGGTAGATTCGGTGGTAGTGATAAATTAAATATGCAAAATATGCCAAGAGGCTCTGTATTAAGAGAGTGCCTAATTGCTCCAGAATCACATTACATTTATGTTGCAGACCTATCTAATATCGAAGCTCGTATGCTTGCATGGATAAGTGGGCAAATAGATTTATTAAAACAATTTGAACTTGGTGAAGATATATACAGCAACTTTGCCAGCCGAATTTATAACGAAACTATCAATAAAAATGAACACCCCGAACGCCGGTTCGTAGGCAAAACAGCTATCCTCGGATTAGGGTTTGGGATGGGGGCTAGAAAATTTGAAAGCACCCTCAAATCAAAAGACATTACCCTTGAACCAGGCGAAGCACAAAAGGTTGTAGCAACTTATCGTGCAAGCTATCCTCACATTGTTAATTACTGGAAAGTTGCAGAGTCATTACTAAATAGTTGTATGAGTTCAACTGCAATGGGTAATAGATCAGGACCAATATACGTGGGTTACAAACGATTGGTCCTACCAAATACTTTATCAATTCAATACAAAGACCTTCATTTTTCCAAACAAGAAGGATGGCGTTATCGCAAGCGAAAGAACTGGGTAAATATTTATGGAGGAAGCATTACAGAAAATATAGTACAGGCATTAAGTCGAATAATAATTACTGATGCCATGCTAGAAATCGAAAGAAAATTTCCAGAGTATCGTATTGTTCTAACTGTACATGACGAAATTGTTGTAATTGCAAAAGACAATGAACCAGGCACTGTACTTAATAACATCATTGATACTATGTGCCAATCACCTGAATGGTGCGAGAGCCTACCACTTGCTGCAGAAGGTGGGTATGCACAAAGTTATTCAAAATGACAAAACTATACAAAGACTTACGCCCTAATAACCGCATTGTAATAAGCGATGCCGAAAGAGAAGTATGTGTTATATCAATTTTTAAAATTTTTAAAGATGAATCAACTCGGACTAAAGTTCTTTTTGAAGCCCCAGAGGATATCTCGATTGATCTATTAGAAGAATATGCTAAGGACTAATAATGGATGTTACATTTCTATCAGCCAACATACCGTTTACCAAGAAATTTAAAACAAGCGGGGAAGTACAACCGTACCCACACATTAAAGAAATGACTAGTCATGTATTAGATATAAAATCAATTACAGATTTACACACAGTTTTAATCGACCAAGCTTCAAAAGGCCATTGCTTATTAAAAGGTAATCTTAAAAGAGAACTGGATAACGAAAGTCGTGCCGGCACAACAGATCGTTTTGGATACACACAACTATTAGTATTTGATATAGATGGTTTAGTTCTGGAGTCACATAAGAATACTTCATTTACAAAAGCTAAAATAAAAAACCTGGCAGAACAAATTGTTAATCTACTTCCAAAACAAATACACGACACAAGCTACATTGTTCAAGCATCAGCATCACTTGGAATGAGAAAGGATCAGATTTCAATTCATATCTTTATGTTATTAAAGATTCCTTTCCCACCTACAACAATAAAAATGTGGCTTGAATATATAAATCTAAATTCTACTTTCAATACACAAATTAAGTTATCAGTTAATGGCACATCACTTTGCTATGTCCTTGATCCTTCTGTTGCAGACAACTCTAAACTTATTTTTATTGCAGCACCTGTATTTCAAAACAAAAAGATGAACCCATTTCGAAATGATCTGGATAGAATTGTTCTCATCAAGAAAGCCAATGACTCATTTGAACTTGGGTCTCTACTGGAATCAACAGACCTCAACAGCCAAAAACTTCATGAATTAAAGACAGAACAGAAAACCAAACTTCGTAAAACTTTGGGTATTAAACCTTCAAAGAAGGATAAATTTGAAACTCTCACAATCAATAACCAAACTCATGAACTATTAAACAATCCTGATAAGATGGCTATACGGGTGTATAGCGTAAATAAAGAAATGGGTATTGTTCATTGCAATATCAACAGCGGAGATTCTCACGCCTATTGGTTCTGGTTACGAGACCCTGAGTTCATGATGAACTTCAAAAATGAACCAATATTCAGAATCTCAGATGCCGACCCAGACTTTGCCAGATCAATTGCTGAATTGTTCGATGAAGAAATAGAAGAATTCGGACAAGCAAAAAAACCAATCATGATAAGAGACTTCGATACTGATGTTTATTACAACGGTGTCTATGACCCAGACAGTAAACAATTCACCCACGAATTCCCACTTACTCCCACAACAAAAACCAGTGAAGATTCATTTATGAAATCTCATGGACGCGCTGTACAACCTTTTGTTCCAGACGCTAAAGTTATTTTCGACCCAACAGGTAAAGCAAAAACCAGCCTTGAAGAAATAGGTAAATACACAATTAATATGTATCGTGAATCGCCCTACATCACTGATGCTAATACAAGTATGCCAGAACTGGAACTTGGATCAGCCCATAAGCTAAAGAAATTTTGTCCTACAATCCATAAACTTATGCACCATATGCTTGGAAACGGTAACGAAGAGTTTGAACGCTTCATTAACTGGTTAGCTTTTATATACCAAACAAAAGAAAAAGCACAGACAGCATGGGTATTAACTGGAATTCAAGGCACAGGTAAAGGATTGTTCTATACAGAAATATTAAAGCCCCTCTTCGGAGATCAACACGTTCCAATGCGTACTCTGGAGAATCTCGAAGAGAAATTTAATATCTATATGCGAAGCGCTATGTTCCTGGTTCTTGATGAATTTCATATGGGAAGTAGCAAGGAACGAAAGCTCGCTGATAAACTTAAAAATATAATTACAGAAAGAACTGTAGTAGTACGCGCTATGCACAACAATCAAATTGAACAAAAATCCTACACAAATGTAATTGTTCTAACCAATAAAGTCGATGCGGTTTCTCTTGAACAAACAGATAGACGTTACAACGTAGCTCCAAGACAAGAACATAAACTAATCGATATTCACCCTGAGATTATTGATGAACTATCAAACATTAATAAAGAACTGCTTAACTTTGCAGGAGTACTTAATAATTTTAAATACCAAGAACGCCTAGTTAAAACTGTTTTCCAGAATCAAGCTAAAGAAACTATGCGAAACCTTGCTATGGAAATGTCAGAACAGTTTGCCATGCACGTTCTAACAGGTAATCTGGAATACTTTATAGACATTCTTGATATTGAAACTAATAATATTATTAATGCTCCATCAATAATGACCGCACAGCGATTAATAAAAGCATGGATAGTAGAAAGCCAACGAGAAGAAAAAGATTACTATTCACAAATGAGTTATGAAGACCTAAGAATTATCTACCATGTTCTGCTAGAACCAAATAACCGTTTGAGTCAGAAAGAATTCAAACACCGGATGGAACGACATGGCGTAGTCCTTGTAAGGAAACGTCCATACGATGCACGAAGTGCTGGCAACCCTATGGCTAGAATCGTAACATCATGGAAGCTAAATGAAAAAACCTATAAGGACATAATCGATAATAAATTTGATGCAATGGACAGAAAAAATCTTCTGGCTGCTTAACCATGATAAAAAAAATTCCTGATTACATATTAAAAGCCAGCAAACTAGAAATAAATAGCTTGGGTCTCATACCTACATGGTCATACTCAGCACTTAAAGACTACGAAAAGTGTCCACAACGATCTTTCCTCAAAAAAATCAAAGGCATAGCAGAGCCAGGTGGACCAGCAGCCCAACGAGGCAATGCGATCCACGAAGAAGCTGAACAATATATCAATGGCTCACTAGGTGAGCTACCGGAAAACCTAAAAAAATTCGAAGCTAGCTTTAAAGAACTTCGTAATCTATATATAGATGCCAAAGTAATCGTCGAAGAAGATTGGGGATTTACACAAGATTGGGGTGTATGTTCTTGGACTCATCCTGACATATGGGCAAAGGTAAAAATTGATGCCTTTGTAGAAGAAAGTAAAAACTCCGCAAGAGTAATCGATTTTAAAACAGGAAAAAAATGGGGCAATGAAATAGCCCATAGCCAACAATGTCTTCTCTACACCATTGCAGCTTTCTATAGATACCCCAACCTTGAATTCTGCCAAGCAGAGCTTTGGTATCTCGATAAGAAAGAAACAACAATCAAACAATACAATCGAGATCAAGCCATGATGTTTGCACCTGGATTCCATAATCGTGGTATTAGAATGACAACAGCAACAACCTTTGACCCAACCCCTAGCATCGATGCTTGTCGATGGTGTTCTTATGGAAAAGGCGAAAACCCGCCGTGTCGTTGGGGTAAATATTTATAGGAGAACTCTATGACTTTTCATAAATGCGTCTTGTGTGACCAACTTGTAATTCCTGAAGTCTTAGGTGATGGAAAAACATTATGGTATGGCGGTCATAATCCAGCCCCTCTACGTCTAACAGGAAAGTGCTGTAGAAAATGCAATGAAACTAAAGTCATACCAACAAGATTAGCCGCTCTAGAAAGGAGACCCAAATGAAAATGCTTGATGGAAACACCGCCGCCTTAAAAGAATATGAACGTAAACAAGAAGCACTCGAATACAAACTCGAAGTTTTTAAAACTACTGAACACTATAATCAACTTATCGAAGAAGAATTCAAACGAACTCTATTAAATGAGAATATTTTTTGGGAGGCAATTGGCCCCGATGGGCATTGTGGTTCTGCAGGAGCAGCTGTCCATGCAGAATTAGTAGAACTAATTGTTAATAAAGATGATGCGGCTTTAGGAAAAGAAATAAGAATGTGGATCGAACACTATGTACGTGAAAGTGTACAAGAGGAAGTAGAAGAAAGAGGTATTGAACACATTGATTGAAGTACAAATAAAAATCAGTGGGGCTGACCCAGAAGAATTGGAAGAAGAACTTTCATTATTGCTTCGACCAATAATAATTCAAATCATCAAAGAACTACGTGACCAGGAGGTTACCGCCAATGAAAAAACTGAATAGCATTCTCCTCACCGGATTAATAATAGGTATTGCTTTTACTATTTTAGGACAAGTCATATCTATTGGTTCATCAGTATTAGCCATTATAATTTTTGGGATCATTCTAGTTGGACTAATAGTCTGGTTCTTAAAACTATCAGGAGATAACTTATGATTTTAGCAGGGTTTATTTCTGCCATAGCACTACTACTTGTTTGTTTTAAAGTTGCTGGAAGAAAAGTAATTGGACATGATGTTGTGTTCGATGTCCTGATCACAGGCGCTTTAATGATGGCCTTGGCAGGTACTTATTCTGGAATGATGGCTGCGTTGTTTGGAGGACTTATGGTCTCTATATTCCTATTCGTCCTAAAGAAAATTACTTACAGTGATCAACTTAAAGTAACTACAAAAAAAGGTGAGCTACCAAAAGTAGAATTTGTACGAGTATATCCTATGGACCGAAAATAGATGAAGCTATACACAACTGGACAAGGGCATTGGGCTGGTACACAAGCTGATGCTAGGAAGTTAAAAAAAGAGCATGGTATGCCATGTGATATACACGAAGTACCTGTAGCCAAACAGGAACTTTTAGATTTTCTTAATGGGAATACAGTTACCACAAATGTAGCGCGAGCTGTACCAAAGACCACAACTTCAGACGACTCTCATCAACACGACTATCTTGGAAAGACTACAATATTAGTCGGGGGATACTTCCACAAACTACATTGCTACTACTACACTGAAAACTGGCCGGGAATAGAATGAAACCATTTATCCATCAAGCAGCAACAACCAAATTTATTCTTGCCACTTCTAAATGTCTTATTACCAGCGATCCAGGCACAGGTAAAACACGCTCTGTCCTTGATGCTTATGCTCAACGTAAGACAGGACGGTTACTTGTTATAGCACCCCTCTCAATTCTTCAAGCGAGTTGGGGTGATGACATTGAGAAGTTTCAACCAGACCTGACTTACTCTGTTGCTTATGCAAAAAACAGAGAAGCAGCCTTCCAAGAAAAAACAGATATCGTAATGACTAATCACGATGCCGTTAAGTGGTTGATTAAACACCCTCGATATTTAAAAGATTTCGACACAATCTGTATTGATGAGTTCACAGCTTTTAAAAATAGAAGCTCTCAGCGTAGTAAAGCCCTAGCTAAATTTACTAATCTCTTTAAGTATCGAATTGCTATGTCAGGTACACCCAATACCAATACGATTCGAGACCTCTGGCATCCGGTTAAATTACTGGATGATGGAGAACGCTTAGGGCGATCCTTCTATAAGTTCCAGAGTGAGATGTGCATCAATATCCCATCAGCCTTTACTCACTGGGGTGAATGGGAAGATCGACCTGATGCTGAAGAAAGAGTATCTGCCCTGATAGGAGATATAAATGTCCGATATCGTCTTGAAGACTGTATCGATATGCCCAAAAGAATTACCAATCAACTATTTGTAAACCTTCCTAAAAAGATATATAATCAATACATAGACTTACAGCGTGATTCAGTTTTATACACTAAGTCTGGAACTATCAATGCAATCCACGCTGGCGCTAGAGTCAAGAAGCTTCTTCAGCTATGTACTGGCGCGGTATACAATCAAGAAGGTGAAATATTAAGCATTCATAAAGACAGATATAATCTAGTAATCGATTTAGTAGCAGCACGTAAGCATAGTCTTGTAGCTTTTAACTGGACCCACGAAAAAAATTATTTAACTGAACTGGCAAATAAATTAAATATTTCTTACGCAGTAATTGATGGATCAGCACCAGCACATAAACGTGGCGAGATCGTCAGACAGTTTCAAGCTGGTCAGTTACAAGTTCTATTCTGCCACCCACAATCAGCGGGTCACGGCTTAACTCTTACCAAAGCTACCACAGTAATCTGGGCTTCCCCGACTTACAATGCTGAACATTATGAACAGCTGAATGGACGTATCTATCGAGCAGGACAGAAGAAGAGGACTGAGATAATTCAGATAGCAGCTAAGCATACATGGGAAATAGATGTTTATGAGAAGTTGGATAGTAAATTAAACAAAATGGAAGACCTATTAAACCTACTAGATACCTATCATCAATTCGCCAGCACAGGATAAAAAATGTCAGCACTTGAATATAACGATTTAATTACAAGATACGATCAGTTAAACAGCCGTAAGAAAGGATTAACTGTTGAGCTTAAAATTACAACAGATGAGATGCGTGAATTAGATTCTCTTCTAATTCAAATGATGGATGGATCAAGCCTTCAAAAAGTTGCATCTCCTCGTGGTGAAATAATTAGAAAAACACAGAATGTTTACCAATTTCAGACAGCAGAAACTGATCCAGATGCCAAGGAAAAATTCTTTAACTTCGTTGCAAATGAAGAATACTGGCAACTACTGTACCAACGGGTAGGACAAAGAGCTTGTAAGGAACTATTGGAAGAAGGGATTGTTGATCACATACCAGGAGTTGAAGTTTATGAAAAGCAAATCATCAATTTCAAACCAGCCTAAACAATTTAAAACAGAAGATGGATACACATTCTATCTCATGCCTGATGGCAGACTAGTGGACAACCTTGATCCTAATTTAGTCGATCTATCTTATGATTCTATAGAAGAATTTGAAAACGATCCATTCGCCGTTAATACTTTAAAGGAGGTATAAGACCATACAAAACCTAGTCATATATTTTTTAAATTTTAAGAGGAATAAGAAATGCCAGCGAATACTGCGTTAACACCTAAGCAGGAAAATCTACCTGATTTTCTTAAAGATACAGCTCCATTAGGAAACGAAGATGCAGGGACTGTTACTCAGATACCCTTCATGAAACTTCTATCTTCCTTAGCACCAGAGCTGAAGAAGAAAGTTGGTGGACAAGCTAATCCTAAATTCATTGAAGGAGCAGAAGAAGGAAATTTTATTAACTCTTCTACCAATGAAATTTATGGAGATTCTGTTAATGTTGTTTGTTGCTACACCAAATCCCAATTCAAAGTATGGAAAAAATTTGAAACCGGAGGCGGCTTTGAAGGTAACTTTCTAACAAATGCAGAAGCATTAGCTTATGTTCAAGCACATGAAAACAGTGAAGACCTTGAGATTCAGGAAACTGATGACCATGCTTTACTAATCAACAACGAACCTGTTGTGTTCTCTTGTGCAAGATCAAAACTATGGCCTTCTAGAGCTTGGTCTACAGATATCGCCAAAACTGGTTTATGTCGATGGGCAAAAGTATGGAAGCTATCAGCCGTTAGTAGAACCTCACCCAAAAGTGGAGCTGAATATATAACTTTCAACGCTAGTGATACTGGAAAGTTTGTAGATGAAGCAACTGCTGAACGCGGAGAGAAACTTTACGAAGAGCAAATAGATAGTAAATTGCTAGAAACACCTGCATAATTACTATTATATTTTTTAACGGTAAAGGTAGATTTGAACGAACACTCGTTTGTTAAATCGATCCATCGGAAACTTCCGAGTAACCTTTATCGTTGGAAGATTTGTGATGCCTTTGCCGGCGGTGTACCAGATGCAATGTATGCTGGTCCCGCCGGTATTTTATTCGTAGAATACAAGTACCTGAAAACCCTACCAAAAAAATCAAAAACCGCTGTCAAGATAGATTTATCAAAATTACAACTTGCCTGGTTAGTGCAAATGATGAACTTCGGGCACTCTTGCAATGTGGTAGTGGGACATGAAGGGAGAGCTTTGATCCTTTCTGAACCTGCCCAGTTAACAAGCCCCGTGAACTCTGCTTATTACCAGAAAAATTCTATACCTATCAACGACTTAATCGATCATATAGTTACTTCGGTCTTGCCTGTTTAATCTTTTGCCGTTCCAAGAGAATTGCTGTTGCCTTTTCCCCAAGGTTTATCCCTGTAGCCTGAATAGCCTCCAGAGCTTCCCACAGCCCCTCCTGGCTCTCTCCCGTTTTCTCTAATGCCTCATATGCCTTTCGTCTGGAAACGTCAGGATCGAGGCTAAGGCTTCTATGTGACATTAATAATAAGCCTCTTCATAGGATGGCGAGCATGATAAAACATGAAACCAAAACTACCACCTACGTCAGTTGAAAACGTAAAGCTGCCTGACTCTCTTGTTTCAACTTCATCAGGCCAAAAGACTTGAGTATCATCAGGTAGGTTAGAAACAGTGATTGTGGAGTTGATAACAGGGAGTTCAGTCACAGTAACGTCAGGAAAAGGCACTGTCGGGACCAATATATTGTTTGCTACGTACCAACCATCAGCAGTAATATGCTCAAAAGCTTCAAGCACACTTTCATCTGGTTGTTTATTCTCTTCCGACCAATCATTATTACCACTATGAACTTTGGTAATTTTTCCGTAGCTATCATAGAAAACAAAAGTTCTCATTTTCGTGTACCTAAAACAACAGCATGTGCATTTTTAGTTTTCCATGAAGATTGATTAAATAATTTCCGTGCATATAACCTAATTAAAACATTCCCTGTGCCTGTTGGGGCAAAAGTAAATCCTGAAGTAAGGGTAAAAGCATAATCTTCTAATGTGCTATGAGCAACTCTTCCTAAGTCTGTCCCTGTACCCGTTAACCATGTGCTCCCTCCGTCAGAAGAAATTCTAAATGCCATATCAATAACATTATCAGCTTGATTACTAGAATTTGTACCCCCAATAAAATTTTGAGTAACTATTATACTAACTTGTGAAGGAACATTACCGGAATAATTCTGAGCTAATCCGCCCCCATCTATTGCAGTCCAGTTAGTAATAACTTCTGATGTATCATAACCAATAGTAACTCCCAAATTACTTGATGTCCCATAAGGTACAGTTGCTGCTTCACCTGCGATTTTTAATGTTTCAACTGCAAGATCGTTAATTTGTGCTGTATCTACTCCCAGGTCTGGTATGTATATTTGACCATTATTATTTGAATCTATGGTTATACCATCAAGTCTTAAAATATCAGTATCTATTTCACCTGTTGTTATTTTCGCAGCGTCTAAACCCACTAATACTTTAGCATTAGTAATTGTTGCATCAGCAATATGAGCTGTTCCAATAGCACCAACTTTTATAATTGCATTGTCTATATAGACACCTGCAGGCAAACTAGCTGAATTACCGTTTGCGTCTGTATATGGTTGTGGTGAAGTAAGTACAGAAAAAGGAGTTATAGTAGCAGCAGATCCTAAACTGGCTTGTAGATTAACAGGTGCTTCAATAAAAAACTTATCTGCCAAAACGCCAAAATTAATTGTGCTTGATCCAGAAGCAGCTGGCTCTGATGACAATCCAAAACCACCAACCATATGTTTAGAGCCATAGGTTTCAATTTTTACAGTGTACTGGGAAGTTAAACCACTAGTACCAGATACTATAGCCGCTTGTTCCTGCAACGTATGATATGCACCAGTACCGTCTGCTACTTCTATCTGGGTTGATGCCAGTGCCATTGGCATACCATCTTGCCAAGCAACATAGTTAGCATGATTTTCATCGTAACTATTAGCAGTATTATAAGCAGTAGCGTCTGCCTGGCTTGTTATAGTTCCAACATTGTCAAAAAGTTTATCCGTAGCATGATTTGGAAGATAAGAGTATCCAATTTTTACAATCTGCTGATCCCAAAGTGCAGAACGAACAGTGTATCCATCTCCAGCATCTACAGTTGTTTCTAAGGTCGTAATTTTTGCAGCATGACTACCAGTACCTGTATTAACTGTAGCATATAAAGCATCATGGGCATCAGCGGTTGCCATTCCTCCATCTGTTGTATTGACTTTAGTTTCTAAGGTCGTAATTTTTGAAGCATGGCTTGTTTCGCCAGAACCAGAAACAATTGTTTCTAGAGCATCAATAGCAGTAGCTGTAGCTAATGCCAACCCTTGTGAAGAATCCCCATTAACATACACAGAATTTTTTAATCCTGTTATTGCTGTTCCTTGAGTATCATTAACAGCAATTATGTTAGTAATGCCAGTATCAATCTGGGTTAATGTCCTATTATTATTGTATGAACCAATAATCAAATGCCAACCAGGGATTCGTCCAACATCAGTTGCTAACGTACTATAAAGAAGGGTGCTTCTTATCTCTCCTGTTAGTACCTCGAATAGATAATCAAGGTCTGCTTGTGTTGTAGCTGATACTCCTGATTCAGCATTCCATTCACTGATATCCCCAAATGTATTTTCATGTCTTGCCCAATAATAATAAGTAGTATCATCTTCTACAGATTGATCTGAAAAAAAGCGTCCAGTTGAGTGGCCTATAAGAATTGAATTGTTTCTATCATCGCTCGTATGTCGATAAATTTGAGTACGATGGTGATCACTATGAGTTTGTAAATCCCACTGTAAAAGAACAGCACTAAAGCCACCTGTTGCTGTTAACCCTGTAGGTTTACTTACTGCAGTAGATACATTGGGGTCTACTGCAGTTGGAATAGTAAAACCAACAGCATTTGGATCATAAGGATTAATAGCTAATTCTTTAGCAAGGCCACTGTCAATTAACTCACGCAATGTTATTGCCCGATCTCGTGAGTCACCACGCCTACCTAGTCTTATTTCTAATGCTTGAACTATGCCATTCAGGAATGTTTTTAACGCAGGATCAATGTTCCCAGGCAAAGAAGATAATGCAGGAACTGTAGTTGCTGATATAGTTCTAATATTTTTATTGCTCATGTGCCTTTGATTTCATCCATAGACTGAGCAAGACATACTTCATTTACTTCATACTTAGTCTCTACTTCTACCTCCCACTCTTGCGCTACTGTTGCAGGAAGACGCATGATTGGTTCACGTAAAGTAGTATCAGTACTTCCATTTCGCATGGCGTAACTAATCAAATCATCATCATCAATTTCTTTCCAGATATAATACACAGAAATAGTAGCTCCATCGCCATAGACTGTTATCTTAATCGCATTAGCTTCTATCCAAGTAGTAAGTGCTGACCCTGTAGGCGCAGGATCAGGTAGGGTAGGCCAACTTACTGCATGAACAGATACCCACCCCAACGACACAGGCATATCACTTAGATGTTTTTTAGATTTCCATTTAGCTGTTTTATTAGTTGTTGCTCCTCTGAACTTCATAGCTGTATTAGCAACAATTAAATAGACATCACCTGTATTTGTATCCGTTGTACCGCCCCTGATTTCTACATCAGAAGTAAGCGTAGAAAACTGATTCTCGGTAGCGCGTGGATCATAAATCCAACCCCCATAATCACTACCACTTTTCCAGAAAGCAATATAAGTACCTTCGTGTAAGAAGGCTTTAATTATTGAGGGTTTGAAATCTGTATTCCACTGTAGCGCAGTAATAACATTTTTAGTTACGACCTCTCCTTCTGTGCCAGACACAGCAACCAGCCCATCCGGTGAGGCATATAAAACATATTCCCCCATATCTACAATACTGTGTTTATTTATACAGGCTTGCATCAAGTCTACTTGTATTGCAGACATTGCTGATGGGTCAGTACCAGTAACAAAGAAAGGCGAACCTTGTGTTAATACTACAACCCCATTAGCTGTTGCTCCCAAACCTACTATAGAAGCATCAATCGTTAACCTGTATTGAACAGGCCATGCGTGGGGTAGATAAGCTTCTGAGAAACAAAGCCGATTACCACTATGCCCTGCTAAAATACCATTACCAACACTGATAAGATTTTCTAAAGGGCCATAAGGATAACTTGCAGTCGTATCATCCGGTGGGCCAACCCAGGTAAGAGAGGGGAGAACCTCACCCAAAGCTGTGGAATCTACCGTATCGGGAATTGAATTAATGCCGTAACTACCAGAATATGCAGTATAAGTCCCATCAGGTGTTGTCCACCCTGTTGAACTTAGCTCAGCCAGAAATTGGAAGTTCGTACTGGTTGAACCCGTATTACTACGATAAACACGTTTCTTCGTCAGGTTATTATTTGACCCTGAAAATGCAGGTATTGTTAATGTAACTGTTTCTGGGTCTGTCTTTGTGATCGTAGTAGAAGCATTGTTTGGTGGACCTTCTTCACCATAAGCTGATACAAAAGTTACTACATACGAAACAGTATCAGGCTCTTGTGTTTCAGAAGCTGTGCCTGATTTAGAAGTAGTAATTGCAGATGCTCCTGCAGGTACACCAAGTCTATAATGTGCAGCAGGATATCCAGTTGAGCCACTAATAATTGTGGATTTTGGAGCCATCTTTGGGTAATCACCTTCACCCGTCCAATAAGCACGTTCATATTCATCATCATCTGTAGCAAGTGGAGAATGCACTGCTTTAACGTAATCGTCATTCCACTCAAGTTTTTTAGCAGTCGTTCCTGATCCACCATCAGTAGTTCGGTATCGATAGATAAACACCGAGCTTCTACTACTCGCATTAAAATCATCCCCTACATCCAAATCTTCTTTGATAGGAGTCAATCGACCAGATTCAAAGTCTATGTTTTCTGCTGTCTGAGCGAAGTCATCTGAAAGCAAACGGGGAGAGACAGCAGGGGCTATGCCTTTGAATGTGATTCGTTTAAAGTAACTCATAGTGGATACTCTCCAGTTCTTATCATATCAGCCACCTGTACACTACGGCGTGATCCTACATCATTAGCCCACTTTGAATCTAAGAACTCTCGTGAAGCCTCTTCGTAATCTTTAATCTCCATTCCAGCCAAGGCGCGTTTAAAACTTTTCAGGGAAGGAAGCCCGATATTAAAACACAGGTTTGTCAACCCGTCTTGTCGTACTGAATCAAGCTCTTCAAACCAATCAAAATTCCTGGTCAATTCTTCTTTTGTTCTAGCTACATCATTGCGTAATAAGTATGTGATCTCATTATCACTAAGACCAACGCCGCCACGCCCTATCATACGGCCTACGCCTATAGTTGGATATCCCGCACTACAATAATATAAAAACTGTTCCTTACCTTCATGCAGAATAAGTTGTTCTACCAAGCGGTCTGACATTAATTAATTCTTTCAACCTTGTTAATTTTCTCAAAAGTACGCATTGTACCTAACCCAAGCATCCCCATTAAGACAGGCATCATAGTTGATACATCGATCATAGGAACTTCTACGTCTGAACCTTGTAATGCTAATACAAAATTGGTCATAGGGATTAAAATAAAATTCCCCATCAACCCTAGCGCACAAGTCCAGCCAACTGCTGGTCTCCACCCCGAGACAAATAAACTCCTGTGTTTCGCCTCCTCCTTGTTAACTTCTATCTGTGCCTTGATGACATCGTGGCTATGGCGCTCTGCCATTGTTGCAATATCATGGGCTAATTTTTCCCGTAAATCTTTATCAGGTATAACTTTATCCAGTAAAACAGTAACTGGAGCAATTAGACGTTCTATTAAACCTAACATCAGGAAAGGATAATAAGAGCTATAACAACAGCTCCCACCCAGATGATATGTTTCTTCTTATACCCAATAGGTTCATTCAGTTTCGCCTGTACACGAATAATTAATTGTTGAAGTTTTTCCAGTAACGCAACCATCTATAGCTCCTCTTCTAAATCCAGCATACTTGTTAGCAGGGCTTGTTTTTGCAATTCAAGAATTCCAACTAATGAAAAGAACCCCATACCTCTTTCTAACTGACCATCAATCCACGTTCCAAGATCATTAAAAGCAGAGTCAGCTAGTTTTTCTTCAAAGTCTTCACTTAAATCTATAAGCGTATCGTCTTCTGTAGTCATATTGCACCACCTTAGAAAAACTGCCTTGCAAGAGCTGCACTAACAACTGCCACTATGATCCAAAACACCCTTTCCCCAAATCGATTATCGGACTTTGCCACAAGAGCACTAATAGATGTTTCCATACTATCTACTTTCTGCTGTATTTTAGTTTGACGATTAAAGACAGTAGTTAACCGTTCTTCAACTCTCGCTAAATTAACAACAGTTACTTGTAGCTCATCAATTTTCCTTTCCACTCGCGCTAATCGGATATCATCGCTCATTACTCATCCCTCGGATATACTACATTCCTTGATATCTCGCCCCCTGTTTTTCCGTAAGTTATAGCTTGTGCTGCACGGATGATTTTAGAAAACCCCCTTGCTCCATAAGCATCACGAGCGTTTAAAGTAGGATGACGTTCGACAACTACACCAGCCTCTTCAATAACTTCTTTTAAATGAAGATGACCAGTATGAAGGTAGCGGTACTCGGATCGCCCCATCTCAGAGGCAAACTCTGAATAGAATTTCCCTGGCATTTGTTTGATACGTGATAAATGCCCGTGGTGGAAACCAAGAAAAGTGTTTCCCCAACAAAATTTATAGTAGGGAAAAGGACTGTCTTCTACAGTTACTCGCTTGTTATCTGAAAACAGTCTCTTCATGATTAATCTTAACCACACTGATCCTGCAAGATCGTGGTTTCCCTCTGCCATAATTACGTGAACCTTTTTATGTTTCCTCAGTAAGAGGTTCACAACATTTAAACAAGCTTCCAATGCTATATCAGTAAGTTTTTCAAAACGCCCATCACTATCTAAAATATTTTTGGCAGTAGGCGTTACTGCTTGGAGTCCATCCCAGTGCAGAAAATCCCCTAGTTGACAGAAGATAGCCTGTTCAGAATTAGGACTACCGCTAACTAATTCCTGTACGGCATTTTGTAATACCTTTTCAGCAATATTTAAATCCCAATCAGCCCCCGTTTCTTCATGCCAGCTATAAGCACCTATATGATAATCAGTTAAAACATAACAAGTAAGCTGATTCTTTAAAGAAGCTGCTGGTGCTTTAATAACCTGCCAAGGTGTTAGATCAGCTACGCTATCTGTTACTGTTAGTGCTAAATCTTCTGCTGCTTTCTTTCTTGAAGTTTTAATCCAGACCGTATTACCATCAGCATCTTTGGTAAGGGTACTTTTTCCCTGCACCATCTGACCTGGATCGACATACCGAGTTGCATCAAATGATTCAGTAAGCCCTGATTCTGCAGCCCGTCTTTTTAGTGTTTCAAGACACAGCCGTACAGAACGTCCATTAATACCTAATAGTTTACCCGCCTCATTGCTACTGTAACCGCAATTAACATACGCATTAAGGGTCTCTCTTTGCCGATCTGTACTACAGAAGTCAGAAAGGACTTGATAGTAATCACGAACAGACATAAATTTCGAGGCTCCGTCAAAGTAATACCATTATTAATTATCATACAAATGGCTTCCCCGAAAGCCAAGCTACTAAAGTTTGCCTCGCCCCCTTTACAACAGGAGTGACCCTGTGCACCGTCCAACAAGGGAATGAAATAATTAATCCACGTTGCTTTCTCACACTTTCAGGCTCTTTCGATGTTAGTACCTCTAAATTCCCGCCCTCATAATCCGCAGGGTCTGATAATTGCAAAACCGCAGTTAGTTTTCTGCTTGGCCCCGCTGTACCAAAATCTTGGTGCCAACCATAAGTACCTTGTTCTTCCGCTGTATAATTCCCTAACTGTAGTGCTTCCCCGAACCCAGTTAGATCAAAATTAAAATACTGGGCATTTATTTCAGAGACAGCCCCAGCTAGTTTATCAAACACCCATCCAAACTCAGCATCATTAGTAATCCAATCAAGCTGGGTTCTTCTCATTTCGTTATCAATTACACCTTTTCCAATATACGAGTCGCCTGTAGCGGCGATTGCTTTCGTCTGAAGAATATCCAACTCCTCATCTGTAAATGCACCTTCCCACCAAGCCAATGTCTCCATGTTCTTTGCACACGGTGTTAATACTCTCTGCATTATACAAACCTCCGTCTTTAGCCTAACGTGAAGTGAACAAACAGGTAATTAGACAATTGGTTCCCCTCTGCCATATTGAACAACATCTCTTTTCATCTGTAATAACTCAAAGTTAGTGTGTCTACCCCGATGTCTGTACATTTCGTTATTCGCATAATGGTGATTTAATGCTATCAAGTCGTCTGTGGCAGAGCGTCCAGATGGAAAACACCCTTTAACCCCCACACCCTCAAATAAAGATACCCAACTATGCTCACTAAATATAGCGCCCTCTGGCAAAAAAGCATCATTGTAACCGAACTTTTCATACAGGCTAATTCTTTCTGTTAATGACTCAGTAAGTTTTTGCTCTCCAACCATGCCCCAAAACTTAGAAGTGTAAGTGCTATTCAGATAGTGAAGTCTTACAAAATCCATTGTCTCCTCGTATTTTAAGGTCATTCTAGCGTTGTGCGCTAAAATATCTGCCGAATCATAAAACCCCTTCCGTATCCTTCCAAGAAGGCTAACACCCGCATCCATGATTAAAGCAAGACCGGAGGACTCTAACGGTTCGACGAATCCAGACGATAGCCCAACAGAAACAATATTACCTAACCAAGACTCTGAGTTGAATTTGGGTTCCCACCTAAGAACATTAAACTCTGCTAGTCTTCTATCGCCCCAAATAGAATCAAACTTAACTTTTGCTTCTTCTACTGAAGTGATACTGGAGTTAAAAATAATTCCCGTTCCAATTCTGGATTGGGTTGGCGTTACCCACATCCAACCAATATCAAGGCATTTTGCTATGGTGTATGGATACATTTCAAGAGCTTCATCCACATACTTGACCGGGGCTGCGACAGCGGTGTTTACGGGCATATCCCCTGACCGGTCAATCCATTTTGCGTACTTGGTTGCCTCTGAAAAAATACTACTCCATCCGGTGCAGTTAACAAACAAGTCAGCTTTTATCTTAGTGCCATCCTTAAGGAGGACAGTAGCTATTTCAGAATCTGTATGCTCTACTTTTTCAACGGCCTCCTCGAATAGCTCAACTCCCACAGTATTCTTTTTTAGGAATCGAGCTAATTTTTTAGCGTCTAAGTGGTATCCAACGCCTTCGTGTACTTTATTGTTTTCAACTGAACAAGTGTAGTTCGTTAGGCATTTTCTACTAAAAGAAGCGTGGTCATCGGCTTCGCTAGTATTTTTATACAAAGAAACAGAGTTAACCTGATCTACATATTGAAGCCCCGAAAAAGAGTGCCATATTTTGTGCCCCTCTTTCACCCAGTTTTTGAACACAATCCCACACTTGTAAATCCCATCAACCTCGTCCAACCATTGGGCTTCGTTAAACCCACACTGCTCCATCTTGGCTGCAAAATTGGCTAGTGTAGCCTCTCCCACCCCTACCGATGGGATAGTTGGAGGATCAATAATAGATATTTCAAAATGCGGCGGGAGTTGCTTTCGTAGTAAAGAGGCAGTCAGCCATCCGGCAGAGCCACCCCCGACAATACAAATTGATGATACTTTTTTCATCTTCTTATTTTCTAGCCCCCATCTGACGGGTCCTCTGGGGTTGGGATATTAGGGGTTGGGATATTAGCATCGTACTCCACCCCTATCATGGATTTTAAATTTGAAAGCGTTGTGTCGATGGCAGGGTCCTTAATCTTTTCTAGTAGTTCAAACCAAGGTGCCGGAGCATGTCTCGAAATATGTTCATCAAGAGCATCTCCCGTTAAAGCAGGTACATCATAGAATGTGATATTGACATCTGTTACGCAAGTTTTGATGCTGCCATCCGAGTGACGTATAATTTCATCTGTGTCTACGTCACGAACAGCTAAGTCTTCTTCTGTAGTTACATCGCTATAATATCGGACCTCGGCACTGTGACCGTCCTCTGAAATACCCATGATTTTGTATTTGACTTGCATATTAAACTCCTATGAAACTGGCCCATTACGGGTGCCTGTTGCAATATAAGTAATGTTTGAGTCGCCCGTAACTGAATTACCCTGAGAACCCGCAGAACCCGCAGGACCCGTAGAACCCGTAGAACCCGCAGGACCCGTAGGACCCACAGGACCCGTAGGACCCACAGGACCCGTAGGACCCGTAGGACTTGGGCCAACAGGCCCTCCACCGGGACTACCCGCTGCACCTCCAGCACCTCCGGAACCAGCACTACCACCGTAACTAGCACTACCAGCAGTACCCGCGTTGCCACCATAAGCATTGGTAGAACTTACATGCCCGCCCATACCACCGTTACCACCATAAGCTCCAGCAGGAGTTGGGCCTCCACCGTACCCGTAAAGCCCGGGACCACCTGGCGTTGGGTTATTACTACCATCAGTAGCATAAGGACTACCTGGCCCTTGATCGCCAGCACTACCGGGAGTACCTCCAGCTACGCCGTAAGTACCTCCATAGCCTCCACCGCCACCAGCGCACCACCAATCGTTGGGTGAACCGGAGGGGTTCATCCATTCAGTACCACCACCGCCGCCGCCACCACCGCTGCCTCGTGTAGTACCACCCGGACCACCGGGACCACCCGGACCACCGGGACCACCCGGACCACCCGGACCACCGGGACCGCCGGGAC
>Ga0187827_10001722_pt1 | contig 31445 bp, 29 predicted proteins | sample ETNtaG_39_FD_167969 | JGI IMG/M metagenome (GOLD analysis project Ga0187827, IMG submission 167969) | Marine microbial and viral communities from oxygen minimum zone, Eastern Pacific Ocean - ETNP2014_SV_150_PacBio MetaG (Illumina Assembly) | ecosystem: Environmental > Aquatic > Marine > Hypoxic...
TGATTCTGATTCTCTGTTGTATGAAGAGGAACATTACCTGGGTGGGGATGATTTCTATCCTCAGCCAACGCCTTCACAGAATCAATATTTCCCCCCAGTGGTTCAGCAGACTCCAGCCGTTCATGCTCCTGGTACATTGATGCCGTATGCGGCAGTTCCAGAGGATCAACCTACGGTATATTCTGGACAAGTAGATCCCTACGCATCCATTGACCCACAATACAGTCCATATGCAGCTCAACAGAGTGATGATAGATTTCACCAATGAGTCACAGTATTGAAGCCAAGTACACCTGCCATGGTGTGCTCGTGGAGGGAGCAGGAGGACCGCTGACAGGGTTGGACCCTGAGGAAAGTCCCCTCTCCATAGTGCGAGCGGCCCGGGATGATCCGGGTGTCCGGGAGGGCAGGCACTGCAGCAGAAACGAACGGCAATGGGTGTGTACAATGATGTCGCAAGACGGAGATTGCCCAACTGTCGATGAAACGAGCACCCCCGCTGGAGCAAGTCCAAACAGGCCCTTTGATGCTGCACGCGTAGGGCCGGGTAGGACGCATAGTTGAATGCGGTCAGCCGATAGGTCAACAGAAAGGGGCTTACTCCCTGCTCCCTCCACATTTTCAGGTGTCGATGAGTCCGGCATCAATCACTTTATGCTCAAGAATAGGATCATCACCAAAATCACCCCATCTCTCTTCCCCTCTCAAACGGGACCTCATTGTGTTCCAAGCAGAAATCATAGCAGGCATCAAAAATACAGAAGTCAGGAATGCGAAGCAGATCAACAGCATCATCATAATGAAGAAATTCTCTAATCCGGGGAAGGACACGAAGAATCCCGCAGCCAACCCACCTACCGTGGTTACGGTTGTCTCAAAAATCGTCTGTCCAGTGTGTTCTATAGATTTCTGAATTCCATGAGGAGTATCCTTTTCTTCATGAATACGATGCATCACATGTATGCTGTCATCAACACCGATACCGAAGACGATGGTCCCGATCATTGCGGTGAAGATATTGACATTGACATCCCCAGATTGCATTAGCAATGGTTGCCAGAGAATCACTACTGCAACCGGAATCATTGTGAATATTCCAAGTTTTACAGAACGGAATACCAACATCAGAACCAATGTGAGAATAAGTAGTGTCCAGAGAGTAGTGCTGGTTTGAGTATCATGAATCCCCTTATTGATATCTAATGAGACCGGCAATCCTCCAGTCAATTTGCTTGTTGATGTATCTTCGAGCAGATTATCCTCCAACAGTATTCCATCGATTTGATCTCTCAACCCTCCTGCATAGACCAGATTCAGATATGGTTGGACACAATAGACAAGGCCCTTTTCTTCTCCAGAATTGAGCAACATTGAGCGAACTTCATTGGATAACGAATCAAAGATGATGTCGACCATGTCTGCCCGCCATCCTGCGCGTCCATTTGGATCAGCCTCCATGGCATAGAAGAACGCGCAGTCCAGCCTTGGGTCAGTTGGATCTAGGGGGGCCGTCCAGCATTCATCATGCAGAAATCCCCACATCGAATCATCGTACAGGGTGATGCCAGTGTTCTCATCCTCGATTAAGATAGGAATAGAGCGAAGGAATGTAATCAGACTGGTTGTAGTGGTGTTGTTGACTTCGTTTGTGATTCTATACTCCAGTCTATCCATTTCATCTAGAACCGGCATATCTCGGATATTCGTGGTGCCATTGTTATTCTGTCTTTGTGTGGCATCGAAGATGAACATGCTTGTCTGCCCTCCTGCAAATTGTTCCGAGTATGTAGCCAAGGTGTCGAGCGATTCTATGCCTTCTGGAGCATCGCTTGTACCAGTTATTGGTTTATCGAGTTCATCCATATTGACAATACCATAGGTGGTGATTGCACCAGTCAATATCAGAATGAGCAAGAAGTGTTTGACTGGAACCCTTCCTACCTTACCCCACATTGGAGGATTCTCGCGTTTGTGATATTTGAGCAACCAAGCGAGAGTGGGTACTAGGATAATTGAGAATATCAGAGTACAAAGGATTCCAATCACCAGTGTCATTCCAACTGTTCTGATTGGGATGACTGGGACAATGGCAGGCATAATCATGACCGAGAACCCAACAATGGTTGTAAAGGCGGATAGGAATACTGCCACTCCAGTTGTTCTTGACATCTCGAGAATGGATTCTCGATACATTTCTGGGTCCCAAATGTCAGGTATTGGCTCCTCAGGCAAACCTTGTCTTCGACGGAGGTGGTTGCGCTCAGCGAGTTCATCGAGTCGTTTACCTCTACTTTCTTCGATGCGATTGAGCATATGCAGAGCATAATCTACCCCCAGCCCAATCAATATCGGACCACAAGCAACTATCATCGGAGTCAAGGTGATATTCATCAGTACCGTAGTGCCGAAGGTAACTGCCAATGCCATGAGTATCGGCAATCCAGTGATCACTACGACCTTCAGGCTACGGTGAAGAGAGGTGATTACCAACACGACGATGATTAGTGAAATGGGCATCATTGCCTGCAGGTCCTCATAAATGGCGTCGGAGACGTCTTGCAGAACTTTGGTCAGGCCAGTCTGCATGAAGGTTGTATCACTTGGTTCTGCAAGCATCCATTCTGGCCGATTACTAGGTTTGATTATTTCATTGATATGATCGAAGAAGTCCTCAAAATCACTCCATACTCCCGTAATGCTCATGTCGTGGTGTAGACCTACCACAATCACCGTGGTATCCCAGATGCCATCACCATTGGTGTCCCTCGAGAGTTGCGATAACGAACCATTTAGTTGTTCGACTATTTCATCGACCCTGTCTTGATCATCTGGGATGGAATATGAGCCACCAGTACCGCTCTGATCGACCACTCCCTCGCAACCGATGTTTACTGGGAGTCGTTGCTGGACCACCTGCTCGCACATTGCAGTGTTGAATCGTGCATCGGTACTGTTGACTTCCTTGATTACCTGTGAGGGGGAGATGACCCACAGTATCCCATCATTGACACCTCGGTCATTCTTGTCCCAATCCAAACCTCGAGAACTTGTTCCATTCTCTACATTGTTATCATCTCCTTCAAGCCATGATATCTCTTTCAGAACCCGAACACTTGTCACGTTGTAGCCCTGTCCAGAACCAAATTTGGCATTGCTGGTTTGGATATATATCAAGCCGATATCTGTCGACCATTCTTGCCTGACTTCGAGTAGTAGATCAGTCGAATCCGCACCTTCTGGAAGAAATACCTCCACATCATCTTCGATCTGTTCCTGGAATGTACTGCCGTGGTTTGCGAACCATGCAGTCATCAACAGCATCAGAATCAGAGTGACTTTCGGAGCTTCAAGCAGGGCTGAATAAAATCGGTCAAGGCCATCTTCAAAGGCTTCACCTCCGCGTTTCAGTTTAGTTTGCAGCCCATTTTTTATTGAGTCAAGGGACTCCTTGAGCGTTCCACCACTACTTGCTGCAGGGTCGCTCATGGCAGGTCGTGTCTAGATTGAGACATCAAGTTCTCCCTCGCAGTTCCTGCGAGGGAGCGTATATGCGTGCGCGAAGAAACAGCCAGCATTGAAGTGGTGCGGAGACTCAATCCATTCCAAATTCACGGACAATCAATAGTCGCATGAATGATCTTGCACTCTGGAGAACTACACCTGTGGCCAATAATGCGAGCCCAAGAACACCTACCCATATGGCCGATAATCCTGAACCTACAGAGAATTGTGTGTATTCACTCACTTGATTAACTGCTCGCAAGCCCATCGCTGCTCCAGTGAGAAGTAGTGTCACGCCTGGAAGTCCAAGAACCAATAGTGGTTTCTTTTGGGAGAGCGTAATCAGGGCATATACCAATACGACGAATCCATGAGATAATGGAGTGAAAGAGGAGCCCTTTGGGACACTATATCTGATTATTGTGGGGACTTCCTTGACCGAGAGATCTTTCTCTTTTGCATCTTCCAACAGTTCAAGAGACAATTCCATACCTTCACTATCGAATCGTAGCCTTTCCAGAGCCAATCTTGAGAATGCCCTGAAACCACTTTGAGTATCACTGATGCCTAGGTCGCTGGATAGGTTTGAAGCTGCGGTGATTACTTTGATCCCCATGCGCCGATAAGCCGGCATTGATTCTCCATCTCCTCCTTCCACGAAACGAGAGCCGATCACGATATCTGCCTCGCCATCCCTAATCGGCTGGATGATGCGTGGAATATCATCCGGGTTATGTTGCCCATCTGCATCGAGCACAACAAGTATGTCAACATCATCTTCAATGGCTTGATAGAAAATGGATTTGAGAGCACCCCCATAGCCTCTGTTGAATCTGTGACGAATAACATCTGCACCCATTCGGGTAGCAATCGCCGCACAACTGTCAGAAGACCCATCATCAACACAAATGACCTGATTCACATGCTCTTGAACTCGCATCAGAACTGTGCCGATGGTTTCTTCTTCGTTGTACATTGGCAAGCCGGCAACAATGTTCAAGTCGCCGCTTTCGTCGTACTCCATCAGTATATTCCGGACTCCGGCCCTGTTTAATTCTTGTTCCAAGATATCAGTAATTCGCCTGAAAACGCTTGTCAATTCTGCAACCGTTCATTCTGGGAGTAGGTGACTGAGAGTGGTCACGGCTCGCTCTCCATCGATCACTCGGCGCACAGCGGACATGCTGATCACCAGTGGAACGTAGCTTTGTCCATCACTTGTGGTGTACGTGTTGCAGTCGCTGAATGCACTGGTATTGACAGAGACTTTCAGTGCCCCGCCAGCATTGCTCTTGCGAACATACCCCACTAGTAATGAGGGGGTCCTGTCATCATTCTGTCCGTCGTTCATTTTCTCATCCTTCTCATCATTCTGTTTATTTGTCATTATTTCACATTCCTGGTGCTGATAATTCCCATCCTAGCACCATTGGATGGGAATCAGTGGACACAGTAGTATGTCTACTTGCAATCATGACCATCCTGCTCCACCGAATTTGAGGGCTATTATTCTAAGCATATCAAAGAAATCTATTTCCAGAGTCTTCCTATTTGTAGCATTCAGTTAGTGTACGTGAGCGGATGTCGGGATAACACAATCCTCAAACCAATTCCCTTGGTCGGCGGTGCGAACAACATGCTTCATCTGGTCACTGGAGGCGCTGGTTTCATCGGTTCTCATCTAGTCGATGAATTGGTTGCAAAGGGCCATAAAGTCAGAGTATTCGACAATCTTTCGAGTGGAAGAGAGGAATTCATTTCTGCTCACTCAAGTAGTGATGTTGAATTTCATCATGGAGATTTGCTGGATCTGGAAGCTGTTGTTTCATCAATGCAGGGAATAGACATGGTTTGGCATCTTGCAGCCAATCCGGATATCAGACTGGGCACCAGAGTTACTGATACTGACCTCAAACAAGGTACTGTCGCCACTTACAACGTTGTTGAGGCGATGCGACTATCAGGAGTCAAGGATATTGCCTTCTCATCATCTTCAGTGGTTTATGGGGAAGCGGCAGTCATGCCAACACCGGAGGATTTTGGGCCCTTGTTTCCAATTTCACTCTATGGGGCCAGTAAATTGGCTGGAGAAGGGTTGTTGACCTCATGGACAGGTACCTTTGGACTTCGATGCTGGATATTCCGTTTCGCAAACATAGTAGGTGCTCGTGGAACACATGGTGTCATTTTCGATTTCATCCACAAGTTGAAGGCCGATTCATCAAGATTGGAGGTTCTAGGAAATGGTCTGCAAGAAAAATCATACATGGAAGTCAATGATACTGCTAGAGCCATGATCCATATTGTGGAGCAGGCGGATGATGACATCAATTGCTACAATCTTGGCTCAGGCGATACTTGCTCGGTCAAGAGGATTGCAGAGATAGTGGTCGAAGAGAGTGGATTCAGTGATGTCAGTATCGAGTATACAGGTGGAGACAGAGGTTGGGCTGGAGATGTGCCCAAGGCGATGTTGGCTGTTGACCGCTTGTTCCAAAGCGGCTTCTCCCCCACCTTCAACAGTGAAGAGGCCATCAGACATACTGCCCGTAGCCTGATAGAGGAGATTGGGTTGCACGAATAGAGAGAGTGATTGAATGAAGATGACAGAATTTGCAAGACATTCCAGAGCCGCCAGTGATACCAGAGTTGGGAGCCTGTTGATGGTGATGGGTGTGTTTCTCATAGCAGTCATGATAGTATTCTCGACAACTGATGCAATACCGATGGGAGTTGATGAAGGAGAGATGCCTCCGAATATAGAAGGTAAGGCACATCGTAATGGGGCTGGAACTTCATGGGAGAATTTCGACCTCTATGAACTGACTTCCACTAATTGGACAGAGGGCGATTACAATGCGACTTGGTTTGTCATTGAGTTCATGTCCACGGACTGCCCAGTATGCATGGGCTTTGGAGATGAGATGGAGGAGTTGTCAGATGTTTGGAGCGGCAGAGTTTCTTTTATCGCAGTGGCTGTTGATTTCCAGTATAATGATGAATTCACTTCCACTCCCGAGGAGATCATCGCTTTCCAGGAAAAGACCGATTTCATGGGATGTGACCACGGTCATTCAAATTGTAATGAACGCGACGGAGGGCCTCATACCAACGTTCTATATGTTGATGACAGAGATGCTTCATCGATGGAGGATTGGGGGGTCTCTGGAACTCCAACGAGTTTCATTCTCAGCCCGAATGGTGTAGTCATCTGGAATCAGAAGAATAACGCCGGCGAAGATCTTGGAGAAGCATTGTTCAGAGTTGTTCCTGCTGAAGGGATGGGTGGTTGAGAATGGTGAACAGTAATATCTTGCTTGCAGGTCATGCTCTCATCATACTTGTTGGACTATTTGTTGCCTCTCCATATTCCCGTAGTCTGTACAAAGAAGACGGCTGGAGAAGAATGTTCAATTCGGCTAGAGATAGGATGTTGACTGGACTGACTCTAGTACTTCTGGGTGGCTTTACTGTCAGCACTCATACTTGGTGGTTCCATAACAAGTATCACGAGATGGGTGGTGACATCGGTTGCTCAGCATTCGGTTCCTTCAGTTGTGGAGACGTTTTGGCAAATGCCGATTACAACACTGTTCCTGTTATGGGACTCCCTTGGGGAATGGTGGGAATGTTGGCATTTGCACTTCTTGCATTTCTAGTAATCAGTGTACGTAAGGAACCTTCAGCATCTTGGGTTTCGATGTATCTCAATGCTGGATATGTCATTTCGGGCTTTGGAATCTTGATTGCATTATACCTGTTATACGTTGAGATATTCCCATTGGAGATGACCTTATGTCAATATTGCACTCTAGCCCATATCGCTGATGTCATAGCATTCATATTATTCCTCAAATTGAAGAATCATCAAGCCACCGATGAATGGGCTCCAGAAGTTGCTGCCGCTGCTCTTGTTGCCAAGGCTAGAGAGTCACGCAGGAGTAATCGGAAGAAGAGCGGTGGTTTCGTCAAGCCGACCTCTCGTTCTGGAGATGAAGAGGAATGAGTCAGAAGGCTCTTGCTGGGATTCTGCTGATAACTGGGGCGATACTCGTTGGGGTAGTGTTGCAGAATTCAATGCAAGATGCGCCAGAAACAGAATCAAACAACGATCCCGATGATTCGGGAGAAACGCTACACCCTTCGAATTATTCTGGTGAGGATCATGCTCTGGCTTACGAATGTCTAGATTCTCATTCCAATTTATCGCAGCATTTCCATCCATTACTGACTATCTACATCGATGGGCAATTGGCTTCCATCCCAGAGGACACTGGTATAGGAACTACTGTTTGCGACGGCATGCATGTCATTCATACTCATGATTCGAGTGGCAAGTTACATGTTGAGACCAATGAACCCGTAGAGGTGGAATTGGGTGTTTTCTTCCAGATATGGGATGTATATTTCGCTGCAGATGGTATTGGTGACAAACGCGTTAATGAGACACATGAATTGGTCATGACAGTCAATGACGTTGAAGTCGAGACCTTCGGCGATCACATTCTCGCCGATGGACAACAGATAACCATCGATTACCGAGTCAAGGCATGATCAGGGATGATATGCCCCCGCTGTATCGAAATCTTTCTCGTGGGCGTGAGTCTCTACAGGTTCCATTCGAATGACGGTGACGTCAATCCTTTCGGTGTGTGAGTACTCCTCACGTAGTTCTGCAAAGAGATTCGCCTGAACGATCTGTAGGTTCTTCCCTTCAATCAATGATAGATGGTGGTAGGAGATGTTTTCCACATCAACCCTGTATTCCACCACCCACTCTTTCGTCGAGGATTCCTCCTCTTGTGTGGTTCCGTGTTCCCAGTGGCCTTCCATCAATACTCTCTTGTCCTGCTGCACCATAAAGGAAATGGTGTTCTTGCATCAGACAAGTAATGAATGGATTGAATAGGGAGCAGGTCAACGGTTGCATCCAGCCGGCTGAAAACCTCATTTTTTGTTAGGAATGACAATAATGATGCCAAATGCAAAGCTTGCCACAATGGCCCATACCCACAAGCCACTTTCTTCATCGACACCCTGGGCTGTTGCCATGGTATCGACAACTCCGAATGTAGTAGACTCGTTGATACTCTCATGTATTGCAATGAAGAACACATCATCATCCATGGTTTGATTACATTCCAGTTCGATCTCAACACCATTTGGGCTGTGAATGTTCTTATTGATGGTCCATCCTATTCCGCCCAATTCAGGTTCACTTTCTTCATCATCCAGTTCAATGGAAATAGAATTCAACAGTACATTGTTGAAAATCGTCTGTCCATTGCTCGCCAAACCCTTTCTTAATTCGACAATATTCTCCACCATCATGATGGTCACGCGAGTGTCATTCCTGTTCTCATCGGTTTCAAGGACCTGTAAGGATATAGTTACACTGTCTCCATCAGTAAGACTACTCATTGACATCTTGCTATTCGAAGTGCTTCTTGCCTCCTCCGCCATCACTTGACTGGATAACTCGCCGACATCCACAACCCCTTCTCCATAGAAATCGCCATTCAACCAGAAGGAAGGCGTTCTTGTTGCCTCAATGCCTAGGTATTGGTATCTCAATCTCATTGCTTCATTGAACAAGGGGTCGGAAACATCACCTGGTGGTGGATGAATGGTGACTGTGATCAAGCGTTGTGCATGCACTTCCTGCAATTCCACAATCTGTGGGTCTATTTGGGCGCAGAACACACACCATGTTGCTGTCAACTCTTCAAGCAGCAGTACATTTCCATCATCCTCCTCCTCCTTCCCCAAGACTTGTGTGGATGGAATGAACAGTAGAAGCGTGAGCAGAATGGCTGACACGGTTCTTGAGTGCATGGTGATTGCAGATGTTCTGGATTGATGATTCCTTCGCTTCCGTGATGCGACAGGCATATCCCGCACGGCTCAGCCGGCGGTTCGATAGAGATGTCTGATCGATGGGTTCAGGACCATCAACGAGATGCTTGGCGACGCCAAGCCGTTGCTGAGGGATACCGCGCTCGCTCCGCTTTCAAGTTGAAACAGATTCACAACAAATTCTCACTCATGTTGAAGGGCGACGTCGTGCTTGATGTTGGATGTCATCCTGGTGGATGGACGCAAGTAGCGGCTGAATTGGTTGGAGATGAAGGCATTGTTGTTGGAGTTGACCTTGAACCGACCAAACCTGTGGAAGGGGCGCGAATTCTAGTTGGTGACATCACCGAGGGAGAAACACAGTCCCGAGTTCTGGAGTCACTCGACGGCAGGAGGATCAATGTCGTGGTCTCCGATATCTCTCCAGATATCACTGGTAGATGGGAGATGGATCAAGCGATTGCGATGGACCTTGTAGCAAAGGTAGTGGATTTTTCATTACCCCTGCTTTGCCCTGGAGGAAGTTTCGTGACCAAGGTTTTCCAAGGATATGGAATCGAGGAATTAGTGGCTGCGATGAAGCCACATTTCTCTAAGGTCAAGAGATTCTCTCCCGAGGCCAGTAGGAACAGTTCATCGGAGGTCTACTTGGTTTGCATCAATCACAAACCATGGGTTGCTGGAGAACAAGGCCCAGAGGTAGTTGCCGCAATGGAAGATGCTTTCGACGATTCGAGTCCTGAACCAGTGACTGAAATGGCCACTACTGGGTTCCGTGTTGTACGAAGACGCAATGAAGAAGAATAAGTCTAGTTCATTTACATTGACGGTTTTCCTTGTTTTTGGTGCGCAGATGGATGATGAACGACGCAGAGAAGCGATTTTGAGAGATGCAGGTTTTGGAACATGGAATCCAATCCCTGGACGTGATTATAGCACAGCACCTTTCACGCCGCTGCCGCGAACACGAGTAGAGTCACTGGTGGCTGAGCGACCGATTGGGCGGATAGAAGTCGTGGTATTGCGTAGATATCCACGTAGATATGTCGACTCAATCAATTGGAAGGGATATGTCGCTGCGGCTTGTGGAAGGGATGAAACAGGTTTGGTCGGTCTTGTTCTGTGGGGAAAACAGATCGATGATGTGAGTGTAGGAGACATTGTCAGAATCGAGTCAGGTTGGTGCCGAAGACAGGGTGGAGAAATGGTGGTCAGCAGTGGTAGAAATGGCCAACTGACCGTCATTGAAGGGTGAAATATGGTGGTTGCCTTTTGAGCAACCATAAAGAGGGGGACCATGTGGCGGACTCGCCCGAGGTCTGATGATGAGTGAGCGTGCCAGTGTATGCACAGCATCCGGAGTGCCGTTGGTCGATGCGGCCAGCACTTCTTTTCCATGTCCAGATTGTGGCCATGCAATTGGTCGCAGTCCAAGATGTCGTGATCAAGGGGTAGCTTGGATTTGCCCAGATTGTGGATTTCAAGGGCCCTGAGGTGAAATCATGGGACAAGTCGCAATCACATACAAGGTAATGGGTAAGGATGGAGATACAGATATCGAGGCAGTTGCCAATGATATCCGTTCCATTTCCGACGATATCTTTGATGTACAAGCCGTGAATCTGAAGCCTCTTGCTTTTGGTTTGAGATTTATTCAGTTGCATGTCGTGATGGATGATGGAGAAGGACTGGTAGACCAGTTTGAGACCCGAGTTCGCGAAATTGGCGATGTCGGCGAAGTTGAAGTCTTGGAAATGGGACTTCTTTGAATTCATCCAAGGTGATTTCACATCTGCAGCAATGGGCTGCGCATGAATTCTCTCAGTAGAGTTGTTGCATAAGTGCCACTTGGTAAGATGAATCTGAATCTGATGCAAGCACCTTCTGGATGCCAACGGGAGCCCTTTGTCGGCCCCTCCTGCCAGCGTTCATTGAGTGTACTATCATCAGCTATCGCCACCGTATCAACCACGAACTCGCTGAATGTGGCGACCAGAGGTCTGTGTGTCCCTTTGCTGGTAAGTCGAGGGATCTGTTCGACCTTCCAATCACAATCACTCAATTCCAGTATCTCCAAGGCATCGGTTTCGAATTTTCCAGCATCCACAGTCTCAGTTCCAGGTAGAATCCCAGTTGGGACAAGACGTCCTAATTGGCAATTCCTTTCTATGCGAGGAAGAGTTGAATCAGTGGCCTTGACCATTCGTCCGATATCAAGAGAGCCTGATTCATCAAGTGGGCCAACCATGTCTCCATTGATCGGAGTGTTCAGCGGAATATCAGCGTCCATTCTCTTCTGCAGGTGATGATTGAAGACCAGAGATTGCAATGCATGAATCGTCAGCAATTGTAGGGAGCGTGGTATTTTCGCAAATGCCCCGAGATAATCATCTGGATTATTGCTTAGATGTTGCAGCATATCCCTTTCCCAGCCCAAATGGGGTGGAACGATTTCAAGAGCAGAATCAGGGTCATGGTTTTCTCTCCAATGGCGCCTGAATTCAGCAGCTTCTTGCTGCTCTCCTTCTCCAGCAAAACCAATGTATGTCGACACTGCTCCTTCAATGTCGCCCTTGAGTAGATGCCTTCCGACCGCAGCAGTGACCGGGCGTCCGGCACCGAATCTCTGCGGTCCTACAAAATTTGGAAACCTCCCTTCACCCAAGCGTTGGTTCAACTGCAACTTGGTATTTTCAATTTCTGCCAATGCTTCATCGGAGCTCATGGGAGTTCCATCTTCGTGGGCACATCCTCTGACAATGATGGTGAATCTGTTGCCACGGTGGCTGCCAAAACCAAGTTTCTGATGAGTGCGTCCCAGAATGTCAATCTCGACATCTTTCATTTCCACATCCTTGACTTTACGGATGTTTGCGTCGATGACGAATAGTTGAACTGTAATCGCTCTCTTGTCCTTCGTACCAGCGAACCAGATTCTGTTGTTTGAGATTCGAAGGCGCTTGGCTAATTGTTTGACGAATCTATTGGTCTCCCAATTCGTGAGCGTTATTCGGGCAACAGTGAACCTACCCTTGTTGTTAAAAGAGAGCGTCTTGGATTCTTCTTCGACACGGAAATCTGCAACTCTTGCTTTGAGGATTCCACCAATCCCTGTATTGGACACAGTCTCTCCAGCCAGTCCAATGGCTTCGGAGAGGCTTTCAGCCATCTTGGCCACCGCTCACAGAGAAGTCTTTGAAAAGTCCTTCACGAGGTCCGAACATAGATCCTTCAGCACCTTTTCTGCGGAAGCATTACCCTTGGTGCGGAGATAGAACTCCGGTTCATCAAGGTCGGGGTGTCCTGGAAAATAATTGGAATAGTCGACATTCTTATGGTCATTGCAACGCTGACGGAATAGTTGAAGAGAAGTGTGGTTCTCTCCAATAAATCTCAATCTAAGCTCATTTTTTTCTCGCAGTAGGACCTTGATTGGCATGTTGACCGCTCCGCCGACTCGGGTGGTCTCCTTGAACCTTATGCAACCCGATATGCCAGCGTAGAGGGCACGTGCCTCCCTTTTCATTATCAACCCGACCGCGCTGGGCCATCCATGCAGGAAGACCTACCTGCTTGGCTTGAGAAGGCCGGTAGACGCTTTGAAAAAGCCTCGTGGCCCATCATTATTGCCTCAGCATTGGTCACTGGAGTATTGTTGCTACAATTGGTCCCGGACCTGCCTACTTTTCACACTGATCTGACTGAATTTGCTCCAGATAATGAGGCTTTAGAGGCAACTGAGCGCATGGAGTCGATATTCCCTTCCGAATCCCGGCCGGTCTTCATTCATGTCGAAAGAGATGATGGAGAAAACGTCCTTGATATCAGTTCTATACAACTCATGCACCTCCACCTTGAGGATGTTCGTGATTTTTCAGCGCGTAATCAGGAATTCATAGTCACTGAGATTACAGCACCAGGGATTATTGAAACAGCACTTGAAGAGGAAGGCGATGGGACCAATGTCTCACAGTTGACTGCATGGACGCAATTACTTGATCTGATTATCGCCGAAGATGTTGATTGTCTCAGCGAGAGGGATGATCAGGTAGATTCGGTAGCGTCGTTTGCCCGTGATTCATTGCTACACAAGGACCTGCAATACAGTAAGGTCTGTGATTACCTTGATGATGGGGCAGGAGAGGGCATCCCAAGCGCTGCGTCGACGCTATGGGTCTTTGAGATAGACCCTTCACTGGATATCAAACATAGGCAGGTAATACAAGACCTATTGCGCACCTATTTGACCAATCTATCCGACGAGTCAGAATTAACTTACTCAGTCGTTTCACTGGATTTGATTTCGCATGATATTGACGATGGGACCTTTGACAATCTAGTGTTGCTGGTCATTTTTGCCACCCTTGTCGTCGTGGTGATATTGGCAATTGCTTTCCGTTCCATCAGAGGCGTTACATTCCCATTGGTGGGGCTTTCCTGTGCAATGATCTGGACATATGGGATGCTTGCTGCACTAGATGTCAAATTCTCGGCTTTAGAGGTTGCAGTTGCACCATTGGTACTTGGATTGGGGATTGACTATTCTATCCATCTTCAGAGGAGATATGAGGTACTCCGCGGAGATGGTTTGGATGCTCCACAATCATGGCTGTTGGCTTGCAACAAACTCTCAGTTGCTCTATCGCTTGCGGTGTTGACTACCGTTGCAGCATTCCTTTCCAATATCTTGTCGGACCTTCCGCCAGTCAGGACCTTCGGATTCGCTCTAGCATTCGGGGTTGTATCAGCATTCATCGTTTCGACTGTCGTTGTTGGTTCAATGCATGTGGTGATGGATAAGGCTGTTTCAAATCGGACCAATCGTCCACCCTTGCAGTTTCCACTGTTGGTGGATAGGGTCATTGGTATCCAGAAGAAACATCAGGTGGTTGTCATAATATCGGCAGTGATTATCTCCTTCGCATCACTTTTCAGTGCAGCAAATCTCGAAACCGAATTTGACCTTGGAGATTTCCTTGATGATGATATGCCAGTCATGCAGGTGCGAGAGCAAATTCAGGAATCTTATACGGCCTCGGGATGGAAATTGATCTACCTGTTTTGGGAACCAGTTTCCGGTGAGTCGGCTATCAGTGATGATTCTTTACTCCTTGTACAATTGAATCAATTGGATACTAGATTGGGGCACATCGATGGAGTCGTGGGTGTCGAGAGGTCCAATGAACATCCCGCCTATGAGGGAGCATACACAATTTTACGAGACAAGGTACAACGCGACGATGCGTTTGGAGATAGGCATAATCTGGCCATGTATGGCAGTACTCTGGTAAGGGATAATTCCTCCCAAGGTGTTGACTTATCCATAGCGCTACAGGAATTAGCAGAAAGTGATGAAGTCAGCGACCCGTTGACAGGACGAACCTGGGCAGATAGAGTCAACTTAGTCGTGCATCTTGTTGATGGAGAGATTGCTGCATTACGAATGGAGGTCAGAGTTGTTGCCAGTACCAGTACCGCCAGCAGTAACATTGTTCACGAGATTGAGCAACAACTTGGTTCTACTTCCAAGAGCGGCACCATCCGATATGCAATGTCCGATACTGCAGTCATCACCGTGACTGGTGATCTTGTGACGCTTGATGCGGTTTTGGATGGGTTGAATGATTCGCAGGTTGAATCAACCGCGATAAGTCTGGCAGTCTCATTTGGAGTACTTTTTCTACTCACTAGACGCTTGATGCCAGCCATGGTCGCCTTGGCGCCTGTGGCTTTGGCCACTCTCTGGGTGGTTGGTTCAATGGTCATCTTCGGCCTCAACTGGAATGTGTTGACAGTGATGGTCACTGCATTGACGATTGGAATAGGAATTGATTATTCGATACATGTCTGGCGTAGATTCGAGGTTGAATCATCTGTTGGTGATGGACCATGGGAAGCGATGAAGCGAACATTATCAACCACTGGAGTCGCATTGGCCCTCTCGGCTGGAACAACGATGTGTGGTTTCATGGTTCTATTGATGTCGCCAATGCCGGTCATCAGGGATTTTGGTTTGGTGACATCGCTGACAGTATTGTTCTCATTGATTCTCTCGGTCATAGTTCTTCCAATACTTCTAGTGATGAGTTCAGAGAAGGATTACATGAGTGAATGAGTTTGTTCTCACTTCCGAAGGATTGGAATCAAGGGTGAAATCTCCAGCCCTTGTTCTCTAGCGAGTAATGCCAGACAGAACCATTCCTCAACTGGGCCCAATGCCCTCTTCTTTCGCTCGCATCTTCGTCTGATCTCTGCGGCTTCAAGTCCAGTTGCTTCTGCTACCACCATGACTGATTCATCGCTGCTTTGCTCAGCTATTGGCTTCACATGCTGTACTTCAATATCGGCAGGAATCTCTGGACCTTGTTGAGTTGAAAGGAATCGTTGTGGATGCATCAGAATGCTGGGGCGCGGGAACCAACCCAGAGGCGTTTTTGCATCATTAGGAATTGCTGCCGGAATGATTCCCGAATCACTTTCTATGAACCATCCGGCTTCGACTAGAGCCGCTACGGCAACTTCGGCTTCCATGGGTTTGAGCCATTGAAGATCCAAACTCCAGATTCGAGATACCACTTCAGGTTTGATGGGACCTTGGACCCCCCGCCAGGTCAGAGCCATCACTCTGCCGATATCCTCACTCATCTTGGTATCCATGTTTGACAATTTGATGACGAGGCAGGGGGACATGAAGGCTTGCATTGATGTTATTCACCATTCAATGCCTCATCCTCTATATGGTGCCCCATTCTATCCACTTTGGTAGAGAGGTAGGTTCGGTTGCTGTTGCTCACACCAGCCACCAATGGTTTTCTTTCTACCACATCTATTCCATAGTGGGACAATTGTTCGACCTTGTCAGGGTTGTTGGTGAGTAGACACACACGCTCGATTCCAAGAGAATTCAGCATGCCGGCAGCAATGCGGTAATCTCGTGCATCAGCAGGAAAGCCCAACATCAGGTTGGCATCGAGGGTATCAGCCCCCCTGTCTTGTAGATGATATGCCTGTATCTTTGCATGTAATCCAATACCTCTGCCCTCCTGACGGAGATAAAGAAGAACCCCCCAACCGAGTTCTTTGATATCTTCTAGAGCCCTGTCCAATTGCTTGCCGCAATCACATCGCAGACTACCGAAAGCATCTCCAGTCAGGCATTCAGAATGTATTCTGACCAAAACTGGATCCGGTCCATCCATCTGTCCAAGTGTCAAAGCCACATGATCGAAACCGGTCTTTTCTTCGCGGAAGACCTTGATATGAAAATCACCTCGAGTGGTTGGCAGACGAGCAGTCGAAGGAACCTCTTCTTCCACGAGTGTGATTTCATCTTTGCTCATCGCTATCACCTACTTTAATCATGAATCGAAATTCGCCAGAGTCGCTTTCAATTGACAATAATTCAGCAACATGTCTGTCCACTAATGCAGGAATGTCTTGGACAGTCTGAGGGTCATCAGACCACATCTCAAGAATATCGGAATCATTCATCATCAACATCGTCTCCCTTGTCTTTGCAATCGGGATAGGACATAGGAATCCAAGTACATTGAGGGTTCGGTCAGGAACCGCTTTGGTACCATTTCCCATGGCAACGACCTCAGTCATCAAAACTTCCTCTCGACCTCCCCTTTTCAATCCGGCGACAGCGGAGTTGAACAATTCTGCACCACATCACTCAAAGCGAACCTGTTCATGTCCCTGTTCATGAGTGGAGCCGTGGTCGCTTCTGCCAGAGCACCGGCCAAGGATGACATGTCGTGGACAGAGGTGGGTCAACTCGGCTTGCGATATCTGAAGATTCCATTGGTCTTGCTGCTGCTAGAGATGCTGTACTGGTTCTTGACTCAGCCTTCCAATACCCTTGCTTGGATACAGACTGTTGAAGCATTTCTATGGCATCATCTTTCGGTATTTATTTTCGGTACTGGGGCAACTGAATTATCAACTCATCAAGGATGGTGGATACGTGTCGATATGCTCCATCAGAATTTTCCAGATGGTAGAATTGCTCTTTATGTTGGAGATGAATGTGCAGGGGTGCATGAGATGCTATTCATCTCAACGCTTGTATTGTTGACAGATGGGGTTCCACAAAAATTGAAATTGAAGAGCATTGGTGTTCTTTGTTCAATTGTTTTCGTTCTTAATATCGTGCGCTTACTTCTGTTGTATCCCTTTGCTAGATCCGGATGTGATGCGGACCCTAGAGGACTGTGGTGCACATCGGAGATGTATTCCTTTCACTCGATGATGTTTGAATGGGGATTTTTGATCATTCTAATCGCCATGTGGACAGCATGGTTCTTCTGGGTCAATGGCCCCTCGAGGATTCGTAAGGCGAATGAGAGCATAGAGCCAAGTTGGGAGTTTTCTTTCCGAGATATGTGGAAACCGATGCATCTGGTATTAGTGATGATTGCAATGATTTTCTTTGCCATGGCTGCACAATCTTGGTACGGTCCTGATACTCAGGCTGCAATATCTGAGATGGACGATTGCGACTCATTGAACGAGATTTCAGCGCGATGTGGTAAAGCGATAAATGATCATGATGAGGCAATATCCACTGCTTGGTCCTTAGGAACTATTGGCTTACTGACTCTGTTCGGGACTGCAGTCAAGATAGAAAGGCAGAATCCAGTCGGAATAAATGAAAGCGAATAGTGAGGGGCGCGAACCCTTCTCAAATAGATGAAAATCCTCCAAGGTCAACCATCTATAGTGACAGGGATTTCATCGTTGGCCATTCCGCCATGGCGGAAAGACGCATTATCATGAAAGTCGTTTTAACAAGGTTGAGACATACGGTCTCTCTCCACCTCTGGGATTCAAATGCACATGACGAACAGTTTCCAGCATCTCGAAATCGTCGCCAAGTAGTTCCCGAATCATCATTTCATCATATCGCTGTAGGTCAAGTCCCGAACACTGGGGCGCACCATGTTCTGAGAAGGTTTCAATCACCGCGTGGCCACCTACTTTTAGAATCGTTTTCAGAGTCGAAACATATCCTTCTCTCTCTGCCTGAGATGTGAAGAAATGCAGTACTGCCCTGTCATGCCACAGGTCAACTGTGCCGATTTCGAGAAGTTTCGTTGGTTCTGTGACATCATCTACCAGCCAGCGTACAGAGTCGCCCAGCCGCTCTCGCGAATGTGCCATGCCTTCATCGCAGATGTCAGCTGCTATGATGTTGGAGAATCCGGCTTTGAGTAATTCGTCTAATAGAGTAGATGCCCCACTTCCAATGTCGATGATGACCCCCTCTAGAGGGATTCCTGAAGCCTTCACCAGATTGATAGTTACCTCATGCTCCATCTGGTACCATCCGACTTCATCTGGTGAATTACTGCTGTAGACCTCTTGCCAATGGTCTGCGGTTGATCCACTACGCATATTCTGATGGAGGATGGGGCTGCAATTGAACATAGCCCATGGTATCAGTTCTCAATATTCCCGTGCACCTTGCTCGATGAAAATCAAAGTGAGATTTCAAGAGCGACTCCAGAGAGAGTGGACCCTCCTAGCGCATCTCTGACGTAGGCGGCTTTCGATGCATGCACCTCGAGAATACAACCGGCGGCGCTGAACTTGAGGTCTCCAAGTGCTAGTTCCGGCATCTTGACCAAGGACATCGTGTGCTCAACCAATTCTTGTTTTGAGATTCCACTATCACTGTTGATGTTGAGATTGAATGGTACCATGCCAAATACATCTGCAACCTCACTCCAATCGTCGACTTGGCGAACAGGGTCTCTTGATACCGAGTCCGGAAGTTCAGGAACTTCACAGTCAACTATGTCCATGCCCAATGAAGAGCGTAGTTTGTTGACGGTGGGGATGTCATTACGAGTGACAAAGGACCATGCTTCTCCCTTTCTTCCAATCCTGCCGGTGCGTCCAATACGGTGAACATAGGAATCAAGATCATCAGGCAGGTCGTAATTGACCACTATTGATACATTGTCCACATCTAGGCCTCGAGCGGCAACATCAGTAGCGATGATGACTTCAAACCCTTCATCCTTGAATTCATTGACTATTCGCTCACGCTTGTTCTGAGGCATATCTCCGTGCAAGCCGGTTGCTGTGAAACGATGTTTGGCTAATCTCTCCACCAGCATGTCAACCATTCTTTTGGTATTGCAGAACACAATCGTCTGTCCTTCATCCGATTGTGTCAATATTCTTCCAAGTGCCCACAATTTGTTTGCCCTACCAATTCGAACCGCATATTGTTCGATGTCAGGAACATCCAGTTCGAACTCACCACTGCTGACATGCAGATGCTCTGGCATGAATTCATTGGCAGCATCTAGAATCTCCTGAGGAAATGTTGCACTGAACAACATCGTTTGTTTTCGATTGGTCAATCTCTCTATCACCCACATGATATCTGGCATGAATCCCATATCCAACATACGGTCTGCTTCGTCGAGAATGAAATGAGCCGGACTCGCTAAATCGATGTGCCCTCTCTTGCTCATGTCCATGACACGGCCCGGAGTGCCAACGATGATGTCAACCCCAGCATCCAGTTTCTTGGCTTGTTTGTCAACATCAGTACCACCATAGACTGAGATAATGGTCAATCCTTTGTCTCCTTGAATATCGTCGAATTCATCTCTCACCTGGCTTGCCAACTCACGGGTTGGGGCAAGTACCAGTGCTTGTAAGGAACCATTTGGTTCACATCTCTCGATTACAGGGATGCCAAAGGCTCCAGTCTTTCCCGAACCAGTTCTTGCCTGTCCAATGATGTTCCTGCCAGTTCTTGCCGCTGGAATGGCCTCGAATTGAATCCAAGTCGCTTTTTCCCAGCCCAGACTTGCAATTCCTTTTTCGATGGAGGAGCCTAGACTCCATTCGCTGAATCCCTGTTTGGTGATCATTCTTCTACCTCCACTCTAATTCCGATACGGGCGCCGAGTGGAGGCACCCAACAACTCGCCACATCAGTAGTTCTCACTCTCTGCCTCTTCCTTCTGGATTTCTCCCATCCAGTAGCGCTTGGCATTTTCATAAGTCAAAGGGCGTTTCTTCTGTCTGACATGCTCGAGGATGTACTGTCGGAATTTGAGTTTCTTTGCGCGATTGATGCCTTTAGGAGTGTGTCCTTCCCAGAGCTTATCGAATTGCTCTTCGCGGCCATTGAGCCTCTTTTCTGTCATGAGTACACCTTCGGTGAGCGGGCGACCTGAGCGACTTTCTTAATCCTGCCGCATCGAACCCGATGATTTTTCGTCTGCTGGACCTTCACTCTTGGACGGTAGCATCATTTGACTTTCATCGAGCATTGGAGCATCTTCCATGCTGGCAATGATCTCACGGTCTCTTGCAGGAACAGGCTCTGCAGGAGCCAGAAATGCATTCTTCGTCCGCTCATCTCCTTCGAGTTGCTGGTCGACGATCAATTCCTCCAGTTCCTTGCGCAATCCCGCATCAGTTTCCTGTTTGAGGAGTTCTGTAGCAAGGTCTCGAGCACTGTCTTGTGAATACAATCGTGGAATCATCGCAATGCATGCGCGACGAACCTCGACGTCAGCCACTCTGCATCCATCAGATATCAAGGTCTTCAGACGCATCGAACTAGAATCGAGTATGGTGAGACATTTGAGAACTTTCGCTCTTACCTTTTCATCACTGTCGAATAGAGCGGACTCCGCCATCAACAAGGCTACCTTTGGATGATGCTCAGCTAAAGGCCGCAGAGTATTGGCTGCACGGCGTCGGACTTCATCATCTTCATCTTGAAGCGACCAAATAATCAGGTCCCATATCTTCGCTCCTGATCTCTTCACCAATCTCGCCAAAAGAGATGCAGCATCTCTTCTCAACGCTACTTCTTCTTCTCTAATCAAGCGGTCGATATGATCGGCAGCGACCTCAGGCCATCTCTGACATAATGCACGTAGCCCCTTCCATGCTTCCACTCTTCTGTTCTTGATTTCATGACGTAATTCGATGTGAAGAAGGGTATCTGTTCCAGAAGGGAAATCAGGTGCGATTTCTCCAAGGCATTTCGACGCAGCTTGTCGCACCATCAGGATGTCATCATCAAGTAATTCTGCAAGAATATCAAAGAGTGCTTCAGATTGACGCATTGCGCATACGGGAAAAACTTCTATAGAAGCCATTCTGAGTTCTGGATTCTCTGCTGAGAGACCTTGTACCAAAGCAGCATGCATCTCCTGGACCGGGCCTGAAACCAAACGAGGTAATGCTCTGATGCCAGCCGGTCGCCCGATTCTATTTTCTCTCCCTTCAAAAATCACTGTCAGTGATTCAATCTGACCTGTTGCCAGCGGGAGGATATCATCAACTGGAATACTGCTCCAAGGTCCTCTGACCATTTTCTTCACTGGACGCTGTTTTTGGCGTGCCCTTCCAGAACTGAGAGGTTTACCCGTCTGGGGGTGTCGGGCAACGTAATCCTTGGTCATTTATCATCACGCGGGATGGGCGCATCCCCTGCCCTGCCATGAATGTGTTGTGTACTTGCTGATGCTCGACAAAGAGTCAAAAGAAACAAGGTTGGAATCTCGTCGCGGTGGTTGTGAGCAGAGTGAGCATGTGGCCGGCCTTGTTGATGGTGGCCTTGATGTTGACCTCCTTTTCGCTCAATACTATCCCTGAATTTGAAGTCGAAGAGGAGACAGATGTAGGGAATGTCATCGTCATTCATGACAACTGGTCGTCGAATGGCGCTACTCGTAATGATCTCAATATCAGCGCTGATGGGAAACCGATTCTCGACCCCCCATTTCTGAGTTGGAACAGTGTCTCTGGGACTCCAACGGCCAGGACTGGAGTGGCTGCGGTTTCGATTCCACAGGAGAATGAGGTATGGTTCATTGGGGGCAGAATGGATCCAAATCCAATGATGAACAATGACGAGGTGGCGTCTGATATTGTTGACATCTATGATGTTGCAAACGATACTTGGCATTCGGGGACCGAACTAGGAAGCGCACAACAATATGCTGGTGCTGAATTGATTGGCGACCAAGTTCTTGTCTTCGGAGATTGGTGGCCGACCAATACAAATCCCACAAAAGTATCTACAGGAATGTTCCAGATATTCAATATGATCAATGAAACATGGTATGAGGGAACTCCCGTTCCGGCCGGTAATGCTGTTGGGAATGCCGGAGTGGCTGCTTTGGATGGATATCTATATGTCGTTGGTGGAGTGAAGAAACAAACTGGCCAAGACCCATCCAACAAAACTTTTCGATATGACCCATCTACTGAAGAATGGACTGAATTGGCATCGATGAATCGGTCGCGTTGGGGTTTGACACTCACTGCATTCGATGGCAGACTGTATGCCATGGGTGGTGCTAATCATACTTCGACAAGTTGGTGGATACAACCTGATGTTTTTGATGATGTTGAGGTCTATGAACCATCTAATGATACCTGGTGGGACTTGGCTGATATGCCGAAAGCGGTTTTTGGACATGCCAGTGTTGTGCTTCATGAACAGATACTGGTGATAGGAGGGTATACTACATCGAAGTCAAAGAAGACATGGGGATTTAATCCTGTTTCTGGAGTTTGGACTGTGCATGATGACCTTCCTGTTGAAATATTGGACATCGCTGCTGCGGAGATAGATGGTTTAGTGGTTTCTGGAACTGGAGATATATCCAATTATCTATATTATTCATGGGGACAAATGTATACTGGAGGTGTGAATACTGTTGGAGGAATTCTTTCACATGAAGGTTGGCTCAATTCTGCCGCCCTTGATCTGAGACCTGGGGTAGAATTCACCTGCCGCCCTACCTCGATTGATATATCGGCAGATACTCCTTCTGAAACATTCATTGAAACACAGGTGCGTTCACATATGCAAGCCACAGGATTATCCTCAACAATGTGGGCTGGTCCCGATGGGACTATCTCAAGTTGGTATGGAATAGGAGAGACTCCGATTACAGGAGGTAATGCAAACCATCTTGAATACAGGATTCGAGTGTCGACACAGGAATTGAAGAATTGGACGATTCCATCATTGGATGAAGTTTCCATCGAAGCCGATCATGTCGGTTTTCACACTCCTCCTCCACCAATAATGCACCCCTTGACCGGCCCTATACAGTTGATTACTGGGCACCATATGAGGGAGGGTTCGAGTTCAGATCATCTTTGGATCACCACATCGCCAAGTTCCCCAGAGACTCAGAAGAAGGCGACATTGAGTCGAGTCAATACCACTGGTGCCTTCTCGATTGAAGACCCTGATGGGTTGCTTGTTCCGGGCTCGAGTGTTTCGCTCCTCACAAGCAGTTCAGGCGAGTATCAACTCGCTTGGAACATTACTCTTACAGATGGCATACAAGATGAGCGGTTGTATTTCGGAGTGAACAGTACTGGATCTGCGGGGAATTATCTGGAACATATTATTTCTAGCGCTATCATAGTGGATGATGACTTGGAAGTAGCCATGACGAAAGTTGAAGTTCGTTGGCAAGGACAGGAGGATTGGCTTGATGTCTCTGAAGGTGGAACGATTGCTGCAGGGGCAGAATTGAGAGTCTCAGTCAACCCGAGATTCCCATCTTCTTCAATCGAGCACAGTGGAGATGAGATTGAATCGCGTCTTTCTCTGATTTTGTTGATGGAGAATGATTCGGGTGGTTTTGGATGGTGGAATTCATCCACAGTGTGGCTGGAGATGGATGTCTGGAGATCACATTCAATCGTTTTGAACAGTACCTTGAATGGAAGCTTGACTGTATTCACGGAGGCAAGATCTCCACACGCCTATAACATAACCAGCAGCCATGATTCTGTACAATTGGTGGTTGATGATTCTGAACCAATATTGATCGATAGTGAACCAAAGGATGATTCTTACATCGATTCAGAATACAATCGCAAGGTATCACTGATTTATTGGGAGCCTGGTGGTTTGAGGCTAGAAAGTATGGAATTACTTACATGGGTTGAAGGAGCCGATGATGGCAAGAATGGTTCTCCTCTTGATGGACTTGCTCAGAGTGCGGAGATGGTGATTACTGAGTTTGAACTCGAGGGATTCGGGAATCTTATTTTCCTCAACTTCACACTTGACGATAGTCCGAACAGCGATCATGGAGTGGTCGAGATATGGTTGACTGGAGAAGATGTAGTGAATCATCAATTCCCTGAGAATGGTGAAGGCTCACCATATCTGAATTGGGAGACAAGAGATGCGAGAACAACAGTGTTGGAGGGCATAGAATACAATGGCACTTATGTCGAAGGTAAAGGTCTGAGAATGGAACCTGGCGTTTCCGCCGGCTGGATACTGAACTTGAGCGATGCAAACTCCCTCGATGATATCCAGAAGGTCGAGTTGAGGATGGGGGGCGATGATGAACTCGGTGTCCGTTGGCTATCAGGAGGTTCGGGTTGCTCGGCGTTGGATGAACGATTGATCAGTGAGAGCGTATCTTGTTCAGCCATTTATTCTGTGGATTCAATCTCTCTCGATATTTCATTCGCTCCGACTTGGAGAATAGATCCAAGTCAACTCGACCTTGGGCACCTTGAGATTCTCATGGTGGATGTAGATGGCAGTGAATTGGAGGTGATTGAAGGACAGCAATGGTACCTGACCACAGATCTAGTCGTCGATGGCTTGCAGATTGAAGATACATCAGGGCCGGTAACCGGCCTACTTGAGGATGGATACATTGTCGCCTTAGGAGATGTCATCAAAGTCTCGGCTGTGATAACCCATGGTGCATCAGGCAATTCGATGGAGGGGCTAGTTTCTGTTAGATGGAGTGGCGCGGTTCATGGGGAAGAATGGAGTGGAGAACAGGCAGTAGAACTTATCGATGGAGTATTGGAAACTCAACTGTTATCTCCTTCTCGAGGCGGAGTAGGCGAATTAACAGTAGAGATATTGGATGAAATGGGTTGGCAATCATTGGCCAAAATTGGGCCGGTCACTATTATTTTCGATGACCAAGATCCAATGCTGCTGGTAGCAGCAACTCATAATCCATTCAGTCGATACCATTTGTATCATATGGTTGTGACAGCTAGTATCAATGATGATGTGGAATTTGACAACCAGGCAACTGCTCACTGCCAGATCATTTCCGATGGGGTTCAATGGCCAGTGGTCAGCGTCACAGCATCACCTGTTGGCGTCTTTGAAGACCGCAGTGTATACTCATTTCAGTTCAATATGAGTGGGCAGGGTCGCCCGTCTGAACTACCTATTTCTGCTGAAATGATATGTTGGGTCGAGGCCCAGGATGATTCAGGTCGAGAACTGGTTCCCCAGGAAGGTGGGAACTCAAATGAAACACCATGGTTGAGGATGTCTTTGACAAGCAATGGCCCTAATCTGGAGATGACTTCTTTCATCAGTGATTCGGAATCAACTGTCATCGGAGATAGATTTCGTGTTTCAGTGACAGTATTCAACCTTGGAGAAACTGTCGATACTCCTTTGGTGGTGAATATAACGATGACATCTCCCGATGGTGAACTCAGCAATGGGTGGACAGAAACCCGCCAGAATGGGATGTCTGCAAACGGAATCTGGAGTATCACCATCGATCTCTGGCCTGAACAGACTGGACAATGGGTGTTCACGGCCACTATTGACCCAGAGGACACAGTGGCTGAATTGAACGAGAGCGATAATTCGTTGCAATTAACGGTTCAACTTGAAGAGAAACCTGAAGGTTTTCTTTCATCGATCAAGGTTCCAGCCATGTGGACAGGTATTGGACTGATTCTGATATTGATATCACTTGTTGCCATTCGTAGATTCATTTCTATAGAATCGGAGCCCTTTGATGAGGAATCTGAAGATGAGAAGGAATTGCCTGCGATAAGCGGTCCGCCACCTCCATCCGCAGCCCGTCCAATACCAAGTCACCTTCTGGGTTCTCAAGATGTTGGCTCTGAAATTTCAGCAACCGACATTGCATCAGCATCTAAGGCTCTCGATGGATTGCTGAACACGGTAGAGAAGGTCTCAGAGAATACAGATTCCACTAGTTTGCCGGATATCGGCTCCAGAGTTGTAGATTGGCAGGGGCTGAAATGGGCTGGAGATTACCACTATGATGACGAAGGCACTTGGTATTCTGGAGCAGATTGCGGGCGGTGGAAGCAGGATGATGATGGTGGTTTCACCCGAATAGAATGATTACCATTCTTCTGCATGCATCTGAACTATTGGGTTGTTTTCATATCTCAAACGCAACCATGCGTTGTATACTTCAGAAATTTCGCTAAATTCATTCGCCAATCTGGTGATTCGATTATTGAATTTCTTCTGGAAGGAATTGCTGTTGTGGCCTAACTCAGTCTGTATTTCTCTGAGTCCGAAATATTCTCCTCTTTCTACACTTCTGACCAGATATCGAAATGCATCTCCCAAGCCGGAAGATCTCACTTTGTCATGGACCATGATTGAATGTGATACGACTGAAGGAGTACTGCCTTCACTAGCGTGCCTTCGAAGCGATTTCAATAATCGATTCACTCCGTCTTCAGTGGAGAGTTCGTCGGGGATCCTTTCGTCATTTGATGTCATTTCAACCATCCCGCGATTTGATACTCCGGGGTACTTCCTCAGCAATTGGTAAATGGCGCGCAATTCAGCCGGAATCTTGGCCTTACTCCCTGTTCGACGGTTTGGCACGAATGTTGGAGGAATCCACCCCTGTTGAATGCGACGGAGCAATTCATTTGTGAGCGACATTACGATATGTATTGGGTACGGGCCATGTTCATGCCGGATGAGACATGGTCTCGTTTTGTTCTTTCAGGAACCAATTTGATTCCCGGAGAATTACAGGTCAACGATCCTGCCCTCTCGAGAATGGATACTATGGTTGAGATTCGTCGACCAGATAATGTCAGCCTTCCCATCGAGGTATTGAAACAATTGAGCAGGTCATGTCAACGTCTATTGGTCGACCCACATACCTTTGACCATCAGGAGTTGATCGACTGCTTGATGCTTGGTTCAACACTGGTATGTATCGACCACCGGTCTGATATCAAGCAGTTGGAATTGGCACATGCTTCTTCGGCTAACATCGTCGTTAAACTCGAACTTGACCAATCAATGCTCTCAGAACCGGAGGAACATCTTTCACTTCTAGAATCATTGTCATCTCATGTAGGTGATTTGATCATGGTCAAGACTAGAATGCCCGGAATCTTGGAAGAATGGTGGCTGATTTTGCCTCGCAGAATCCGAGGAGCATGGAAATGGATCATGGCCCCAGCCGAAGGTGAGAGAATTACTCTACCCCATAGAAATAGAATTCATTCGTGGGCTATCAGTGGTGACCTTTTCATCAAATGAAGTTATGTTGCAACAATTTGCCCGATGGGGCCGTGGCCGGGAATTGAACCCGGGCCGGCAGGACCACAACCTACCGTGCTAACCCCTACACTACCACAGCCATCGAGTATCGTGGCCACCGGAATATCCGGTTTGAAGGTTGCGCGACGAAGACATGATGTTCAATGTCCACAAGACCAAGAGTTTGAAGGCCGGGGTCATCAGGGAGGGTCTCATGAGTCGTGTCAATGGCACTGCCCTGTTGCTGATATTGGTCTTATTTCTACCCCTATTCGGAGCGCTGGACTCATCGGCAAGAGTAGTTGATTCAGTTGAGACTTGGGATCTCATCGATTCAAGTCTGCTTTCTGATGGAGACTGGGAATTCGATTCAGAGAAGGGGTGGAGCGGAGATGATGCAGAATACACCATGGCAATGTCTGCAGATTCAAAAATCTCCTTCACGCATAGTCGCCCACTAAATCTCCAATCAACTAATTTCTGGGCTCAGAATAATGTGTCTCTGTATGGCGGGGGTGCGGTGGGCGCTCCTGATTCTTCATACTCCTGGACTCTCGGGCCAGAGATTATTGTCGACACATTTGATGTTTCAGCGGCTTCTGGAAGTGAGATTGAAAGTATATTCATGGTCGTTTCATTCAGTATTCCTGATATACTGACACAGGATTCAGTACGGTTCTCTATATCGGTAGACGGACAAAGCGAATTGATCAAGACATGGGCCCACACCACCGCGGGAATTGATAGGATGGCAGACCCCTATTGGGAGTTGAACATCACTGATACTTTTGATTGGGATTGGGCAAAAATATCCTCAGCTGAGATAACTCTTGATTATGTCAGCGTCGGTGGGACTGACGATACACAATTGCAGGTGGATGCTGCTGGATTCCGCATCATTCATCTAAAGTCATCTTGGGGACTTGAGACCTCTGTTGCAACTACTGCGTTGACGCAACTTGAAGCACCGATAATGGATCTCAATTTCACCAAGGGCTCATGGAGTGAACTGACTCTTTCATCTTGTGGTATGCAAGTCGTCAATGGAACTGTTGGAACATGGACATCTGAAGTAATGGAGAAACCGGAAGGACAGGCATGGGGACGCCTCTCGCATCAAGGAACATGGGATGGATATCTAGAAGTAAGGTCTTCCAGTGATGCAAACGAATGGTCAGATTGGCAGAATTTCAGTTTTGCCGAGATTCTACCTGCCAAGGAATATCTGCAGGTTAGGGCCACAATCAGCGACGGCTGTCTAGAAAGGGTTAGGTTAGACGTAAATGATCCGACTTTGGAGGTCGTGTTCAATGTTCACGGTGACCTCTCTGAAATTACATCGAATCAGAGCCTCGTGCAAGTTTCTCTAGGGGGTGAATTGGCTGTTAGGTACTATCTTGAGCAGTTAGGTAGTTCAACCCATGTGGTGAGTGTAGGAGATATTCTTCCGGAAGTTGGAGAACCGTTGGAGGTATCCTTGGCGACAGCATTTGCCTGGGATGGCGACGGAAATGCGATGGATTTGGTGGTAGAGCTAACTTCCATCAAGATAGATGGTGCCTATGAGATTGGGTGGGATGAGGCGCCAGTATGTGATGCTCTTGCAGATATCGAGATGGTTGAGGACGGCGGAGGACGTCTGATACCCATGAACTGCATTGATGATTTGACAGCAGAAGAAGATCTGGAGATCACGGTATCATCTGGTGATGAGCAACTGGTGGTCGCTGATATGTCGCAGGGACAAATTCGTCTTCGTTTAATAGAGGAGGCAAGTGGTCAGACCACGGTCTCAGTCGAGGTCAAGGATCGACTTGGAATGGTTGAACGAAACATCTGGAGCCAGCAATTCAACGTTGTTGTTTCTGTGGTCAATGACCCTCCTTTCTTACAGGCATTACCCGCAGAAATCTTTGTTTCCATGCCACAGGCTGCATATCAAGAGATTGAATTTGGAGATGTTGACGATGATTCTGCAAGTTTGACAGTGACTTTCGATTATTCATGGGCAACATGGAATGGTCAGATTATCAAAATTCAGCCTGCAGTCCCTGGTGAATGGCAATTGACAATCACTGTCAGCGATGGAGAGAATTCAGTTTCACGAGTGGTAGGTATTGTTGCACAAGCATTGCCAGATCTCTATGTCGAGAGTGTAGAAGCAAATGGCGGAGTTGATACTGTATCAGCAGGCGATGTCGTCGAAGTGGTAGGTTGGGTTCGAAACGATGGCCAAGAGGATGCTCATTTCATTTCCATTCGCTGTCTTGCCGATGGACACCTGTTTGATGTTGCAATCATCGACCTAGTCTCTCCAGGTCAATTGCGTAGAGCAGTTTGCGATTGGGCGGTTCCAGCTGATGACAATGCAGTCATGTTGACGGTAATTGTCGATTATTCTCTTGAGATTCGTGAGTCGAATGAAGATAATAATGAAGCAGCGGTGACTGTGGCAGTTACTACATTGGAAAGTAATGGCCAATCCGCAGATACCACCTCGTCGGGGATGACTAATGAAGTGAAGATAGGGGCTACTGCAGCAGCCATAATGGCAGTCATCGCAGCATTCTTCATTTTCGCCCCGAAAGGAATCAGAAAGATTGAGTGACTGAAACAGTTCTGGAAATAGGGCGAAATCACTTGCCGTATGGCGGATAAACGCGAAAAACCAGAGAATACTCATAAGCAGTAGGTCTCAGAAAGGGATACTCTTCTGGCTGTGGGGCCTGTGATTTCCGGATCACAAGAAGAGTGGAGTGTGGGAAGATGAGCGAATTGAAGATCCGCATTGAGACGGATGAATGGACCTATGAGGAATACATAGAGGCGTGAGTCAAGCCTTGTGCCTGGGATAGACTCCCGTTGGTAGTAGGACAGAGGTTGATTTTGCGATTTCTCCCTGTTTGAGTGCTATTGATTCATTTCCATCTTGTAGCATCTCTGCTATAGCGACAATTTCTCCTTTGATGGTATGTAGTGCAACTTCTTGGCCTGCCTTGAGACCTTCTGGTATGCTCACCAATCCAGGTCGTAACAATGGTGCTCCATGGGCAATGGTGGCAGCAGCAGCATCCTTGATGACTATACTTGGCAACGAATCTACTAGTAACTCAATCGGTTGAATAATCTGCATCAAGGCAGAATCATCACCTTTCTCACTCCACAACCACCAAGCATCAGCCAGTGTTTCCATCGAAACACAGTCCTCGATGCTGAAAATACCACTTGCAGTTCTACGTAACTCAACCAATTCGGTCTTTTTCCCGATTAACAAGCCGATATCTCTAGCCATGGTACGGATGTACGTGCCGGCTTCACAATCGATTTCAATCGCCACATGGGCTCCATCGTCATCCAACCTGTCTAATTTTCGTATTCGTCTAGTACGGACTTGTACCTTGACCGCAGAAATATCAGGTGGAACATTGTAGATTCTACCAGTCTGCCTCTGCAATGCAGCATCGAGTTTCTCATCATCGATGCCACCGTGAATCTTCAAGACTGCAACATAGGTCTTGTTATGATTAAGGAGATTCGAAGTAAGGCGCATAGACTTTCCAAGTAACAGTGGCAGGACTCCGGTGGCAAATGGATCCAGAGTACCCCCATGCCCCATCTTCTCCAGGCCGAACAGGCTTCTGGCCCAGGCCGTCAATTGATGTGAAGTAGGTCCTGCGGATTTGTCCAGTAGAATCAATCCACCTTGCATTCTTTCTTCAAGTGTCCTTGCAGCAGGGCGCTTACCATGTTC
>Ga0187827_10001723_pt1 | contig 31443 bp, 30 predicted proteins | sample ETNtaG_39_FD_167969 | JGI IMG/M metagenome (GOLD analysis project Ga0187827, IMG submission 167969) | Marine microbial and viral communities from oxygen minimum zone, Eastern Pacific Ocean - ETNP2014_SV_150_PacBio MetaG (Illumina Assembly) | ecosystem: Environmental > Aquatic > Marine > Hypoxic...
CAGGAAATATCTCAACGAGCCATCTGAAATATCCGGTCATTATTGTAAGGAAACTGGTTTGCTAAAGGAAATCACTCAAATCTATGTCAGGCAATAATTTGATGTGCGAGTAACGGTAATAAACACTTATGAATTATGTACTTACCTTTTTTCAGAAGTATGCGGTGCTATTGACCAGTATGCAAGAAACCGGCAGAATACGCGCTCTTTTTGGGCCATGCCTTTTAACGGTTTCCCTTTATTGCTTGTACTGATTTGTCATGCATCGATTTGGGTAAGTAGGCCAACGAATTATTCATCATGAGTAGAGGAATTTCATGAAAGTTCTAGTAACTGCCAAACGTGTCGTCGACTACAACGTGAGCATACGTGTACTGGGTGACAACAGTGGCGTCGATTTAAATAATGTGAAGATGTCGGTCAATCCATTTGATGAGATTGGCATTGAAGAGGCTGTTCGCCTCAAAGAAGCAGGAAAAGCCGAAGAGGTTGTTGTCGTTTCAGTTGGTTCCAGTGCCTGTCAGGAACAGATTAGAACCTGTCTGGCGCTGGGTGCAGATAGAGGAATTCTTGTCGAGACCGACGAAGATATGCAACCACTGGCGATAGCCAAAGCACTCAAAGCGATTGTAGATAAAGAAGAGCCAGGGCTGATCATTGCCGGAAAACAGGCAATTGATAGTGACAATAGCCAGACAGGTCAGATGCTGGCGGCTCTCGCAGGTTTGTCTCAGGCAACATTTGCTTCGGTTCTTGAAATCGGAGATGGCACAGCTGATGTCACCCGAGAGGTTGATGGCGGACTGGAAGTTATTTCAGTCAAGCTGCCTGCGGTTATCACTACCGACTTACGCCTGAATGAACCCAGATATGCATCTTTACCGAATATCATGAAGGCGAAGAAAAAGCCAGTAGATATTTTTACACCAGAAGATCTTGGTGTCGATGTGACGCCTCGAGTTAAGACCCTCAAGGTTACGCCACCAGATGAGCGTCAGGCAGGAATCATCGTTGAGACAGTCGAAGAGCTGGTAGATAAATTGAAGAACGAAGCAAAGGTGATTTCATGAGCATTCTTGTAGTTGCAGAACACGATAACGAATCGATCAAAGCACCAACGTTGGTCACCGTCGATGCCGCACAAGCTATTGGTGGAGATGTTGAAGTATTAGTCGCTGGGTCAGGATGTGCTTCAGCCGCTGAAGCTGCCGCAAAAGTGGAGGGTGTCAGCAAGGTACTGGTCGCTGACGATGAAATATACGGTCATCAGTTGGCAGAAAATCTGGCGGATCTTGTCGTCAGCCTGGGTAGTAACTACTCCCATATTATGAGTCCGACAACAACGTCAGGTAAGAATTTTCTGCCCAGGGTTGCTGCGCTGCTTGATGTCGCTCAGATATCAGATATAAGTGGTGTGGTCAGCGAAGATACATTCGAACGTCCTATTTATGCGGGTAATGCCATTGCCACAGTCCAGTCCTTGGATGCGATTAAAGTGATCTCGGTCAGAGGAACAGCATTTGATGGTGTTGCTGCTGAAGGTGGAAGTGCTACTGTGGAAAATATCGATTCAGCCGGAGATTCAGGTCTTTCGACCTGGGTGAAGGAAGATATTGTAAAACTTGAGCGTCCCGAGCTGACTGCTGCAGACATTATTATTTCTGGCGGACGTGGAATGCAGAGTGGCGATAACTTCAAAATGCTCGAATCTGTTGCGGACAAACTTGGCGCTGCAATCGGTGCCTCCAGAGCAGCAGTAGACGCAGGCTTTGTACCGAATGACATGCAGGTTGGACAAACTGGCAAGATCGTTGCGCCAGATCTCTACATTGCTGTCGGCATCAGCGGTGCTATCCAGCATCTGGCTGGCATGAAAGACAGCAAGGTAATTGTCGCCATCAATAAAGATGAAGATGCACCAATCTTTCAGGTTGCAGACTATGGTCTGGTTGCGGATCTGTTTAAGGCGGTGCCGGAGTTTGATGAGTTGTTAGATTAAGATCTGTTCCTCCCGTAATAAGAAAAGGCGCCTTTGGCGCCTTTTTTATTGGATTCCCTCAAATTTACTCTCAAATTCTCCTGTAACCTGGAAACTCAGGGCAATCCTACAAACTCTCAAGCCACTCATCATCCGAGTCAGCCGAGATATTCTCAAATAAAGGTGTTGAAAGATAACGTTCACCGGTATCTGGTAACATGACAACAAAGGTACTGTCATCCGGTGCTCCTTCTGCAACCTGCAGTGCTGCATACATGGTGGCGCCGCTTGATATGCCGCAAAAAATACCTTCTTCGGTTGCCAGGCGTTGCGAGGTTTCGATAGCGTTATCGTCAGGAACTAGAATAATGTCATCAAGAACCGTCTTATCCAGAACACCCGGGATGAAGTCAGGCGTCCAGCCCTGAATTTTATGAGGAGACCACTCCTTGCCAGAGAGTAGAGCAGCATTCTCTGGTTCTGCACCGATGATTTTGACATCTGGTCTGGCCAATTTGATTACTTCACCAGCACCAGTCACTGTCCCACCCGTTCCCCAGCCACTGACGTAGAAATCCAATGCTTTGCCTGCAAAATCAAGCAATACCTCGGGACCTGTTGTGTTGCGATGATAGGCTGGATTTGCCGGATTCTGAAACTGATCAGCCCTGAACCAACCATGTTTTTCCGCAAGTTCTTCTGCCTTTCTTACCATGCCTTTGCCGCGCTCTGCAGCCGGTGTCAATATCACCTTGCCGCCGAGTGCTTTCATAATCTTGCGGCGTTCTACCGAGAACGTTTCGGTCATTGTTGCAACAAAGGGATACCCTTTTGCAGCGCAGACCATGGCCAGGGCAATGCCGGTGTTTCCAGACGTCGCCTCGACTACAGTCTGTCCTGGTTTGAGGGCGCCGCTTTTTTCTGCATCCTCGATAATAGCGATCGCGAGCCTGTCTTTAACGGAAGCCAGTGGATTGAAGGCTTCCAGCTTGACGTACATATTCTGATTGTCAGGTGCTACGCGGTTTAGCTTCACTATCGGTGTATTGCCGATAGTCTCAAGTATATTGTTGTAGATCATGTATCCTCCTTACACGGGATTTCGTATGCATCGGGGTTGTCAATCGCATGTGTCTATAGTCCTTGTTCGGTCTCCTGTAATAGATCTTGCTGCGAGAAGTGTCGCCAGCATAGGAAAAATCGATGGAAGTGTCGAATATTTCTCTAATTAGAAGGGCTCTCACCAGAGATCAGCCCCGTTAGCTGTACAGGAACCCATCACGGCGGCAAGCTGAGATATCCCCTTTGATGACATGTTAGCCTGATTAAAGAAGATTCGACCGAAGTGCTGGCCATCGGCAAACATCTCATCCTGATGCGGCGGGTTTGCGCCACCGGAATCAACCAGGTAAACACAAGCCAGGTGATTCTGTTCTGCAATTACCTGGGCCCGCTGGTGCTTTTTTACACTCACCGGGTAGTAAGTACGGCCTTTAACAGTTGCATCATTTACAACGATCACGCATTCGCTGCCAGATATACGGCCAATTCCAGTAATGATACTGGCACAGGGTGATTCATCGTCATACATCTCATAGGCAGCGAATTGCGAGAATTCGAGAAAAGGGGAACCTGGATCAAGCAACTGATTGACTCTGTCTCGCGGCAGCAGCTTGCCTCTGTCAACGTGGCGTTGCCGGGAAGACTCATTTCCATCCAGCGAAATCCGGGCAAATTTACTTTTCAGATCGTCAACTCATGATGACATGGTGGCGTGATTTGCCAGATAGTCTTCGGCGTGAATATTGATCTTTGTTGGCAATACTGGCATCGGCCGCTTACTTGGATTCGTTAAAGAGTTCGCGGCCGATAAGCATTCGTCGTATCTCAGAAGTGCCTGCACCTATTTCGTACAACTTGGCATCCCTTAGCAGGCGGCCGGTCGGATAGTCGTTTATGTAGCCATTACCACCCAATAGCTGAATAGCATCGAGAGCCATTTGTGTAGCGTTCTCTGCACAATACAAAATGACAGCTGCGGCATCCTTCCTGGCTGTTTCTCCTCGATCACATGCACCAGCAACAGCGTATAGATAGGATCGGGATGCATTTATTCGTGCATACATGTCGGCAATTTTTCCCTGCACTAACTGAAATTCACCAATCGGTTGGTTGAATTGTTTGCGCTCATGGATGTAAGGAGTAACGACATCCATGCAGGCCTGCATAATACCGACAGGACCTGCTGCAAGTACCACGCGTTCGTAATCGAGCCCGCTCATGAGAACCCTGACCCCTTCGTTTTTGCCGCCAAGTATGTTGTCTGCAGGTACACGGCAGTCTTCGAAAACGAGTTCACAGGTATTGGATCCCCGCATACCCAGTTTGTCGAGTTTAGGCGATCGGGAGAAACCCTCGGAGTCGCGTTCGACGATAAAGGCCGTGATCCCCTTTGGGCCTGCTTTGGCGTCTGTTTTTGCGTAGATGACATAAGTATTGGCGTCAGGTCCGTTGGTGATCCACATCTTGCTGCCATTAAGAACGTAATCATCACCGTCCTGTTCTGCTTTTAGTTGCAGGCCAACAACATCGGAACCTGCATTATGTTCACTCATCGCCAGGGCACCGATCGCCCTGCCTGCCACCAGATCCGGGAGGTATTTCTTCTTCTGCTCCGGTGTGCCAATTCGTGAGATCTGATTCACACAGAGATTTGAGTGGGCGCCATAACTGAGAGCAACGGACGCTGATGCCCGGCTGATTTCTTCCAATGTGATAACATGAGCCAGATAACCCATCGCTGAGCCACCAAACTCTTCAGCGACGGTTATTCCGAGCAGACCCATGTCCCCCATTTTCTGCCATAGATCCATCGGGAACTGGTTGGTGGCATCAATTTCTGCAGCTTTTGGCGCAATTTCATCCGCGGCGAATCGGTTTACCTGCTCACGCAGCATGTCGATGGATTCATCAAATCCAAAACTTAGATTACTGTAACTGACTTGCATAGGGGACTTTGTTAGTTAAAAACGTTTTGCAGTATACCAATTAACCTCAGTGGCATGATCATCGATCTGATCGACCACATCCAAAATAAGCGCAAACAAAGCCATCCGAATCAAGACACCGTTATCCGTTTGCCTGAAAATGGCGAGGTTGGGGTTTTCATTTAGATCGTTATCCAATTCGTTAGCATTGCCACGTGAATCTCTTGGCAGCGGATGCATGATTACCGTGTTAGGTTCACAGTGTTCCGTGTAGATTGATTGATTCAGGCGAAACAGGCCCTTATATTTGTCGGCCTCCTCCTGAGAGGGGAATCGTTCTTCCTGGGTGCGCGTCAGATAGAGGATATCCGAATTGCTGATACCGGATTGCAGGTCATCAGATTGCAATACCTTGTGACCGGCTTTCTTTATCTCCTTAATGTATTCGTCAGGCAGAGATAGTTCAGGAGGTGTTATGAGTGTGAATTGGAGGTTGTCGTAGAGTTTAAGTAACCTGCAGAGGCTATGTACCGCGCGCCCGTAACGTAAATCACCAACCAGCGCAATGCGCAGATTATCAATCGTCTTACTCTGTCCGGACATTTCCTTTCTAATGGTATACAGATCCAGTAGTGCCTGGCTGGGATGCTCGTTAGAGCCGTCGCCACCGTTTAGTACCGGAACACGGCTGGCCGAGGCGAATTCTCCTACCGAACCTTCTATTTCATGGCGCATGACGATGACGTCACTGTAACCTGATAAAACCCTTGCGGTATCGTAGAATGACTCTCCCTTTGAAATCGAAGAAGCCTTAACTTCAGTTGTCTCTCTGACTTCTCCGCCCAAAAGATTGAAGGCGCAACCAAAACTGATCCGTGTTCGTGTGCTTGGTTCAAAGAACATGCTTCCGAGTATCGCGCCTTCCAACACACGGGTAACTCGTTGCCGTTGTGCATAAGGCTCCATCCTGTCGGCGACGGAAAATACCTTTTTGATTGCTGCTCGGTCGAATTGAGACACGGAAAGGATATGGCTGCCGACGAAATCCATCACTGCCTTACCTCACTGTTGATGTCATTCATAACTAGGATCAAATATCGTTGCTCTAGGACACCTTTGAGGCTAACTCTAACATAAGTTCTCGCATCCATCTGTTGGCCTGATCTCTGTCAGTGCTCTCATGCCAATACAGGTAGCTTTCCAGATGAGGCACTTCGAATGGCAGCTCCATGTACTTGACAGAATACCGGCTAACCAGAAAATCTGCGTAGATGCTCGGCACGGTGAGTGCGAGGTCATTTCTCGACACCAGTTCTGGGGTTGCCAGATAATGCTGGGTGCGAAGTGCAATATTGCGACGCTTGCCCATCTTCCCAAGCGCCAGATCAACATGACCCAGACCGCCTCGTCTACTTGAGATATGAATGTGGCTGATATTGAGATAAGTGGTGAGATCGATTTTGTCTCCCACAATACTGTGATTTTTTCTAACAACACAGACATGGGGATGTGAGAACAATGCCGCCTGTCGGATCTGTGGATCGGGTGCAAGTGGAATATCGATCGCCAGATCTAGGTTACCGGAGGCAAGTTCGATGTTCATATCGCGGCGTCGGACATGATAACAGTCGATGGATACCTGAGGTGCATCCTGATTGATCCGGTCAAACAGATAGGGCAGCATGATAGACTGATTCAGGTCCGTCATACTGACGCGAAATCGTTTATCAGAAGCCAGTGGATCAAATGATTCGCTTTCCTGGACGCTGGAACGAATGAGCCCCAACGCCTGCCTAACAGAACCAACGATATTTTGCGCAACCGGTGTTGGCACCATGCCATCAGCAGTTCGGACGAACATCGGGTCATTGAAGAGGGTTCGAAGGCGAGAAAGAGAATTTGAGACCGCTGGTTGGGTGATACCGATTATTTCCCCGGCACGAGTCAGATTCCCTTCGGTGTAGATAGCGTCGAAGACAACAAATAGGTTTAGGTCTATGTTGCTAAGCTTCATAATTATTTTGGTGAATAATCACCCCGTTGAATCGAAAATCGAAAATTTGATAAACAGAGCTTATAGTATGTCTCTTTTCTCACTTTGAGAATAGAGTACCAGTGAAATTTACCACCTCGTCACCAGGATCCTCAGGATATCGCCAGTGCCAGAGGTTTGTAGCATGCGCCCGTCGCTAATGAGACAATACGTAGCCGATACGCCTTAAGCTAGGTGGCGCAAGACGAATGTCAGTGAACTTAATGTTTGACTACAAATAAATCTATAATAAACAATAATATATGATGATAAACTATAATATAGGGGAGATAAGATTTCGATGAGCGAATTGCAGGATAAGCGTCGCTTACCTTTCAGTTTTGCGAAACGCCACGGTGTTCTGCTCTTACCACTTCAGGAAGATGCTCAAACGCGGGTCGTCTATAAGACAGGACTGACTCCCCAGGCGCTGGCTGAGGTTCGACGCTTCGTTGGTCAGGAATTCCGTTGTCAGATCGTCGATAGTCCAACTTTTGATCGACAATTATCGACAACCTACCAGGATGATTCAGGTGAGGCGATGCAGATGATTGAAGGCCTGGGTGAAGAAATGGATCTGGATAGTCTTGCCGAGTCAATTGCCGAATCAAGTGATCTGCTAGAGCAGGAAGACGATGCGCCCATTATCAAGTTGATCAATAGTCTGCTAACCGAAGCCGTCAAGGTAGATGCGTCGGATATACATATTGAGACCTATGAGACCAGATTAGTCGTCAGATTTCGTGTTGATGGTGTACTGAAGGAAGTTGTAAGCCCTCGGCGAGTCCTGGCCCCATTGCTGGTTTCCAGAATCAAGGTAATGGCGAGGCTGGATATAGCCGAAAAACGCCTGCCCCAGGATGGGCGAATCTCTGTCCGCGTTGGCGGCAAAGAAGTGGATGTTCGAGTGTCGACTATTCCTGCCAGTAACGGCGAACGGGTGGTTCTGCGTTTATTGGATAAGCAGGAGGGGAGACGGGACCTGGCGAATATGGGCATGAGTAAGAACGATCTTCATAGTATGGAAGAATTGATTAAGAAACCCCACGGCATCCTCCTCGTCACCGGACCTACCGGTTCGGGTAAGTCGACAACCCTGTACGCCTGTCTTGATCAATTGAACGATCGCACGCGAAATATACTCACAGTTGAAGACCCCATTGAATATGATGTCGAGGGCATTGGTCAGACCCAGGTAAACACCAAGGCGGATATGACTTTCGCCAGGGGATTAAGAGCGATTTTGCGACAGGATCCGGATGTCGTCATGGTGGGGGAGATCCGGGATTATGAAACAGCTGACATCTCGGTCCAGTTGAGCCTCACAGGACACCTGGTGTTATCCACAATACATACAAATACAGCGATTGGTGCGCTGACTCGTTTGGCAAATATGGGTGTTCAACCCTATCTGCTCAGTAACAGTATTGTGGGTCTGGTTGCTCAGCGTCTTGTACGTCTGTTGTGCACGGAATGCCGCGAGAGCTATACGCCTGACGAGTATGAATGCGAATTCCTCAAAATTGATAAGCGGAATCCACCAACAATATATAGGGAAATTGGCTGTGAAGAATGTACATATGACGGATACCGGGGCAGGCTGGGTATATACGAGATCGTTATGGTAGATGACGAAATGCGACGCATGATTCACAGTGGTGAAAGCGAGCTGGCGCTGGAGCAGCATGCCAGAAGCAGAACGACCGGTATTCGTGAGGATGGTCGAGCCAAGATTCTTGAAGGCGTTACATCTATTGATGAGGTGTTGAGAGTGACCGCTGAAGACTAGTGGAAGCAATTGAGTTATGGCAGCTTTTGAATACATTGCTCTAAATAACAGGGGCAAAAAAGAGAAGGGAACTCTCGAAGCAGACAGTTCCCGTCAGGCAAGACAACTTCTGCGTGATAAGGGTATGGCACCATTGTCAGTTGTTGTTACCCGTGAAGAAAAATTGTCCGGCAATGTCATCACCTTTCTATTCAAACCCTCACTCTCAATCCGTGAACTGGCCCTGATCACACGACAACTGGCAACCTTGATTGCAGCCGCACTACCGGTTGAAGAAGCACTACTGGCAGTCTCGAAACAAAGTGAAAACCCACGAACAACAAGCATGTTACTGACCGTGCGCTCAAAAGTGATGGAAGGATATTCACTGGCGAACAGTCTTGCAGAATACCCAAGAGCCTTCCCTCAATTGTATCGAGCCACCGTGGCCGCCGGTGAATCGGCCGGACATCTGGATCTCGTGTTAAACAGGCTGGCGGATTTCACTGAATCACAACAGGATTCCAAATCGAGAATTCAGCAGGCAATGGTTTATCCGACTATTCTGTTTGTGCTGACGGTGGCTATTCTGGCTGGATTGCTGGGATATGTTGTGCCTGACATCGTTAAGGTATTTGCAGACACCGGACAGGAACTGCCGGCACTGACCCGGTTCATCATTGCATCGAGTGAATTTGTTAAGGACTTTGGGCTCATCGTATTAGTCGCGGTAATTGTAATCATAATGCTGATTCAACGCGCCCTGACGGTAAAATCTGTTCGTCTGGGTTATGACCGACGCCTGTTACACTTGCCACTGATTGCAAAAATGAGTCGTGGCACGAATACAGCTCAGTTCGCAAGTACCTTGAGTATCTTGTCATCAAGCGGCGTGCCACTGGTGGATGCCATGCGAATCGCAGGGCAGGTTCTGTCAAACACCTGGCTACAGGCCAAGGTAGATGAAGCCACAGAAAAAGTCAGTGAGGGTGCCAGTCTGAATGCGGCACTTGAACAAAGTAACTATTTTCCACCCATGATGCTGCATATGATAGCCAGTGGCGAGGCGAGTGGAGAACTAGATGATATGTTATCTCGGGTGGCGACCAGCATGCAGCAGGACGTGGAATTACTGTTGGGTGTACTTTTGAGTCTTTTTGGGCCCCTGATGTTGTTATTGATGGGTGGGGCCGTGTTTACTATCGTAATGGCGATTTTGCTGCCAATTATTAATCTTAATCAGTTGGTTGGTTGATTCACACCATGAACCGGGGAAGGTGTATGTTAAGAAACAGGCGTGCAGATGGATTTACACTCATCGAGATAATGGTGGTGGTGGTTATCCTTGGTATTTTGGGTGCGTTGATCGTACCGAATATTATTGGCCGACCAGATGAGGCAAGGGTAGCAGCCGCAAGGGCTGATATTGAATCGATAGGTGTGGCGCTCGATTTATATCGCCTGGACAATGGGATTTATCCGAGTACCGACCAGGGATTGGATGCCCTGGTGAATGAACCCAGTGGTTTCCCCGAAGCTAGACGCTGGAATCCGGATGGTTATCTGAAGAAGTTACCCAATGATCCCTGGGATGAGCGTTACCTGTATTTCAGTGAGGATCGATCCTATGAGGTCTACTCCTATGGCGCTGATCGCAAGGAAGGCGGTGAAGGCGTTGATTCAGATATCAGTTCTGAATAATCGTAACAGACCAGGTAATACAGCACCCGCTAATGACTATGACGCCGTATAGACGATTATCTGGCTACACACTGGTAGAAATTCTCGTGGTGCTGCTGATCGTTTCAATCATGTCGGGACTCGCCGTTATCAATTTGCCAGCTTTCACGCGGTCCGGTGATTTTGATCTGGAAAGTCAACGAATCAAAACCCTGCTTGACATGGCACGTGAAGAGTCGATTGTTCGAGCGATAGAGTTCGGTTTTAAGCCGACTGAAAATACTTATTCTTTCTATATCTACGACGAGATGGAAAGAAAATGGTTCGAAAGTGATCTGTCTCCTTTTCAACCACGATCCTTGCCAGACGATATAAAACTGGAACTAAAAGTCGAAGGTGATCCCTTACCTATGCCAACTGAGGGCGATGACAGTGTACCACCGGTGCTCCTCTTATCCAGCGGTGAAACCACACCGTTTACACTCAACATCTTGCAGGAATCAACACTGGTACTGTCGCTGGAGTCTGATGGCTACAGTGATATCAAGTGGCTTGAAGATGAATAATCCTGGTGTTAACAGGTTCCAGTCAGGATTTACCTTACTGGAAGTGATGATTGCACTTGCGATATTTGCGATCGTATCCGGTGCGCTTATCCGAAATGCCGGCCAGACTTTCAGACAAACAAGTATCATTCAGGAGCGCACACTGGCGTACTGGATTGCAGAAAACCATCTAACTCAAGTGAGAAGCGGTCCTCGCAGCGAAGATAGTTTCCCTGATATTGGTTCGGATCGTTCTGAAGTAACCATGGCAGATCTGGAATGGGAAGTAGTTATGGACGTTGAGGCAACAGAAAATCCTGATATGCGACGTATCATCGTCAGTGTATTTTCGGTAGATAATCTGGATAACCAAGTTGTTGAACTAGTCGGATTCATAGGCAAGTACTGATGAGACGAGTTGCTGGCTTTACCCTACTGGAATTACTGGTGGCTATGTCTATCTTTGCCATTATTGGACTGGGTGCAAATCAGATGTTACGTACGATCCTTCAAACCCATGAGTTGGCCCAGGCTAAAATAGAGAGCCTTTCCGCATACACGAGAGCGTTTGCAGTGATGCAGCGGGATTTCAACCAGCTTGTCTATCGACGGGTGCGAGATGAGTATGGCGAGGTGCTACCCGCACTCCGGCTTAACAGTGGTCCATATCCCGTGGAATTCAGCAGAACAGGCTGGAATAATCCACTGGGCCTTCCTCGCAGCAACCTGCAGCGAGTTGCCTATGAACTGACCGATGACGGAAAGTTGAAACGACATTTCTGGCTGGTAATGGACAGGGCGGAAGATAGCAAAACGGTTGAGCAGATTCTGCTGGAAAATATATCTGACTTTAGAATTAGTCTGCTCGATGAGAACGGCTTTGCTTCCGATGTCTGGCCCGATCCGAACAACCCGGACCAGACCCCGATTGCAGCGGAGGTTCTGCTTGAAACCAAATTGATTGGTGAGTTACGACAGATCTTCAGCTTCGTTGAGGTGGCAAATACTAACGTTTTCGGTTCGGCAGGTAATACCGGCAATGGTCGCAATCTTGAAGATGATGAGGATATAGAAAGTGAAGATTTGGAGTCAGGTGCAGAAACAGAGGCCAAGGGCAGCACACCGTGAAGTATCAGTCACAACAGGGTGTTGCGCTGATTACGATCCTTTTGGTGGTCGTGATTGCCACCATCCTGGGTGTCTCCATGACAACCGCCCAGAAGTTTGCCATCAGCCGTGCCAGATCTTTTTTTGACCAGGGAATTGTTCGACAGTATGCCTACGGTGGTGAAGAACTGGCCCGTCAAATATTGCATGAGGATTTCCTGGATGCCCCGGAGGTTGACCATCGGAGTGAGAATTGGGCCAGCCCGGATTTGAAATTTGAATTTGAAGAAGGTGAAGTGGAACTTCTGATCGAAGATCTTCAGGGAAAGTTCAATCTCAACTCACTGCAAGGTTTAATGCCTGATCAGAAGGCTTCTGGTACGACCACGACACAGTTAGCCAGGCTGAGGCTCAACAATCTGCTCTCACAGGTGGGAATGGACAGGGCATTTACCGATCGTATCGTCGACTGGATTGATCTTGACGAACAAGCAAATCCGTTAGGCGCTGAGGATTTTGACTACCTTGGTCTGGATCGACCCTATCGAACCGGCGGTCAAACGATGGTCGATGTATCAGAGTTGCGGCTTATACTCGGTATGACAAGAGAACAGTACGATGCGATCAGCCCTTATCTAACTGTACTGCCAGAAACTGGCAGTACAATCAATGTGAACACCGCCTCACCAGAAATACTGCAACTGGTGGCGCCAGGCCTGTCGTCGGTAGAATCTCAAAATATCGTTATTCGACGGGATGAAAATCTGCCATTCAACACAGTAAATGAATTCACTGGCGACCCATCAATACCTAATGCCAGCTCAATCAAAGCTGGTACGCTTAGTGTACAATCCAGTTTTTTTCAGGTTACTGTGAGAGCCAGATATCAGGACAGGTTTGGTTATCTCACCAGTGTGATTCAAAGAAACCCGACGGATGGAAGTATGCGAGTAATCTATCGGGACCAGAGCAAGAAAATCATGACTCAGGTCGTGGAGGAACCAACCGACAATGGCTGAGAATCTGTTCATACGCCTTTCCGAAAACGAGACTGGTGTCGTTGTTGAATGGATGTTACTTGACGAGTCGTCAGGTATTGTGCGTTTTCGGGGCGAAGAAAATCTCACTCGGTTTGCTGAGACGGTCTCCAGCATGACCTGGTCTGGCGAAACCTATGCCATGTTGCAGGGAGAAGAGGTTTTTCTTACACGGGCTGCAATACCCAGCAGGCAGACTCGGCAGATTCAGCAGGCTGTGCCGTTTATGGTTGAAGAATACATTGCTGAGGATGTTGAAGATTGCCATTTCGCAATAGGTGACAGGGACGGGGAGGGTAAAGTATCCGTTGCGGTCATCAATTCAAATCGTCTGACCTACTGGCTCGGGGCTCTCAAAGAAGTCGGGATCAGTCCCTCGGTGTTGACAGTCGACGCACTGCTTGTGCCCTATGAGCAGGGCAGTAGTATTTTCTTTGATGGCGATCGTGTCTTAATGAGAACCAGTACATCCAACAGTCTGTCGGTCGAGATCAGTCTGCTACCGGTGACTCTCGATCTTTTGACTGATGAAGAAAGGGAGTTCGTGTCTTTTTGGGTACATGAATCACAACGTGAACAGACAGAGCTTATTGTCTCTCAATTCAATGCTGAACAGGAGAACGCCGCTGCTGTGGATGTGCTGGAATATCAACCCTTCGAAGTATTGTGTCGAGGATTTGGTCATCAGGTGATGAACCTATTGCAGGGGGACTTTAAAGTTGAGGTACAGAAAAACACCAAACAGGGCAGCTGGCGCGCGGTTGCAATTTTAGCAGCCTGCGCTTTTGGCCTGCATATTTCAGTACTGCTCTTCCAGGGGATATATTTCGACGTTAAAGCAAAGGATTATGAGCGTGAATCCCGTGCCTTATATACCGAAGTTTTTCCAGATGATCGAAACGTCCGGGATGTGAAACGACGCTGGCGTGGGCATCTGGGGCAAGTAGAGAGTGGGGCAGGCGGGGGATTTCTCGACCTGTTCACTGATACGGTACAACACTTGTCGGGCACCAGTCTGGTGCTCAACAATGTTAATTTCAATGAGAGTCGTGGCAATCTGGTACTTCAGTTGGAAGCACCGAGAAGTGACGAGTTAATACAGTTCTCCAACGTGTTGGCCAATGCGGGTTTGAGTGCAGAAATCGGCACCATTAATCAGGGTGAAGATTCGGTGAAGGGTAGTGTTGAAGTGAAATTGGCAGGAGGTTCCTGATGAGTATATCCTCCTACCCCCTCATTCAATCGGGACTAACCCGTTATGGGCAACTGGAGAAAAGGGATCGCCTGGCACTGAATGGCCTACTTGTGTTTTTCTCTTTGCTGGCTCTGTACGGACTCATCTGGTCGCCTGCAAACAGTTTTCTCGAAGAGAGCAGACAAAACCATGATCGTCAGCTTGAGCTCCTGCAGTATCTGCGGGGCAGTGAACAACAGGCCCGATCAGTCAGGACATCACAACCTGCTGCGGATGGAGGATCCTTGTTATCGAGAGTATCGGGTACAGCACAGCGGTTTAAGGTCAAACCTGACCGGTTGCAACCAGAAGGCAGCGATGGAGTGAGTGTCTTTTTTAGCTCCGCCAGTTTTAATGACCTGATCGGCTGGCTGGAAGGTCTGAGCAAGGAAGGATTTACTGTGCGTCAGATCAATATTGCTCGCGAAGAAGAATCCGGCAAGGTCAATGCCCGGTTAGTCTTGAGATTGTAGATACTCTTCTGATTGGTTATCGAAAATCCCTTGATTGCAGTGAGAAGTGTTCCAGATGATGGCTTAGATCTTCTACGTGACCGGCAATAACATGAATAACCGATTCCTGCCGCTCCATCACACCCTTGATCTTTAATAATCTGCCCTGAACTACTGCGGTACGGAATGTTTCCAGTACTCGCGCCCATACCACTACATTGATATTGTTGGTTTCATCCTCAAGTGTCAGGAACAGCACGCCAGTAGCAGAAGAGGGGCGCTGCCTGCCGGTGACAATACCTGCTACCTGGACGAAACGGCCATGGTTCAATTGTTCTAATTCTGATGCGGTCTTGAGTTTTTTGAACGGCTCGGACTCCCTTAACATCGCCATAGGATGACGCCCCAGGGTTAATCCCAGGCTGGTGTAATCGGCTCTCAAATCATCTGTTTCTGCCGGTGGGAGCAGGTAGGCCACCTGCTTTTCTGCAACATTGTTTAATGCAGGGAGATCCAGTGCGGGAGAGGCGGCACTCCTCAAATCAGTGCCTAATATGCCCTTGGTTTCCCAATGAGTCTGGTAGCGATGCCCTGACAGGGATCTAAAGGCGCCTCCCTCGGTTAAACGATCAAGATCACCCTGGTCCAGGTGTGCCAGGCGGGCAATTTCCTGCAGGCCTGTAAAGGGATGATTGCTTCTGGCAGCAGTAATTCGATTGGCTGTATCTTCCTTTAGACCCTTTATACGCTGAAAGCCTAACCGGATTGCCGGTTGTGAGAAATCGCCAGGCATTGAAGAGATTAATCTGGTGGGCTGTTCCAGCGTTGATTCCCATTCGCTGGTCATAATGTCTACAGGCCGTACCTCAACATTGTGACGTTTAGCATCCTGTACCAGTTGCGATGGTGAATAGAATCCCATTGGCTGACTGTTCAGCAGGCCACAGTAAAATGCGGCAGGCTCATGGTGTTTGATCCAGGCAGAGAAATACACCAGCAACGCAAAACTCGCCGCATGTGATTCCGGGAAACCGTAATCACCGAAGCCCTTGATCTGCTCAAATATGCGTTCGGCAAATTCTCTCTCATGACCTCGTTCCAACATGCCGTTAATCAGCTTTTGCTCAAATACCTCCAGACCCCCTTTGCGTTTCCAGGCTGCCATGGCCCGCCTTAAGCGATCTGCCTCACCTGGCGTAAACCCTGCTGCAACGACTGCAAGCTTAATAACCTGCTCCTGAAAAATGGGTACGCCGAGGGTTCGTTCCAATACAGATCTGACAGCATCGTTAGCATAGGTGACGGCTTCTTCGCCATTTCGGCGTTTTAGAAACGGGTGCACCATATTGCCCTGAATAGGGCCTGGGCGAACAATTGCCACCTCGATAACCAGGTCATAAAAATTCTTCGGCTTTAAACGCGGTAGCATTGAGATCTGTGCTCTTGATTCCACCTGGAAGACGCCGATACTGTCACCTCTTTGCAGCATCTGATACGTGAGCGGATCTTCTGGTGGAATCCTGGCGATGGTCAGCCTGGTGCCTCGGTATTCATTGATCATTTTCAGGCTTTTGCGAATCGCCGTCAGCATGCCCAGCGCCAGTACATCAACTTTGAGCAGTCCCAGAGATTCCAGATCGTCCTTGTCCCATTGGATTATGGTGCGCTCATCCATGGCTGCATTTTCAATCGGGACCAGATGAGAAAGGGGCCCGCGTGATATCACAAAGCCGCCAACATGCTGGGACAGATGGCGCGGGAAGCCAAGTATCTCGTTTACTAATGTCATAAACTGACTAATGATCGGACTTCTGGGGTTGATACCGGCTTCTTCGAACCGGGTGAGTAATTCATCCCGCTTATCCCACCAGGACAGGGATTTAGCCAGATGATCAACCAGTTGCAGGTCCATACCTAACGCCTTGCCAACATCCCTGACGGCACTTTTTGGCCGGTAGGTCACGACGGTTGCTGCAATGGCGGCACGCTCGCGACCATACTTTTTGTAGATGTACTGAATGACCTCTTCACGCCGTTCGTGTTCAAAGTCGACATCAATATCAGGTGGCTCGTTGCGCTCTTTGGAGATAAATCGCTCAAACAGCAGACTTATTCTGGCAGGGTCGACTTCGGTGACCTTGAGGCAATAACACACGGCACTATTCGCAGCTGAACCGCGCCCCTGGCACAAGATGTTTTGACTGCGGGCAAAGTGAACGACATCGAATACTGTCAGAAAGTAATATTCGTATTCCAACTCTGCAATCAGTTTAAGCTCTTTTTCAATGATCTCTCGCACCTCTGGTGCGACACCATTTGGCCAGCGCTCATTTGCGCCTGTCTCCACCAGCTGACGCAAATATTCGCTGGCTGTGAGATGAGGCGGAACTAATTCCTCCGGGTATTCATAGCGTAATTCATCTAAGGAGAAGTCGCATAAATCGGCGATGCGCACGGTCTCATCCAGCAGACGAGCAGGATAGAACTGAGAGATGACCGATAAGGGCCGCAGGTATTTCTCCCGGTTCGCAAACAGTAACTTGCCTGCAAGCCGTACTGACTGTCCCATGCGAACAGCAGAGACAACATCCTGAAGTGCCTTTCGGTCCGGATGATGCATATGAACATCACCCATCGCCACCATGTTGAGCTGCAGGGATTCACAGAGTTCAAAAGCCTGTCTGTAACACCTCAGTTCACGACCGTCGGGAAAGATCTCAATGCCCAGCCACAATCGTTGCTTGAAGATGCTCTTCAGCTGGTTGCCTAGGTAGGCATCACGTCTTCCATTACTATTGGAAGGCAGCCAGATTACCAGGCACTGATCCAGGCCGAAGTTGAGATCTTTTAAGCGGAGCTGGTATTCACCTTTCTCAGCCCGCCGTCTGCCAATGGTAATGAGATTGCAAATCTGCCCATAGCCCGTTCGATTAGGCGCCAGCAGAATCAGGTGAATGTCTTCATCGAGATGGAACTCGCTGCCGACGATCAGCTTAATGCCGCACTCCTTGGCCGCCACATGCGCCTTAACAACGCCTGCCATGGAACATTCATCGGTCACCGCAATGGCTGAATAACCCAGTAAACCAGCCTGCTTTACCAGTTCCTCCGGATGTGATGCACCGCGCAGAAATGAATAATTGCTGATGCAATGCAACTCCGCATAGTCATGATGGCCTTGGGCTTGTCTGCGTGTTCGTAAGTCGAGGGATGACATCTATCCATAATACTGTGTATATATACAGTAACTGGTAATATATACAGTAATAATAAAATTTGCAAAGCAAATTTATGAAGGATCTAAACCTGTACGTCGTCAAAGATAATTGACTAAAGGCTACCTGATTTAACAGAGAGTTTGGCTCATCAGGTTCGTTTTTTCATATGATTAGCGTAATGCATTTGTCGCTGCATGGCGAAGGTGTTTTGCTTAATCAGTTTGCGTTGTTTCAATATGGCCTCTCCTCGTCCATAGAACACAGCCTCCGGCACTAGGTTATCCAGCAATTCATGATATCGCTCATGGTTATAGTAGTTAACGTGTGTGACGTCAGCCCATAGGGGACCATTAACGCTATAGCTATCAAATCTTCCTTGCAGATATCTCAGAATGGGGCGTTAATGGTTCCTATACTCAGATATTGCAAAGAACTCTTTCCTACAGAACCTCTGCCTGATTGCTGTTTGTTTGCGTGCCACCAATTCAGTAATAATCCCAATGTAGTATTTGCCCAAATTACCAAAGCCTTTTCAACCCGCGTGTTAGCAAGTTGAATTGAAATCCACGCTCTACCGCCAATAGTTTTTGATGGAGTAAATTGCATACTCGTGGATTGACTAACGAGTGAACGCCGGTAGCCTACTCGATGGGCAGTCATCTTCTATGCCTTTACAAAAGCGGACATGGCGGCTGCGCCAACTACGACGATATATAGAAAGTTTGAGCGTCCCGCGCCTGAACCAGTCGCTTCAGTCGAGAAGGTTTGCACGGATCGCCGCTCTCATTTCCGGCGTGACGCCCAGTTCCCGCTCCAGATAAGTTGCGACGTCGCCATACTTCGCCTCTATGGCACTGAGCGAAGCCTCCAACCAATGCTTTTCGACGCCGCCTTGCGGAACGCCCGCGGGCGTGACCGCGTTGGTGAGCAGATAATCCTCGTAAATGGTCTGCTGCGGCACGTCCAGCAGGGAAAGCACGAGCGCCGCTGCGAGGCCCGTGCGGTCCTTGCCGGCGGAACAATGAACCAGAAGCGGCAAGCCCCCGGGTTTGGTGAGAGTGGTAAAGACTTTCGCCAACTCAGCCTTAGCAGCAAAGGGCATGCGCCTGTAGATCTCAGTATAAAGCCGATCGAGCGCCGTGCTGTCCGGTGGGTTTTGCGCCCGGGCTGCAGCCATCTGGGCTCTCAACCCCTTCAATCCTTCCTGATCGCCGATGGGCGCAGAGACGAATAGCGGCGGGTTGGGCGCCCACCACTGCGTCGGTACGGCCAGTTGCTGCTCTTCGGTCCGCAGGTCGATAACCGTTTTGATGCCGAGCGGCCCCACGGTCGCGTATTCCGCCTCATTAAATTCCGCTGGCGCATTGGAGCGGTAAAATAGGTGCCATTTCACGCGCTGACCGTCCCTGGTGCTGTAGCCACCGACATCGCGGAAATTGTAGGCCCCTTCGAAGCCGAAAAGGCGCGGGTTTGCGGCCTCGTAGGCCTCTTGTGCCCACGCCTGCCAACCGAGGACGAGCGCGATAAGCACAAGAGATAAGGCTGCGCGCTGCGCGCGGGAAATTGTTCGCGTTCTCATGGGTAAATCCCTCACCACGTTATACCGGAAAAATGCCGGAAGCGTTGAAACGCTCCCGGCAAAGTCTTGGAGGACGTCGCAACGGGTCTAGAAACGGTACTTCAGGTTCACGCCCCACTCCCGGGGCCGGGCGTACTGCACCTGGACAAAGCCTATGTTGCCCAGCAGGTCGGTACCGGCCAAAGTATAGTGCTTGTCAGTCAGGTTGGTGCCGAATATTGAGAGCGCCCATTTGCCTCCGGCGTTCTCGAAACTCAGTCTGGCGTTCAAGAGCGCGTAGCCTTCCTGGCGCAGGAATGGACTGTTGCCCGTATCATGGTAGATCTTGGTCTTGTGGATATAGTCCAACCGACCGATGAGCTCGCCCAAGTCGCCCAGGGGCGCCGCATACTGCCCTGAAAGGGTCACTGTCCACTTGGGGGTGGCGACGAATTCGGTATCCTCGGTGATCGGCGCTCCTGGTTCGAGTTTGGTATATTCGGCGTCTGCGTAACCGACGCCTGCGGTCAACATGAGCCCGCTCGCGGGCTCAGCCACCGCCTCTATCTCAAAGCCCTTGATTCTGGCCTTGGCCGCATTGTCCACGATTCTGATGGGTGCGCCCATTTCATCGGCCGTGCGCACTGTGAACTGAACGTCCTCGTAATCGCTGTAGAACAGCGACGCGTTGAACCGCAGACGCTGGTCCAGGAGATCGGACCTGAGCCCGACTTCGTAGGTCCAGATGTACTCAGGGTCAAAGGGTTCAAAGTCAGTGTCTACAACGCTTGCTCCGTTCATGCCACCGCTCTTGAAACCGCGTGCAGCGGAAATATAAGTCATAACGTCGTCGTTCCATTGGTACTCGAACCCGACCCGACCGGACACCGCATCCCAGTCTTGGGCAACGCTGGCAAACGGCACGGTCTCTTCCCCGGTGACATGACTGGCCCGCTGTCTCCCCACCTCCTTTTCTTCGCTGGTGTAGCGGAGCCCCGCGGTCAGGCTGAGCTTGTCGGTGAGAGCGTAGGTCCCCTGCCCGAAGGCGGCGTAACTCTTGTTATCAATCTGGTAGAACCTGGTGAAACTTTTATTAAATTCCATGAAGTCAGAAAGTTCCCGGTAAACATCAAGCTGATTTTCTTCGGTGCCACTCTCCTCGAAATAGTAAACGCCTAACACCCACTCCAGACGATCGTCGAATGAGTTGCCAATCAATTGAAATTCCTGGCTGAATTGGTCCTGCTCGACGGTCTGTTCCGAATTGATCATAGTGTAGATGGTTCCGTCCGGTTCGACCTCTACCCGTCCGTCCATTTCGCGATAACTGGTAATGGATTTGACCGCCAAACTCCCGAGGTCCCAATCCACAGTCAGTGCGGCGCCCCAAGTGTCGAACTCGTTTAGGTTGCCGCCCGTGGCGTAGTTTGTGAAGTCGCTGTCGGTCAGGAACGCCTCTCCAAATTGAGGATCAACAAAGCCGTTGAGTAACCCGGCCAATGTCGTCGTATTGTTGATCGCCACGGTCTTGCCTGCCCCGGCCTTCTCCCTCACCTTGGTATCGTCAATGGAAAACAGAACGGCCACATTTTCGCTGGGCGTCCAGTTGAAGATCGCCCGACCGCTGATGCTGTCTTCATTGCCTTCCTCGTCTACCTCTTCTCCGGTGAAAAAATCAAGCCGCTGACCATAGCCATCTCGATTGCGCGTGGTGCCGGCGAACTTTGCCGCCAGTTTTCCGGGCACTAGGGGAACGTTGATGTTCGCCTTGGCGTCGATTCTGCTGTAACGGCCAGTGGTGATCTCCGCCGTGCCCAAAAATTCGTCTGTCGGCTTGGCCGTCACCACGTTGACCGCACCGCCGATAGTGTTTTTGCCGAACAGCGTACCTTGGGGTCCACGCAGAATTTCTACCCGCTCCAGGGCCATGAGATCGATGTCGATCCCATTCATGCGACCCGTATAGACTCCGTCCACGTAGAGGCCGACACCCGGATCCCAGAAGATCCTGGGGTCCGTCTGACCCACGCCTCGTATGAAAAGCATGCCCGCCGAGCGCCCTCGCGACGAGTGGTTGAAAAAGCTAAAGTTCGGTGTGAACTGGCCCAGTTCCTTGAGGCTGGTGAGTGACATGGCTTCCAGGTCCGCAGCGGAATAGGCGCTGATGGAAATCGGCACATCCTGCAGGTTTTCTTCCCGCCGTCTGGCCGTGACTAATACTTCTTCAATCATTGCTGACCGCTCAGAAACACTGTCGGGCTCAACCGCATCTACCGCACCCGCTACTTGTGTGGCACCAAACAAAAACCCCATGACTGTTGTAGCTAACAAACTTTTTTTATTCACGTGATCACTCTCCTCTGTTTGAGTATCCGGCATCGTCGAAACAACGATGACGCCCTTCTCGGTTACAACAGCATTGAGGTGAGTGCCTTTTAATAAAATATTCAGCGCTTCCGGGAGTGTGTACGAACCATCAAGTGAATTAACCGTTACGCTTGTTAGTTCGTTGGTACGATAAAATAGAGCATGCTGGGTTTTTTCCGCCAGCATATCGAGTGCATCAAAAGCCCTGATCGCAGGGACATCCAGTTGGTACACTCTCTCAGACGCGGAGACTGAATTAAACCCGGTCAATACAAATATCACCACTGCGGTGATAAATTGCTTGATACTGCAAGCCGTTACTCTATCAATATCTTTCACCACCAGTTGCGCGCTTTGTCACCATTGCTTTGCAACCTCCATTAAAGAGTGACTTTGACAAAAAACCCGTAAACATTTTTTTGTGCTGGTGTCGCGGTGGGTGCTAACCGGGGATAAAAAATTATTGCCTGCTTATTACAAACAGTAAAAAAGCCGTTCATTTATCAGGCGTTTCCGGGGAGAGATGAATAGCCCTGTCACCGGTGTGGTCCGCCTGAACATTAAAGGACACTTCAATCGCTTCCAACAGCGCATCAGTATCACCAATCTTGAGGCGCCCACTGATGCGGGTATCCAGCAGTTCCGGGTCATCGATGATAATCCGGTCAGGTACATATCGGCTGACTTCTTCAATAACCTGCTCTAATCTTTCATTCTCAAAAACGAGCTGACCGCTCACCCACGATAGTTGACGTTCCAAATCATTATTTTGAATAACTTCAGGCTTCGGGGTGGCAACTTCGTCATTCACCTCCACCCGCTCGCCTTTACTCACCAGAATTATTTCCTGTTCCTGGCTTTTAGGTGCAGGGCCATCTCCCTTTTGGCGTTTGGATAGTTGTACCTGACCATCTGTCACGGTCAAAACAATATTCTCAGAGTCCAGACGCACAACAAATTTGGTTCCAATGGCTTTTACTACGCTGTTTCCGGCATAGACGATAAAGGGCCGGTCGGGATCGTGGGTCACATCAAACAAGGCTTCACCGCGCAATAATCGTACGATACGTGCAAAGTTTGAAAACTCTGTTTCTATGATGCTGTTTGTATTCAGGTGCGCAGAGGACCCATCACTGAATTGCTCCAGCCGATGCGTTCCTATGCGGGTACTATGGAATGATGTTTCAGTCGCTACAGGCTCAGGCCCCTGCCAAAAAAACAGACTGACAGTGCAGATAACAAACACGGACAATGCATACGTCATTTTTCTGGAGGGCATCAACAATAAGAATGGATTCGGTACATTTCGTTTATTCGTCTCTGGAATACCATTCAGCAAAAAGTCCATTTCGCTCCACATCGCCGCCAGCTTATCGAGTGCCTGGGCATGTTCAGGTGCCTGAGATAACCACAGTTTCAGTGCACGACGATCACCCGCAGATACATTGCCGCGATCCAGTTTTGTTAACCAACCTGCTGCTTCATTGTCAATGATTTCTTCGCTACGGAGCGACACTACTTGTGACTCTTTATCGGACATTATTCCTTCCCAACACCGCTGCCGGTTTCCTGATGAGGGTTCTTGTGTCGAATACCCGGATGTTGTTCAAACTCATAACCCATTGAACTCAAGTTACGCTTGCACTGCTTGATGCCGCTGGATACATACTTTTCTACGGAGCCGATGGATACGTTCATCTTTCTGGCAATTTCACGATAGGACAATCCGTAAAACTTACGCAGCAGGATCGCACTTCGCTTTTGCTCGGGCAGCGACCGCAAGGCGTCATTAAACATCTCCAACTTCTGCTTGTAATGAAGCGCCCTGTCAACGGATATTTCATTTACCCTTGGCAGAGCATCGTTAATTTCCATGGTAATTTCTCGCGACCGATGCGAAAGTTTCTCTAACACTAGGTTGCGCGACACTCTGAACAAGTAGCCCTTAAGCGATGTTATGGGCTTTTTGTCGTTAGCATGCAGGGTTCGTAAATAGGTCTCCTGGAGGATGTCATCAACGTCTTCCTGACGGGCACGCATCTTCAATACGGAACGAACCAGCGCATCCCGACAAGAAACATACACTTCTAGTAGCTGATTTTCCTCTAATTTTTCAGCGCCACCCATACAATCGAACCTCAAAACGACAGTACCACCCAAACTGAGGATTTACCACATTACATAAAGAGTGATTATGTGCCTAAATCCGCCAAACTTTTTTCACTTTTCGATGCAAATAAACACCCTGGTCTCTTCTGCATGTGCCAAATCGATATCGACAGCCAAAACCTTTGCGCCTTCGCGGGCATAGGCAACTGCGGCGGCCTTGCCATTCCCCCAACCGGGACCGGAAGAACCCGCCCCCAGCACCAATGCACTGTGATATTGCATACCTGGCAGGACAATCCCTCCATTAATCATTGTAGCTTTTCTCTCAGAATTTCATAGGGTGTTCTGCCACCAAATGCGGAGTGGGGCCGGGTGAAGTTGTAGAAGTTTTCCCACTCGATTAGTTTCTTGTTTAAATCTACGTGGGGCGTTAATGGTTCCTATACTCTCTATGGAGGCTTCGTTGTTTGCAGATCCAGTAGAAAACTGCGGCTATACTTCCCAGGATAACATTGCCTCTCAGAAGCTAGCCCGTTACCTCGGGATGGAACTGAATGGCACTGACTGCGATATTTCGTAGTTATTGACTCGAAATTCCATAAGTCACTATGATGGCTGGTAGCACCTTCGACAGAACTGAATTGAATAGAGGGTAAAGGAACGGGGAAATCATGCGCAAAAATACAGCACTGGAGAAGTGGCGAGCAGGAGAACAAACCATCGGAGCGTGGTTGTCATTGTCGAATACACATATTGCAGAGATGATGGCTAACGCCGGATTCGATTGGCTCTGTATCGATCTGCAGCATGGGCTGCTCGACTACACAGATCTCCTGCATATGCTGCCAGCGATTTCAACAACCGATACAATTCCCATTGTGCGAGTCTCGGGTAATGACCCAAAAGAAATTATGAAAGTGCTGGACGCGGGTGCACTTGGTGTCATTGTGCCATTGGTTAACAATCGTGAAGAAGCCAGTACAGCGATTGAAGCCTGCCGCTATCCACCAGATGGATCAAGATCTTTCGGTCCTATGCGCGCGGCTATGTATGGTGGCCGTGGATACGCCAAAGAAGCAAATCAGGAGATCGCCTGCATCGCAATGATCGAAACGAAAGAAGGGATCGAGAACCTCGAGGATATTGTTACCACCCCGGGACTTGGCGGGATTTATATAGGCCCTGCTGACCTTGCTCTGGCGCTTGGTCTGCCAGCCAGGGGTGATACTGATGATGAATTACATCTTGAAACGGTTGAAAAGATTCTTCAAACCTGCAGGAAACACAATGTACCGGTCGGCATCCATACAGGTGGTCTTGCCTATACCCAGCGTCGTCTGAAAGCCGGATTTAACTTTGTCACATTAAATGGGGATTCGGGATTCCTTATGCAGGCCGTGGGTACTGATCTGGCAGCTGCAAAAGGCACTCAGCAGGAACAGAAAGAAAATACCGGTTATTGATCAGGAGCTGAAATTGACATCATATTCCTGGCATCACGTGCATGTTGCCATCAGGGGCTGGCATGAAGCCGCCAAGTGGCGTGAGGCGCATCTGCCTGTGCAATGTGAGTGGTGGGATCATCCAGCTCACAAGGGTGACAGGTCGGAGGTGCTGAGATGTGGGCCAAATGGTGTTCTGGTTCAGAAAATGCAGTACGCTGATGAACCCAGTAGTGCTGAAATCGACAGTATTGGGTTTGCGGTGCGAACTAATCCCTGTGTCGGCCACCCAGCAACCTGGTTACAGCCATGTCAATATAGCGACTGAACAGACGGAGATGTTGCTTGGCTGTTACGAACTCGTGAGCGTTCCGCAAAACAGACTGCAGAAATTTAAAGTGGATCAATGGAAGGGTGGAATATGAAGGTAGCGCTGCAGGTCAGTCCTTATAACAAGGTGCAGCTACTCAAGGATGCTGGATACGAAATAGTCGAGGGAGCCTGTCAGACTGAAGATGACCTGATTGAATTGCTAAAGGATTCTGATGCAGGCCAGATAGGAAACTGGCCTCTCACCTCGCGGAAGGTGCTGGAAGCCTGCCCAAAGCTCAAGGTCGTCAGTCGCATGGGTGTTGGTGTTGACTCAATTGATCTGGATGCCGCAACCGAGCTCGGTGTTCTTGCATGCAATGTTCCCGGTGCCAACACGGTAGAGGTTGCAGATCATGCCATGGCCTTACTTCTGACTCTGACCAGACGGTTGCAGGACGCCATTCGTACTACCCGTGAAGGCGCCTGGAGTAAAGATCGTCCACTTACTATGCATTATTTTGAAACGGTGCAGCGGATCGCAGCCCATACGGTTGGAATAATTGGTTTCGGTGATATTGGAAGGGCATTTGCGAATCGTGTCCGGGGCTTCGGGCCAAAACGAATTATCGCCTATGACCCGTATGTGCATCAGGCAACGGCTGACTTATACGGAGTACAGCTGGTGACTTTCGATGAACTTCTTACTGACTGTGACTTCATCACTATCCACTGCTCGTCAACCGAAGAAACCCATCACCTGATTAACACTAAAGCGCTCAAACTGATGAAGCCGACTGCGTTTTTAATCAACACGGCCCGCGGACCAATTGTCGATGGTGAGGCCCTCGCAAGCGCACTCAAGAAAGAGCAGATCGGTGGCGCCGCACTTGATGTCGTAGAGAAAGAACCACTTGATCCAGACAGTCCGCTCTTGAAATTTCCCAATTGTATCGTGACGCCACATATTGCAGGTTTTTCTCCAGTGTTCCTGGATGAATGCACTACAAGGCAGGCTGAAAATATTATCAGGGTCCTGAACGGTGAGAAACCACATGGACTGGCAAATCCGGAAGTCATAAAAACTATTGCGGTAATGCGTGCAACAGACCCTGGTCGTTGGGCCGGTGTACCTGACTATTCCACAGCGTTGATGCTTTAGCAGGATTCTCTCAATGACTGATTACCTGTTCTCCGGATTGAAAGTACTCGACGTTGGTACTTTCATTGCCGGCCCTGTTGCAGGAACCATTCTTGCCGATTTTGGTGCTGACGTCATCAAGGTCGAACCGCCGGGGATTGGCGATCCTTTAAGGCGATTGTCCTTTATCCCAACCACTCCGGATTCTGAGAGTAACTACTTCTGGAATATGGATGCCCGGAACAAGCGCAGTATTGTACTGGACCTGAAGTCTGAAGAGGGTAGAGCTATATTACACAAGCTGATTGAGCAGTGTGACGTATACATCACCAATCAACCCTTCCCGGTGCGGGAGTCGCTTAAATTAAACTACGAGGATATCAAGCCCATCAATCCCAGGATGATCTACGCGTCTTTATCCGCCTACGGAGAAAAGGGACCAGACAAGGATGGCAAAGGATTTGATCTGGTCGCGTACTGGGCGAAGAGTGGTCTTATGGACCTCATGCGACCGACTGATTCATCGCCAACACAGGCCGTCCCGGGTATGGGTGACCATCCGACCGCCGTGTCACTCTATGCGAGTATTCTGACTGCGCTGATCCATCGTGAAAAAACCGGCGAAGGCTCAATGGCACATACCTCTCTAATCGCGAATGGTATCTGGTCTGCCGCGTCGATCGCTCAGGGAGGACTCGCAGCAAGCGACAATATGGAGGGATACCGGCAACGCTATGCAAAACCCAAAGGACTGGCAGGGCGTGTCTACAGAACAAAGGACAATCGCTGGCTGCAAATCACTATGCTCCGAACGCCCGAGCAGTTAGCTTCACTGCTTGCGGTGCTGGGTCTGAGTGAAGTGATATCGGATGAGCGTTTTGCGTCACGGGAGGCGAGGGCGTTACATACTGTTGAATTGTCCGATCTTGTCCAGGATGCGCTGCTGAAAGAAGATTCGGAGGATTGGCTTGAGGTTTTTGCGGAGTTTGACGTGCCGATGAATCGTGTCTCCACCGTCGAGGAGGCAATCGGAAATGAGCAGTTCAAGGTGAATGACGTGATCGTGTCCCCCGCGGACACTGAGTCCGATTCACATTTAATCCTCAATCATCCCGTAAAAGTCACTGGTGTCGAACAGGTTGGTCCTAAACGTGCACCCGACCATGGTGAGCATTCTGAGCAGATACTCCTTGGCCTTGGATACTCGGATGAGGATATCAGGATGCTCAGGGAAAAAGGCATTATTTAAATAGATTGTACATTATAAAAATAATATAAGTTATTGAATATAATAGTAATATTTGGGTGAATATCATGTCTAAACCAGTACTTATAGTCGAAAAGGGTGACGGGATAGCAACACTGACACTCAACCGACCAGATCAGATGAATGCATTGTCGGTCGAACTTAGAAGTGCGTTTGCAGAGGAAATACTGTCGATCAGGACCGATCAGGATATTCGCGTTGTCATCCTGACGGGTGCAGGCCGGGCTTTCTGTGCCGGGCTTGATTTGAAGGAAATGGGAGACCCGGAGCTGCAAAGAGCAGGTAGTGGCATACCTGATCCTGCCTCATTGCTGCGTTCACTGTCGCAACCAGTGATAGGGGCGATTAACGGATTGGCGATCACGGGTGGTTTTGAGATTTCTCTGTCATGTGATCTATTGATTGTGACGCCTGAGACACAGTTTGCCGATACCCATGCGCGAGTTGGACTGCTTGCAGGATGGGGGCTGTCTCAACGCCTGTCGCGTGCCGTGGGTCTCAATCGGGCTAAAGAGTTATCACTGACGGGAAATTATCTTTCTGCAGAGCGAGCCTATGAATGGGGCCTGGTTAACCGCATCGTACCACGAGAGGAATTGCTGCCCGCTTGCCGGGCCCTGGCTGAGGATATGTTGTCCTGCGTCCCGGACGTCATGCTTTCCTATAAACGCCTGATTGACAAGGGATTTGATCTGGCACTGGGTGATGCCATGCATTATGAGGTTGATATCAACCGGATGTTCCAGGGACCAGTTGCCGAAAAGGTTGCAGAAAGAAGGGCAGGGGTTCAGACCAGAGGCAGGGAACAGGCAAAGAGCAACTTTAGCGAATAACGAGATGTGAACAGTAAATGTCGGTCAGGAGCTGAAGTAATCGAGACATGATTAGGGTACATTGACCGCCATTGAACAGTATTAATATAAAGATGGAGTGATATCGATGGATTTATCATTCGGCAGCGAATATGAGGAATTTCGTGAAGAAGTGCGTCGTTTTGTAGAAGAACATAAGGGCAAAACCGTGCCTGCAGCGCCCAGATCTAAAGACGGGATAGCCTGGCAGAAGACGCTCATTGAAAACGGTTATGCCGCACGAACGATTCCGAAGGAATATGGCGGCTATGGTGCTGAGCCTGACATTATCAAGTCGCGCATCATTGCTGAAGAATTTGGGCGGGTACAACTGAACACCGGTCTGGGTGGTCAGGGTATTTCCATGTTGACACCGGTTCTCCTGGAAATGGGTACTGAAGAGCAGAAGCAGCAATTCATCAAACCGACAATTCATGGCGAAATGATCTGGTGTCAGGGCTATTCAGAACCTGGCGCTGGCAGTGATCTTGCGAGTCTGACGACAAAGGCCGAACTGGATGGCGATACCTGGGTCATTAATGGTCAGAAAATCTGGACCAGTACCGCAAAGCAGGCAGACTGGATTTTCTGCCTGGTACGCTCCGAACCCAATGCACCGAAACACCAGGGAATCTCGTTCCTGCTGTTCAAGATGGACACACCAGGTATTGAGATAAGGCCGTTAGTTGATATGACCATGAACGCCAATTTCAATGAGGTGTTCTTTACCGATGTCCGTGTTCCCAAAGACCAGATCGTCGGCAAACGTGGTGAAGGCTGGCAGGTTGCCAATGCCATTCTCGGCCATGAAAGAGGATCGCTGGCACCACCGGATGCGGCCCAATCAAGATTAAATGCACTGGTCAAAATGATGCAGGAGGAGACCATAGGTGGTGAACGGCTGATTGACAACCCTCAGTATCGTGAACGCCTGATGCAGTTGCAGGGTAGGGTTTTGGCGATGAAATTCAATGACATGCGCCTGCTGTCTGCGCGAATCAACAAGAATCAGGATGCGAAGTTGGCAGGTATGATCGTCAAGCTGCAGGGCACTGAACTACGCCACGAACTTGAAGGACTGGCGATCGATATCATGGGAGAGATCGGACTTTCATTCGGCAGGAATCCCTACCTGCGAGGTGGTGGATCCTGGCAGTATCAGTATATGTATTTTTTGGGATTGATAATTGGTGGCGGAACGTCACAGATTCAGAAGAACATCATTAGTGAACGTGGTCTTGGTATGCCCAAAGAACCCAAAGTTGAAGCGAAGTAGAGGAAGGAGATTAGAATGCAGTTTGGATTATCAGAAGAGCAAACATTGCTCCAGGACAGTGTTAATCGCTTTCTCACGGACCAGGTCTCATTAGATGAAGTGCGAAAGGTTGCTGACGGGGATGTTAGTGATGCAACAGTCTGGCAAGGACTGGCTGAACTCGGTATACCGGGAATACTCATTCCAGAAGCACACGGTGGTGTGGGTCTGGGATATCTCGATGCTGCTATCGTGTCAGAATGCCTGGGCTATCATGTTGCCCCAGCGCCGTTCCTTTCGAGTGCGGTTATCGTGCCTGTCGTGCTGATAGCAGCAGGGAAAAGAGAAGATGTTCTCGCCGGTATTGCGTCGGGAAATCATCGAGTCGGTGTTGCCTTTGGTGAAGCCGTTGGCGCCAGAGCAGACGCAGGCGTCAAAGGCGATGGAAACAAACTTAACGGCAAAGCCATCTTTGTGATGGATGCTGACGCGAATGATTATCTGGTCGCGACAAACGACAGAAAACTTTTCCTGGTAGAGGGGAATGCCAGTGGGCTGGAACGGACGGAGCTGCCAATCGTTGATCGGACCCGGTCTACCTGCCAGCTCACATTTGATAATGTCGAAGCCGAACTTATTTCGGAAGACCCGGAAGTGTTTATTTCCGCGTTGGACACAGGGCGAGTGATGCAGGCCGCCGATACGCTGGGTGCAGCGCAGAACATGCTGGATCAGGCGGTTAGTTACGCAATGCAGCGGGAACAGTTCAATCGCGTCATCGCATCCTTTCAGGCGGTAAAACACATGTGTGCTGAAATGGTGGCGAATCTTGAACCCTGCAGATCCTTCGTATGGTATGCAGGTCATGCTCTCGATGATGTGCCTGAAGAAAAACGTCTGATTGCCTGTCATGCCAAAGCTCATCTTCAGGAAGTTGCGAAATTTGTCTCAAAGACCGCAACGGAGGTCCATGGTGGGATGGGCTTTACTGATCTGGTTGGCCTGCACTACTGGTTTAAGCGCATTGGCGCGAATCGACATCTGCTGGGATCACCCGAAATGATCAGGGAAGAAGCGGCAAAGATACAGGGACTAGCCGCCTGAAA
>Ga0187827_10001724_pt1 | contig 31438 bp, 19 predicted proteins | sample ETNtaG_39_FD_167969 | JGI IMG/M metagenome (GOLD analysis project Ga0187827, IMG submission 167969) | Marine microbial and viral communities from oxygen minimum zone, Eastern Pacific Ocean - ETNP2014_SV_150_PacBio MetaG (Illumina Assembly) | ecosystem: Environmental > Aquatic > Marine > Hypoxic...
CTCGTGCCAGTCGCGTGTCCATTCATACACATTGCCGGACATGTCCAGGCAGCCGTAGGGCGAGGCGCCTTTCGGCTTGCTACCAACGGGTTGAAACATCGTGGGCTTGAGTGTCTTCAGATTGACAAAGACGCCTCGCTCTGCGTTCGGCAGCTCGTTGCCCCAAGGATACAGCCTACCGTCCGTTCCTCTCGCTGCCTTTTCCCATTGCTCTTCTGAAGGGAGCTGCTTCCCTGCCCAGTTGGCATATTTCTGCGCTTCTCCCCACAGCACGCGCACCACAGGATAGAGGCCAAACTCTCCGGGCTGCTTTTCAATGGGCGACTTCCTGCGCTTGTCCGCCGACTTGAACCTAGACGCCCGAACGAAACGGTTCCAGCGCTCGTTGGTCACCTCGTACTTGTCGATGAAGAATCCGCCAGCCCATACTTTTCGACGGGGAAACCATTCTTCGGCTGCGATCTGGTGGTAGTCCTTGTATCCCAGCTTCGCTGCCAGTTTCTCTGCTTCAGGTTTGTCCATGCCCATGATGAACCAACCGGCCGGAACGTAAACCATGAGGGCAGAATCAACGGGATGGACAATTTCAGTACCCGCTTCGACCTCACCGGATACCGGTGGAGTCTCCGCTACACCATGTGCGACACAGACGGACAGAAGCAGAGCATCCCGTATGGCTTGTTGGAAGGGCAACTGAAGAAATTCCTTTCAGGAGAAGAAGCCAGTAATCTGCCCCCTCAGACTAAACAACCAGGAAAGGGAACTCAATGAACAGTCAGTGGCACACCATCCTCTTTCTGCTGTCATCTCCAGCATATGCCGCGCCTCTAATCAAGCCTCTCTCAACTGCACCAACGCTCCACGATCTCACCAACGACCCGGACGAACTGATCAACGTCGTGCACGATCCGGGGTACCAGGAAGCGCGCAGGCAACTGATGAAGGAAATGATGCACCGGGTCATGCTGCAGGAATTCCCGCTCCCACCGCGGGACCTGCTGGTGATAGGGGCGCATTAGCAGAAGGAAAGGTCATGAACGAAAACCACCCTCGACCCAGTTTCCTTTGGATCAATACTCACGACCTGTGCGCAAGCCATCTCGGGTGTTATGGCGACGACTATGCGACGACTCCGAATCTGGACAGACTGGCAGCGGAAGGCATCCGTTACATCAACGCTTTCACCGCAGGGCCGATTTGCTCGCCATCTCGCACGAGCATCTTTACCGGCATGCATCCCACGACCCTTGGGACCCACCATCATCGTAGTTTTGCGATCCGGCCGGAGCATGTCCGGCTTCTGCCGCAGTACCTGATGGATGCCGGTTACATCAGCACGCACATCAATACGGATATCAATTCCTACATCCCTCAGGACGAATGGGCTGAGTACCTCAGGCCCGATGACCTATGGGAGAAGCGGCCCAAAGACAAGCCGTTCTTTGCGGTCTTCAGCTTCTCAGAGTCGCACGCCAGCGCTTTTAAGATGACTCCCGACGAAGTTCGCAAGAAGCGCTCGAATCTGCTTCGGGAGGAGGAACTCCATGATCCGGCCGATGCGCCGGTGCCCAGCTTTATCCCGGACGTGCCGCTCTTTCGCGAGAGGATGGCGCTCTTCTACGACACGGTGACGCAGGTCGATTACCGGGTGGGCGAGGTGCTTACGAAACTCGAGGAGCACGGCCTCGCCGACGATACGATTGTGTTTTTCTGGGCTGACCACGGTTCGGGCTATCCGCGCGCAAAGACGCACGTCTACGACGACGGACTCCGGATTCCGCTCATCGTCAAATTTCCGAAGAGGTACCAGCATCTTGCTCCACACCCTCCCGGCAGCACGGTGGATGATCTGGTGATGCACATGGACATGGGGGCGTCGCTCTTGAGCCTGGCCGGCTTGTCTTGTCCCGAACACTTTCAGGGACGTGCATTTCTCGGCCAGCAGAAGGACGAGCCGCGAGACTATGTCTGCAGCGCTCGCGATCGGCTGGACAACTGCAACGAAGTCATTCGGACAGTCCGAACCCCAAAGTATCGATACATCCGAAACTTTCTTCCGCATCGACCTTACGCTTCGTTTTATCCGGATGGCGGATTCTTCTCGGAAGTCCCATCGGAAGGAACGCCTGAGCGGGACTTCTGGGAGACCTCCTGTCTGCCGGGAGTGCAGAAGATTCATGACCCTGACGGCGTTTTCCTGAAGTTGGGGCCGCCGGTCATGGTCGGTCATCACGGCTTCCCTGAGAGCTACCGGCGATTCCCCATCTGGCAGGATTCAAAACCTCACGAGGAACTCTACAACCTCGAAAACGATCCTGAAGAAGTCCACAACCTTGCCGACGATCCCGATCACCAGCCCATCAAAGAGCAACTGCGCAGTCAGCTTTTCGATTGGATGCTCGAGACCCGCGACCTCGGCCTGATCGACGAAACAGAAATCGTTGTGCGTGCCGCGGAATACGGCGGCGTCAATCAGGAGGTCGGCAACCATTGCAATAACCTTGAGCGGATTCTGGCGACCGCGGATCTTGCTCGGTTGGGGGAGCAGGGGAAGCAGGAGTTAATCGAACGCCTCGATGATCCGGACAGCGCCGTCCGCTACTGGGCCGTAACCGGTCTGCTCTCTTTCGAGCTGGATTCTGACATCACAAAGCGCCTGGAGTCTTTGTTCGAAGACCCATCCATCAGCGTCAGCCTGACCGCGGCTGACGCACTGATTCGGAACGGCCAGAGCGCAATGACCATCCCTGCCCTGCGGCGAGCCCTGGCGAGCGGCATCCTCTGGGCCAGACTCCGGGCAGCATCCAACCTCTCCTACTGCACCAGAGAACAACTCCGCCCCATGAAGCCACTGCTCCCCGCACTGCGAGCCGCTCTTGAAAACGAGACATGCTTCGGCCCCGAACATTCGCCACACATCGAATCCATGGCCGCATCCCATATGTTCGACGCCCAACGAGACCAAATCGCCAACGGGTGGGTCATAGATCGAGTGATCAGAAGGATCGAACTGGCCTACTTCGGCGTCGCTTCGCAGTGAGGATAGCGGTAGTCGGCCCGATCTTTCGTCGATACTTTCACGGTAGTTCCGTCCGCCAAGTTGTAGAGGTAAAGCGACGGACTGGCGTGGTAGAGGATCGCTTTTTCATCCTTCGTCCAGCGAGGATAGGCGAACCAACGATTTGCCCCCTTCTCGTTGGCGAACGCCTTCGCATTCGTGATCGAGGGCCTCTTTGCGTCGAAGCCGGCGATGTAGAGCGTGCGTCCTGTCATGTTGCGCTTGAATCCCTTCTGGTACTCGAAGCAGACCTTTGTCTCGTTTGGCGAGACGCTGACACGATCCAATATTCCTTTTGTGGCCATGGGACACTCGATGCGTTCGAAAGTGGGTTTGCCGCCCGGATTGGGTGTCATGAGAAAATAGCCCCAGCCCTGCTTCGGATGTGCGCACTGGACGAGGATTCTGCCGTCAATCAGGCAAGTGTAGGCCCAAGTATGGTACTTCTTGTCGGTCAGCGCGATTTCCTGTCCGGGCTTGTTGCCCACCTTGCTCGCCATCACATAGAAGCTGACTTTATCGGGATGCTTTCGATTCCAAATTGGCGTGTTGGTTCCATCGCGAGTCCAGGTCTGGTTGAAATCCGTGTGGGTGCCGTCGCTCAGCGCGTGCAAGGCGGTGCCATCCACATTGATAACGTGGATGGCGGTTTTCCAATTGGTCACCACCGGATCATCCTTCAGCCTGCGGAAGAAGACGAGCTTGTCGCCGGTCTTTGACCAAGATGGTTTAAAGTCCTGATGGCCGCTCGTCAGCGGTTTGCCCTCGGGCGTGCCATACGTATTGACGTGGATTTCACCGTTGACGAAATAGGATCCCCGGTAGCCAGTACCGCTCTCATCCGCCGATATGGCGCCGCTCGTGGCAAGCAAGGCGGTTGTCATGCAGTTTATCAATGCACTGATCTTCTTCATCGAAGGTATACTATCTGTGGCGACCGAATCTGCCTGATGAGGGGGACAACCATCTCATTGAGCTGGCCATTGCAGGAGGCGCAGATGTCATCGTCACTAACAACGTCCGCGATGTCCGACGCGGCGAACTCCGCTTTCCTCACCTTCATATCCTGACACCTTCCGAGTTTTTGGCAACCATTTGAAGCTATGAGCACACTCACTATCCGTTTACCTGATGACAAACACGCCCGGCTGCGCCAACTCGCCAAGCACCGTGGAATCAGCGTGAACAAACTGATGGAGGAGTTGGCCACGATCAGCCTGGCGGAGTTTGATGCGGAGACCCGCTTCCGCGCCCTCGCTACCAGCGGCTCGGCGGAGGAAGGATTGGCATTGCTCGACAAACTGGACAAGGCTTTCAGTTCTCGTAAGTAGGCCGGCCCTCATCGGACGGGAGCCCTGATGCACGAATTGGATTCCTTTAAGATTCAGGCCAAATTATTGTTGCCAGTTCAATAGTCCCGAAGGGACGGTGGCAATTAGCCCCAGGTTTCAACCTGGGGAGAGAATTGGAAAAACGCATCAAAGCCCCGGAGGGGCGACGGAGGCGCCGCCGTCGCCCCTCCGGGGCTGGAGTCGGTTCTTTCATTGGCACCCCTGGTTAAAACCAGGGGCTACTCGCCTGCGTCCCTCCGGGACAGCGGAAGCGGATATCGATCGGCCGAACTTGGGGACTTAATCTCGATCAAAGCCCTTAATCATTCTTGAGCAGGGCCGGGGTCGAAACCACGAAAGCTCAAGACCGATCCTTCACCCCATTACTCGGGCCTTTTTACACCCAGCAGACCTATGTCAACGTGGGCGCCGCGTGGGTGTTGTGTTGCTTTGGCGGCCAGGACGTTAGCACCTTTCCTGAGGGCTGGCAATCCGGCGGTCGTGATGTCGAAATCGGTCATGCTCTTTGCGTTCCTCCCGGCCTGAACGACGCGAGCGACATGAACGCCATTCAGATAGATGTCCACGTCATTGTGGAAAAGACCTTTGATGCGTAAGGAATCAAAATCCACACTTTTCACATCAAACGTCCGCCGCATCAGCATGTGCTTCTTGTCAAACAATCCCGGCGTTTTGCGCCACGGTTTCACAAAAGGTGCATTGCCTTTCTGCCACTCCTTGTCATCGAAGTCTGACCGCTTCCAGTTTTCAGGAAACTCAGGTTTCTCCATGGTGAGATAGCGCCACTCAATGGGCCCTTTGGCTGACGTTGGCGCCAGGATCGTTGAATAGGGAAACTCTCCCAGAACGCCTGCCTTCTCGAGCCAGCCCCTGGTAGCCCAGGTTGTCCACAGGCTGCCGTCGCCAAAGGCGAGATACTTCATGACGGCCAACGGGATCGGGTCGTTCTTGTTCTCATTCCAGGCGGGATAAAACATCCTGAAGATGCTCTCCGAGGCAAAGCTGTCCTGATAGGTTGGCCACTCCTTGATGAGTGCCAAATGCTGTTGGGCCGCACGCTGCACGAAGCCTGCGCTCTTGTCCTGCGCCAGCTTCCTGATGATTTTGAAGCAATCGACATTGATAAATGCGGCTTGATTGTTCTCCCGGTAGATTTGCCAGTCTTTACATATCTTGTCGTGTTGCGCCTGTGTTGCGGCCGTTTTCAGAGCAGGCAGACGACTATCGGATGCGAGCAGATTCTCCAGATTGGCGATTCTGGTGCGCGCCAGCAATGAGTCGCCCTTCTCCAGATTCTCCTTGATTGCAGCAATCGTGTACTCGACGCTTGCAAGCGTGGTGGCGATGGACTCTTTCATCAGCAGGGCCCGCCTTTTGGCTGGTGCGTTCAAAGTGCCGGAGTTTATGAGGTCGGCCACTGCCTTTGCGGCGGCGCCGTATTCCTTCTTATCAACAAGGCTTTTGATCGGCGCGAGCTCGGCCGGCATATCCTTCGCCGCAAACGGACTCTCGGTCGCGCCGCAGGCACGTGTCACTTTCAGTGGCAGGGCATAGACCAGGGCCTGGCCACCCATGGTAAAGATCGGGCCGCGCATGGTATAGCTGGCGCCGCCATTCTTTGAAGGCAGGATGAAACTGCCATCCCAACGGCGGCTCAAGTCATGAAACCATGTCCAGTAATCCATGAACATCTTGTATTCAGCTTTCGTGCCGCGACTGGCGGCAATTGGCCCCCACATCAGGGGCAGAAATGGCCCGGTATGGCATGCATCGCGGTGGCGATAAGAGTCGATGGTGGTCTGGGCCATGCGCCGGGCAGTCGCCGGCTCATCGAGTACCTCAAAGGCCAGTGCCGCTACTGCGTTCTTGCCCGTGCCACTGCCGCCGGGCTTCGTTGCATGGGGATTAAAGTGATCACCATAGTGGATGCCTCGGCTGCCATAGGACCAGCGCCTGAAGTAGTTGCCGGCCAACTTCAGTTTCTTGGGGTCACCTTCGATGCCTGCCTCCTCCAACAGGGCCAAGGCATTCAGCACCATCACACCGACCGGATTGATGTAGCCACCGACGGCATAGCCGCCGACATGACCATAGTTGTGCCCCCAGCCCCCAGCCGCACCCATTCCGGTGCCAAGGACCTTGCGCATCCATTTGAGGTAAGGCACGACATGGGGGTCACCGGTCCGCAGATAATACTCGGCGACAAACATCCCCTGGTATGACTGCCCCCAGCCATCCGTGCCTTGCTTTTCTCCTTTTAACGGATCCGGGCCCGGATTCTTCACAAAGTCATAAGCCAGCCGGCGCGCACTCTCCAGGAAAACAGGGTCGCCGCTACTGAGGAGCAGCAAGCCCTCAAGTGCGGGGCCGAGCGCGAAACCGTCGCCACGCTCCTCCACAAAGGCGCCTCTCGGCAGTTGCCGATCCACGAGCCATTGGCAGGCATCCTTGAGTATCTTTGCTGACTTCTTGCAGCCATAGGGCCATAGCGGGGCATAGGGGCCGGTGACCGGCAGGCTGACTGTTAAGTCGATCTCTTTGCCGCCACGCCAGATCGTAATGGTCAGCTTGCCATCGCCGGCCTCTGCCTCGGTAATCCCATAGCCCAGGACGCGGCGCGGGTCCCTTTCATCATCTTTGAACTCTGTGGAGACAAACCGTCTGCCATTGACTGCACGTACGCGGTCGCCAATCCTCACGATGCCGTCAGCGGGCGAACCTTTGTCCAGACCGTTGATGACGAAGACTTTGTCGTAGAACCATCCGGTGAGGCCGGTTGGGCCAAAATTGAATGTGTATTTGTGAGCCTTGCCTTTGACAATTTTGGCGTAGTCACCGATGTCCGGGTGGTAGCCGTTTTCATCGGCAAGGAGCGGGGCTGCCGATAAAAAAAATACCAGGACGGATAGAAGGAGTGCGCACCGGCTTAATCCCTCATCTCGTTCGGATAGATTGGCCGTAGTGTGAATCGTCATTACTTCTCCCCCTTTGCGGCATCCATGCTCTTAAGAATTGCTTCCAGCCGCTTTCGTGCTTTTTCATCAACGGGCCACAAGGCACTCTCTTTGTCCGCTAAGACCCGGCGTATGTTCTCCGCCACGTCATTCGGGATCGGCGTCTTCTCCTTAACCAGGCGTTCCAGCCCCTTGATTCCGCTGCCGAAGGTGCCGCGGGCCGCAAAGGTATTGATATAGCCTTTCTTCTTGAGCAACCACTTTCCATAAGCGTGCGCCAGTTCGTCCTGCAATTCCGTGTCACGATTGACATGCTTCATGAATACGGTTTTGTCCTGCCAGCCGAGCGCGGCATGGCGCTCAGCCGTGACGATATCGATCATGGCCCGGCGAACTTCTGGGGTATTAATACTCGCAAGCGCCATGCATGCTTCACGGCGTACCCACCACTCTTCATCACTGGCTGCTTCGATCAACGCCGGGACGGCCGCTTCAGCCCAATCACCCAGGACCGCCAGGGCATCGGCCGCATTCATGCGCACATCAAAGTGCTCATCCTTCAGACACTTCACCAATGCGGGCACCGTAACGGCGGGAGACGCCTTTTTGCCAATATGCTTGAGCATGATAGTGCCGAGCGTACGCTGTTGTTTGTCTTTGTGCTTCAGCAGGCCCAATGCGAGGTCAAGCGAAGCATCACCGCGTTCACCCAGACTTTGAGCTGCCCCATAGCCGACACCCGGTGATTTGTCGCTGAGTGTCTCGATTAGAAGTTGCGTAGCTTCCTCGCCTTTGGTGGCAGCCGCACGCACCGCCTCGTAGCGCCCTTCAGCATCAGGGCTTTCTCGAATAATCTTTCTGAGTTCTGCCAGAGATTTTGCGGCCAGAGGGTTGGCGAGATAAATCTCAGAACCATGACCGTTGTTGTAGAGCTTCTTGACCTCCTCTTCACTCAAGGTCCGCGACCAGATCGCCAGCTCGTCGTAAATCTGGAAATCCTGATCACTCTTAAACTCCAGGCCCCCTATGGTTAACGTTGCTTTGGAGCTGACTATCGGGCCTGCTTCCACGCTCAGCGGCAGAGGGGGGGCATTTTTGCGTGGCTTCTTGGGCGGCACCACCACGGTGCATCTGATGATCCGAGACAATTCGCCATTGCGATAAAAACTAAGCTCCTTCTTGAGGCCGTCATAGACAACGACCTGATGGCGCCACTCCACACCATCACCACAATAACTTCCTCTTACCCAGGCCGCATAGGTCTCTGGCTTACCATTGACCTTCGTGTTGCCGGTGAAAGAGGTATTCCCGCGATCAAAGCCGCGTAGGTCCCAGCCCTCTCTGTTCGCCAGTGGGCTCCAATACCAGTTATGGCCTATGTAGGCAGTAATCGCCTGCCCGGACCCTTTACCAATACGGTAGATATTGTCTCCGCCTGTCGCCCGGGCCCAGAGGGCGATGCTCATCTGTTCGATTTCGCCCTTGGCATTGACCGGGTCTTTGTAACCTCTGAACTCGATCTTCTGTTGACTGACGAGCTTGAGGGCCTTGCCAAATTTGCCGGCTACCGTCTTCGGGCTGCCATGAGCGGCGGCAAAGCCTCGGCCAAACCAGGTTGACCCCTTGGTTCCATTCTCCGCATGTGAGTCCAGGTTGCCGTCAAACTTCCAGTACTCGACCAGCCCCTGCCTCAGGCTGGCCATGTCATGCCTTTCAGCAGGCTTACTGTTTCTGGCAAAGTATGCTTTGGCTGCCGCACGCATGCCTTTCGCATCGGAATGCACCGTCTTCTTGGCAAAGGGCTGCAATGCCTTTCCAATGCGCTGGCCGATGGTCAGATAAGATTGCGAATCGTAGTGACAGAGCGGCCGGAGGTCCCTGGTATTGATGGCCACCGTATTCGGGTCTGCATGCGCGGCGTACTCATTGGCAGCCCAGATATCTATTGCAGGCGGCCCCCAGCAACCATCATTGATCTTGGAGATTACGACCGGCAGTTTCGGGACGCCCAAATCGCCTCGCACATCTTTGATCAGATCCATCAGGCTGTCACGATAGAGCCCCTGCGTCTTGGCACAGCAATCATTCTCCCCCTGAAACCAGATGAAGCCGGCCAGCTCATATCCCTGGCCTTTATAGCGGGGGTAGAGCTCTTCGAGATTGGCGACCAGGTTATGGACTTGTCTGATCAGCCGATTGTAGAGATCACCGGTCCCACGACCCAAACGCTTCGCTGCGCTTGGTGGCAACCAGCGGTCATAGAGCATGGTGCCTCCCACAGCAGACATCATAAAGATGAGGTCATTATCAACCACTTCGCGGACACCCAGTCCCGCGCCAAACTCAACCCCGTAGCCTCCATATCCTGGGCCACAAAAAGGCGCCGGTGTCGCAACCGTGGGGATGAAACGCCAGATAGCCTCGCGCTGCTTTGCTAACTCAGGAAAATTTTCTTTCAAAAAGGAGAGAGACCCGCGGACTTCAGCATTGGACTGACCGGCAACAATGTAGATCTTGACCGGCTTGAGGGCCGGTGGGTCTGCTGCGTTCGCCCTGCGTGGTCCAGAGATGCAGCCTGCAATCAATTGGCTCAGGCACAAGAGGACAAGGTGTTTTCTCGTAATCACGGTATTACTTCGCCTCCAGTTTCTTCAATAGATCCTGCAGTAGCTTCGTGCCCTTTTCGTCTTTCTTAATCTCTGGGTCGTCCAGCAATCTCGTGACAACCGGTACGACCTGTTCGGGTGCGTGGCCCCCGACTCTAGCCAAGAAGGCGGCCAGTTTCCCTCTCGGATCACCCCAGGGCGGCTTCTTCATCCATTTCTCCAGCAGCTCGAGTGCATGGGGCAGAGCCGGCAAGACCTCTTCCCCCATCGGGCAGGCAACATTCCCCGGAATGAAAAGCGCCTGGAGGCGGTCAAGCTTGACGAATGGGGCTGCCTGGTTGTTGACGCTCTGCGCGATGGCGCTGATGACCCCTGCGCGGACATCGGCTGCGGGGTCATCTTTAATCTTGCGTTTGTCATACGAGACCATGGCCATTAGTGCATCAGCAGCGCCTTTGCCGGCATACCAGGATTCGCGGTCCGCATCGAGCAGCTTGATTAGCGCCGGTATGGCCGCCTTGGCCTTTGCGCCCATGGCCTTCAGTTCATTACAGGCAAACTCGCGCAGGTCATGCTTCTTATTGTCTAGAACCCTCACCAGAGCTGGAACTGACTTCACACCTGATGGGTCAGCCTGACCGACTGCCCGTACCGCGGCATCAGCCACGGCCCATTTCTCATCATCGAGTAGCCTGATCAGTTGCGGCAACGCTGGAGCTGAGCGCGCACCGATCTTTGACAAGGCCATCGCGGCACTGACGCGCACCCGATAGTCCTTATCGCTCAGAGCCTTTTGAAGTGCGGGTAGGGCCTTGTCCAGCGGCAGGCCGGCGGCATCCGGATAGGTGCCCATGTCCCCCAGCGCGTCTGCGGCATACGAGCGCGCATCCGCTTCCTTACTTGCCATCTCTGCCAGCAGCCCGCTGAGAGCCGTTTCGCCCCCGCACCCCAGCCCCTTGCGGCATTCATAGCGCACTCCGCTGGAAGTGTCGTGCAACCCCCGCAAGAGCGCCTTAACCAGGTCCGCATCCGCCTTGGGGTAGGCAGGCGTCTTTTGTCCTCTCCTCAACCGGACCGACTTCTGCGGCATCTTTGCACGCAGAGCCTTCGATGCATTGAGACGCAGGGCCTCGTCCTTGCTCTGGCTGAGGATTGAGGCCAGTTCAGGGACGGACTTGTCCGCGAGTGGATTTCTTTCTTCCGGCTTGGCCAGAGCAGAACCTGCCAGACAGATGAGAGCCAGATTGCAGAGAGTCATCGTTCTACTCATTGAATTTTTTCCTCACGTTTGGCACTCCGGCTGTGCGGTGAACAGAATCGTTGCTGCCGTGGAATCGTAGCGTCGGGCAGCTTGCCTGTCGCTTAAGGCACAGCTCTTTCCCTTCTAATCTTGCTTTTAGCTTGACAATGTTAACTTCAAGAGGCCACGGGCTTGTCCCGTGGAGGCTCACGTTTTTTCCTCGCGGTTCATGGCAACAATTTCCTGGGAGGCCACGGGCTTGCCCCGTGGAGTTTCACGATCTGTCGCAGTGAAGCGTGAATCTCCACGGGGCAAGCCCGTGGCCTCTCAAAACTTGCGTTGCAGCTTCGCGAGGAAGAAACGTGAGTCTCCACGGGGCAAGCCCGTGGCCTCCCAGGGACGGAGTAAACATTGTCAAGTTAATCTCCACTTTTCTTTTTCCGCCTTTTAATCTTCGGCTTTTGTCTTTTCTCTTCTAGCACCATCAACAGAAAGAGGATGTCGCGTGCAGCGAAGCGGCAGAAAGCAGAGGTGAAAGGGCAAGATGAAAAGGCCGAAGACAGAAATCTGAGATTAGAAGCATGATTAAAAAGAAAGAGGCGAGTCCCTGACGCCGTGAAACGTCCTCTTCAAAGACCACAGGCTGGCAGCAGCCCGTGGCTACGTCGGCTGTGGCCACGATACGCTACTTCTGTTTCTTCAGCAGCTTGACCATCGCGCCCGCCAGCGCATCGCCGAAGCGCACGAAGAACCTGCCGCTGCCCATGTAGTGATACGGCCGATCGCTGGCGACTATGCTACCCGCCCCGGGGGCGGAGATCCCCTGGCTCTCAATCCAGGGCAGGGACGGCGCCTGGCACTGGTCCGACGGGAAAAGCGACGGCTCATACCGAGATCGCCTTCGCTGCGGACCGAAGCGCGAACCGGAGGGTCGTCTGGCGGGTACCGGAACTTCACGGTATTCCCGCGACCGTCGCCGGCGCATTGCCGGTGACCTGATACTTGCCGTCCGCCTGCCGCACCAACTTGAGTTGAACGGGCAGGCGATACCGGTCGCCCGGCCCGATTTCCCAAACGCGAACTGCATCGCCCGGCTTGAGGGCATCCTTCGGCGCGGGGCCGTCTGCCAGCGCCAGCCTCTCGGCGCTGGCGTCCGCCGCGAAGCGCCAAAAAGTCTTGTAGCCGTCGTCCGTCACCGTCATGCCCGGGATGACCGTGATTGCGCTCTGCAAGACAGGCAATCCTTCAGTATTGAATTCGACCACACGCGACATGGCAAAATCCATCCCTTTAAGGAAGGTCACGTCCGCGCCCCCTGCCTTAGTCAGTGCATAGCTCGTTGGATAGGGCGGCTTCCCGACCTCGATCACGGCGCCGGCCGCCTCCGGGGGCAGCGGCTGGCTGAGCGTCGCGGTGCGCTTGAAGTACTCGATGGATTGGATCGTCCCCCCATAAGCGGCCCTCTCTGTAGTCAGGGTCATCCCCTTGGCTTCCAGCCGGGTTCCACCGACCAGGGCCGCCTGTCGCACACCCTTCTCGTCGAAGGAGGCCAAGCCGAATTCGCCCTGGACGGTCATGCCCTCGAACGCAGCCGCAGGCCGGTCGCGCTGGGCCAGGCAGATCACATCGCGCCGGCCGTCCCGGAGCGTGACTTCAACGGCCACCGGCGCGTCCGCGTTCGTGAGCGAAGCCGCAGGCGTGACAAGGCGAACCGCCTTGACGAAACCCTCGCCGGCAAACGGCTCGAAGACGGCCACAAACACCGTCTCGCCCTTCCAGTCCCGGGGTCTGACGTAGAGGTTCTCCATGGTGTATGGCGTCGCCTTCATGCACAGCGCGCGTCCGCCGTAGGCTTCGTCTCCGGCATGGCCCAGGAGATACAGACGGATGAACTTGCGCGGCGCCTTTTCGTCAAAGTCAGCGCCCATGGCCATGCGCTCGGCTCCGGGCACGGCCAACTTGCCCGCCACGCCGGCCTTGGTCGTCCAGGTGACCGTCTCCGGATCGCGGCGCATGCGCCACGTCGCCGTCAAGGTCTCCGGGCACCGGCCGCGCCATGTGCTCGCCTGCGGGAGGAACCTTCCCACTTCCGCCGGATGCTTGCCGGTGGCGTTGACCTCGAACTGATCGGCGGGCGGACCGTGGAAGGCATAGGCAGGCGCGTTACCGCCTTTGATGCGGAACACGTCGACCACATAGCTGTTGGTCGTATCCACATCCACCAGGGCCACCTGACGTTCGTAAAGCCCTTCACAGAGGAGCGAGGCCTTGAGATACTGCGCGCCCGCCAGGGGGGCGAAGGACGAAACCCATTGGTGCCCGTACGCTAGACCGGAGACCACGGTGTTATGGTTGCCCAGCCAGCCGGTTTGGGGTTGGGCGTAGCCGTTGCGCGCCCCGCCGTCGCCGCACATGGGAACGCCGTGCGCCCAGATCTGCAGGTCGAAGGGATCGTGGTGAGCGTGGCCATAGCCGGAGCCCACGCGCACAGCCGCTGCGCGGCGCTGGCGGAAGTCGGCCTGCTCTTGACCCGTTTCCAATATCCCCGCCCACGTGCTCAGGACACGCGAAGGGTTGTTCGGAATCTTCTCTGGTGTCTTCCGAAGCTCCCGCCCCAGGTCCTTCAGCCGCTCGCGGTTGGGCCCGCTGACATCGCCGATGTAAAAGGCATAGCCCCCGGCCACGGTGATGTCTTCCTTGAACCGCTTGCCCCAGTAGGCCTTCGGAAACTGGTCAGGGTCTCTCATACCCGCGGGAAGCTCCAGCCCCGCGTTCCGGCAGAGCTCCAGGCGTGCCAGGACGGAGCTTAGTGCACTGCCGCCCCAGGTGTAGAAGGTCGAACCTTTCTTGTTCGTGCCGTCTCGGGTGATGGTGTTGACGGCAACCTCGTCCACCCCCATCGGACGGTTCGGATAGACCCAGACGTAGCGGAAGAGCCACTCCGACCAGGGCTTGACGATCGACGGATCCTGCTGCACGGCCATCACATTGGCCATCCAGCCGGCCGTGCCGTTATTGACAAAGGCGTTATACGTCATGACCTGGTGTGCGTAATGCTGGAGGATGTACGTCTCGTAGAACCGCTGCGCATCCGCGGGCGTCTTGATCCAGGGAATGAACCGGCCCAGCGCTGCGGCCAGCTCGGCATTGCCTTGAATGTACGGGAACAGGTAATCGTAACTGGTCACAAAACCGCCGGTTGAGAAGGCGCCGCGGGAGTCGTAGACCATCTGCTTGTACCGGCGGCGGAAGGCGGCATCCCCATGGATGACCCCCGGAATCATGTCATAGGTCCGCATGGTCTGGCGGAAACCGTGCGAGGCATTCTGCAGCCCCAGCCGGGCCAGACAGATGGCGGCCTGCCGGGCCTTCGCCTCGTCGCCCGTCTCATGGTACTTTTTGGCTAGTTTGATCGCGGCAAACGCCTTGCTGTAGGCCTTGTCCATCCGTTGCTGGCCTCCCCGACCCGACCAGCCGGCCTTGATGTAGGCTGTGTGCCGCGTCAACTCCTTAGCCAGACCGGGACGCCGCTTGAGGAGCGCCATAGTCCCGGTATTCCGCCACGCTCCCGGGCTTCTCTTGGGATCTTGCAAGGCGTCCAGTTCTTCCGGCGAGCGATTCCACAGCATGTCCTTCCCGTAGAAATCGATGCCCATGCCGTCATCCACGACCCCCGGGGGGACCAGGGCTTTTGCCCCGCCTGCGAACGCGCTCCAGGCCCCATGCCCATCGCCTCCGCACGCCGTTTGGGCATTGAGAGGCAAACACGCCTGCCACAGCTTCAGGTCGTCCGCGAGCTTCACCTCCGGAGCCCGGGCGTCGGGTTTGTAGGTCCCCTTTTCCTTCCAGCCGGCCAGGCGCTCAGCCGGATCGTAGAACGTTGCGCTCTTCTTGCCGGCCTTGCCCGCCATTTGAGCCAGCTTGTTGTGGACGTCGATATTATGCAGAAGCACCACGGGCAGCACGGTGGATGGATCGATCGAAAGCTTGACCTTGTAGGCGCGCGATTCCGGGGCGTGAAAGAAGAACTCCACGATGGAGTAGAACTCGTCGATCGCCGCACAGCGTTTGCGGTAGCGATTGATCTCTCCCGCCGGCCCATCGTTGATTTCGCAATTGATCACCAGTCGCTTGCTCATGCGCTCGACGTTTTCCGTGGGCGTCGCCGCGATAATGCAAATGACATAGGTGCCGGGCTCAAACGTCCCGAGGGATAGTTCGATCTGCGCGTTGTTCTTGTCCCACGCGACCACCCGGACGGGCTTGTTGAACTGGCCGGTGGCTTTGGGATCTGCGTACTTGGGGACGGAATAGATCGGTTCGGCATAATCCCGAATCCGCTCTTGGGCGACGCCGGGCAGTTCCGTTGCCCGAAAGCTCTTGATGAGCGTCTTGGCGTTATAGACCGGCACCACGGGCGTATAGCGTTGCAGTTGGACGCGCACGTGTTCCACCGAACCCGGATACGGGATGCGCTCCGGAAAGCCCCACGCACTTGGCGCTGCTTGTCCCTCGACCACTCCCGGCCAGCCCGGCGCGCCCAACTGGCTGGGATAGAGAGGGGACCCGGTGAAATCGGTAATCCACTCATCGACCGACGGTGTGCCGGCAATGGATGCCGTCGTGAAGACCCATGCCGCCAAACCCGCCATCACCAGCCGCATGCCCCTGCTCCGTCTCGCACTCCGCGAGTCGGCGTCGGCACTGATTCGTGAACCCGGAACTCTCATTTTCATCCTCTCACCTGGCTTGAACATGAACGGGCCGTGCTCGCAGACGAGCTGAAAATAGGCCGCACGGCGCTCAGCCATTCCCTTGGGGTCCAGAACCGTTGCAGGGCTGTATTGTACCATCTGTTTCCTCCGTTGGCGTAATCAAAGTGCAGCGAAACGAGTCAGGGGACGACTGTCATTTGGACTGTTCGGCCGACGCCGCTGGCCACGTCCTTCACCTCGATGCTCCACGTCCCGAGCGGAGCGTTGACGGCGAGCGGAATGGTGACGGTGAACTTGCCATTGGGTGCGTCGAGGTTGTGGACGAAATAGCGCGGGCGCTTGCCCGAAGGATCGACGACTTCGCAATGGACGACATGGTATTCCGAGACGGGCGCATCGGCTCCAACCTGTCCGTTCACAACGAAGTCCCAGCCACGGGGCGCGGTGAGACGCCCTCGTGAGGGCAGCGGCTTCGCAGCGCCGTAGGCCGTCGGCGACAGGATGTAGATCCCTTTCACGGCGTAGGGAGACTGGGCATAGACTCTGGCATACTACGCACGATCGAACGTGTCCGTGAAACCGTCGACGTCGCCCAAATACCTGCCGGCGCGAACGTCGTAAGTGTGGGCCTTCTGCGGGAGGGTAACCATCGCCTCGCCGCTGCCGCGACCCAGCATGATGCCGTAGTAGCGAGTGCGGCCGTTGGCGAAGACGGCGAAAGAACGAGGTGCGAGTGCAGCGGGCGTGATCGCGAGCAAGCTGTTCGGGTAACCGATCTCAAACGGCACACCGTAGAGCTTGACGCTCCCGGCTTGGGGCTTCCCGTCCGCCCCTCTGATCAGAAGCGCGGCGAACGGCTGAAGACTGGTCTTCGCCACTTCCGCGGGATCCTTGAAAAGGCCGCGCTCGTCCGCCGGCCAAGTCGACAGCGGCACGTAATCTGTATTTGGAACGTCTGTCCAGCGCAGCTTCCGGAACTTGCTGAGATCGATGGGTGTGAAGGTGAGTCCGTCTGGTTCCTCCGGCCGGCGATTTTCCTGGAATCCTGGCGCGCTTCGTAAACGCGTCCGCCACGGGCGGGGACTCTAGGAAGAGTCGTTCATCCGTTGCCGCGTCACACGGGCCGTGCAGGTAGATGCGGGGGGCGCCGGCCGGACTTGCGTCCCTTCACAATATCGACCGACGCACCGCGGGCCTGCCCGTCCTCCAACTTTGGTTTCAGTCGACAGACGGCATGGTCGATGTGATCCGGAATCGATGGAGTAAACGTCTGCTTCCACGTTCCGAGAGCCGACAGCTTCACCTCGGTGACACCGCCGTCCAGTGGAGCGCATTAGAAGTCTGTCACCTCCCAGACCACGGGGAAGGACGCCTGCCCTTTGCCATAGAAGTGCACCGCCGCGTCGATGGTGGTGGCATCGACGTTCCTTTTGAGTCCGAGCTGTGCGATAGCGTCGGGCCACTGGTGAAAGGTCGCCCGGCGCCAGGGAAACGTCGACCCGGTCTCCAGGCGTGACAGTTCGGGGCGGTGCTTGACGAGAACCATTCCGCGAACGTGCATTAAGATCATTCTCATCCCCAGCACGTCGCCCGGCTAGAACGTCCTTGGCGTGCGAGAAAAAGCCGTCGCAGACCAGAGCTTGTTTGGTTCGCTTACTGGTGCCGTCCATTGACTGAAATGAAACCGCTCTCCATTGTGATAGACCCAATCCAACGCCGGGCAGTCATCCCAGGCGTCCTCCTGCACGCACTCCGCGCCCACGTAATATTCGCCCGCCTGGAGGTCAGCCGGCAGTTGCCACCAGACGGGCTGCCAATCCGTACGCACATGCCCGCGGTCGTTCCGCACGCGCATACGCTTCTTGATATCGAATGCCCCACCCCGGAAGGTGAACATCGGCTTGCTGCCTTCGATGCGGAGGCGGTATTCCTCGTCAGCCCGCAGCCCCGCCCGAATAGCAAGACTGCAGATGCAGCCAGCAGCGGGACCGCGGCCCCAAAAGACGAAAGCATGAGTAGCAGTTTTCCCATTTGCTGTCTTCTCACTATTTCCACGTTCCCGTGATCTCCTGGAACGCATTGATGGGGTCATACGGACCGGGGTAATCCTCGCCTCTGTGTGTTCTCTCTACAACCGCCTTCTCTGAAGAGGGGTAGCCAGTTCTTAGCTTTCTCCCCCCCATACATGGGATGGGAAACAGCTTGTCCAGGACCGGCTGATAGCCCACCCAGATGGCGTGTTCGGGGCTCTACTCGAAATCCGTTCTCGTCGCCCCTCTCGTCAACCGCTTTCTTCTTCTTCTCTATCCATGGGTCGTGACCCCGCCATCCCAGTTCTTTTCCGTGTCTTCCTGGCGCAGCTTCTCGCCTTCCTTACCACCAATCGCCCCTCGCCCATGAATGAAGATGCGGATGTCTGGTCTTGCTTTGCGCAATTTCAGGACCGCAGGATGGTCGAGGGTCAGCTTCTTCCACATGAGCGGGTTATGGCAGAACTTGAGCTGCTTCAGCTTGGGCAACTTGGCGATGGCCTCGAGACACTCCTCCCAGGGGAAGTGGTCGCTATTCCAGTCCAAGCCGAGGATCAGGAACTCGAGTTTCTTCAATTGGTGGATGCCGCGCAGAGCCCGGGGGCTGAGCCAGAGTTTCTTGTCTTTGCGCCAGTTCCGTGCCGGCCGGATCATCAGGACTTTCAGTTCCGGCAGGCCGGCGTAGAGCTTCTGCAGATCCTCGTCGGTCATGTCGGTGCGGTGGAGTTGCAGGTTCTCGAGCTTCTTGGCAGCCAGGATGAAGGGCACCATATCACTACCGACGAAACCGGTGTCCAATTCTAGATAGCGCAACTCCGGCTGGGGCTTCAGCTTACCAGCGCAAGTCTCTTTGAACCGGTTGTGTTTGATCTCCAGCACCTCAAGCTTCGGGGGGAGATCATTGAGGAAGATGGGCCACAGACCCGCCGGGCCCTGGACCTCCTCTTGGTGGTTGGTCCGATGCAGGCGCACGTCCTTGAGCTTCTTCAGGCCCGCCAGCTTGGCGTAGCCGGCGCCGGTGATCCGCTGGTATTCCAGGGCCACGGCCTCCAGCTTGGGGCACTTTTCGACCAACTCGCCGATCAAGGCGTCATCCAAGCCGATGTCGGTAGCGCCGGTCGGCTTGCCCTTGTTGAAGGCCGGAGAGGAGCTGATGGCGAACTTAATGACGTCGCCGTCCTCATTAGCGATGACCTTCAGGCCATGGCGCTGCTTGGCCAGGGGCCTGATGCGGTCGATCAACTCCTGCTGTTCCGCTTTGACCGGCTTCTTCTCGGCGGCCTGCTGCTCCGGTTTGATAGGCTTCTTCTCGGGGGCCGGTTGCTCCGGCTTAACCGGCTTGACCGGCTTGACCGGCTTGACCGGCGCCTTTTGGGTGACCAGCCGAACCGCGCACATGGTCGCTCGGTAGCCGGGCCCGCCCCAGTTCACGGCCAAGGGCTGCTTGCCTTCCTTGGCGGCATGGCGGGCTATCATGGCCTGGTCCATGGAGCGGGCTCCCGCGTCGACAAGGACCTCGGCGCCATCCCCGGCCTTGAAGGCGAGTCCCGTACCGGTGGCGATATTGCCGATGACCAGAGCGCCCTCCTCTACCCCTGCCAGTTCCAGGGCCAGGCCCTGGGGATCACCACCGTCGGCTGCGGTCCCTGTGCAGGCCATAGGCTGAAGCGCTCCATGCTTGCCTGGGCCGATGACCAAGGCGCTGATGCAGACATCTCCCTTCACCCCCGCGATGTTCAGCGAAACCGGCTGCTTGCCGGCGACCGGGGCGGCAAAGATCAGGGACTGGCCTACGAAGTTGTCTCTCACCTCGCCCTTGGCCAGCAGCGGCACGTTCTGTTCGCCAAAGCGGACCGTGCCGATCACCGGCTGGCTTCCGCCCGCCGACTCGACCGACACGCCGATCACCAGACAGGCGTCTTTGGGCACGTCCACGGCAGGCAGTGACAGGTCACCATCCTGGCCGATTTTCCGAATCACGGTCTGCGCAGCCAGCAGCCGGTAGCCGCCAGCCAGGTCCCTGGGGCCAATTGGAGCAGGTGGCACGGATCGGGCCGAACGTGCAGGGGCGGGTCTGCCAGCGGTTGGCGCAGCGGCGATGTCATAAGGCGCCTTTGCGTCCGTCCGGACCAGGCGCCAGGCCAGGTTCCAGTACCAAGCGGCTTCTGACGCCTTCATATTTTTCCAGGGCGTGAACATGCGCCGGGGCTCGCCGTACTTTTCGGCCAACCGGCTATGGGGCGAATAATCGGCGGCGCGGTAGCGGGCGCGCGGTTCGGCCGGGGCCTCGACGCCCATGACGGCGTAGGCCATAGCGATCTGAAGATAGGCCGCAGAGAAGCCGGGCAGCTTCTGGTCATGCTTCCACAGCATCTTGCCGGTACCGCTGGTCTTCAGAGCCTCGGCAAAGGCGTCGGCGCCGGGAATTACGGTTACGCCATTACGTTCAGCAGCCTGGCGGCAGAGCTCCTGATCCAGCTTCTCCTTCTCGCCCAAGCGCACGGCAAACTCGTAGAGGAAGACCTGGCCCTTCCAGACCGTGGCTGCCTGGCAGATGGTGTCGATCACCCGGTCCATCCTCTGCTGGTCATCGGCATAGCGAACGAGTGGTACTTCGAGAAAAATGAATTCGGGTTGGTCCTGCTTGATCTTCTCCAGCAGCGGTCGGCCATAGCGCAGGCCATAGTCGGCGCGATAGTCGGGATCCAGCACATCTTCGAGAGTCCGGGTACGGTGATGCACCGCCTCGCCGGTCATGAACTCGAAGCGCTTGTCACTGCGCAGCCACTTGCCGAGCTGATAGGCCTGGTCGTGCAGGCAAGTGAGGTCGCTGCCGACCCAAAGCAGGCGCGGGTGATCATCGGGCAGGACCTCCAGCTCGATCAGGTCTGGGTCGTCCTTGCTCCAGACAAACTCACCGCTGGTGGGGCGTACCCAAGGATCTTCCCACTTGACCTTGGCGCGGTGCGGAAATTGGCCGTTGCGGTGGTTGTGTCCGCCATAGGTGTCGAAGTACTGAGCGTTCAGGTCCACCCAGGTGCAGAGATCCTCCCAGTCGGCCCTGGGCATCTTGGCCTTGGCCTTGGCGTGCTCCCGATCTTTGAGAATGGTCTGCGTGAGTTTGCTCACACCCGATCCGAACTCGCGGATCTTGGTCACCTGCGGACCGCTGAAGCGGTCGGAGATCTTGACGAGCTGCCGTGGGTACTTGTTCCGGCGCATCTCTTGCAACGGCAGCTTGATACCGTTTTCGTCGGTGCGGCCGAAGTCGGGCTGGATCTTCTGGCGCTCCGCTCTCTGCTTCTTGTCTCGCAGCCAGTCATGAACTCTGTTGTAAATTGGTGTGAGTTGACTGCGCTTCAGGCCGAACATGGTCCGGTAGGACTGTTCGTAGCCATCGACGATGTCGCCACTGAAGTCCAGGCCACCGGCTGGCTTCTCCTTGCCGTGACAACTCACGCAATTCCGGTCGAAGATGGGCTGGATGTCTTTGGTGTAATTGGGCAGACGGGTATGGCCCCAAGAAGGCGGCCTGGGCATAGAAGGCTCGCGCTTCAGCGCCAGTGGCCTACTGGGCAGCCCGGCCATGGCCCTACCGGCCTTCGACTCGTGGCAACCGGTACAGGAGCGCACTTCCCCTGGCTTGAAGGCCACCAGGCTGCGCATGCGGCGAACCTCGGCGAAGTCCTCATCCAGGGCCTGGAAGTAAACGGGTTGGCCGGCCGGTACTTTGAAATAAGCCGAGCCGTCTTCCTCCACCGGCACCACGCCCATGGTCCGCGCCGGCGACCAGGCCCAAACGCCAAGAGCGTCGCTCCAGGCACTGCCGGCCCAGCACCACTTGTAGTCGGTGTAGGTGCTCCACTTGCCGTCGTCGCGCACGCAGGGCCAGGGCATATGCTGGGAGACGCGAATGTGCTTGATCTCGCCCGACTTGAACTCCGGCACGTCTTCGTAGACGTTGGTGACGCAGACCGTAGCGAAATTGCCCTCTTTGGCAGGGAACTCAAGCTCAACCGGCGGCCGCTGACGCTTCTTGATGGGGATGGGCCAGTGGATCGAGGTGGTTCGCGGCCGTTCGAGAAGTTCTTTGTTGCCCCAGACATCGATGTAATAGAGGGAGAAGTCGCGTCCTTGGGTGAAGTTTGTCTTGTAGAGCTTATCGGGCCTCTTGTAGGAAAAAGTCGTGATAAAGCTCTTATCCGAGAGAGGAAAAGGGTAGCCGTACTGACCACCCCGTTCCTGGGTCCCCCCCTCGGGTACCACTTTGGCAGCGCCATAACCGCCCTCGGTCCAGGCCAGCCCATCGCCCAACTCAGGCCCCCAACCAGGCTGCGTGACCAACTTCATCGCATCCAGATTGTTGATCCCCTGCTCGAAATCGATCAGCGCGATGCCACCGAAGATGAAGTTGTGGTGGCCCGATACATTGCAGACCACCTTCTCCATGCCGGGCACCTGGCGGGCCTCGCGCAGCGAGTGCGGCCCATTGGGAATGTGGGCCATGTAGAGGGCATCCATCATGCCGCCGTCGGGTCGCATGGTCCACAGGCTGTGGGTCTGGTTCAGGTGCCGTTCCTGGTACTCCCAATGGGTGAAGATGATCGAGCCGTTCTCCATGACGCGCGGGTAGCGATCGATGTCCTTGTTGTTGGAAACCGAGCGCAGGTTCTCGCCGTTCGCATCACAGGTGTAGAGCTGCATGTACTTGTTGTCTTGCGGAAAGGCGCCAGCGCACTGGCTGCCGTAGTTGGGCCGGTCGCTAATGAAGGCGAACTTGCCTGAGGGCAGATAGCAGGGCTCGATATCCATGTTGTTGCGTGAAATCGTCACCTGGCGCAGGCCGGTTCCGTCGATCTTCATCTCGTAGAGATGTGCCCATTCTTCGGAGCCATTGCCCTTGGGCTGCTTCAGATAGGAGAAGACCACCTTGTCGGCATCGAAATCAAGATCTAGTCCACGAATATGTCCAAGGCCCAGCTTGTCACCGAGCAAGGAACGGGTAGGTTCAGTTGGATCCAGACCGCTCTTGATCAGGATGTCGCTACCAGGTCCATACTTATCCCGGGTGTGTCCCCAGGTAATATCGCCACTATCGGAAATGGCGCGGGTGGCGTAGACCACCTCCTGGAAATCGATGTCAGGGCTGCTCAGAACCAGGTCTCTCGATTTCATGCGCAAGTCCAACCACAGCTTGCGGATCGCGGTCAGCGATTTCTTATCCTCAATCGCCGCCTTCATCTGGGCAACACCCTCCGAGACGGCCGTCAGCTTGGCTTCGAGTTCGGTGTGTTTCTCTTTGGGCAGCTCCGTCTTCATATACGCGGCCAAGCCGACGGCACGCCTGCCGATCAATTCAGTGTTGGCGAGAATCAACTTGGCCGTACGATGCTCACCACGGGCCACCAGCTGACGGGCATAATCTAAACCCACAAAACGGCTGGCTGGAATGTCAAACCAGCGCTTCATATATTCCGGCTGTTCCTCCGGCGGTGGCCAGTAGGTCACGCCTTTCGACGTCCGCTCACCTTCATGCGAACGACCCAAGCGGATGGCCAGGACCCACTCTCCCGATGCTTGAATGATGGGGTCGTCGTGCTCCAGCAACTCAAAGGCATACTCCGCCAGCTTCTCTACCGGCATCTCGTGCGGTTTGTTCCACACATCCCCCGCGGCCAGCTTCATAAGCAACTCAGCCCGTAAGGTGTCTGCATCGATGCTGTTCATCTCCTTGAGCGCCGAGAGCAGCATCTCGCCCTTCCTATGGTCAGAACTGGTGAGGGTCTGGCCCAGCTTCCAGATCCGTTTATTGACACCCTTACGGTTCTCGAAAATTGCAAGAATGGCCTTGGCTTCAGCCAGGTCTTGCTCGAAGGTGGTGGGCTTCTTTGCCTTCTTGCCAGCCGCCTGGCTGGTCGTGCTGAGGGCGAGACAGACAACGGCTAGCAGTGTCAAACGTTTCATGCGAGACCTCTCCATCAATTCGATGCTGGCGTGCCTGTACTCTTGCGCGCAATCAACTCAGCCCCCACCGTCTCGACCCGGCCCTGCCAGGCCTTCTGCCGCGCCGGCTGCTCCTGCATGGCCAGAACCATCTCTGCCGCTTTCTGCATTCTCATAACGACACTCCCATCTTGTTGAGCTGTTCCTGGATCAGGTGAACGTCGAGTTGCCTCGGCTGTGTGTCGTGCCTGGCGCAGAGGGCCGCGGCGATGCCCGCGGCCTGGCCCATAGAAATCATGTTGCCCATGCTCTTCCCGCCGTAGTGGCCGAGCATGGTGGCAGAAGCGCAGCGGCCGGCGACCAGCAGGCCGTCTACGTCGCGCGGTACCAGCGAGCGGTACGGGAACTTTGCGCCCTGTCTGATCGCGGTGTAGGGTCGCTGCTGGCCCACGGGATCGCTGCCGCCGTACTTGCTGGCCACCGCGTCCCCAAACTCCGTCCCCTCCATCACGTCCTTGTTGTCGAAGCGGTACTCGCCCACGAGGCGGCGCGTGTCCCTCGCCATCGCGTACCCGCCCGTGCGCATAAGATGGGCCTGTTCGAGTCCGGGGAGCTGTTTCTCCCTCGCGAAGCGCACGAACTCGATGGCTTGGTCAATGGCCATCTTCTCCATGAGTGTCAGAGTTGCGCTCTTGGAGCAGTCCAGCCTCAGGTCCCGCGATGTTCCGTTGTTGATGGACACCACGCCAGGAATCGTGGTTCGGTTGAACCCAATCCAGCCGGGCAGGTTCCAGCCCTGTTCGCGGTACTTGCTGAGCAGCTCATTGAAGTGCTGGTATTGGTGTCGGTCCAGCTCGACGCCGCTCGCCAGCCAGTCGAACAGCCGGTCACAGTCCACGTTGCACACGGCCCAGGCCACGGTGACGGGCGGACGCCAGCCGGTCTCCGGATCGCCTTCGGTCTCCATCTCGCAGCCGGCCAGGTAGGCGACATCGCCATCACCGGTGGCGTCGATGATGGTCTTCCCACGATGGGTCACCCGTCCCTCCTTCGCGGCGATGACGACGCCCGTTACCGCGTCGTCGTCCTTCTCTACATCCACGACCGGGCTATACAGTTGATAGTCGATCTCATACTTCTCAAACAGATCGAACAGGACCTTCTTCAGGTATTCGGGATGCACATCGAGGTTGCCGCCGCTGCCGGGCCTGTTCGGTGCGCGACTGCCGGGGACGGAGGCGTCGGCTCCCCAGGAGCGGATCGCCTCGACGAAGATCGTGTGCACGCCGCCGCGGTCGGTCTCGTCGTTGTCCTTGAAGATGAAGTTAATCTCCATCCACATGGCCGCGGTCGCAGTGCCGCCGAATTGGCTGCGGGCCTCGAGGATGAGTGTCCGCGCACCGGTGATGGACGAAGACAGGGCCGCGCCGATCGCGGCGGGCCTCCGGCGCCAACGATCACGTCGTAGGTGAGGTCAGTCCGGGGTCTTCGGGGCATAAGTTCGGCGAGATTGGGTTCGTTCATGGTTACTCTTTCTCAATGGTGATCTTCTCGACCGTCGCCATCGGGAACGCGACTTCCTTAATAGCCCCTTGGCCCAGGCTGTCGACCACCACCTTGCGGCCGAGCTTGAGCCGCACGCCGTCCTTGCCGGTGATGCGGAAGGTGTAGGTTTCGCTGAAGCGCGGCACCACCGCGCCGGTCCAGCGGATGGAGAAATCGTCATGCGGGAAGTCATGCATGCCCGGTGTGGTGGCGCCGCCCACCGGCAACCCCTTGCCGGCCTCGCCCTCGAGCCAGTCGAAGCTGACCCGCACATCGCGGCGAGTGAAGGCCGGTTCGCCCTCGAGATTCGGGTTGGCGAAGTATTCTCCGTCCAGCCCGGCCCGGGTCGTCCCGCCGCCGACCGGCATGCGGTTGGCGGCATGCGCACGGCATGCACCGAGGCAGAGGCAAAGCAGCGGAGCGACTGTTGCGAGTGTTTTCTTCTTAATGGCTTCCTCCTGGCTGTTTTGCTCTAGGTCCGTAGTGCGGCAACGGCTTACCGTATTCGATCGCGCCCGGTCGGATCGCAGCGTCTTGCTCCGCCGCGGAAGCACAGGGGAGGGTCATGCAGAAGACCGATAGAGCGATGGCAAGCCGAGCATACGACATGAGTTTCATCAAGCACCCTCTGAGCATCCGGACGGAACGAGAGCAACGCCGAGCCGTTGTGGCCGCGGCCAATCATCGCCGCGAGACTGTAGCGCTGCCGCGTTACGAGCGCAAAAAGGGTTCACCCAATCCCAGTTTCCAACGGCGACCGGCAGGCGCGTTGACTTGGCCCAAGTGGTTTTGCTACTCTCCGCGCGACGGAGGGACCGGACGCACCGCGCGTTGCCGTGTCTGTTGCGTGGCGACGACATGACCAGACGAGGCACACCATGATCAGCGCTCAGATCCCCATGCCGCTGCAGATCGTCATCGACGATGTGGGCTGGTGGTCGGGTGAAGACGGGGGGAAGAAGAACGAGCCCTTCCGTACCGGTATTGCGCGCGACCACGTTCCTGCCGACTACGCGGCGATCGTGCAGTTGGGCCGCAAGCTGGATATGAGGCCGCAGGCGGCGATGATCTTGTGCGAGTGGGACCGCGAGAATATCCTCCGCGACCTACCGACGGCCACCTGGATGGGATCCGACTGGGACAATGCCCGATGGCAGGGCCCACACCTGGACGAAGCGGCACAGATCATCCGCGATGGCCGCGACCACTTTGAGCTGGTCCTGCACGGCGTCGGCCACGAGTACTGGACCGATGGTGTTGCCTCGCGAGCCGAGTGGCACGACAAAGACGGAGCGATGAGACCGGAGTGCGATGTGAGAGCACACCTCGACTTCTACCAGAGACTGCTCGATCAGCATGACCTCGGTCCCTTCCCCCGGTCGTTCGTGCCGGCGGCCTTCCTGCACTGCTTCGGACCTGAGGAGCGCAACCTGGCGTCGATCCTGAAACAGGCCGGTGTGACATACATCTCGACGCCTTACTCGACCATGCACAAGGCTGCGGAGATTCCTCATGGAGTGTTCGGCTTCGATGCGGGGGTGATGACGGTTGACCGCGGGCGGGACATCCTCAACTGGATAACGATCTGCACAGGCCCCACACGCCAGCCGGACGGTCCAATCTGCGGCATGCACTGGCCCAACGTCCTCCACGACGACCCCGCGCGCAACGGGGAGACCGTCGACGCGTGGGTGAGCGTGATCCGGGAATGCGGCCGGAGAGCGGACCGGGCCCTTTCGCGTGACACGACGGCATTCTGCACGCAGTTGGCACACCACGTCTGCACGACGTGCGAGGCGACGACCGATGGCATCTCGCTCGACTTCTCAGAGTATGCGAAGCTGCCACAGGATGGTTTTGAAGATACGTTTGTCGTCAAGCTTACGGCGAACGAGGAACTGGTCTTTTCGTCCGATGATCTCGATATAGCAGACACAACGTGCGAACCGCACGGAAACGGCATCATGCAGACTGTGAAGGTTGAACTCCGTGACCATTGCACGACGGCTGTTTTGGACTGGCAGCCGTTGAAGGGATTGTAGAATGAGAGCTGTCGTGCTGGGGCAATTTCTTATGTTCCTGCCCGGTATCCTGGCCGGCGCGGAGGCTGTCCCGGCGGCTGGCATTGTCATCGGGAACGGTGGTCTGAGCTGAAGAGGCATGAGTCTGGGAGAAATCGTGCGAGGCACACACTCATTGCCCAGAACGACCTGTGCGGCAAGGAAGTGGCGAGCCCGACGGGGGCACTGAATGGTCACGCCGGGCCTCCAGCGTTCGGTGCTACTTCGTTCCAGTTAAGGACTGGCCGCGGGCGGCGGGGACAGTCGTGGCACGGGTCTCCCGCCCCGTGGTTCTGGCCGTTTCGGCCAGTTCGAACACGGCTCTGGAGAGCCGTGCCACGTCCGATGCCGAATCCTGTAAAGGAACTACTTCTGGTTCTTGAGCAGGTCGACCATCGCGTCCGCCAACGCATGGCCGAAGCGGACGAAGAACCTGCCGCTGCCCATATAGTGATAGGGCCGATCGCTGGCGACCATGCTGAACTCAACGCGATGCCCGGGTCTGTTCCAAGTCCTATCGCCCCACATCCCGGCCGCTTTCAGCTCAAAAAGCGGGTAACTCTCGACACTGGCGACGTTACCTTTGAATTCCGGCGCAGCCGCCGCTTCACGCTGCGCAACGGAAACGGGATTCTTATCCACTTTCTCCTTAGTTCCGCCGGTTCCCAATACGCCGATGACAAAGGGCATGTTAGGCACCTTGTACTCTTTCCGCACGTCCTTCACGAAGGCGACCATGTTGGTCTTGTAGTTCGTGTAGTAGGCTTCCGAAAACTGGTCGTTGAATCCCTGGAACCAGACAAAACCAGCAATCTCGTAGCCGACGTCCGCGTCATACTCCGGGTGGACCTTCTTGGGGTCTTTGAGGACCGCCCGGACGGCTTCGTTCATCATCCGGTAAAAGTGCCCGGCGTTATCCCTGATCGTCTGCGCGGTCGCAGCACCGGCCAGGGCGGGACGCTCCTTCCACAACGTCTTGTTGTAGTTCATGGTCGGCGACTTGATCTCGGTCCCCGCGAAATACTTCTGCGCCGCTCTCTCCAAGGCCCAGACCTTCCAGGGCTTCAGATCGTCCGGCCCGCCATTGTGCGGCAGCTTGATCGCTTCATTCCAGCGGGCCACTTCTTCCCGCCATTCGGCATATCGTTTCGCATCGAGGTGTTTGGCCATGAACTTATCATGCTCCGCCCAGAACGCGGCAATGGCTTTCTTGGTTTCCGGAATCCATACGTTTGCGTACTCCTCCTGCGCCTTGGTCCAGGCCTGCTTGTATTCGTCGGTCTCGACTTTCTTCTGATTGCCGTCCAGCTCGTAGGGGCCGGCAGAAGGCGGGCGGAAGTCATAGTGCAGGGATTTGCCACCCCACGAGGTCTTGATGAACAGAATTGGCGCATCGAGGGCTTGCTCAAGCGCGAGACCAAAGCCCAGTTCCGGCCCAATCTTTTCGGAGGAGCCACCGTAGCCAAAGGTGAGCGGCCCTGACCGCCGATGGCCGTCCGCGATCGAGCTGATGTAAACGCGCTTCGAGACTTTAAATGCCATCCTGATCTTTTCCGTCTGGGCCTTGTGCGCCGCCTTCAGCTTCTCCAGCTCGGCCTGCGCGGCCGCAATCTGCTCCTCACCCACGATTTTCTTTTGCCTGATGTCATTAGCCAGAGCGTCTCGCTTGAAGCGCGTCTCAAGCAGCTCTTTGGTCATCCCAGGGGCGATCGCACCCTCCTTGAATAGCAGCTTCGCCAGCGCCTTTGGCCGGGCGTCCTCCAATTCGAGCAGGGCCGGAATGGTGGTGTAGTTCGCGTGACCGACCATATTCGACTGACCCGCAAGAATGAAGACTTGGAGCTTCTTTCTGGTCAGCTCTGCCGCATCGCCGCTGGAGGTACACAAGATTGCCAGGGTCAGTCCAATCGGAAGCATGTTTTTCATGAGATACGGGCTTTAGATGTGATCTGAAACTTTCGGAAGAGCCACAGGCCGGCGGCCCGTGACTACGATGCTAATCAGCGCTGTACAGCTGCCCCTAACTCTATACAGATTCGGTAGACGTGTCGCTCGTGTGGGGCAGCGTCTTCGTGAGTTATTGGCTCGACAAGGGGAACTTCGGCTGGTGGCCAGAGCTATGTCCTCAAGCCGGTGACCTTCCTTGTGCGCCTGGAGAAGCAACGCCCTTACCGTCGCAATCCGTCACCAACATTGGCGTGATTGGGCACTGACGCTTTCGGGCAGTTCGGGAATGCTGGCGATAGACTATTGCCAAGCCAAACATCCATAGGAGAGGAACTCGTCAATTGAGATCTTTAATTCCAATAGCTGATTCGGATAAGCATCGTAGCCACAAGCCAGCTTGTGGTTCGTCTGACCGGTCTCTGGCGGCTTGCGGTGGCGGCGGGACGCCGCAGCTACGATACCGCTTCCGCAAAATCATCAGCCTGTCGGTAGCGATCGCCCTCACCATCACATCCGCCGCACAAGCCAAAGAGCACCACCTCGGCCCCACCGGGCTGTTTGGTGATGTCTCGACCACGAGCATTAAGGTGACCAAGGCTCTCAAGGGCTCTCCCGCTGACGGCAAGCTGTTTCCCGGGGATGTCATCATTGGTGCCGGTGGCAAGCTGTTTAAGGAGAACCCTCGAAAGGAACTGGCCGAGGCCATCGACCAGGCTGAGACTGAGGCCAGCAAAGGGCTCTTGAAGCTGACGCTCAAGGGAAAAGCGGCGGCAACGCCGAAGCTCCAGGGCGAAGGTATTGAAACGCCGGCGCTCGATGGGGAAGACGATCCGGATGAACTCGACCCGGAAGCCGAACTGGAAGCAGAAGCAACAGGAACGAACACGGTCACGCTCCAACTAAAAGCGCTGGGGACTTATAGCAAGACCGCGCCATTCAATTGCCCCAAGACCGATGCCATCATCACGCAGGCCGCCGAATACCTGGTCAAGTCTGGCAAGGCTGCCCACGGTCAGCTCGTCAATGGTCTGATGGGACTGCTGGCCACGGGTGAGCAGAAATACATCGATGTGGTTGCGAAAGCGATCAAGAGCGCTCGTTGGGCAAAGCCCAACATGGACGACCTGATGGCCGTTATCGAGGGCGACAAGGATATGGGTTACGTCGGCTGGTATTGGGGTTACCAGTTGATCACGCTCTCCGAGTACTACCTGCTGACCGGCGACAAATCCGTGCTGCCGGCCATCAAGGCTTATGCTGTCACCATTGCGATGGGGCAGGATGCGGGCGGAATCTGGGGGCACCGGATGGCGACGAAAAAGCGCAACGGGCGACTGCCCGGCTACGCGCAGATCAATCAGACGAGCCTGACTCTGTTTATGGGCATGCTGCTGGCCGAAAAATGCGGAATCAAAGACCCCGCGCTCCAGAAAGGGATCGAGAAGACCCACGCCTTCTACGCCAGCTTCATCGGCAAGGGCGCGTTCAACTACGGCGTCCACGGCCCCAACACGAGGAGCTACAACAACAATGGCACGAGCGCGACGGGCGCGCTGAACATGGCTCTCAAGGGGAATAAGGAGGGCGCCTCATTCTTCTCCAGTCTTAGCGCGACTTCCTACGACGGACTCGAGTCCGGCCACGCCACGTTTTACTTCAACGTCATGTGGACGCCGCTCGGTGCGAGCGTGGCAGGGCCCGAAGTCACGACGCAGTTCTTCAGGAAGTCCCGCTGGCTTCACACGCTGTATCGCTCATGGGACGGCAGCTTCACCTTCGATGGTAGAGAGCAAAAGACGGGCAACAGCACGGGGGCACATCTGCTCGCTTACTGCATCGGGAGGCGCAAGCTCTACATCACAGGGAAGAACGCGGACGAGTCCATCTGGCTGAAGGGCAAAGAGGTCAGCGAAACGATCGGGCTCAGCCAGATCGACTACAAGAGCAAGACTGCGGACGAACTGATCGCCATGTTCGACCATCCCATT
>Ga0187827_10001727_pt1 | contig 31367 bp, 25 predicted proteins | sample ETNtaG_39_FD_167969 | JGI IMG/M metagenome (GOLD analysis project Ga0187827, IMG submission 167969) | Marine microbial and viral communities from oxygen minimum zone, Eastern Pacific Ocean - ETNP2014_SV_150_PacBio MetaG (Illumina Assembly) | ecosystem: Environmental > Aquatic > Marine > Hypoxic...
CCGCCGCCGCCGCAGCCACCGCCACCGCCACCGCCACCGCCACCGCAACCACCGCCGCCACAGCCACAGCCAGATGCGAAGTTGGGGTTGGAGATTACGAAACCTGAGCGTTCGAATCCTTCGACATAGTCAATGCTCGAACCCTCAAGCATGGGGGCGCTCTCGTCATCGACAAGTGCTTTGACGACGCCTTCGACTACTGTATCGGATTCGGAAGGGGTTTCTTCCAGCCCGAATACATATTCGATGCCACCGTGATCGGCTGTTGCAACAGCGACACGAAGGTACTGACCTTCAGCATCCTGTTCCTTGAGAACTTCTAGCAACTTGTTTGTTGCTGCCTCGGTGAACTCTATAACGGTCGTAGAACTGACCATTTGGTACTCCAGATTGCCTTACGAAAGGTGAATTTGAGTTGCATTTACTACTTTACGCGCAATTTATACAAAAAGTACAGATTTCGAATATAGGGAAATATTGCCGAAAATTCACGTAAAGCACACAGCCAATCGTCCCTGATACGCGGATTCCGCCGGTATCATTTATGTTCGTGATGGTAATGCGCTAACCGTTAATCAATTAGGCTCTTGCGTCACGAAACGAAACTAATACAGGTCTTTCTGGAAAATGCTCTAATCGAACACTCACATGTTCAGTGTAAACCTAAGAATCTTGTTAGGAAAATTGGAAAAACTCGAATGGACGAACTCGATCGAAAAATAATCAACCTTTTGGGGCGTAATGGGCGAGCTTCGAACGCTCGAATTGCTCGTGACGTTGGTGTCAGTGAAGGTACGGTTCGTCGACGCTTGAAGCGACTAATCAGCCAACGGATCATCAACATAATTGCACTTCCCGACCCACAGAAGTTGGGATACAACTCAGAGGCTCTCATCGGTGTTCAGGTTGACCCAGACAAGGTTGATGGGGTCGCAACGAAAATGGCTAACCTTGAGCACACTCGCTGGGTCGCCGTTACAACCGGTACTTACGATGTGTTTGCCTGGACAACACTGGCCAATGCTGAATCGCTTGGGCGGTTCTTGCGTGACGAAGTTGGTGCTATCGATGGCGTGCGCCGAACAGAAACCTTCGTGAATCTTCAGGTCATGAAGCGTGAGTTCGGAATTCCTGCCTAGAGAATCTGATCCGGATAGCGTGTTAGCTAAAACGAGGCGTCCAATGAAAAAGGCATCTCGTTTTAGTTAACACGCTTAAGGGGAATGCGAAATATAATCAGCTTCTCCCGCCGTCTTGAGAAGGATTGACGGGTAGTCTGATACGAGCCAATTGCGCTAATGTTTTTGATGTAGTGCGAGACCTACCTAATGGAGTAAGCGATGCAGCAATCAGCTGTTACAACCCGGCGGACCGAGCCGTTCACCCTTCTGGGCCCTGCGGAACTATCCCTTTTTGATCGACTCGTACCGTCGGCGACTGCCTGGCATAAGAGTAGTGCGGTCGTGTTGGGGATCATACTCGTGTCACTTCTGGCGCAGGCTCGCTTCTTCCTTCCCGACAATCCGGTACCGATCACACTTCAAGGCTTTGGGGTATTGATGCTCGGGGGTATTTTGGGCTGGCGATTGGGTCTTGTATCGGCGATCGGATACTACTTCGGTGGGCTGGCTGGTCTTCCCGTATTTGCTAACGGTGGCGAAGGTTGGGATTACGTGATCCATGGGGTGACCGGTGGCTACCTGCTCGGATTCATTCTTGCTGTGGGGGTAGTTGGCTATCTTTCTCAGCGAGGTTGGAATCGGGGCCGCAGCCTGTGGCCGATGTTGATTGGATCGTTGTTGATCTACGTTCCCGCTCTAATCTGGTTGAGCGTATTCGATTTTTCCTGGCCGGCTGAAGGCAAGCTGTTCTCGGCCGCCCTCTACCCGTTTCTTCCTGGTGACATTTTGAAGCTGATGGCTGCCGCTGCGTTGACTGGTGGTTTGTGGCGACTTGCCGATAGGAGGCGGTAAACCCGCTTCTATCTATGGCCCCGGGTTTCAATATCTTTGGGCCGCCACATTCATTATTTGAACGAACAGGAAAACTACGGTGTACAAGGACACGAACTGCGGAGAGCCACGGGAATCGGCGGCTGGCTCGCAAATCACCGTTGCAGGGTGGGTCCATAGACGACGAGACCACGGCAACCTGATATTTATCGACCTGCGAGACCGAAGTGGTCTACTACAGGTTGTATTCAATCCCAAATATTCGGAGAAGGCGCACGACCTCGCCGGTAGCTTGCGATCGGAATGGGTTGTGCAGGTTACCGGCAAAGTGGTTACCCGACTTCCCGGAGCTGAAAATCCCGACCTTCCTACCGGGATGGTTGAGTTGTCGGCTACTGATCTTGTGATTCTCAACCGGTCGGTTACGCCACCGTTTGAGGTGTCGGACGAGGTTGAGGTTGATGCCAACACCCGTCTGAAGTACCGATTTATGGACTTACGACGGCCGCGGATGCAGGAAATTCTCAAGCTTCGTCACGAGGTCATTCACATCATGTGGGACTACCTGACTGACAAAGGATTCACGCAGATTGAAACCCCGATCCTGATTAAGTCCACACCCGAAGGGGCGCGTGACTATGTCGTGCCGAGTCGGGTGCATCCTGGCAATTTCTACGCCTTGCCGCAATCGCCTCAGCAACTGAAACAGTTGCTGATGGTTTCGGGAGTAGAGCGTTACTTTCAGATCGCGCGTTGCTTTCGTGACGAAGACCTTCGCACCGACCGCCAGCCTGAGCATACACAGCTCGACTTCGAGATGTCGTTTGTTCATCAGGACGATGTGATGACGATTGTCGAAGAGTTGTATACACGCATCGTTAAAGAGACGTCTCCAGATACCGAGATATCCGCTCCGTTCCCACGACTGACCTACGCTGAATCTATGGAGCGATTTGGAACTGACAAGCCCGACCTTCGGTTTGGAATGGAGCTCACGACTATCACCGAAACGGCCGCGACATCGGATGCCCAAGTGTTCCAAGCAATGGCCTCATCGGGAGGGTCGATCCGTGGATTTAGTGTTCCCGGTTGCGGGGACTACGGACGTCGGCAGACGGACAATTTGACTGAATTCGCGAAGTCGAGTGGTGCGCAGGGACTGGTTTTCATAGCGCTCGACGAGAGCGCAGCTTCGATCGACGCACTGGAAAACGATCACATCAGATCACCGCTCAAGAAATTCTTGTCGGTCGATGTTGTGAAGAAGATTGCGACAGAGATGGGTGCAGAGCCGGGCGACCTGATGCTGATAGTTGCCGGAACCGAGAAGCTTGTGAACACGGTACTTTCGAACCTGCGAAATGAGATGGCGAAGCGGTTGGAAATGGCTGACCCGAAGCAGATTGCATTCGCCTGGGTTTACGATTTTCCGTTGTTTGAATGGGACGAAGAACTCAAGAAATACGAACCAGCTCACCACGTGTTCTCATCACCTAAAGCGGAGCACATGGACTATCTGGAAACTAATCCCGGAAAGGTGATTGGATTCTTGTGGGATCTTGTTTGCAATGGCTCGGAGATGGGTTCGGGGAGTATTCGAATCCACGACAAAGACCTCCAAACGCGGCTGTTCAACATCATCGGCTACACCGAAGATCAGATTAGCGACCGGTTTGGCCAGTTGCTCACGGCGTTTACATACGGTGCGCCACCGCACGGAGGCATGGGGCTTGGTCTTGATCGACTGGTAGCGATTCTCGCTGGCGAAGATGCCATACGAGAAGTGATTGCATTCCCGAAGACACAGTCGGCAGTCGATCCATTGTTCGAGGCACCATCGCCAATTGAGGATCAGCAACTTGAGGATTTGCACATTCGGGTGGTAATGCCGAAATCGTAGTACCACGCGAACGTGTAGACGTTCTCAAATTTCAGGGGCCAGAAAACGTGACCCTGAGTTACAATTCAAGTCAATCAAGGAGCGTCCAAAGGCGCTCCTTGTCGTGATCCTGATACGGAACCTCTGTGCAGGCGCTCACGCCTTACTGGCTGACTAACTGGTTGTTTCGGAGAACGCGTTGAAAGTTACTCGCGACGATGGAGAAGATCGTCAGGCTATTCTGCACATTGAAGTAGAAGAAGATCGCGTGGAGAAGCATCTCCAGCGAGCGCACAAGAAAGTTGCGGCGCGTGTAAACATCCCCGGATTCCGTAAAGGCAAAGCCCCTCGGAATATCGTTGAGCGGTTTGTCGGTCGTGACTATCTGCTTGAAGAAGCGATGGAAACACTCGTGCCCGAGGCCGTTGGTGTGGCAGTTGAGGAGTCGGACATTGAATCGACTCACACACCTCCCCGAGTAAAGGTCGTCGAGCGCGATCCGATTGTGAAGATCGACGCCACTATCGCACTCCCCTCCGTAGCCACACTTGGCGACTACAAGAAGCTTAAGTTCGACGATCAACTTGAGGAGGTGACCGAAGAGCAGATCGAAGAACAGCTGACACAAATTCAGGAATCTCAGGCGACCTGGGAGCCGGTACCGCGTGCAGCCAAGTTGGGCGATATGCTCACGATCACTTCGAAAGGTTTGGTCGAAGGCAAGGAATTTGCCAATGTCGATGGTGGCGAGTTCCTCGCCGAAGTTGGAAGCATGAATCCTGTTCCTGGATTTGCTGAGCAGTTGAAGGGCTTGAAAGAGGGGGGCTCTAAGGAATTCGATATTGAAATTCCAGCCGATTATCCGAACGAAGAATTTGCTGGAAAAACCGCGAATTTCTCCGTTGACGTTGCGGAAGTGAAGAAGAAAGAACTGCCAAAAGTGACGAACGCACTGGCGGCTTCACTAGGCGAAGATTTCAAGACCGTTGCGGAATTACGGACTCGGATTAGCGATAATCTCGAAGCGCAAGCCCAAGATGGTTTGCGTAGATTGTTAGAAGAAAAGATTGTAGAGGCACTTGTTGAAGAGGCCGAATTTGAAGTTTCTCCGATGATTATTGAGCACGAAGCTGAACACGTGCTTGAAGATCAGCAGCGGCAATTGGCTCAGTACAACATCGATTTTCAGCAGTACATGCAAGGCATTGGAAAATCGACCGGAGAGATAGTTGATGAGGCAAAGGATTCTGCGGAGCTTCGACACAAGCGCATGCTGGTGATCGATACTCTGGCTGAAGATAGCGGAGCGTCGGTAAGTGACGAAGAAGTCGCTGCTGAAATCGCTCTGATGCAAGAGACACCTCAGTACGCAAACGAAAATCTTGATACCGATGAAGCGCGTGATGCAGTGCAGCGAATTCTGCGACGACGAACGGCGATAGACCAGGTAATCGAAATTACTCACCACCCCAAGGCTGCTAAAGCCTCGGCGAAGAAATCCAAAGCAACCAAGAAAAAACCTGCTGCCAAGGCGAAAGCCAAGCCAGCTGCGAAAAAGAAACCGGCCAGCTCTGCAAAAGCGAAAAGCTCGAGCAAAGCCGCTAAGGGCGACAAATAACCCTCTGGGGGCAACCTATATGACATCAGGACTAATTACACCAAACGATTTCGGATCCGGTACTGCAGCCCAAGGCAAGGACAGTCCCCTACTGAATCTTCCCGAGAGCATCGTTCCGATGGTTATAGAGATGGGTGCGCGTGGCGAGCGGGCATACGACATCTATTCCCTGCTCTTAAAAGAGCGAATCGTATTTCTTGGAACACCGATCAACGCGCAGGTTGCGAACCTGATTGTTGCGCAGCTGCTGTTCTTGGCTCGGGAAGATCCTGAGAAAGACATCAACCTGTACATCAACTCACCCGGTGGTGAGGTGTACTCCGGTATGGCTATTTACGACACGATGCAATTCGTGCCATGTGACGTCGCAACATTCTCAGTCGGTCTTTGCGCCAGCATGGGTACGGTGTTGCTGACAGCCGGTACCGCAGGTAAGCGGTTCTCGATGCCGAATTCAACAATTCACATGCATCAACCGTTGAGTGGAACTCAGGGCCAGGCATCGGATATCGAGATTCATGCTCGTGAGACACTACGAATTCAGGACCGTTTGCGTCAAATCATCGCGGACCATACGGGCCAATCCTATGAGCGCATCGCACGAGACTCTGACCGAGATTTCTGGTTGAATGCAGAACAGGCGGCTGAGTACGGGCTTATCGACGAAGTACTTAACCCCGAGTCTATGAAGACTGAATAGAGCCTTTTCGTTCATTCAGATTAGCGGTAATATCGTAGAAGTTAGGCACTCAACACATGACGACTGATCAAACAAACGGTGGTGGCGACGACGGTACAACTACCGGAGATGCCTATTCGTGTTCGTTTTGCGGAAAGCCTCAGGAAAGCGTTCGACGGCTGATCGCAGGACCCTCGAAAATTTTCATCTGCAACGAATGTGTTGGTAGGTGTCAGCAGATCATTGCCGATGATCTGCCCATTGTTAAGCCACACACCAAGCCGACTACGCCGCGTGACATGTTCGAACTGCTCAACGAGTACGTCATTGGACAAGAGCGCGCCAAGCGGGTTATCTCGGTCGGTGTGTACAATCACTACAAGCGCATCTGGTTTGGTACGGAAGATCCCGATGTGGAGCTTCAGAAGACCAACGTAATGCTGGTGGGGCCGACCGGTTGCGGCAAAACTCACCTCGCTCAAACCCTTACTCGAATTCTCGATGTTCCGTTCGCGATTACCGACGCTACCTCGCTCACTGAGGCAGGTTATGTCGGTGAAGACGTTGAGAACATTTTGTTGCGCCTGATTCAGGACGCAGAATTTGATATTGCTCGAGCTGAGCAAGGCATTATCTACATCGACGAGATCGACAAGATCGCTCGAAAGTCTGCCAACCCCTCGATTACTCGTGACGTATCGGGTGAGGGTGTGCAACAGGCACTTCTAAAGATCCTTGAAGGTGCAGTTGTGAACGTTCCACCGCAGGGTGGCCGTAAGCATCCGCATCAGGAATTCCTGCAGATCGATACCTCGAACATTATGTTCATCCTCGGTGGTGCGTTCGATGGTCTCGGTGAGATCATTCAGGGTCGCGAGACCAAGGATGCTACATCGATTGGTTTCAACTCTCATAGCAAGACTCAAGAGGATGACGGCGCAGATTTCACAGCAGTCGAGCCCGGTGATCTTCTCCACTTCGGATTCATTCCAGAATTTATTGGTCGAGTTCCGCTGGTGGTGGGTCTCTCCGACCTCGACCACGACGAGCTCATTCGGGTTCTTACCGAGCCGAAAAATGCGCTGATTCGTCAGTACGAGGCGCTGTTCAAGATGGACGGTGTTGAGCTCGAATTCTCTAAGGATGCGCTGGATGCGACGGCTCGAATGTCACGTGACCGCAAAGCCGGTGCACGTGGATTGCGAACGATCGTTGAAGAACTTCTTGTCGATGTGATGTACGAGCTGCCTTCCATGGAAGGCGTTGCGAAATGCATCATCAGCGAGGGAACCGTTACTGAAAATGCGTGGCCACAACTTCTCGATGAAGATGGCAATCGCATGGATGGCGATCTTCCTGAAGGCAAACACACGGCTGCTGCTTGAGTAGCAAGTATCGACATAGAGATTACGAAAAGGCTCGACACTACACTGGGGTTTTTATGTTTAGCGGTTCGGGATTGAACGACACTCGAACATCCGAGGTGGTGACATCGTGGAATCACGTTCAGTCGGAGAGTAGATCAATAGCGCAACAAGTTCTGAACGCTATAACGTAGTCACTGAATAGCTCGTCACGATATCTTCTATGGGGGAGTAAATGATGTTTGGAGGTAGCGGAGAGAATCCCACTTCTATTCCGAGTCGCCAGCCCTCGGAGTTGCCGATTCGCGGCCCAGAGCAGCCATCCGGCGGCAGCTGATATTTCTGGGAACAGGTGCCCAAGTAAGGTGCCATATCGATTGTCGTGTTCTTGTTAATGATAGTGTTCGCGATGATTCTGAATTGTGAAACTGAGCCGACGCCGCGTCAGATTTAGCTCACCGCGGTGGCAGGGTTGGCTGAGGCCACAAGAGAGAGGCGAACTGCTAGTTCGCAACCGTATTCTCGACCTCAGGTGTGAGGTCAAGCACGTCTCCCGATCCGCTCGGATCAATGCGTCCAACGGAGACGGCTTTAAGAGTTTCGATTAGGAGAGATCGTTCTCGGAGCAAACCCGCCTCACGAATTGCCTTGAACAGCGACAGCTCCTCACCGGGATCGGCTTTCAGTGTCGCGGGATCCAACCCGGAAATTTCGTTCCAGTATGAATCGAATTCCTCGCCCCTAACTGAAAATTTTGTGATCGCCAGCGCAGGGCCTTCGTCGACTTCTTCCGTCGATACGTGGATCATGGCGCCGGTTTCGTCGAGTCCTTCGGTAATGACGTTCCAGACTGCCTGCTGCCACATACCAATCGTTCCGCCGGGCAGGGCAGGATGGAGATTCAGCGTGAGGTACTCAGAGCAGAGCAGCGGTGCGATGAGCATGTATCCCGCGTGAACTGCGATATCTGCGCTGTGCGGGGCAAGCAGCTCGATTACAGCACGATCAAAGTCTTCTCTGAGTTTTGCCCAAGGTTTGTTTTCGTGTGATCGCCGAAAGTCTATGGAAGAAAGAGTGACTAACGGAATATTGCGGGATTCAACAAGCTCAAGAAATCTGTCGGTGCGTTTCGTTTGGCCTTTGACCCGGTTGACGAAAACGAACGCCAGTTCTGCTGCGAGATCTCCGGAGTCGATAGCGTCGAGAGCTGACTTCAAGAGACCGAGTGAGCCTTCACCTCGTCCGGTTGAGAACCATCCGATTTTCAGTGGGGCATTATCGTCTGAGGCTGCTTGCGCGGTCAAAGGCTAGGCGTCTTCGTCATCGTTTTCATCGAGGTCTGGAACGAGGTTCATCTGCTCGGCGAAGTTGGCCTGGAGGCGAGTGATCTTTAGCTCCGAGGTGGAGAGAATTTCGTTGCACTTGGTCGCCAGTTTCATGCCCGATTCAAACAGGCTGGTGGCTTCATCTAGCGATAGACTACCGGCTTCGAGTTTGCGCACGACATCTTCTAGTTCAGAGAATGCATTCTCAAATGATTTTGCGGTAGGTTTTGAATCCTGATTTTCTGGCGATTCGGTCATATCAGTTCCGTGTTTGGATTTGCGGGATTGATTGTAGCTGTTGTCTTGATAAGTTATGAATCGACGACGATGGATTTATTGTCGACTTCGTCGACTGTCGTTTCGACCGTGCCATCAGCGAACATCACGCCTAACTTGTCGCCTGCTGCAAACTGACCAGCGCTATTGGCGGCGTTACCATCGGCAAGCCGTGTGATCGTGTACCCGCGACCAAGGATTTTCGCTGGACCGAGAGCGTTTAGCGACGCCTCGACCGTCGCCAATCGCTGTTTCGAGGATTCAACAAGTCGTTGCCCAGCGAGGCGGGCGCGCGTCAGCAGGTCGTCGATCCGCTGTCGTGGCTGGGCGGTGTCGGGGACTCGAAGGTTCATGCGGTCGATTGCCATTTCGAACTGTGAACGGCTATCGCGCACACTTCTTCCGATGATCTCGTCGATACGAGCCGCATATCCAGCCACATATTCCGCAAGATCACGAGCGTCTGGAGCGATAATTTCCGCCGCAGCGGAAGGGGTTGGTACTCGACGATCGGCAACCCAATCAGCGATCGTCGTGTCCGTTTCGTGTCCAATAGCGCTGATGATCGGGATATTTGAAGAGAAGATCGCTCGGGCTACGATTTCCTCGTTGAATGCCCAAAGGTCTTCGAGCGATCCACCGCCGCGGGCGACTATAGCGACATCGATGTTATCGAGAGCGTTCAGAGCCTGGAATGCCTTGACTATTTCTGGCGCTGCTTTCTCGCCCTGTACCGATGTCGGAATCAGGACAATTTCTGCGAGCGGATACCGCCGGGTTAGAACGTTCAGTATGTCCTGAATTACTGCTCCGGTGGGAGAGGTAATAACGGCGATTCGTGATGGCAACTCGGGTAGTGGGCGTTTTCGGTCTTGCTCGAAAAGCCCTTCGGCTTCGAGGCGTTTTCGCATCTCTTCGTATGCCTGTTGAAGCGCACCAACACCATCCGGTTCTACGTGGTCGACGTAGAACTGTAGATCGCCCCGTGCTGTGTAGATCGAAATACGGCCATGACAGATGACCTGCGTACCATCGGTGAGAAACCGCCCACCTCGACCAGACCGGAAAAGTACGCAACGAATCACCGACTGCTCGTCGCGAAGCGCGAAATAGTGGTGCCCGGATGAGGGGTTGCGATAGCCGGACACTTCGCCGATTACCGTGAGATCGGCGAGTCGTGGATCTGACTCCAGACTGGTTTTCAGGTAATCGGCGACAGCACTTACGGTGTACGCAGTTTGTTGGTCTGATTGCTCTTGGCCTGAATCGTAGTTACCGGTCATTAGGGCATTCTTCCACAATGGTTCGGCAGCTACCAGCGCGGGCGTCGGAGAAATCGGGTGGATCGAACTCCTTCTCCCAGCGAGAGAAGGTCCGGATGAGGGAGAGTTGTGGGCTGGACTCGGCTTGCCGGTTCTCTCACCTAAATCCTCTCTTTCGCGAAGAGAATCCGAACGCTTTCGCCGGAAGGCTAATCGGCGCGGCCGGTGTATTCACCGGTTGTGGAGTTGACCACGATTCGGTCGCCTGTTGATATGAACAGCGGAACTTGCAACACGAGACCGGTCGTCGTGGTCGCTGGTTTCGTTGCGCCGCTCTGAGTGTCACCTCGAAGACCAACTTCGGTTTGACCAATCTCGAGAGTGACCGAGGGTGCCACTTCAACCGAGAGTGGTACACCTTCGTACATCATCACTTCGATCGTGTCGCCCTCGGCGATGTACTTCAGCGCGTTGCCCAGCACTTCTTCAGTGATCGCAAATTGCTCGAAAGTCTCGGTGTCCATGAAGTTGTGCATATCACCGTCCGGGTAGAGGTACTGCACGGTTGGTGAGCCGACTTCAGCCATGGTGAGTTTCTGGTTGCCCTGGAGCTTTCGTTCGTAGACATTTCCAGTTTTTAACTGACGGACTTTCAAGGTGAGAGTCGGTGGAGCCTTTGGTGCTTGGCGGTGCTGCCAGTCGAGGATCTGATAGACATCATCGTCCAGAATGATTGTCATATTTCGACGAATTTCACTTGAAGAGATTGTCATCGCGGTCTTGAAGTTCCTTTGGTGCTAGCGGTCAGCTAGTTCGAGTTGGCTATCAAATATACGGGAAAGCACGGGTTAGAACTTCATTTTAGCTGCGTGACTCATGACGCGAGCTTCGCCGTTCTCAAGAACCACGACATCTTCGATACGAACGCCGCCCCATCCGGGGATGTAGATGCCGGGTTCGATAGTGAATGGCATGCCGTTTTCGAGCTTGCCTTTCGAGTTGGGACCGACCCCGGGATTTTCATGGACTTCAAGACCAAGACCGTGACCCAGGCTGTGGCCGAAGTCGTTTTCATGTCCCGCCTCGGTGATGATTTTTCGGGCAATTGCATCGCATTCTTCACCGGTCATACCAGGCTTTACCATGTCGATGGCAGCGAGTTGAGCGGCAAGGACGATGTCGTAGACGCGTTTCACTTCGGCGTCGGCTTCACCGAGTACGATGGTGCGTGTAAGGTCGGAGCAGTAACCCTGATATCGAGCGCCACAGTCGAGGACGATCGTCTGCCCTTCCACGAGCTTACTATCGCTGGTGGCATGGTGCGGACGGGCGGCGTTCGGGCCGATAGCGACGATAGTTTCAAACGATATCGATTCAGCACCGCGTTCACGAACCGCTTTCTCGAATATCCATGCGGTTTCTTTTTCGGTCATCCCGACTTCAAGTTGTGATGCTGTATCCTCGAACGCCTGGTCGCCGATATCGATGGCGCGTTGGAGTAGTTCTAGCTCTCCAGCATCTTTGTAGGCACGGAGATCGACACCGATGCCAGAAGTTGGTTTTAGTTCGGAACTCGAGTCGTTTTCGGCAAGTACTTTTTTGAATCGCTCAAGAGTACCGACGGTCATGTCATCGGCTTCGAATCCGAGAGTCTTGATTTCGAATTCCATGACCAGATTCGCAAGCCAATCGGACTTGCCAGCGATCCGGTCGACTCGCCAACCGGGTGCTTGCTGTGTGGCTTGTTCGGTGTAGCGGAAGTCGGTGCAGATGACTGCATCGTTCTGTGTTACAAGGAGATACCCGGCGCTGCTGACGAATCCCGAGATGTATCGTCGGTTTTCGCCGTTGCTTACTAATATCGCGTCAAGTTCGTCCTTTGCCAGACGTTCACGAAGTTTTTGGACACGCGAAGGAAATCGGAAATCGCTCAATGCGAAAAGTCTCCGTGCTGATTAGCCGTTGATGACCGAAGAAAGATGGTCGAGGGCGTAAATGTATCCGGATGGACCGAATCCTGCCATCTGACCAATCGCATTCGAGGCGAAAACGGAACGCTGTCGGAACCGTTCCCTAGCGTGAATATTCGAGATATGGACTTCGATGAAAGGTAATCCAGCATCGAGAAGCGCATCCAAAATCGAGTAGCCGACCTGCGTAAGGGCTCCGGCATTGATGATGATCCCATGGGCTCCGGTAGAGGATTCCTGAATGAAATCGACAATCGAGCCTTCATGGTTCGATTGGAAGAATGTCACTTCAACTCCAAGCTCAGACGCTTGTGCCGAGATGTCGTCCTGAATATCGGCCAGCGTTTTCGTGCCGTAAAGAGACGCATCTCGCTTCCCGAGATTGTTCAGGTTCGGTCCGTTTATTACAAGAATCGTTGCTGGCAAATTACTCTCCCGATTATCGGGCTGTCTTCAGGGATCGAAGCGATTGCGACGTATTCCCAAAATCGCTCTTGTACTAAGCCTACTACGTGGAGCTTTCAGATTTCTGCTTATTTTGCCTGCGCGATTTGTTAGCTCTTGGATGAGCACCCAGATAGACCTTACGTGCCTGTTCGGTTGAAACGTGGGTGTAGATCTGGGTTGTTGCCGGGCTGCTGTGACCGAGTAGATCTTGAACTACCCGCAGATCGGCACCACCGTCGAGTAGATGGGTTGCGAAACTGTGGCGTAGTGAGTGCGTGTGGAACTCGGGATCGAGTCCGGCTGCCTCGGCATATTTCTTGACGGTTCGTTGGATTGATCGCGTTGAGAGTCGGCCGCCTGACTGGTTCATCCAAACAGCAGAATCCGATCGACGGCTGACAAATTTGCCACGGACGTCGGTCAGGTAATTGTCCAGCCATCTCGCACCTTGTTCACCGAAAAGTACCACTCTGGGTTTTGCGCCTTTGCCGATGACACGGACTTCTTTTGATTCCACGCTGACATCTGCGAGGTCCATTGCGTTTGCCTCGGACACTCGAAGCCCCGCGCCGTACAAAAGCTCAAGTAAGGCACGATCTCTGATGCCAGCGTCGGTTGCGGTATCGGGCTCGTCTAAAAGATGATCTATTTCGAAGCTAGAGGCAATTACAGGAAGTTTTTGTTCTTTTTTTGGACCGGTCACCAGATCGCTCTGGTCGAGTTCCACCACACCCGAGCGGCTCAAGAATCTGAAGAACGATTTCAGGGCTGAGAGTTTGCGCGATACACTGTTGCGGCTATAACCGTGTGTGATCAACCAGGCAAGGTATCCCCTCAGGAACAGACGATCTACATCGCCGAAAGTGGAAACGTTTTGTTCGTCAAGATATTCGATCAAGGGAACGAGATCGTTTATGTAGTTCCGAACAGTATGGTCGGCGAGTTGGCGCACAACGGTGATGTGCGCAGCGAACTCACGGATCAGTCGAGGAGCCTCAGCAATATTCGCTTGACGCAGTGCGTCTTCCATCGCTGGCGAAGGCAGTCTAGTGGTGGTCATTTCAGAACCACCTGTCCCGAACTGCTTTCGTTTCGAATTCGCCAGAACAGGTGAAGGTTATACTTTTGTCTTGGACTTTTTAGCTGCGGACTTCTTTTTGGCAGATTTGCGGCGTAAACCGCGTTTTGCTTCAGCTTCGGCTGCTGCCGCCGCCGCTGCTTCTGGGTGCACGATTGCGCACTTTTCCATCGCAGTTTTCCAGGCGATCTCCCAGTTCTCTTTGACTTCACCGGTAGCTCGCTCGCTAGGTCGGGTTGAGATGGAAACACGGCATTCTGGGAATCTTCCGCACGCCAGGAACTTGCCGTAGCGTCCGCTACGAATGACGAGATCATCTCCGCCTTCGCATTTTTCATCGCTTTTCTGGACGAGTTTCTTTCGATCGACCCGTTCAGCCTTTTCGATTGTTTCTCCGACCGCCTTATCGAACGGCCCGAAGAATTCTTTCAGCATCTCGACCCAGTCCTGCTCACCTGCGGCTACCGAGTCGAGTTTCGACTCCATACCAGCGGTGAACCCCATGTCCATGATGTTTGAGAAATGCTCGGTGAGCAGATCAGAAACGGCAGAACCGAGTGGAGTTGGCTTAAACCGTGATTTTTCACGGTCGACATACTGTCTTCGTTCGATTGTGCCGACAATCGATGCGTACGTGCTAGGGCGGCCGATTCCCTGTTCTTCCAAAAATCGAATTAGATTGGCTTCTGTATAGCGGGGAGGCGGCTGAGTGAACTGCTGATCGGCGTTCACGGTCTGCTTCTCGAGGTCGTCACCTTTGTTCATCGCAGGTAGCTGTTTGCTGTCTTCATCTTTGGCATCTTCATCTTTGGTTTCGATGTAGAGCTTGCGGAAGCCATCGAACTTGATGACCGAACCGGTCGCACGAACGGTGTATTCAGATCCGTTCGGTGCTGTGGCGATGATGTTGACACCTGTGTTATCGACAATTGCGTCGGCCATTTGGCTGGCGATTGTTCGCTTCCAGATAGCCGTGTACAAGCGGAGCTGTTCGCTCGAAAGGAACGGAGCCACACGCTCGGGTGTGTTCGAAGCAGAAGTTGGCCTGACAGCTTCGTGAGCTTCCTGAGCCGACTTGCTTCGCGTCTTGTAGCGCTTGGGTCCGGTTGAGTATTCATCGCCGTAGGTCGACTTGATGAACGACTGTGCTTCGTCGAGTGCATTCTGAGAGAGGTTCACCGAGTCGGTACGCATGTAGGTGATGAGTCCGACAGGGTCTGCGCTTCCCAGTTCGATACCTTCGTAGAGGTCCTGAGCGATACGCATAGTCCGCTGCGCGCTGTAGCGGAATGAACGGGCAGCCTGCTGCTGGAGCGTGCTAGTGGTAAATGGCGGACGTGGACGCTGCTTGGCTTCTTTTCGAGTGACTTTCGACACGGCGTAGGCAGCGGAGTTGAGATCAGATTTGATCGTCATCGCCGTCGTTTCGTTGTCGACGACGGGCTTACCTTTTTGGTCGGGAACCGCGATCAGGTTGGCGTTGAATGTGTATTTTCGTGTGCCAGATTCAGTTTCGAGATCGACAGTGATTACCCAGAATTCTTCCGGTTTGAATGCTTCGATTTCTCGTTCTCGATCGACGATGATCCTGAGGGCGACGGACTGGACTCGACCTGCTGAGAGACCGCTTCGGACTTTTTTCCAGAGGACAGGGCTGAGTTTGTAGCCCACGATTCGGTCCAACAGACGGCGCGCCTGTTGGGCATTGACCAGCTCCATATCGATATCACGGGGGTGAGTGAACGCTTCTTCAACAGCCGAATTCGTGATTTCGTGGAACACGACTCGTTTGAGATTCTTCGCTTTACCGAGATCTGCAGCTTCTACCAAGTGCCAGGAAATGGCTTCGCCTTCTCGATCCGGGTCAGTTGCGAGGTACACCGAGTCGGCCTGTTTAGCGGCCTTTTTAATCTCGCCGATCAGGGTGGCTCGGCCGCGTACGTTTACATAGTCCGGCTCGAATGTCAGATTCTCGACATCAACACCGAGAGAGTTTTTCGGGAGATCGCGTACGTGTCCCATTGAAGCCTTGACGACATATTTGTCGCCCAGGAATCGTCCAACAGTTCGTGCCTTCGCCGGTGATTCGACGATAACCAGATCGCGCTTTGACGTTTTCGCCAAGTGTCTAATACCTCAAGCCCAGCACTCATATTGATACCACCAGGCGTTCTCTATCCGCAATGAATTGCATCGAACCGACTTGCCGGGCAGTTCCCCGCAATTCCAGCATCACAAGAACGGAGCTAACGGCGGCGGCTGCCTCGCCAGTGCTCGGGTGACGTCGTCGACGTGCATCGGCTCCTTTGAACTTTCAAGAAGATCGACAACACGACGTTCGATACTTAATACATTGTCTTCACGCGCGAGGTTGTCAAGCGCGTTTTGCCAAGCTCAGTGCGTTTATCGACCGAATCTTGAGGATTTAAAGGCTTATCTTGGGATTTGGCGGATCGAGATTCAATGTTCAGTTCTTCGAGAATATCGTCGGTATGAGTCGTCAGCTTTGCTCCCTGTTGGATCAACCAGTTAGTGCCTTGCTCTTCTCATTCAACGAACTTCCGGGCACTGCAATTACGTCGCGATCCTGTTCGAGTGCCCAGTTGATGGTGAGCATGGCACCACTGTTGAACGCTGCCTCGGCAACGAGAACTCCATGGCGCAGCCCGCTAATCACGCGATTACGCCGCGAGAGTTTCAGCGAGTTGTCCTGGGTAGTCGGTGTGACGCAGGTGGAGTGGAGTGATGCCAAGGGGTTCAATTTCCCAAGGATTTCGTCGGGTTCGTTCCCGTCGCGGAATCGCTAGGTTTCGCCTGCGACCTTTCAAAGTACATCTGCTGCTACGAGATCTGACAATGGTGCTCGCCAGGCGGTTTCCATATCGCCATAACGTGCCTCGAGTTTTGCGAACGTTGCGGGTCCGAGTTCGTATACCTGGCGGAACGCAACCCAGTACTTCAAGTCATTCATGCGGCGAATAGTGACTTATTCGGGTGACTTAAGGCATGTTCAGAATGACAAAAAGCATAGAATGGGCCTTCAGGAACTGGTTCGCGCGATCTCTATAGCCGAACGCCCGGGGCAGTAGTGAAAATGGCGGAGAGGACAGGATTCGAACCTGCGGTGAGCTTGCACCCACACACGCTTTCCAGGCGTGCCCATTAAACCGCTCTGGCACCTCTCCGCGGTAGCAACTGCAACCGGCGATATGCCAGAGCGTGCTCATCGTTATTGGAAGGCCGCGAACCAACTCCGATGTGTATATGGCGGAGAGAGCGGGATTCGAACCCGCGATATGCGGATGCATATACCGGTTTTCGAGACCGGCGCCTTCAGCCACTCAGCCATCTCTCCGAACTCATCAACTATAGCAATCGAACAGGGCGTTTCGGCTACTCATTTTGAAAGAATCCTTGGATATTTGGTTTTCGTATTGATCACTACGTGTAGACAGATATGTTGACGTAGAAGATTTCGAATACATACGATTTAACCTATTGTCGACCAATATAAGTTCCTATTTATACGGCTTCACCACAGCCTTGTTCGTTCTCAATGGGTTTTATCCTTGGGAGCAAAACGCAACGGATTCAAATACATCGCGATGTCATTCAAAGGTGGTCAGTAGATGACCACTGCAGGAATAATTCTCGCTGCCGGAAAAGGTACGCGAATGCGGTCGGCGACACCAAAGCAACTCCATAAAGTTGCGGGTGTCGCGCTCGTTGGGCACACAGTTCGTATCTTGCGAATTGCTGGAGTGAACGACATCATAGTTGTCGTTTCACAGGAAATAGCTGATTCTGACGAACTCAAAGCGGCATTGCTGCCTGATATAAAAATTGCGATACAAACCGAACAACTCGGTACAGCTGACGCGCTCAAAGCGGCTCGAGAGAGTGTAGAGAGCGCTGATTCGATAATCGTCGCGCCCGCCGACATGGTCCTTGTTGGCGACGACATAGTGCGGCAGATGATCGATCTGCACGCCGGTTCAGGCGCGTTAGCGACGGTACTTGGCGCCGTAGTCGACGATGCATCGGGACTTGGCAGGATAAAACTGGGTCAATCTGGTCAGCCAGAATCGGTGCTCGAAGAGCACGAAGCCACTGATGAACTTCTCCAGAGTAATCTGATTAACACTGCCTGGTACTGCTTCGACAATAACTGGATCTGGGGTGCTCTCGATGCTATACAGCTCGCGGATACTGGTGAGGTGTATCTTCCACGGGTGATCGAAGTTGCGGCCGCTGACAACCGTTCACGTGTCGTCGTCTCGGATGACAACGAGGCCGGTATGGGCATCAACGACCGCGTGCAGTTGGCGAGAGTTGAGAAGGTCATGCAGAGGCGTACAAATGAAGCTCACATGGCGAGCGGTGTGACACTTCAGGATCCGGATACGACGTATATAGATATTGATGTTGAAATCGGAGCTGACACATCAATTGGTGCGGGTTCATATATCGGGACGCGATCGACTATCGGTGCGCGAGTTGTGATTGGTCCAAACAGCCAGATCACCTCTAGCAAGATTGGAGATGGCGCGAATATCGATGGAGCGAGAATCATCGATTCGGTTGTTGGCGAGGGCACCTCGGTGGGTTCAAATTCGCTTGTGCGTGGTGGCGCCGAATTAAAGCCGAAAGTGAAAGTAGGGAATCTCGCCGAAATCAAAAATTCGGTAATCGGGTCTGGATCCCAGATTTCACACTTCAGTTACGTGGGCGACGCCACTCTTGGTGAGAATGTGAATATCGGTGCGGGGACAGTTACCTGCAATTATGACGGTGTAAACAAGCACCCGACGGTGATTGAAGACGATGCCTTTATTGGATCGAGCACCATGTTGATCGCGCCTGTGATCATCGGGAAGGCAGCACGCACGGGTGCTGGTTCGGTTGTGCGATCCGATGTTCTGGCAGGTGACACAGTAGTTGGCGTCCCCGCGAAATCTGTAAAATCATCGTGATGGCAAATTGTCCCGGAGTATTGTTGGGACAGGAATCAGAAGGAATGATTAGAAATACAGAAGATCCCAAAAGTACGGGGCATCCTCCGGATACGAACCGGCAGACGATAGCTGTTGAGGCGAGTGCTTGATGTCACCCGAATGGTTATCACTGTTGGCGTTAATTGTTTCTGGTAGCATTTTCTTCCTTACCGCTCTGGCGATTTCTTCGCTTGGCACGCGGATTAATCCATTACCGGCCTCAGTTCGCAACCCTAACGCGAATGGGAACGGCAATGGCGATTCAGAGCACGAGCACGACCACGGATTCTCCGGTCGCTTAAGTGCCGAGGCAAGTTTGATTGGACGAAGCCTCCAGGCCGCTTCGTTAATGACGTCGGCTCTTGCGGTATTCGCCATTTTTGAATCGGGGGCCGGCACTACCGGATCGGGCTACGGAGTGGCTCTGAGTGGTGTCATTACCGTAGTTGGCGCAATATTCGTGCAGCTCGTCGCATCCGGTCTTTCTGGATACCACCGAAACTGGGCACGGGCTATCAGCCGACCGACAGGAACCCTGTTGCGCTGGACGAGTGTGACACCCGGTATTTCGCTCATCGTGGATTTTTCTCTTTCAAGAGGACGTGGTGACGATGCTGTAGGCGAGGATGTTTCGGCAGCCCTTCAAGAGAGTCTCGATTTTCTCGAGGAGTCGGTGATTCCTGCCGACCAGAACGAACTACGAATGATCCGCGGGATACTGCGGATGGATACAGTAAAAGTTCGTGAAATCATGGTTCCGCGTGTTGATATGAACACTTCATCTGCAACGGCCAGCATCGGAGCGGTGGCTGACCTGATGTCGGTAGGCGGACATAGCAAGATTCCTGTCTACAAAGATGATGCCGATTCGTTCGCAGGTGTTGTTTTTGCTCGCGACGTGCTTTCCGCGCTGGACAACGATATAGATCCCGATAGCGCGGTTGAGAACCTTGCACGCCCTGCATTGCACGTACCTGAATCGCAGAGTCTTGAAAGGCTCCTCCGGCAGCTACAAGAACACCGAACCGGTCTCGCGATAGTTATCGACGAGTACGGTGGGGTGTCCGGACTGGTTACGGTCACGGATCTCATTGAAGAAATTGTCGGAGAACTAATCGACGAGTTTGATGTCGAGGGTCCTGAAGTTGAGGCGGTTGATTCCCGAGAGATGTTTGCCGACGCCGGTGCCTCGATCGACATTATGAATCAGACTCTCGGTACGTCTATTGTTCCGGAGGGCTTCGATACGGTTGGCGGTCTGGTATTCCGCGAATTGGGCAAGATGCCATCGCCGGGTGACACGGTTTCGGTCGATGGCGTCGTTATCACTGTTCAGTCAGTAATTGGGCGAAGAATCCGACGGGTGAAAGTCGAGCGCACAGAGACTGATGCCCTGGAGATCGATTAGGCTCATGATTTATAGAGCGACTCACTGCGTCAATTGGCGAGTCGATAGATGACGATGGGAACTCCCTTGATACTGTCAGGCAGTTCTCGCTCCAGCACCCATCCGTGGGCCTAGTAAAAACGCCGTGCTCCCAAGTCCGACGCGGTGACATCGAGTTGTACTCGCTTGAATTCTCGCTCTGCAATGAACACGAGTGCTGCCCGCATTAGCAAGCCCCAATTCCCTGACCGGGGAGATCGGGTTCGACGTGCATGCCACTCATCTGTGCATCAAACTCTCGTGCCCCCATTGACGAAACTCTAATCGTACCTACGATGGCCTCGTCTATAACCGCCACGAGGATTGTAGAATCTGCGGAACCTGTCGCCAGATTTTCGTGCCATTTGGAGTGATATTCGTCGAGTGATCGCGATTCAACCCATTCTGCCGATGCGAACGGTGCGAACGATTTCGTGTGACGCGGTGTATTAATCCGGCGATCATTTCGTATTCGTCTGGCTGTGCTGTACGGACTACTGACAGTTTGGAAAACATTTGAGGAGACCGCTCAATTCGATACAGAAGCTCGGGTAAAAAAAGACGCCCCGGCAAAAACCGGGGCGTCTCAAGAATCAAAGGATTCAGAGGGCGTTAGCCATCAATCTTGTCAACGAGAAGGAAAGCTGAAGCGCCTCGGTGGCCCTTATCGCCAGTTGCTAGAACCGTGTACAGACCAGCATCCCAACCTTCGAGGTCGACTGTGAGCTCAAAAGCTCCATTCTCGTTACCAATGGTAAGCGAGTCGTTTGTCTTAGGGGTTGAGCTTGAGAGCAGTTTGTCGAAACCACTCTTCTTCGCTGATACAGAAATCGATTCACCCTTGTCGAAACCACCACCGATTATGGTGATAGAGGCGTTGCCACCAGTGAGTTCGGCAGCACCGGTCGAAGGACCGCTGGCGTCGAACACAATAATCCCAGCGATCTGAGTCGTACCGTCAGCGCCATCAGCGCCATCAGCGCCATCAGCGCCATCAGCACCGGCGGGACCAGTTGCACCAGGGTTGCCTGGGTTACCAGGAGCACCAGGAGCACCATCGTTACCGTCGTTACCATCGTTACCATCGTTACCATGGTTACCATCGTCACCATCGTCACCATCGTCACCATCGTCACCTGAGATACCGGGCTCACCAGGAGCACCAGCTGCACCAGGGTTGCCTGGGTTACCAGGAGCACCGGGGGCGCCAGTTGCGCCTGCCGGACCGCGCTCGCCCTGACATGCAATTGCTGCCATGAGGGCGAACATCGTACCAATCAAAAGGAAAGCCTTTAGCTCTCCGCGGAGCAGTCCTGTCATTGGGCCCCGTCCTCCAGTCTTTATATTGAATCTCGTGTCGAGTGCCGTAGTGAACTCAGTTCAGAGTTTACGCAGGGTGAGAATAACAAACACGCGTTACGCGCTAATTACAGCCACTACAGTTTGCGTGCCGAAGGCAATGTTATTCTGGCAATTTCTCCACTGTCAAGCAATTAAGGCTGAGCTTACGGGGCGTTTTCGATCATGACAAGTTTAGACAAGGGCGAATTACCGATCTCGTATATTCGAATCTAGCTCTGGCCAGCGACTGTTCCAAAGATGTGAATTTCTCCATTCGAATCCGTGTGTTGATGTACCTTCCTTCGTGATATCCTCCTTGGGTTGTGATAGCACAAGAACGAAAAACTAAGTAACTAGAGAAGTACAAACCACAAAATCCCAAGGAAATGGGTTACCGGCAAAATGTGCCGGGTATTTGCGAGTCGGAGAGCACTAAACTTGGATCAGTCAGAACGAAGCGCTGTTGTTGAGGAATACAGGGCACATGAAGGCGACAGTGGGTCGTCAGAAGTCCAGATAGCGCTACTAACAGCTCGGATTGCTGAGCTAACGGAACATCTGCGCGAGCACAAGCACGACCACAGCAGCCGACACGGTTTGCAGAAGATGGTCGGACAGCGCCGTCGTCTTCTTAACTACCTGAACGGTGAAGACGTTAATCGATACCGCGAAATCATTAGCAAGCTCAATCTCCGTAAGTAATCGAACACCCCTGTCCAGGGGCGTTTAGCTTGCCTCGATTCTTTCGGAGCCTCAGAAGCTCCGGCCCACTGGTTATTTAGATCCCCGAGGCGGCACATGTGCACAGGTGCCAGATTCCATTCGTAACAGTTGGCACCGGGCATTCGCCCTGCGGACTTCGTGCGCGAACAATAGAAACAGAATAGAAACAGAATAGAAAATGACTAATAAATTTGAAATGGAAGTTGGCGGCCGAGTACTCGAATTCGAGCATGGTCGCGTAGCAGCACAAGCAGGCGGCGCAGTAACGGTTAAGTACGGCGACACAATGTTGCTTGCTACTGCAACCGCATCAAAAAAGCCTCGACCAGGCGCGGATTTCCTCCCGATGACCGTCGATGTTGCCGAGAAGGCATACGCCGACGGCAAACTCCCTGGTGGATTCTTCAAGCGAGAAGGAAGGCCGGCAACCGATGCTATTCTCGCCTCTCGAATGATCGACCGACCGATCCGACCACTGTTCTCGAAGACGATTCATAACGAGATTCAGATCATCGTTACGATCCTCTCATCTGACAAGGTCAATCCTTATCCCGCGATCGGCATCATTGGAGCTTCAACCGCACTCGCTATTTCGGACATTGCATTCAATGACCCGATTGGTGCCTGTGTGATCGGACTCGTCGAAGGCGAACTCGTGGTGAACCCCACATACGAAGAACTGTTGACCAGCGACCTCGAATTGCTTGTTGCGGGAACCGGTGACGCCACCATGATGGTCGAGTCGGGCGGTAACTTCGTTTCTGAGGAAGTACTGCTGGATGCACTCGAACTGGCTCAAGAAGTCAACGGCGCAATCGTCGAGCAGATCGAAGAGATTCAGGCGAAAGTCGGCAAAAAGAAGTGGGAAGCCCCTGAGGTTTCCGACGAAGAGAAAGCCGCCGAGAAAGCGACTCGCGATCTCGTCGGTGAAGATTTCATCAAAGCTCTGAAGGCTCCTGGTGACAAGGCCACGCGTCAGGCTCGCATGGACGATGTGATGGACGGGACAATCGAGAAACTCTCGGAGGATCACGACGGTGGCCACGTGAAATCTGCGCTCTACGCCCTCGAGACCGAAGCCGTTCGAAGCACGATTCTTGAAGATGGCTCGCGACCAGACGGTCGAAAATTGGACGAATTGCGTCCTCTCAACTCAGAAATAGGCTACCTGCCTCGTGTACACGGATCAGGTATATTCACACGCGGTGAAACCCAGATCATGGGTGTGCTTACTCTGGCTTCTGCTGGAGAACGTCAGCGACTGGACACATACGGTCTCGAAACCGAAAAGCACTTCATTCATCACTACAACTTCCCCCCTTACTCAGTAGGTGAAGCTGGGCGATTTGGATTCACAGGTCGTCGTGAAGTTGGGCACGGTGCGCTCGCTGAGCGTGCGCTCAAGCCAGTTGTTCCAAACCAGGAAGACTTCCCCTACACAATCCGACTCGTTTCTGAAGCGCTCGCTTCGAACGGGTCGACCTCGATGGCGAGTGTCTGCGCCGGCTCGCTGGCGATGATGGACGGTGGTGTGCCGATTTCGGCACCCGTTGCCGGTATTGCCATGGGTTTGATCACAGGTGAGGAAGGCAAATACGCTGTTCTTACCGACATTCAGGGTGCGGAAGATCACTCGGGTGACATGGACTTCAAAGTGGCGGGTACGCGCGAAGGCGTGACTGCGTTGCAGATGGACATCAAGGTCAAGGGAATTACCTTCGAGATCATGAGTCAGGCGCTTGAGCAAGCTCGAATAGCCCGATTGCAAATTCTCGACAATATGGAAGCAACGATTTCTTCGACCCGTGAAGACCTGAGTGAATACGCACCACGAATGCTTTCGCTCAAGATTCCGACCGACAAGATCGGTGCCATTATCGGACCAGGTGGATCGGTCATTCGCGGAATGATCGACGAATTCGGCGTAACGATCGACGTCCAAGATGACGGGACGGTCGTTATCGGATCGCCCGACCGTGAGAACGCCGATAAAGCCGAAGCTGCAATCAACGCCCTTACTAAGGATGTTGAAGTTGGCGATAAGTACACCGGTCGAGTCGTTCGGATCATGCCCTTCGGTGCATTCGTGCAGATTCTGCCGGGCAAAGATGGCATGGTTCATATTAGCGAACTTGCCCAACATCGGGTACCTGATGTCGAGTCGGTTGTCAGTATTGGCGATCAACTCGAGGTCATGGTTATAAATATCGATGGAATGGGTAGAATCGACCTCTCACACCGCGCATTGCTTGAAGAAAGCAACGAAGGTGGCGGCGATGGTGAGCCCCGAGGCGATCGACGAGAATCCCATGATAGGAACGACCGGGGAGATCGCGGTGGTGACCGGAGTCCACGTGGCCGAGGTGGCGATCGCGGAGGCCGAGGTGGTGGACGCGACGGAGATCGTGGTCCGAGGCGTCCCGCCGGTGGCTATGATGGAAGTGGTCGACGATCTGGTCCGCCACGCCGACGCTAGGCTGCTCACTAACGTTAAGTAGAAATAAACGACAAAATGTCACCGGAAATAACAGTTGCAGTAAATGGCGCGCTTGGGAGGATGGGTTCAACCGTCCTCTCAGCGGCCGCAGCTGAAGGCGGAGTGATGCCGGTTGGAGGAGCGGATATAGTAGCTTCTTCCGATTCGGTAACAGTTTCCGACACGTCGCTGTCGGTCCCTCTCGCACCCAACCTCATTGAACTTTTCGAGATCGTGAAACCCGACGTTGTTGTGGATTTCACGAACGGTGAGGCGGCCAATGAGGCGATTCTCACTTGCATCAACTCTGGTGTACGCGTCGTTTCTGGCTCAACAGGACTTTCTCCTGAGGACCTTGATGGGATCGGAGAACAGGCGGCGGCTCAGAAGATTGGAGTCATTTCGGCTTCAAACTTTGCACTCGGTGCGGTGTTGCTGATGCATTTGGCTGGAATAGCCTCAAAATATTTCGACTACGCCGATCTTCTTGAGAGCCATCACGAAGCCAAAGTCGATGCGCCTTCGGGTACTGCACTTTCGATCGCCGAAGCGATGATCGAAGGTCGAGGATCAGGTTTTGATCAAAACGTCGCTGATCTGCAGACTCTGGATGGAACCCGTGGTGGCGACTTTCAGGGAATCAACGTTCACAGCGCTCGGATGCCGGGCCGTGTCGCTAGGCACGAAGTTGTGTTCGGAGCACTGGGTCAGACACTGACGATGATCCATGATTCGATCAATCGCGATAGTTTCATGCCGGGCGTAATGCTTGGTGTTAAAAGCGTCGTCAATGAGCAGGGATTGGTAATCGGCCTCGCGAACGTGCTTGGGCTTGGTAAGTCAAAGCCGTAGCCGACGCCCGTGAACTGCGGATTGTTGGTGCACATCCCTTTCCTTCCAAATATTCTTAAGATTGTCTAATCGCCTAGAGTCATTCGGTGCGTCAGGCAGAACGCCTCATACGCGCAGCGTTTCGAGATTAAGAAATGAACAGTAGCGAAATAAATATTGCGATAGTTGGAGCAACCGGAGCGGCGGGTGGAACTGCACTCAAACTGCTTCTTGAACGAAACCACCCTGCTGACAAAATTACGTTGATGGCATCTGAGCGTTCGGCTGGTCGGAAGTTGCGGTATGACGACACTGAATTGATCGTCGTTCACGCGAAGGCTGACGCGTTCGAAGGGATCGACGTGGCTCTGTTTGCTGCTGGTGGGGACGTAAGCAGGCGCCTGGCTCACAAAGCCGTTGAGCGTGGGGTGTTCGTGATCGACAAAGGTTCGATCTTCCGAATGGATCCAACGATCCCGCTCGTCGTTCCTGAAGTAAACGGTGATGATATCGATTGGCATCCCGGTATCGTCTCAACCCCGAATTGCACCAGCACTCCCCTCGTTATGGTTCTGGATGCGGTGCGAGAGCTTTCGGCTATTTCAGCGGTTACTGTCGCTACCTACCAGTCGGTCACTGGCACGGGTGTTGCGGCGAACGAGGAATTGCTTGAACAGTCCCGAACCGTATTGGCAGGCGGAGAGGCGAAACCTGATGTTTATCCTCATGAAATTGCCTTCAACGTTCTGCCTCACGTCGATGATTTCCTCGAAGATGGCTACACAAAAGAAGAGCAAAAGATGCTGAAGGAGTCGCGGAAAATACTGCATGATGACGATTTGTTGGTATCGGCGACTTGCGTTCGTGTCCCCGTTGAAATTTCACATAGCGAATCGGTGCAAATCGAATTTGAATCAGATGTCAGTGTGGATGACGCACGGCGGGTTCTTGCTAGTTATGACGGCGTGATGGTTGTAGACGATCCCAGCCAGAATAAATATCCTATGCCACTCAGTGCTGCAGGGCGTGATGAAGTGCTGGTCGGGCGAATTCGAAAAGATATTGCTCACGAGAACGGCATTGCGCTTTGGCTGGCATGTGACAACTTGCGCAAGGGCGCTGCACTGAACGCGCTTCAGATAATGGACGAAGCACTGCGCCGCGATGCATTCAAACCTGCGGCCCAGCGAACTACTACATAGATATTCAACACCCGCGAGATTACCGGCGAGAGGCCGGTCAACAATGGCAGAATTAGGGCGACTCTTAACAGCTATGGTCACCCCCTTCACTGAAGAGGGCGACGTCGATTACCCACGAGCGAGAGATCTAGCAAAAGCACTCCTAAAGTCGGGATCGGACGGACTTGTAATCGGTGGTACAACCGGTGAGGCTCCATCGATGAGCGATGATGAACTTCTCCAGTTGTTCGCAGAGGTTAAAGAGGCTATTGGGGACGGTGGTGCGGTAGTGGCTGGTACCACTAACAACAACACTCGAGGTTCGATCACGCTTTCGCGTGAGGCAGAGAATGTTGGCGTTGACGCACTCCTGCTTACAGTCCCCGCCTACAACAAGCCGACAATGGGTGGTCTGTATCAGCACTTCACCGCGATTGCAGACTCTGTTTCAATTCCCGGAATTCTGTACAACGTTCCTTCACGTACCGCATTGAATATGGATGCGGCTACGACGTTGCGACTTGCCGAAGTACCAAACATCGTTGGAGTCAAAGAGGCATCGAGCGATCCCGATCAAATTGCATACGTCATCAAGGATTCACCAGATGATTTTAATGTGTGGAGCGGTAACGACAACGAGCTGTTCGCAACGCTAGCAACTGGTGGTTATGGAATTGTTAGTGTTGCCGGGAACATCATTAGTGGTCAGATCCAGAAAATGATCGGATTGGTTCTGGAAGGTGATGTTGAAGCCGCAGCCACGGAGCACCTCCGATTGCTTCCGATTTTCAACGCGTTGTTCTTCATCACGAATCCGATACCAGTTCGATATGCGATGAACCGCTCGGGTTTCAATGTTGGCCCACCCAGGCTGCCAATGGTCCCCGAACCGGCAGAACTAGAAGCATTCAGTAGGCGATTCGACCCGATCATGGATCAGTATTCCATTGACCTTTCGTAGCCAATCTTCGATCAGAAACACACTCAACTGCGATTTCGATGCGGAACGCAACGATAAATTACACTGATTCTTTACATTCCTACGAACGCCTGTGAGGGAAGAATTTGGCAGTCTGACTGCATCGGACCAAATCGACGAGTAGAAAAGAGATTATTAACTTGGGTGATAATTGCAAAAACATTGTAGTTGTTGGTGGAGGCAATGGTTCCTCTACGGCTCTGCGTGGGCTCAAATCGTTCGACACCAATCTCACAGCGATAGTGACTATGTTCGACACTGGTGGCAGCACGGGAATTCTTCGCGAAGAGTTTGGGTACCCTTCTCTTGGAGACATACGGCAGTGCCTGGTGGCGTTGAGTCCAAAAGACAACAAGCAAGTTGCTGTGTTGAATAACGCACTCGACTTCAGATTCGACATTGGCTCAAGCCTGAAGGGCCACAGCGTCGGCAATCTGGTTATTGCTGCACTCACTACTGTTTATAACGGCATACAAGGTGCAATCGATGAGTTGTCGCGCATGATGCAGCTCACAGATCAGGTTGCACCGGTTACGCTGGACAGTGCGCACCTGTGCGCACGCCTTGTAAATGGGGAAATTATTCGCACAGAATCGGCGATTGATCTACGCGGTGCTAACGGACCTGGAATCGATGAGGTATTTTTCGACGCCGACGTCAGTGCCAACCCAAGGGCACTCGAAGCAATACGCAATGCGGATGCGATCCTTCTGGGACCCGGTGATCTGTACACCAGCGTAATCCCGAATCTGTTGGTCGATGATATCAGCGACGCTATCAGAGGTACTGATTCCCCCGTAATTTACGCATGTAACTTGATGACTAAACTCGGCGAGACGGCTGGATACGGTGCGTCGATGTTTGCATCAGAGATTGTCAGGTATATCGGTGGACGCAAGCTCGACTATCTTCTCGTCAATCACACGGATTTCACCGAGGACGTGCTGGATGTGTATGCTGCCGAAGGCGCAGCACCGGTTGAACTAGATAATGCCGCCGCTGAGAAGTACGTTCACCATGTAATGGTTGAGGACCTTGCCTACATTGATGGGCTGGTAGTCAAGCACAACTCAACAAAACTTGCCAGAATTGTGATGGCGGCTGTCGAGAACTCTGCGACAAACCTGCAAGGCATCGGACTAGATTAGCCCGGTACCCCGCGAGGGACCGACTTTCAGGTGTTACGCTAGGAAGTCTTCGATTACGAGAGTTTCTTCACGCCTCGGCCCGGTCGAAAGTATTTTCGTCGGAACCCCAATAAGCTCTTCGAGCCGGTGGATGTAGGCACGAGCGCCGTCGTTCAACTCTGAATTCTTGGTGATCGAACGCGTTGACTCCGTCCAGCCCGGGTGTGTTTCGTAGATCGGCTTTGCTCGGTCGAGTGTCACAGCGTCCACCGGGAATTGCTCGGTTCGTACGCCGTCTATTTCGTACGCCACGCAGATATTGACCTCTTCCCAGCCGTCGAGGATGTCGAGTTTGGTGATTATCATGGCATCGAAGCCGTTGACTCTCGCCGAGTATCGACCTGCTACAGCGTCAAACCAACCGATTCTCCTAGCACGGCCTGTCGTCGTACCAAATTCGCCAGCCTGTTCGCGAATCGAGTCGCCTTCTTCACCGTGAATCTCGGATGGGAACGGGCCTTCTCCGACACGGGTGCAGTAAGCCTTGAATACACCAGCCACCCCGCCGTACGACCGTGGACCCATGCCTAAGCCGGTTAGCGTTCCGCCAACGGTCGGGTTCGAGCTTGTGACGTAAGGATAGGTTCCGTGGTCGAGGTCGAGCAGGGCGCCTTGTGCGCCTTCGATGATAACCTTTCCGTCTGATTCGAGCGCGTCTGCGATCAAATTCTCGACAGGTCGGATATAGGGTGCCAATTGGCCGGCCCACATATTTGCTTTCTCAAATACAGCGTTGAGTTCGATCGGATCGCCACCGTAGATTTTGGTGATGATCTCGTTTTTGAAGGCAACGATCGCAGGAAGGCGAAGAGTCAGATCTTCCGGATCGAGCAATTCTCCAACGCGCAAACCCTGGCGGGAAACCTTGTCGATGTACGCCGGACCGACACCGCGACCGGTGGTGCCAATTTTGGCATCGCCACGTCGTTGCTCCTCAAGTTGATCAAGGCTGATGTGGTACGGCATTATCAGGTGGGCGCGATCGCTGACGGCCAGCCGTGAGGGATCAAGATCATTCTCGTTGATCTCTTTCAGCAGTACATCGGGATCGACAACAACACCATTGCCGATGACGTTCATGGCGTGTGGCCAACAAATTCCAGACGGCACGAGGTGAAGCTTGAAAGTGCCTGCGTCGTTTATGACGGTGTGCCCAGCGTTGTTGCCACCAGAGTAACGTGCGATGACCGCTGCGTTTTCGGCAAGGAAGTCAATGATCTTTCCTTTGCCCTCGTCGCCCCACTGGGCGCCGATGACGGCGTATGCCGGCATCTTTTAACTCCCTTGCTACGCGCTACCGGCCCGCGTTTTGCCTTTTTGGGGAAGGCGGACGGACCGGCGAATTTATGCAATAGGTTGTTGCCGATGAATTATATCAGGGTTGCGTACGTGCGCGCCCGTTGCGGGTGTTGCTGAATTGAGCGATTTTGAAGGGATTGGTGCAGGAATGGAGCCGATCTCTTTGAGGCGAAATTGAGTAAAATTCTTTTGTTTTAGCTATTATCTGGTGGCCATATTTGTGGGTGTCAGAAAGGGATAAATCGGGTTGTATTAAATGAGCGGAGTATTGCTGCTGAACAATAGCCGTGAAAATTCCGCCATTATTTGGTTGACTGTATGGAAATTGACGAGGTAGAGTTGTTCTCACGCCCAAACGCAAGCCACGCTTGTGCGGCGAATTCCGGTCGTTTCAAAGCGGTCGTAGCGCGTACATTTACAATCGAACAGTGGATTCCGCATTCTCCGAGACCAGGTAGATGATTCCTTAATGTGAGTCAAGCTACTAAGGGCACATGGGGAATGCCTTGGCGCCAGAAGCCGAAGAAGGACGTAGCAAGACTGCGATAAGCCACGATTAGCTGCCTAGCAAGCTTAGTTGTGGATTTCCGAATGGGGGAACCCATCTACTTCGGTAGTTACCTTGGTCGTAAGACCTTGGTGGTAAGCAGGGGAACTGAAACATCTAAGTACCCTGAGGAAAGTAAATCAACAGAGACTCCCTTAGTAGCGGCGAGCGGACGGGGACCAGCCTAAACCACATGGGCCTAACGGACTGAAGTCCTATGCCTTTGTGGCGTTGTAGGGTCAGACAGGAGGAAGCTTCAGATTCCTCCAAGAGTTACAAAACGTGCATCTAATCGAATAGTCCTGGAACGGCTAACCGTAGTGGGTGAAAGTCCCGTAGATGAAAGATGATGCGTCTCTTGGTTTGATTCCTGAGTACGACGGGACACGTGAAATCTTGTCGGAATCTGGGGGGACCACCCTCCAAGGCTAAGTACTTCTGGCGACCGATAGTGAACAAGTACCGTGAGGGAAAGGTGAAAAGCACCCCGTGAGGGGAGTGAAATAGAACTGAAACCATGTGCCTACAAACCG
>Ga0187827_10001728_pt1 | contig 31364 bp, 30 predicted proteins | sample ETNtaG_39_FD_167969 | JGI IMG/M metagenome (GOLD analysis project Ga0187827, IMG submission 167969) | Marine microbial and viral communities from oxygen minimum zone, Eastern Pacific Ocean - ETNP2014_SV_150_PacBio MetaG (Illumina Assembly) | ecosystem: Environmental > Aquatic > Marine > Hypoxic...
TTTAATATCTTCTTTTTTTTCTGCCTTAAAAGGATCTAAAAAACTTTTACTTTTTCCTGATGTGTAGACTCTTCTTTCAATGCCGAATTTTTTTATGAATTCAACAAAACCAAAACCTGGAGATATAACACCTATAGATCCAACAACTGAATTTTGATCAATGAAAATTTCATCAGCTGCACAGGCAAGCCAATATCCGCCCGAGGCGGCGACATCTTCAACAAATGCAAAAACTTTTTTCTTTTTTTCCTTTGATTTTGAAATAATTCTTTCAGCAATAAGCGATGATTGGGTGGGTGAACCTCCAGGTGAGTTAATAATTAATGCAACAGCAGGGCATTTTTTATCAGAAAAAAGCTTATTAATTAATTTATCTAATGAATTCAGAGTCAATCCAGAACGAAACATTCCTGCTTGGCCTATTACACCAGATAGCCTTAAGGTTGGAATATTAACAGATTTAGAGAATAATGATTTTAGCATAATTACTATTACCAAAAGTTATACTATCGAGAAAGTTTTTAGTATCAATTAATGAAAAAAAATCAAATTTAACGTTTTTTGTCTTTAAATAATCATAAAAACTTATAACTGTAACAATAATTAAAGTGAAAGTGAAAAAAATTAGCATTAAACTGTCAACGAAATGTTAAAATGGGCCAAGTAGTTCAATTAAATAATGTAAGGAAAGATTTTACTTTTTATATACGTCAGTTACGGAAATTATGTGAAAAAGATCTTTCTCTAATTAATTCAATTATTATAGACAAATTAGATAGTGACGTTCCCTTAGTCCAAGAAATAGCCTCGCATTTAATTCTGTCCGGAGGAAAAAGATTAAGACCTCTTTTAACTTCTTGTTGTTTTCAAATGTGTAAAGATAATAACAATAATGAAGGAAAACATATTGGCCTTGCTGCTGCAGTAGAATTCATTCATGCCGCAACTCTTCTGCATGATGATGTGATTGATAAAAGCAAAAACAGAAGAGGATCTTTATCTGCAAATGAAGTTTGGGGAAATAATACCAGTGTATTAGTAGGTGACTTCTTATTTAGTCGTGCCTTTCAACTTATGGCAAAATATGGAAATATCTCAGTGTTAAAAATCTTATCTGACACAAGTGTAGTTATTTCAGAAGGCGAAATACTTGAGATACAAAATGACAAAGATCCAACTATCAATGAAGATATGTATTTTAAAGTTATTAATGGCAAAACTGCTTCTTTATTTAGTGCAGCTTGTCAGGTTGGAGCTATGTGCACAAAAATTAATAAAGAAAAAATTAATGCACTAAAATCATTTGGTACAAATTTTGGAATGTCCTTTCAACTTATTGATGATGCCATTGATTATTCATCATCTACAACAATGTTGGGTAAAAATGTTGGAGATGATTTTAGGGAGGGAAAAGTGACACTTCCAATCATTTTGGCATATTTGCGTTCCAACAATCATGAAAAAGAATTTTGGAAAAAAACAATCAGACATCTTGATCAAAACAAAGATGATTTATCAAAAGCAATAGAAATAGTTAATAAATACAAATGTATTGAAGATACGATCGAAAGAGCTAAACATTTTGCTAATGTTGCAAAAGACAGTCTAGGGATCTTTAGTGAATCAGAATATAAGGAAATTTTAACAAATTTAGTAAATTCTGGAATAACAAGATTGAACTAATTCAATATTTTGCGTAGGATTTTACTTCAACTATTTTAGAGCCAAATTTATTATTTATCTCAAGTTTAATCTCCGCTCTTTTATCATTGGTGATGTATACGGATCTTGCCAAATCAATAAATTTTTGATCAAATTTTTTATTTTTTTCACAATCTCTAATTTCATCTTCTATCTTCCATAGAGTAGAATTAACATCTATAAGTTGATTTAAATAATTATTGATAGCTTTGTTATTAATTACCTCATTAAGGGTTTTTTTTAATAATGTTAATTCTTCAAGAATATGATTATTTTTTCTCTCGTCTGTAATTTTTTTTTCTTTTATGACTAATATTGAAATTTTATCAATCAAATCGCCAAGTGATATTGGAGTATTAACAATCATTTTCAGACTCTATTATAAATATCTTCATATCTAGTTATGTCTTCTTCATCTAGGTTTTTTCCATACCAGACTTCAATTAAAATCAAATTTTTTTCATAATTGTTGGCAAGACGATGTTTTGTCTCAGATGGTATATAGGTGCTCTGGTTAGATTCTAAAGTTGTTATGTTGTCATTAATAGTAACCTCTGCAGTGCCTTCAACTATTATCCAATACTCTGATCGATGTTTGTGGCTTTGCAAAGAAAGTTTGCCATAAGGATTAACTACAATTCTTTTTACTACAAAATTTTCTCCTTGATCAATAACCTGATATGATCCCCAAGGCTTATTAACAAATGATTTCATTATATTCTAATCGTAATATATTATATTACACTATTTTTAATTAAAAAAAATAAATGATAAAAATAGCCCCTTCTATTCTTGCATCAGATCTTCTTAAAATTAAACAAGAAGTATTAAGTGTTGTAGAAGCAGGAGCGGATTATTTGCACATAGACATCATGGACGGACATTATGTTTCCAATATAACTTTCGGATCCAATATTATTAAAAGTATTCGACCTATCACAAACATAACCCTGGATGTTCATTTAATGATTTCACCAGTAAAGCAATATGTTGAGAGTTTTGCGAAAGCTGGGGCGGATATTGTTAGTTTTCATCCTGAAGCTGATTCAAATCCTGAAAAAATAATAGAAGAAATTAAAAGCTTAGGCTGTAAATGTGGCATTGCTGTTCATCCAAAAATTGAAATAAAGGACATTGAAAAATTTATACCGTTGATAGATTTAATTATAGTTATGACTGTAGCTCCGGGTTTTAGCGGTCAAAATTTTATGGAAAATCAATTAACTAAAATTTCAGCACTTAATGAACTGAGAGTAAAAGAAGGTCTTAAATTTGAAATAGAGATCGATGGTGGGATTAATAACAAAACATCAAGATTATGCATTGATAAAGGCGCTGATGTCCTTGTTGCTGGTTCTTATATTTACAATTCTCCTGAATCAGATTACAAAAAATTAATAAATTCTTTAAGATAAATGGACTGGAACAAACTGAAGGCATTTTACTTGGTTGCGCTTAGTAAAAGCATTTCAAAAGCCAGCAAAAAACTAAATATCAGTCAATCAGCAATTAGCAGACAGATACAAGATTTGGAATGGGATTTAAACACTTCTTTATTTATGCGTCATCAAAAAGGAGTTACACTGACCGAACAAGGTGAAAATTTATACAATACCGTACATAACATTAATATGTCTATTTCTGATTTTGAGCAAAAACTACTTGATAAGAAAACTAAGCCCGCAGGTAAGTTAACAATCAATACAACAATTGGTTTCGGATCTACTTGGCTGACTCCTAGAATAAATAAATTTACTGATCAATATCCGGAAATGGAAATTAGTATCTTGATGAGCGATGAAGAAGTGGATCTATCCAGCAGATCTGCTGATTTAGCTGTAAGGGTAAAAAAACCTACGCAAGCTAATTTAATATCTAAGAAATTTGTTAATTTTCATAATCATATTTATGGATCATATGATTACTTGCAAACAAACGGCATTCCGAGAAGTGTTAAAGATTTAGACAAACATAGCTTAATTTGTTATGGCACAGGTCTGCCATCTCCTATCTCTAACATTGACTGGATCTTAAAAATTGGGAAAGAAAGTGGAAAAAGAAAACCAAAATTTAGAGTAAACAGTATTTACGGGATATCTCTTGCCATTGAAAAAGGGGCCGGACTTGCTTCTTTACCTGATTATATGGTGTCCGAAAAACCTAATCTTGTAAGAGTGCTCCCCGATCTTGAGGGGCCCTCTTATCAAACATATTTCGTGTACACTGAAGCCTTTAAAAATGATCGAAGATTAGAAGTATTCAGAGATTTTCTCTATAATGAATCTAAAGACTGGCATTATTAAACTTTGACTTAATCATGTTATTTTGTATATGTACCGCAAACATATATGGGATATCCGAAGAAACATAGGGGCAGAAGAAAAAGAGGCTCAAAATATCGAAGAAACAAAAAACGTCAAAAAAAGAAATAATTTTTTTTATTAATTCTTAATATTTTTAATTTACATTAAAAAAACTTGTTCTAACATCTCTATAATTGTTAGGAGAATTAAATATCGATAAAAATTAATTGATGCAGTCGCTATGGATAATGAAACAAACGGACTAGCAGAATCTTATCAAGTTAAAATGATGATTTTTTAAAATAGATTTTAATGAAAAATTTCATCTTTTTTGAAATATATTTAACCTATAATAGTTATTTTTTATAAAATTAAAATTTACAATAATCGTTAAAATCCAAGCAAGATAAGCATATCGATTATCTGGCTCAAAAATTAATAATACAAAGTGTTGTGATAAGGCTAGAAGGCATATTGTTTTAATAATAAAACTATTTTTCTGAACTAACGAAATGAAGATAATAAATAAAGTCACTATGTAGTGAATTTCATTTGGCTGTATCCATCTATATAATTGTTTTAATATTAAGTTAATATAATAAGAATTATTCAAATCTAAATTTATTAAATCAATAAATGCATAATAATAAGTTAAAATTGGAACGCGTAAATTATGATGAGCACCTGAACTTAATAATACGTATGAATCTCCATATATATAATTATGAAAAGGAATGCTAAGTATAAAAGCAAACCCAAAAATTATACAAAATGAAAATTTTATGTCTTTATAATGAAAATAATGAAAAATTAAAAATAATATAATAAAAAATATACCTGTTGGTAAATAATTTGGCCTAAGAGAAATTGATAGGAAAAGAAAAAAACCAAATAAAAACGAATAAAAATAAATTGGTTGTTTAATATTTCTTTTGATAATTGTTATGAATATTAATAAACTAAGAAATAAAAAAAAAATTGCCAAAGGTTCGGCATCGCCGGCATTTATATGTTCCAGAAAATTATATAAAGAAAGTGCGTAACCTTCAAAAATCCTTGTAAAAAAAATTAAAGTTGAGAGTATTATGGCCCAAACATAACCTAATAAATTACTTAGAATGAAAAATAAGATTATTGCATAAAGATAACCTATTAGGATATAGCCATATATTGTTTCTCCAAAAAAAAATTTATTTATCGACCAAAAATATCTTAAAGACGAAGGAAAATAAAATACACCCTCAACCCCTCTAAAAAATTCATATAAATTCAAATTTAATAAATTATTAAATATAATGTTGCCATAACTTGAATAAACTAATCCATCGTTCCCACCTGTAAATATGTCAAAACCGTTTAATAAATCTTTGTTGACATAAATTAATAAAACAAGAAAAATTAAAGAATAAATGATAGAAAAATAATAAATTTTTCTATCAAACTTTAAAAATAAAATAAAAATTAATAATATGGTAAGAATTTTTATAAATAAATCAATTATTTCATAAAATTTTATATTAATATTTTTGTTCAGTTTAAAAATTAATTCATTCTTTTGTAAAAATTTATGAAATTCATCTCCTTCAATAATAAATTCTTCACCGTACAAATAATTTAATCTTTTGATATTTGTGCTGGAACCTAAACTTGCTCCGTAAACTAGTTTACCTGTGTCTGATTTCAATATCTTTTTACAATCATAAAGATTATTATAATAATGTGAATAAGATTTATCTTTTTGTTGCCAGAAAATATTTCCTTTCCAGCAAATCGAACTTTTAACTAATGTCTCTGGAATTTCATACATTACAAAAAAAGGAAGATTCATTCTCACAAGATCAAATTTTTCAGGCCAAAAAAAATTATAAGTCAAATTATTTATTTCTCCAATTCTCGCTGATTTAAGATTTTTAAAATCAATGTTATTTAGTATTCTTGAGTATTTAGTTTGAGTAAAATTCCAATCTGATGAGGTTGCGTAGATATTATCTTTTGGGTTAGTATTTTCTTTTATTGAATATGGATCAAAATTTTTCCAACATCTTGCAAGACTAGAATCGCATTTACTTTTATTATAATAAAAAGAAAATTCATCATTGAAAAAATTAAAAACTTCCCTTGGAAGGTTATCTTGATAAAATTTAATTGAATTTTCATTAAAGATAACCAAATTGTGACCTTCTTGAATTTTTATATTTGGCAGATAAATTTTTAAAGCTAAAAATGATAAAAATACTAGGAAAAAAAACAACAATTTATTTTTTTTTAGAATTTCACTAAATATAATTATTGGGATACAGAATAATACCAATAAAAAACTATAAAAATTGTTAATTGGTAAGCCAATTACTGTAATTAATACTAATGAGACAAATGATTTAATAATAATAATTCTGTAATTTTGTAACATTTATTTATAATATATGGATATATATTTATTAATAATAATCAAAATGTTAAAAAAAATTACAATAATAGGAGGAGCTGGACATGTTGGATTGGCATTTGCTCTAATTTGTGCTTCAAAAAACATAAAAGTTCATATTCATGACATTAATTCAAGTTCTTTAGAATTAATTAAAAATGGAAAATTACCTCATAAAGAGAATAATGCACAAAAAATATTAAAAAAAGCTTTAAATAAAAAATTATTTACATTTTCCAATAACTTTAAGGATATAAAATTAAATAACATAAATATAGTATGCCTGGGTACTCCTGTTGATGAGTTTTTAAATCCTCAACACAAAGAATTCTTAGCTCTGTTTGAAAATCTTAAAAATTACCTAAAAAATGAACAACATATTATAATTAGATCAACTGTTTATCCTGGAACAACTCAATTTTTATATAATTTTTTTAAAAAAAATAACAAAAAAATTAATGTAACATTTTACCCTGAGAGGTTTGTGCAAGGTTCGGCAATTGATGAATTTAATAATTTTCCTCAAATTATAGGTCCAGTTAATAAACAATCTGAGGTAGAGTGTACTAAATTCCTAAAATCATTATCAAAAGAAATAATTGTTCTAAGTCCCGTGGAAGCGGAATTAACAAAACTGTTTCTTAATTCTTACAGATATGTTCAATTCTCTATAGCCAATCAGTTTTACAAAATTGCTGACTCCTTAGATCTTGATTATAAAAAAATTGATCATGCAATGCGATATAAATATAAAAGAGGAAATGTGCCCTCTCCTGGATTAACCTCAGGTCCTTGTCTTTTCAAGGATACTATGCAACTTTATTCTTTTGCAAAAAACGATTTTTCCTTAGGAATCAACGCAATGACAACAAATGAAGGAATAGTTGCTTATATTGTTGATAAATTAAAAAAAGAAATCAATCTTACTAACAAAGTAGTGGGAATATTGGGAATGGCTTTTAAAGCAGAGATTGATGATAGAAGATCTTCATTAAGTTATAAATTGAAGAAGATTTTAATAATGAATTCTAAAAAAGTTCTAACAACAGACCCCTTTGTTAAAGATGATGACGAGATTATAAGTTTGGAGAAAACATTAAAAAATAGTGATATATTAATATTAGCAACGCCTCATAAAATTTATAAAAAAATTAAAACCAAAAAACTTCTAATTGATATTTGGAACTTTATCAAATAATAATAAAGTGAAAAAAAATATTATAGGATATGATTTAATTATTCCTGTTTATAATGAAAAAAACATTATAGAACTTATTGATTATATTGTTTCCAAAACAAAAAATCTTTTAAAGATATATATTTGTTATGACTTTGATGAAGACATAACTTTAAAAATATTTAAAAAAAGTAATTACATCAATTCACAAAAAATAATATTTATTAAAAATTCTTTAAAAGGCCCTTGTGAAGCAATTAAAGCTGGTATTTCTAATTCTAATGCCCCCTCAATAATTATTTATCCTGCTGATGATTTTAACAATGGTTTATTATTAGATAAGATGCATAATTTGTTTATTCAGGGCTATGACGTGGTATGCCCGAGCAGATTTATAGAAGGTGGTTTAATAAAAAACTGCCCTTTAATTAAATATTTAATAGTAAAAATCGTTTCTCTATCACTATTTTATTTCTCAAAAATTAAAATTAAAGATCCTACAAATGGATTTAGAATGTTTTCAAAAAAATTTATAAATAAACATTCTATAGAATCAAAAGTTGGTTTTGCCTATAGCTTGGAACTACTAGTAAAAGCAAAAAAGAATAATCATAAAATTATTGAGATTCCTTCTGTTTGGATAGAGAGAAAAGATCGAAAAAGTAGTTTTAAAATACTAAAATGGTCCCATGAATATCTAAAATGGTTTTTTTATGCACTTTTATATTAGATCATTCTATAATTGTAGGATTAGGCAAAGGAATAATAAACTTACCTTTAAATCCATTTTTTCTAAGATTACGAATAATCTCAGAACTTATATGCCAAGATAAAATTAAGGCAAAAGCTGGTTGATCAATATAAAGTTTCTTTTCATTGTATATTGGTATGTCTGTTCCAGGTAAATAATGATTGATTTTTTGGGATCCTTCTATCTCTAATATACAATCAATAATATCTGCTTTTATACCTAAATAATTTATTAAAGTTGTAGCTCTAGAAGGTGCTGATATGCCATATATTATTAAACCATTTAATTTAATTTCTGATAATAATGAATATAATTTAAGTTTTGAATCTGTTACTTTCGATTTAAAATTATATAAACCTTCACAATATAAATCTTTTTTTTCAGTTTGAATTAATTCTTTATAATTGTCTTCAATTTGGTATTTATTTTTTTTTGATGCATAAACTCTTATAGAGCCTCCATGCGTTTCAATTTTTTTTGCAGCAATGATTTCCATATTATGTTTTTGAAATAAATATTCTAAACTGCTCAAACTATAGTATCTTAAGTGCTCATGATAAATTGTATCATATTGATTTTGTTCAATTAATGTATGCAAATAATGAGATTCAGAAACAAATACGCCATCCTCATCTAATAAATTATAAATAGAATTTAAAACTTGATTTATATTATCAATATGAGCAAAAACATTTGTAAATGTAATAATTTTAGCAGAACCATATTTTTTTAAAATTTTATTTGATAACTCTTCGGTAAAATATTCTAAAATTGTAGGTATTCCTTTTTCGATTGCCAATTTACCAATATCTTCTGGGGTTACTCCTAAAATTTTCGTTTTGTTTTTAAAATTTGATAATAGATTCCCATCATTTGATCCTACATCTAATACCAAGTCCTCTTTTGCAATTTTAAATTTTGATAAAACCTCTTCTGAAAGTTGTTGGAAATTATCTCTTAATATTTTCGTTGTACTGCTTGTATAAGGATATTCCTTGGGGAATAATATTTTTTTATCAACTGTTATTCCAAGTTGAACTAATTTTGAAACAGGTGAATAATAAATTTCAGTTGGAAAAAAAAGCTGTTCTTTAGGTCTTTGATTTATTTTTGACATTTGATTAACGGGAGGTATCAAGCCAAGAGATAAGATCATCTCAAGATTTTTAGAGCCAGATATATGACATTGATTAACTTTTTTATAATTCATTTTTTAAATCTTCTAGATACCATTCATAAGTTTCTTTTAAACCATGATTTAATTTAATCCTTGGTTTAAAACCAAGTCTTTTTATTTTTGATATATTGGGGCATCTTCTAGAAGGATTACCCGATTTTTCCTTCGAACCTTTAATAATCATTTTTTTTTCCGAGAAATTTATTATTTTTTTTACAAGATCTTTTATTTTAATCTCGTTTTGCGTTCCAATATTATATATATTTTTATTTTTTCCTTTTTTTAACAAAATATTAAAAGCTTCAACGAAATCATCTATGAAACAAAATGATCGTGTGTGCAATCCAGTTCCTTCAATTTTTACTTGTTTCTTTGATATTAATGTTTTTAAGATAATTTCTGGAATAACATGATTATATCCCATATTTGGACCATATATATTATGGGGTCTAAAAATTATCGCTCTTTTAAAATGATCAGAATTCATCAACATTATTTCAGATAATATTTTACCTGCTGCATATGAATATCTTGGATTAATTGAATTAGGAATTGATAAAGGAACCTTTTCATCAGTTGGAAAATAAGGTGCATTTTGATAGACTTCTGAACTTGAAGCTAAGAAAAACTCAGGTATTGAGTTTTCTTCACAAATCTCAAGAATATTAATTATTCCTTTCAAGGCTACATCTAAAACCAATCTTGGTTGTTCATAAAAAAAATTTGTACCATTGATAAATGCAAGGTGAATTACTGAATCAACATTTCTACAAATTTTTTTTATCTTATTTTTTTGTCTGATATCAATGTTATGAATTATTAGATTCTTATGATTTAATTTTTTAAATTTTTTATTTCTAAAATTGTTATCTGCAATAATTACAAAGTTATTTTTTTTCAAAAGAGAAATCGTGATTGCCCTACCGATGAATCCTAACCCCCCTGTAATTAAGTATCTTTTAATCATTGATAAATATATAGCTCTCTTTTTTAGCAGATTGTCTGCAGTAATTTAAGATATTTTCATTGTACTTATATCTATTTAAATTTTTCAAACGTGAAAAACTATTATTTTTCATTTTTAACTTGTTAATAATATTAGAAGTTAAAAAAATTCGCGCGTCTTGATTAAAATTGGAAATTTTATCTTTAAATTTTATTTTTTTGCATAGTTTTTTATTATTTTTATCAATTTTTATGTAGTTTAATGTAAAATTTTTACAGTAATCATCTCCGTTATTTTTTAAAATTAATTGGTATTTCTTAGAAAAAAATTTTATTGAATGATATTTTCGAGAATTATTTGTATCTATATAAATACTGGCTTTTATATTAGACTCAAATTCAATCATACAAACCATTTCTATTTCGAAATTACCGTCTTTTGTGACTTTACTTTTAATTTTACTAACCTTCCCAAAAAACAAAATCAGATAGTCAGTAATGTGTGATAAAAATAGATTAATTATACCTCCTCCTTTTTTTGGACTGGATTTCCAATTACTTATTCTGTTTTTATTTATGAAAGTTTGTGTATTAAATTTTACTTCAACAAAATCAGTAATAAACTTTTTTCTGTTATCAATTATTTTTTTAAATTTTTTAAAGGCTTCGTGTTCAGGAAAAATATAATCAATTAAAAAAAATCTTTTATATTTAGATAATAATAAAAAAATTCTATTAACTTCTAATATATCAATTCCAAGAGGTTTTTCGCATAAAATTATTTTATTTTCTTTTATGCATTCTTTAAGCATCTCAATATGAAATACAGAAGGAACTGCAATAGCTACTATATTTATTTTTTTATCTTTTATTAGTAATTTCCAATTTCTATATGCAATTTTTATTTTTTTTTCTTTTCTTATTTTTTCTGCTTTCCATTTATTTTTGGATGCTATTCCATACACCTCAATATTGCTCAATCGAAAAGAATTTATTAAAACTCTTGATCCATGGCCTAATCCTATAACTCCAGCTTTCATAATATAAAATTATTAACTTAAGTTTTAACTTCTGAATTTGTCAATCTTTCTACTGCTATCTCTTTTATAGGAAGATGCATTAATGCTGAAATGAGACCTAGCGCGACACAGACCCACCACATGAATTCATATGATCCGTAGGTATCAAATAGTCTACCTCCTAACCATGATCCTAAAAAAGATCCAATCTGGTGAGAAAAGAAGGCTATTCCATAAAGCATTGACATGTAATAGGGTCCAAATACTACTGTAATTATTCCACTAGTAAGTGGTACTGTTGAAAGCCAAAGAATTCCTAAAATGCAAGCAAATAGTAAAACAGTTAATTCTGTTTTGGGCAAAAAGATAAAAACTAAAAACAATAATGATCTCAGAGAATATAAAAGCGCGAGCAAATTTTTTTTCGATAAACGATCTCCTAAATATCCAAAATAAAGTGTTCCAATGATATTAAACAATCCAATGAGCGCTAAAGCCCAACCGCCAACCCAAAAGGGGAGATTCTCATCTTCGATAAAAGCGGGCAAATGAACAGCTACAAAAGTAACATGAAAGCCGCACACAAAAAAACCCAGAGTTAAAAAATTAAAACTTTTTGTTTGAAAAGCTTCTTTAAGCGCTTCCCTTACTGTTTGTCTGCTCCCAGATTTTGATGATTCAGATTTTTCTGAAAAATTAAGAGCAAAGGAAAAAATTATCATTATTGCAGCAAAAAAAGATAAATACACAAGTGATTGCGCCCAGGAAACTAATTCAATTAAATAGCCAGTAAAAGGAACCACTGCAAATTGACCGAAAGATCCGGCAGCCATTACTATGCCAAGAGATAGTGTTCTATTTTCAATTTTGACAGATCTTCCCACAGCGCCTAAGACAACTGCTGTTCCGCAACCTGCTGAGCCTAAACCGCAAAGGGCCTGCGCTCCTGTAACATCAAAAGATGTTTGAAGATTGGCCATCCATGCTAAGCCTAGTATTACTAACGTTATACCAAGTAAGGAAGCTTTTCCTGATCCGAATTTATCTGAAAGTGCTCCGAACAAAGGGGATCCGATACCAATCATGAGCACTTGTAAGGCCGCAGCAAAACCAAAAACTTCTCTTCCGGTATTCAAGTGGTCAGTAATGGGAAGAAGATACAAACCAAATGAATGTCTTATTCCAAAAGAAATGAGCAACAAAAATCCGCCGCCAAATATAACTATAATTGGTATTAGTTTTTGATCAATTGGTTTTTTCATCTAATTATTCCCAGGCAGTATTCAATTGCTTTTTGAAATCTAATATTTTCAATAAAATACATATAGGTAGTAGCCATTACAAATAACGAAACAATAATAGTTCTTAATACCCATATAAATTTTTTATACGAAATTCTCTTTGCAGTACTTTTTTCTCTACCATTTTTATTAGTAAAATATAATGTAATTTCAATCCACGCCCAACATAATAAGAGAGCAATAGTTGCAATAATGATAGCCATAATTGAATAATTAACTATATAACAAAAAAAAAAATAATTATGTTTAAATTTTTTACTAGTAAGAAATGGTTTCTCTGGGCTTATTTAGGAGCATTTGTAATTTTAACTTCGTTATGGGTTTCTGTACAAATTGATGTAAAAATAAATGAATGGTTTGGTGAATTCTACGATATGATTCAAAAAGCATTGGGTACCCCAAATGCTATTACCATGGATGAATATATGGGGGGGTTGTTAAGTTTTGGAAAACTTGCTGCTATGTGGATTGTGTTAGGACTTGCTACATCATTTCTGACAGCGCACTTTTTATTTAGATGGCGTACATCAATGGTTGAATGGTATCATAGTGTATTTGATAAAGCGCGTACAATTGAAGGTGCGAGCCAAAGAGTGCAAGAAGATACGATTAAGTTTAGTCGCATTCTTGAAAGTCTTGGAACTAGTTTTATAGAATCCATAATGATACTAATTGAATTCTTTCCATTGTTAATGGGATTATCAATAGGCATTCCAATATTATGGTTTGGTGATTGGGAATATTCTTTAGTAGCAGGTGCTTTTCTTTGGGCAGTAGGGGGAACTATATTAATGATGATATTGGCTTACTTATTAAGGCTCGTAGGTATTGAATACGATTTGCAAAAGAGAGAAGCCGCATATCGCAAAATACTTGTTATAGCAGAAGATGATGGGACTGTAAGACCAAAAACACTGGAAGAATTATTTGATGGCGTAAGAAAAATAAATTACAAAAGTTATCTGCGATATCTTTATTTTAATATAGGTAGGCTGGCCTATCTGCAAGCAAATGTGTTAGTTGGATATGTTTTATTAGCCCCAGCCATTGTTGCAGGAGTGATGACTCTTGGCGTTATGCAACAAATACTAAGAGCTTTTGGTAGAGTTGAAGGATCGCTTCAATATTTGTTTAAGGCTTGGCCAACTATTATCGAATTTGCAAGTGTATATAGGCGTCTAAGGGAATTTGAAAAACAAATAAAAATTAAACAGATGGAAGCTTTGGAAAGGTAATATGTTTATATAAAATGATATTTTTACTTTTTATTTTTATCCCTATAATTGAAATTTCTATCTTTATCACAATTGGAAATAACATTGGCTTATTAAATACGGTCGCTATCATTTTGCTTACAGCCGTAATTGGAATCTATTTTGTTCGAAGGCAGGGCATCAGTTTACTCTTTAGCGCTAGGCAGAAAATGTCTGAAGACGTCATGCCTGCAGAAGAAATCAAGGGAGGGATTTTTTTATTAATTTCAGGATTGCTGTTAATAACTCCTGGTTTTTTCACTGATTGCATAGGTTTTTCAATGTTCTTAAAGCCAGTGCAAGACTTTATATCACAAAAGGCACGGGATTATTTACGTTCACGTACTAGGGAGTAATTCCTTCATTTTTTTTATCAGTGTCAGTAAACTGATAACTGTTTTATGACTGCCAGGATTAGGAATTACGGTCAAAGGAGGATTGATTCTATTCCACTCTTCTTCATTGTTTTTAACGGATAAAAAGGCTTTAAGCGCGCTTATAGGCTCATGTGAAAACAAGGTTTCTCTGATCTGGACTTGCAATTTTTGAAGTGACTGGAAGTTTTCTTCACTCATCTCTTCTTTATAGTTATTTATAATGTAGCTTAGAAGTTTTCCAGAAATATTGGATGTGGCAGTTATCGCCCCCGCCCCGCCATACTTGCTAACTTTTAGCGCCAAACTGTCGGAACCTGAAAAAAGCGAGAATCCATTAAAGTATTTTGTTATTTTCAACATATTATCGAGATTGCCGCTTGAATCTTTCATACCCACTACATTGTCAGGAAATAATTTGATCAATTGTTCTATAGTTTCAAATCCAATAGAAACCCCTGATGTTTGAGGTATGTTATATAGGATATATTTCAGATCACTTTCCCCTACTTCTTCAATCACTCGTTTATAAAATTCCACAACACCTTCATTAGAAACGTTTTTATAATAAAAAGCTGGTAAGACTAATACGGCTTTTACTTTTAATTTTGCAATCGCTTTAGAGTACAAAACCGTATCACTAACAGAGCACAGACCCGTGCCTGGAATAAGCTTGTCTGAACTAATATTGTTATCAATTAAATAATTAACAGCTTCTATTTTTTCATTCACGTTAAATGAGTTTGCCTCTCCTGTTGTTCCAAATATTCCAAGACCGTCAAGACCCTCTGATAATAAATTATTGCAATGCTCTAAAAACAATTTCCTATTAATGGAATAATCACTATTGAGAGGGGTAAGAGCAGCGCAATAAGTGCCGTGTACTTTATGCATAAATATCTAATAAAGTAATACTTTATCTAATAAAGTAATACTTAAAGAAATTCCATACATTGTCACTATTGCATTAACTAAAAAATCTGTTTTACAAGCTCTTTTCCAGTTTTCAAAGGTTGGGGATTTTTTGCACTAAAATAATTCTCTAAAAAAGACAGATATATATTGTAATCATTAAGTATCTTTAGTTTTTTATCCTTATTCTCATCCTCGCTATCCTCTAAGTTTGATAGTTCTGTATCTGTTTGTGTCATTGCTTCTGGAATGGTTGTAAAAGGCCTTTCTTGATTAATAACTAAGCGATCATGTAGCTCCCTATGCACTGATTTAAAATCATCATCTGATAAAGTGGTTGGACTTTCATCAAAAATCAATCTTTTTAAAATAAATTGTGCCCGTGGATCACGAAGAGATAGAGCTACTTTATATTTATCTTCCCAGGTTTTTTTCTCATGGAATTCTTTGATAACGTCTTGTTGGCCAAATTTAGTGAACATGTTGGCTTTGCTTTCTGGAAAAATATTGTCTTGAGATGCTTGGTCTTCTTTTTCCAGTTGTCGGTCAATTTCCATATGTTTAAATTTTTCCGCAAGTGATTTATTTTTAAAAACCAACTTTGCCCTTTCATTCAATACATCAGCTCCTAATTCATTATAGGGCTCATAATTCACTGCAAGTTTTCCTGATAAAAGTATGGGGTGTTGATTAGAAATAACATACCTGTTCTTTTTTTTTATCAATGTTTTAAATTCTTCATTATTAGATTCTAACAAGGGTTTTGGATCATAAGCTAAATTGATTGTATTAAACCATCCGCTATACCTGGATTCACAGACCATTGATAAAGCCTCTAATTTTATTCTACCTCCAAAATTTGTGAGATAACAAAAACCCTTATTTTTATTAACATACTCCATTGCTTTTTCCTTATTCATTGTCATTTCCAGCTGGGACCAAGATTCTGAATCCATGTCATATACAAATTTAGCCAGAGCAATTGATGTTTTCACATCACTGTATGCATCGTGAGCAAACTCTATGGGCAAGTTATTCATTTCAGCCAGTTTTTCCAATTTAAAACTAGGATTGCCCCTGGCCGTTAAAGGAGTTTTAATGCTTGAAGGATTTAGAGCGTATAATGCCCTAGCCAGATTAAGCGTATCACCTCTGTTAGTTCTTGTAATGTAAGGAAAATATAAATTATTAAATAAATTATATTCTAAAACGGATTCATCAAAGTCAACTATATTATGTCCAATGAAAATAGAATTGGAATTATCTTTTTTCCATTCATCAAATTGTTTGTTAATTTTCGATATTAATTGATACGATGAATGTTTTGCTTGCAGAACTTCCTTAATTCCCTTTTGTGTTGTTAACAATGCGCCTGGTTGTGCTATCACTGATGTGCGTGGTCTACAAAATTCATTCAAATTTTGATTCGTTGGTGTAAAATTTTTATCAACAACTATGGCTGCTATTTGCAGTATTTGTTCCCATTTAGGAGTGGCATTAAAAGCGTCTGGTGTTTCTTTTTTTCCTCTGCCTGTAGTCTCTAAATCATAGAAAATATACTTACCTGACATATGCCAAGATTCTTTATATTATTAAGATAAATTAATCGTCTTTTTTTACCCAATAAATGTGGTAAAAAGCTGTTGCGACTATGGCGACAAATAAAGAGATGAAGGCGACATAAATTACCGTGGAAATCGCCCATACCAGAACAACCAAAAGCAAACCAATGACTGTTATAGATCCCCAAAAATAAAGTAATCTCTCAAGAAACAACTGCATTGTTCTATAATATAACAATTAGAGCAAATTATCAATTTCAGAACGAAGAGGCATTGATTTTGCAGTGCCAATTTTCGTAGTTGAAAGACCTGCGGTAACATTAGCGAATGTAATGGAATCTTTAATATTTTTTCCTTCTGTTAATGCAACAGCTAGACCACCATTAAAAGCATCTCCTGCTCCTGTTGTGTCAACTACCTTTCCTTCTAAATTAAGTGCATTTATATGAAAACTTTCTTCATTATTTGCAAAATAGGCACCTTTGTCGCCAAGGGTAATAATGACATTATTAATTCCCATTTGAAGTAATTTTTTTGATGCTTTTTTTGCGTCCTCTTCATTTTCCACCTTGTGATTCACATAAAAGCTAGCTTCTATCTCATTTGGTGTGAAATAATCAATAAGTGTCAATATATTTTCATCAATCTTAGAAGCGGGAGCAGGATTTAATATTGTAGCAACATTATTCTCTTTAGCTATTTTTAGTGCATAATAGACTACATCCTTAGGAGCTTCTAATTGCGTGAGAAAAATAGAAGATTCAATTATGACATTTGATGCTGCATCAATATCATCAGCAGTTAAAGCGGCGGCTGCTCCTGGAACAACATTAATAGCATTTTGACCTTTATTATTAACTAAGATACCTGCTGCACCTGTAGAATGTTCTTTGGAAATTAAAACTTTTGAATAGTCAACGCCTACTTCATCGTATATTTTTTTTGCCATTGTGCCAAATTGATCATCACCAATTCTTGAAATAAAAAAAGTTTTTGCTCCTGCTTTCGCTGCTGCAACAGCTTGATTAGATCCTTTTCCTCCAGCTCCTATATCGAATTTTTCACCTATAATTGTTTCCCCTGTAATTGGAATAGTTTCACCAAAAAATACTAAATCCGCAACAAATATTCCAAGGATACTAATATTTTTCATATTATTAAAAAACTATACATCTTTTTATATAATTTTAGACCAAAAACTTCTGGGTTTAAAGCATAGATGCTAAGTGTTGTTGTAAATTTATTACTTAACACAAATTCAATACTTCATTTACTTATTGGGCACTGGAGATTTTGGATCTATAAGTTGTTTTTTGATAAGCTTTAACCAAAATTCTTTATCAATCTTATAATTCAATAAATTAATATTTTCATTTATCTGACTTGGATTATCCATTCCTAAAATCATAGTTGAAACCACACTATTGGCATTGCAAAATTGTAAAGCTGCGGCACCAATCGGCACTTCAAATTCTTTGCAAATCTTATCAATCTCAAAATATTTTTTTGCTATGTGGTCAGGTATACTTTTATAGTCATATGTCGAATTCTCTCCTACTCCTTTAATTAAAATTCCTGAATTAAAAACACCAGCTAATATTACTCCAATTTTTTTCTGTCTAGCTAATGGAAAAAAAACATCTAAAGCTCCTTGTTCCAATAAACTGTATCTTCCTGCTAAAATCATACAGTCAAAATCACCAGCTTCTGCAAATCTCGCACACATATCCGATTCATTTAAACCTACGCCAATCCCCTTAATAACTTTTTCACTTTTTAATTTTTCTAAAGCTTTATAAGCGCCGTTCATTGCTTCTTTAAAGTGCATTTCAACTTCATCACCATGAGTCCATTTATCAACATCATGAATCAAACAAATATCTATTTCAGATAATCCTAATCGTAAAAGAGATTGCTCAAAAGATTTCATTACGCCATCATAACTGTAATCTAAATTAGGAGAAAAATTTAAACCGCCTTTAAATACGCCTCTCTTTATTCTATCAGGATTTTCAGGTGTCATATAACGACCAACTTTAGTGCATAAAACAAAATCTTTGCGCCTAATTGATTTTAGATAATTACCAATCCTGTGTTCACTTAAACCAAAACCATAAAAAGGAGAGGTATCAAAAAAGTTAATACCATTATTAAGTGATTTTTTTAATGTGTCATAGCAAACTTGATCATCAAGATTTTCAAATAAGTCACCCAAGGGGGCTCCACCAAATCCAATGACAGATACTTCTATTCCAGTTTTGCCCAAAATATTTTTATTAATCATTTCTTTAAGTTAACAAAAGCAAATTATACTAGCAATTTAGTCAAAATACTTAATATTTTCCCGTAAATTTAATAATTAACAATTATAATCAGAAAGAACCTTGTATTTTTCACATTGTTAGAATAGTTTAAATTCAAAGATATTTAGGAGGAAATATGAAAAAATCACTTTATGAATACGCACTCAAGCACGGAATGGATAGACGTAGTTTTGTTAAAGCAGCTGCTTCTGCCGGTGCTATAGCTGCTATGAGTGGTGGATTATCATCAGTTGCAACAAGTGTATTTGCTGATAGTAATTCTGAACTCAGAAATGCTATTCTAAAAATTCCTGGGGTTGGCGCAGGTTCACCAGGAGATGCAGAATTCCAAAAAGTTGGAGAAATGTGTCTTGGTGGAACAAAAGAAAGAGTAACAGAAGGAGAATTCGCAGGTGTTGAATTAAATTTCATGGGTTTAGATTCATTTAACCTTCATAATATGCTTCACAGAGGTTTTTTGAAACCTTGGGAAAAATATACTGGGGCAAAAATTAACTGGATTGACTTAGCTCAAGCAGATTATAATGCGAGACTTCAACAATCAATTGCTACTGGAACAGTAGACTTTGATATTCTACAAGCAGGAGCTCCTTTTGAAGGAGATATATGTGGAAAGAAACTTACTTCTGAAATGCCTGGTTGGGTTGCCGACCAAATTGATTTAGCTGACTATGTTGGTTATCTTCAAGCTCCAACTGGAACTTGGGATGGTAAAACATATAGAATTTCAATTGATGGTGACTGTCATAACTTCAACTATAGAACAGACTACTTTGAAAATGAAGAGTTAGCTAAAGCTTGGAAAGATGAAGGACATTCTGGTAATTGGGAAGTTCCAACAACTTGGCAAAAGGTAACTGAAGTTTCAAAATTCTTAAAAGGTAAGACTCATGCAGGTTTCCCAGCATATGGATATCTAGATGTTCAAAAAGGTTGGGGTGGATTTGGATTCTACTTCTTAGGTAGTATTGCAACAGCCTATGCTAAACATCCAGATAGTGCTGCATTCTTATTTGAACCAGATACGATGAAACCAATGGTTAATAATCCAGCTTGGGTAAGAGCTATTCAAGATACTCTTGATAGAAGAGATTGTCAGCCACCTGATCAAATTAATGCAGATCCTGGTGTTACTGGATTTAATCAATTTTTAGCAGGAACAGGTTCTATGGTATCTTGGTGGGGAGATGTTGGTTCTAATGCTAATACTTCGGACGAATCTCTTGTTGCAGGTAACGTAGGATTTGACATCTTACCTGGCTCTGATGATGTTTACAACTGGCAAACTGGTAAATGGGAAACATTATCTAGCGGTCCTAACTATGCTCCTAATATGGCTTATATTGGTTGGGGACTGTATTGTATGAAAACTGTTGATTCAGATTCTGCAAAAAGAAAAGCTGCTTGGTCTGCAGCCGCTCATATTGGTGGAAAAGAAGTATCATTATGGATGTCTATGTATCCATCTGGTTTTCAACCATACCGAAATAGCCATTTCAATATTGATGAGTGGACTGGAGCTGGTTACTCTGAAGCATTTGCTTCTGATTATCTTGCGTCTGAAGCAGACTCATATAATCATCCAAATGCTGCAATTGAACCAAGAATTCCTGGTATCTTCCAATATTACAGCATCGCAGAAGATGAATTATCAAAAATCTATGCTGGTCAAATGGATGCTCAAACTGGTGCTGACAATATAGCTGCAGCTTGGGACAAAATTACAGACCAAATTGGAAGAGATAGCCAAATAAAGCTTTATAAAGCTTCATTAGGACTATAATTTTTTGTATCTAGCGACTATTAAATTAGTCGCTAGATTTATTTTTTTTATAAATTTAATTTAAATGAGTGAAATTAAATCAATAGAACGTGATCCTTTGTATGTAGTTTCACCATCAATCATAAGTCAGAAAAGTAAAAGAACCGGGATTATTTTAGTACGCTCAACATTTATATTAATGATAACAATTGGTTTGATTCAAGGCCTTTATTCATTTGAGAAAATAGATTTTGGTTTTTCAAACTGGAGACCCTTACTATATGCATATATTCTTTGGGCTATTGCTATCGGTTACTCAAGAGTTTTAATTTATGGTGAAAAAGGAAAAAGGATTTTATTTGTCTTTCCTGCTGTTATGTTCATAATTTCAATAGTCGTTTTTCCATTACTATTTGGATTATATATTTCTTTTACTGATTGGAATTTAAGTTCACTAGAGGGGAAAAAATTTAATGGACTAGATAATTTTTATCAAATGCTAACTGACCCATATTACTGGAATGCAATGAAAAATATGGTTTACTATATTCTTGCTGTTTTAGTTGAATTTGCCATAGCTTTTCTTTTAGCAATTTTACTGAATTCACAGATTAGATGTAGAAAATTTTTTAGAGTATCTTTTTTAATTCCACTTATGCTTAGCCCGGTAGCAGTTAGTTGGATGATAGGAAAATCAATGCTTGAACAACGTTTTGGTCCAGTTTCAAGTCTTGCACGGGCTTTAGGTTGGGAAACTCCAACTTTTTATAGTAGTCCAGAAATTGCACGTTTGACAATGATGTGTATGGATGCTTGGACATTTATTCCTCTAATGATCATAATGTTGTTAGCTGGATTACAAGCTTTACCTAAAGAAGTTTTAGAGGCAGCAAAAGTTGATGGTGCGAATAAGTGGATGATGTTTAAAAAAATAATTTTTCCAATAATGTTGCCTGTCTCATTAACAACATTAGTTATAAGAATAATTTTTAAACTTAAATTAGCGGATATAATAATGATTGTGACTGCTGGGGGTCCTGGTGGCGCAACAGATAGTGTTACTAGTTTTATTGTAAGAGAATATAGGGATAGATCAAATGTTGGTTATGGAACTTTATTGTCTTTTGTATATTTGATTTTAATAATCATATTTATGACCATTTTAATTCGTTTTGTAAATAGATGGTTACAAAGAGAATCATGATAAAAAATAACACAGTTGAAAAAATATTAATATACGGGATTTTATTATTTTGGACGTTTATATGTCTATTCCCTATATATTGGACAGCTACAACATCTTTTAAAACTGCAGCCAGTGTAACTCAAGGATTATTAATACCATGGGTAGATTTTGAACCATCATGGAAAGGTTGGAAATTCCTAGGACTTTCTCCCGATACTATTTTTACTGAGTCAACAGGTAGAGAGGAGTTTTTAGCAAGATTTACTAATACAGCTACTATATCTTCCTGTGCATCAGCATTAGCGGTTATTCTTGGATCATTTGCTGCATATGGGTTGAGTAGATTTAATTACAAATTTGGATTTATGAGAAATCCAGATATTTCATTTTTCTTTTTATCACAATTAATTTTACCTCCAGTAGTTTTAGCCCTACCTTTACTTATTTTGTATAAAGAATTATCTCTTCTGGATACTCACATTGGGATGATTTTATTGTATACATTAACAGTTCTTCCAATTGTAATTTGGGTTATGAGAGACCAGTTTAATGCTGTTCCTATTGAGCTTGAGGAAGCTGCACTTGTAGATGGTGCAAGTGTTTGGGTTAGTTTTTTTAGAATTGTCTTACCAATTGTTTTACCAGGAATAGCAAGTTCATTTATATTATGCTTAATATTATGTTGGAATGAATATTTTCTAGCCGCCTTAATTACAAGTACTGATGCAAAAACAATGCCTGTAATGGTAGCATCACAAATATCTTCGCAAAGTATAAGGTGGTGGACTATGGCAGCAGTATCCGCAGCTTTATGTCTACCATTGATTATTATAGCTATTTTCTTGGAGCGTTATATTGTTAAAGGAATGGCAGCCGGTGCAGTAAAACAATAATTTAATCGTCCATTTCTTTCATTAATTTTTTTGTATTTTCATACAACTTTCTAAAATTTTTGTAACCTTTAGAATAAATATTATTATTGTCGTTTTTGGCTTCAATTTCATAATCTATACCATTCCAATTATTGATATCATCTTTTTTCAAATCTCCACAAGCATAAGCAGCTAAAAAAGCGTCTCCATACGAAGCGCCCAAGGTATTTTTGCGCAATATTTGATTAAGACCAATAATATCTGATGTAGTTTGTGACCATATTTTATTTTTTGTACCTCCTCCAACACTATAAAGTTTACTAGGTACATAGTTCAATTCTTTAAAAGTATCGAAAACATGTTTAGTTCCATATGCAATACCTTCTAATATTGATCTGTACATATCCGATCGGTTATGAGTTAAGTCTAAGCCAAAAAAAGTTCCTTTAGCATGAGTGTCATGAATTGGTGTTCTTTCTCCGGAAAAATATGGAAGGAAAATTATTCCTTTTGAACCTGGTGGAGACTGTTCAGCTTCTTTAGCTAATTTGATAAAAATATCATCACCTTGTAAATCTTTTGCAAAATTATTTTTAAACCAATGCGTTAATGTTCCACTTGTTGCTAAGCCTCCCATTAAACTGTGTTCACCTTGAAAAAGCCAAGGAGCATACCACAGGCGTTCATCTGATAATATGGTATCGGTTATAGAAATAAAAAACATTGTAGATCCATACATCATCATCATATCTCCAGAACCTAATACACCAACACTTAAAGCTTCAGCTGCTGCATCACAAGTTCCTGCAACAACAGGCGTACCCTCGGCTAATCCTGTTTCTTTAGAAGCCTTTTCATTGACCTCACCAATAATTTCATCAGTCCATACAAGCTTGGGTAGTTGTTCAAGATCTATTAAATCATTTAGTAATTCATTACTCCATTCCTGTTTTTGAATGTCATATAAGGGGCTTGTAAAAGCGCCTGTATAATGATCTATTGCATAATTACCTGTTAATTTTAAATTAATAAAAGCCGCGCCATTAACTATTTTATGAGTTTTAGAAAATATTTCAGGCCTATTATTTTTTAACCATAATATTTTAGGTCCAACTTGCTGCGTAGTAAGGGCATTGCCATTAAATTTAAAAATTTTTTCTTTACCAATAGTTTTATTTAGGTATTCAATTTCTTTGTACGCCCTAGTATCAACGCCATATAAAACTGCGTTCATTAGGGGTTCGCCCTCTCTATCTACTGGCAACATACAAGGTCCAATTGTGCTAGTAGAGACTGCTTGAATTAGTTTTGGATCACAACCTGATTTTTTTATCAGGTCATTAGAAATAAAAGTAAAATCATCCCACCAATCCTCAATAGGTCTGTGTTCAGCCCAGCCACTTTGAGGAACTATCATTTCATGTTTTTTTGCTGATTGGGATATTACTTCTCCTCTAATATTTACTAGAACTCCCTTTGATTCATAAGTTCCAATATCTATTCCTAAATAATATTTTTCAGACATTTTAACTTCTAATTAGAGAAAAATTTTTATCAATACTAGTAATTGAGAAAAAAAGTAGATTTTCTAAATCCAAAAGATCACGTAAATCACATACTTCTTTAGATGAATGTGAATAACGCATTGGAAATCCAATATCAATGGATGCAATTCCCTTATCAACCAATTGTACGTATGATGAATCAGTTAATATTCCTGTTGTAGCACTTCGCTGAAGATTAATTTTATTTTTTTTAGATATTTCTTCAAACAATTTTACCATTTTTGGATGAGGAATAAGTCCGTTTAAAGTACCTCTCCCATGAAAAGAATACATGCTCATGCAAGGGCCCTGGCCTAAATAAACATCACCATTTAATTGCATATCAGGAGTGTCACTGGATAGCATTAAATCTATTTGTATAGCTATATCAGGCTTTAGAGTTTGGGCGACTGGCAGAACCCCTCTTAAATTAAACTCTTCTTGTACAGTGAAGACTATATGTACAGTTGGTCGCTTTTCTATGTCCTTTAATTGATAAGCAACGCCTAAAACAACTGCACAACCAGCTCTGTCATCAATAGCTGTTCCCGCAATGCAATTTGCTCCTATTTCATTAAAATATGGGGCATAAGTGATAGGTGAGCCAATATTTATACCACTATCCAAAACTTCTTCTTTATTCGAAAAGCCAGCATCAACAAAAAGATCTTTGTAAGAAATAACTTTATATTTCTCATCAACGCTTGTTGCATGATGAGATTTATTTCCTATAACAGCATTAATATAATTTCCTTTTTTAGTTTGAATAACTACTTCTTGTGAAGGAAGAGTTTTTTCAGGAATCCCTCCTAATCTCTCCACTCTAATAAAACCGTCCTTTTCTATTTTTTTTACAATAAAACCAAGTTGGTCCATATGAGCAAATAACATTACAGAAGGGAAACTATTATCTCCTGGAAGCGTACAAATTAAATTTCCAAGTATATCAGTAGTATTTTTTACATTAATCAAATTTAGTTGTTGTTGTAAATATTTCCTAACATTATCTTCATAACCAGACAATCCTGGAATTAAACATAATTCTTTCAGATGACTCTTTATTTGATTTGAGTTCATTATTTTATCTAATTGATTTTACTTTATTCATAAAATCACTTGCTCTTATAGGATCAACTGCATTCCAAGTATTTCCGTCTACCTTTAATGAGGAACCAATAATAACTCCATCAGCTATACTAAGAGTGTCTTCAACATTTTCTATTTTAACACCCGTGTTAGCAAGGACAGGCGTATGAGGAATTAAATTTTTAACTTTTTGTAATTCACTTATAACAACAGATTCACCTGTTATTTGTCCCGAAACTAAAATTGCATCAGGTATTGATGAAAAAACAACACTTTTAGATCTTTCAGCTACAGAGCGTTTATCTAAAGAGTAAGCAAATTCTGCACTTATATTATAAAACATCAATAGGTCTTCTCTGCTTAAGCTATTTCTGTATCTCATTGCCTTTCCGGCATCAGGGTTCCAATACCCCATATCAGAGGCATAAGTGCCAGTGAATATTTCTCTTACAAAATGAGCGCCGGTTGATGCTGCAACAGCTATTGTACTCATAGGATCCCACAAAACATTAACTCCATAAGGAACTGTGATTTTATTACTTAAAGCACCAATAACGTATGCCATTGCAGAAGAAGAAGCAGGATTGGCATTAAATTCATAAGGTCTGTCATTTTCATTTCCAAACATAACAGCATCTACTCCAGCTTCCTGAAGTGCTAATAAATCTTTTTCAGCGGTTTCTAAAATATAATTTAATCCTAATTTAGAATTATAAAGAGGTGAACCAGGCAACGCAGGTAAATGGACCATTGCTATTACTGGTTTTGTTGTTTTAAAAAGTTTTTCAAAATTGTTTTTCATAACTTACAACGCTTCAGCTTTATATAATGAGTGAACATCTTCTATTCTTACTTTATCTATATTTTTCTCTTTAATTCCTGTCTTAATTTTCATTAATTCTTCTATTGCCTTTATAAGAGAATATGCGTCTAGGCCATAATATTTCACCAAGTAGGAACGAGACCCTCCATGAGCAAAAGTATCATTAAGTCCTAATTTTATTAGTTTTTTGCCAAGTCCGTATTTTGCAATTACATCTGCGATTATTGACCCAGTACCTCCATTAATTAAATGATTTTCCATTGTAATAACTCCGTATTTAACTTTTTGAATTTGATCTACTAAAATTTCTTCTTTTATTGGCTTAATAGTGTGAAGATGAATGTGTTGAATTGAAATTCCGGCATTTTTAATTGCTGATCTTGCTCTTAACGCTTCTTCAGTAGTAATACCTGAAGTTATGACTAACAAATCATCGCCTTTATCTAACTCACGTATTTCACCTACTTTCATAGGGGTGTTGAAAAATCTTGGAACTTCTCCTCTTAAAACCCTACAATACACTGGGCCATCTATAGAGTCTGCAGCTTCACAAACACTTTCTACTTCTTTTGCGTCCCCAGTTTCCAAAACAGTCATATTAGGAATGGTTCTCATCACAGCAATATCTTCTATTGATTGATGTGTCATTCCTGCAGGAGTCGAAATACCTGGTAAAAATCCCATTATTCTAACTCTCCTTCTAGGATATGCTATTGATGCGATTAGTTGATCGTAAGGTCTTCTATATGCAAAAACTCCAAATGTATGTACAAATGGCCTATAACCAGCTAAACCTAACCCTCCTGCAAAACTCATCATATTTTGTTCAGCCATTCCCATTGAGATAAACTGTTTAGGATATCTGTCTCTAAATCCATCAATTTCACAAGATGATGTCAAATCTCCCGAAAGACACAAAATATTAGAATCTTCTTTAGCTATTTTTTCAAATGCTTTGCCGTATGGTTTGTTTGCTATTTCTATCATATTAACATCTTTTAAATTACTAATAATTTATAGGATCTATTCCAAGCTCTTTAGAAATTGACTGATTCATTTCAGATCTTTCATCTTCAGACTTGAATCTAATATAATGTAAACGTGGAAACCTTTTTTTTAAAAAAGACATACCTTTAAAGGGAGAAGAGTGAGCAAGAATTATTAATGGGCGACCTTCATGTTTTTCCTTTCGTGCTTCTCTCATAGCGTTAATATCATGAGCATCAATTTCTATTGCTAAAGCCCCAAAAGAATTAATTTTTTTTGAAATATCTCCGACATCCATTACATCAGACATAGCGCCATCAACTTGTTGAGAATTAACATCCATAATAGCCCACAAGTTATCAATTTTGTGATGAACGCTAGCTTGAATGCCCTCCCAAATTTGGCCTTCTTGTAATTCTCCATCTGAAATAAAAACACACACCTCTCCTGAGTCTCCTCTAAATTTTCTTCCTAAGGCTAAGCCAGCTCCAGTTGAAAAACCTATTCCTAATGTTCCATTGTGAACTTCCATACCTGGCGAATGCTCTGCTCCAATAATTTCAACAGAAGAACCATCTTTATTAAACATATCAAGTGCTTCTGGTGCCATACGACCAACTTCAATTAAGGCTGCATAGGCAACAAGAGCATAATGAGCGGGTGCGATAATTAAGCGATCATATTGTGGTTCAAATGGACCATTGTACCCTGCTCCGGTTACATATTCTTTATTATTTATCGCAGGAACTCCTCTAAAATTTTTTGGTATCATTGGTAATGTAGGTTCTCCAAAATTAAGTTCTTCATTATACAACCAAGCAAGTTGTTCTGAAGCAGAGCAGGCCTGACTTAAATAGCCTCCATTATTACGAATAGCATGTTCAAAGACTCTTCTACGAATTCCCAAAGCAACCTCTTCACTTGTTTTTTGATTTTTCATATTTGTATATCTTTATGTTCAGTCTATTTAGATTTTATAATAAAAAAATTAATCGCTCCAAATTCAATTAACATTGACTTTAATTTTGAAGAAATATTTCCATAAGAGAAAACTTTTTCAACATCAAAAATATTTGCAATTTCATTGCCAAAATTTTCATTAAAATAATCAATATGTTTTATCCAAGCTTCTGAATTAATATATCTCTCATGTAAATGAATAGAATTTTCATTAATATAAAACTCATACTTTGATGCGTATTTTTCATTATTAACTAGTTTTTCAACTAAATCATTAACTTGATTTTCTTTACCTTTTTTAATCTTTAAATGAACTATAGCGCCAACTTCTTTTTTTTCTTTATTGATAACTTTATTAGAATTCTTCATTTCGAGACACTCTATAACAAATATTTATTAAAAAAAATAAATAAAAACTTTTTCTAGATTTTTAAAAAAAATAAGAAATATAAGAAATTTTTTCCAAACTTAAACTATCCAAACACTTCCATCAGGTTTTAAAACCCCTTTCGTGAAAATAAAGCAACCATAAGGTCTAGTTTCGCTTGTTGTAATTACAGCAAAAGTTTTTTTCGCTTCAACATAAAATTTTTGTCTTTCAATTGAGCCAACTTTCCAATTATTTCCTGAAACCTCTTTTACTGTGTTAATTAAGTCTTGTTGTACTTCATTAATTTCATCTGGGTTACCATCAATTTCCATTCTTAATACAGATTCAGTAATAAAACTATCAAGGGGGAAAACTGACAGAATAGCTTTTGCAGCCTGAGGTATATTTAATCCATCCATTCTAATCAAAGTTGAATTATGTGAATATGATGGAAAATTAGCGTCACTCAATACAAATCTATCGCCATGACCCATTGATCGTAATATTGATAAAATCTCAGGACTTAAAAGTGGATCAACATTAATAAGCATATTTTTTTACTATCATACTATTCTCCATAAGGTAACCAAATATTTTTTACTTGAGTACTTTGAAATAATAATTCATTCAAAAAATTCTTTGAAGTATTTGCCCAATCAATATTTTTTTCTCCAGGACACCAATAGCGTTTTAAGTTAGAGACTGAATTTTTTATTATTTGTGACTTAGAATTGTGAGAAGTACCAAAATACCATATTGCATCAATATTTTCATGTTGAGATAAAGTTGTATTCAGCTCATCCTGTATTGAAGTTAAAATATTAACATATCCTGCTGGAACATCAGAAGTATCAAGAACTTGATATAACTCAGTTGCAATCAAACTCGTTTTTTGACCAGGTACAATAATATTAGTATTTCCCGTTGCAAAAGATGCGCCTAGTGTTGTAATTAAACTTAAAAGCGGTTGATTATCAGACAATATTGTTGAAAGAACTCCCAAAGCTTCTTTCATTGCTAATGTTAATCCTCTCATAGGTGGATTGTGAACAGTTCCTTCAAATTTATCTGCCATAGAAGCATAATAAAACAGGCGCTCACAAGACAACGAAAATTCTTTTTTTGCTTCAGGTAAGGAGTGTCCAGATATTACCATAAGAAGTTCTGTGAAATTTTTTTCTCGTTGTTCTAAATTTTCAGCTAAATAAAAAAGAATTTGTGATCGATTAAAATTGGTCATCTGTTTAGAATATGCTATTGTTGCTTCTTCTACACAGTTCCTGACATCCTTTCGGTTTGCTTTAGCTACATCACAAATAAACTGATTTTGTAATGAATTGACTTGAAATGAATATCCTCCATCTGGCCTTTTTTGTTTGCCTCCAATATAAAGTTTTGGCGTACGATCTATTGTAGGCAAATGAACTTTGCTAAATTTATTATTTTTATTTTTCGAAGTTTTCTGAGGAAGGGGTATTTTTGAATATGCTCGTATACCCTCACTCCCCCCTTCTCTTCCAAACCCACTTTCTTTAAAGCCTCCGAAGCCACAAGAAGCATCAAAAAGATTTGTGGAATTTATCCAAATAACGCCTGCTTTAATTTTAGGAGCAATGCCCATAGCAAGATTAATATTTTCAGACCATATGCTAGCGGCTAAACCATATGGGGTGTTATTGGCAATGGCTACAGCTTCACTCGGCGTGCGAAAAGTCAATGACGTTAAAACTGGTCCAAATATCTCCACTTGAGCAATCGTTGAAGCAGGTGTGACGTTTGTGAATAATGTTGGAGGATAAAAAAATCCATCTTTTGGACAAGACCAGGAAGGCTGCCATAACTTTGCCCCTTCTTTCTTTCCTTTTTTAACAAGCTTATCTATTTTTTTTAGCTGCACTGGAGCAACAATTGCGCCAATATCAATAGATTTATCTAAAGGATTGCCTATGCGCAATTTTTCCATACGCTGTTTTAATTTCTTTATAAATTTTTTCTCTATACTCTCTTGCACTAAAAGCCTGGAACCAGCGCAGCACACTTGACCCTGGTTAAGCCAAATAGCATCGACAACACCTTCAATGGCACTGTCTAAATCAGCATCTTCAAAAACAATAAAAGGAGATTTACCTCCAAGTTCCATTGTTAATTTTTTTCCTGATGAAGCTGTTGATGATATTATTTTTTTTCCAACTTCCGTTGAGCCTGTAAAGGCAATTTTATCAATTAAATTGTGATCTGTTATATGTTCGCCCGTTGATCCATCACCGGTAATAATATTTACAACGCCTTTGGGCAGTTTTGCTTTTTGACACAACTCAGAAAAAAATAAAGCAGTTAAAGATGTAAATTCTGCAGGTTTTAAAACAACAGTATTACCGCATGCAATTGCTGGGGCAATTTTCCACGAGAGCATTAATAAAGGGAAGTTCCACGGAATAATCTGCCCTATCACGCCTATAGGATCAATGCTGTTGTTGGATGTTTTTGCAGCCCAGCCTGCATGGTAATAAAAATGCCTGGCTACTAAAGGAATGTCAATATCCCGCGTTT
>Ga0187827_10001729_pt1 | contig 31343 bp, 25 predicted proteins | sample ETNtaG_39_FD_167969 | JGI IMG/M metagenome (GOLD analysis project Ga0187827, IMG submission 167969) | Marine microbial and viral communities from oxygen minimum zone, Eastern Pacific Ocean - ETNP2014_SV_150_PacBio MetaG (Illumina Assembly) | ecosystem: Environmental > Aquatic > Marine > Hypoxic...
ATCGCAGCCGTCAGCGTGGTCTTGCCATGGTCAACGTGCCCCATGGTGCCCACGTTTATATGCGGCTTGCTACGATCAAACATTTCTTTTGCCATTGTTCTCCAACCTCCTAAATATAATTATTTCTGTTGGCCGCTCACGACCTGACACACTACCCCGTTCCTTTTACAACAACCTGCGCAACCGAATCGGGAACCTGCTCATAATGAGCAAATTCCATCGAAAACACACCTCGCCCTTGCGTGCGCGAGCGCAACGCCGTTGCGTAGCCAAACATTTCCGCCAGCGGCACCACAGCATCAATCGACTGCACCCCACTGGGCCGCGCATCCATGCCCCCGATGGAGGCTCGCCGTGAGGATAGCTCGCCCAGAATATCTCCCATGTACTCCTCCGGCACCACTACCTCCACCTTCATTATCGGTTCCAGCAGTACCGGTTGCGCTCGTGAGACGCCCTGCCGAAACGCCATCGCTCCAGCAATCTGAAACGCCATCTCACTCGAGTCCACATCGTGGAACGAACCATCGTACAGGGTGATATCCACATCTGTGACCGGGTACCCGGCCAACACCCCGGTATCGGCAGCGTTGCGCACACCCTGCTCCACCGGTCGTATGAATTCCTTCGGAATTACCCCTCCCACAATCTCATTGGAAAAGGTGATGCCGGACCCGGCATCACCGGGTTCCATCTTGAGAACGACATGCGCGAATTGGCCCCTGCCACCCGACTGCTTCACATGTCGGTATTCCACCTTCTCGATTGCCTTCCGAATGGACTCATGATATGCGACCCTCGGCCGACCCACGTTGGCGTGCACCCGGAATTCGCGCATCATCCGATCGTTGAGCACCTCCAGATGCAACTCGCCCATTCCCGAGATAATCGTCTGGCCGGTGTCCTCATCGGCGCGCACCCGAAAGGTTGGGTCCTCTTCGGCCAATTTCTGAAGCGCCACGCCGAGTTTGTCCTGGTCGCCCGCCGTTTTCGGTTCCACGGCCACCGATATCACCGGTTCCGGGAACTCAATGGTCTCCAGCACAATCGGTTGCTTTGCGTCGGAAAGAGTCTCGCCAGTGAAGGTGTTTTTCAGGCCCAACGTAGCGGCGATGTCGCCTGCGGTCACTTCCTCCACTTCCTCGCGCCGGTCGGCATACATCCTGATGACGCGGCCAATCCGCTCCCGCCGTCCTCTTGTCGTGTTTTGCACCTTAGCGCCAGCCTCTATTTTCCCCGAGTACACGCGGAAATACGCCAATCGCCCGACATACGGATCGCTGACGATCTTGAAGACCAGCGCCGAAAGCGGGCCGCTGTCATCTGCCACGCGCTCGACGGCCACGCCATCTTCCGGATTGCTACCAATCACAGGGGGCACATCTAGCGGAGAGGGCAAAAATTCAATGACGCCGTCCAGAACCGGCTGAATACCCTTGTTCTTAAGCGCAGTACCGCAATAAACCGGGTTTATCAGATTACCGATGGTGGCCCGGCGGATGCCCGCCCGTAGTTGCTCATGCGTCGGTGCCTTCTCCTCCGAGAACAATTCCAATAATTCATCATCGTGTTCGGCAACTGTCTCAATCAGGTCTTCCCGAGCGGATTCGGCTTTCGTCCGCATGTCCGCAGGAATATCCTTATAAACTCTACGCGCGCCCAGCTGGTCGCCCCAAGTTATCATCTGCATCTCAATCAGGTCAACCACACCGACGAAATCCGCTTCGGCCCCCACCGGCAGCTGCAAGGCAACTGGGTTAGCTCCCAGCCGCTCGCGGATCATTCCCACAGACCGTTCGAAGTCTGCGCCAACCCTGTCCATCTTGTTAATGAAGCATAGGCGCGGCACCTTGTAGTGATCCGCTTGCCGCCACACAGTCTCACTCTGTGGTTCCACTCCTTGCACCGCGTCGAAAACAACCACCCCTCCATCCAGCACGCGCAGCGAGCGCTGCACCTCCGCGGTGAAGTCGATGTGCCCAGGTGTGTCTATTAAATTGATAAGGTGCTCATTCCACTCCGCAGTAATCGAAGCGGCAGTTATCGTTATGCCCCGTTCCCGCTCCTGCTCCATCCAGTCAGTGACTGTGTTGCCATCATCCACATTTCCAATCCTGTGCGTCCTGCCTGTATAGTACAGGATTCGCTCGGTACATGTCGTTTTGCCAGCATCGATGTGCGCAATAATCCCGACATTCCGCACCCGCTCCAATGGCGGTCGTATCGCAGCCATAACCCTGATACTCTTCCACTCACCGTTTTCAATCCGCCGTAGAGAATTGTTTCGGCACCGGGATTAGAATCGATAATGGCTGAAAGCTCGGTTGCTCTCAGCCATGCGATGGACTTCCTCACGCTTCTTCATGGCTCCACCGGCGTTGTTGGCTGCATCCACCAATTCCTGGGCCAGCTTTTCAGCCATTGATTTTCCACTGCGCAATCGGGCAGCCGCCAACAACCAGCGCATGGCCAGCGCCTCCCGCCGAGATGGGATGACCTCGATTGGAATCTGATAAGTTGCACCACCCACACGGCGCGGCTTGACCTCCACCGTAGGCGAAACATTCCTAAGCGCCTGCAGAAACATCTCCACCGGCTCTTTACCCGCCTTCTTTTCCATAAGCTCAAACGCCGTGTACATTATCTTGAGGGCAACACTCTTCTTACCGTCTTTCATCATGCGATTGACGAACATGGAAATCTGTTTGTTCCCATGTTGCGGGTCGGGCTTCACTTGCCGCCGCTGTGGCTTAAACCGTCGCGCCATCGCCCCTCCCCCAGTTCCCAGTCGCTTTTGTCCTTGGTTCCATCATGCGCCGCGCCGCTTGCCACCATATTTCGAGCGACGCTGGCTGCGGCCGTCCACGCCCGTGCTGTCCAATGTGCCTCGCACGATGTGATAGCGCACACCCGGCAAATCCTTCACCCGCCCACCGCGCACCAAAACCACGGAGTGCTCCTGCAACGAGTGACCCTCGCCAGGAATATACGCGGTCACTTCCAGGCCGTTGGTCAGACGCACACGCGCCACTTTGCGCAAAGCGGAGTTGGGCTTCTTCGGGGTCTGCGTACGCACAATCGTGCATACCCCGCGCTTCTGCGGGGCGCCTTTAGCATGACGTGAGCGCCGCTGCTTGTTCGCGTTGTACGTGTATTGCAACGCAGGCGCAGTGCTCTTCTTGTGCTTGCTCTTGCGGCCCTTCCGCACCAGCTGATTAATTGTCGGCACCACCGTCTCCAATCACTCTCAACATCTCCTGGCTCGCTGCAGTCAGCAAGGCCACCGCCGCCCTTCCGCGATGGCCTTGCTCCAAAATCCCATATTAAATTCGCGCTACCCCCAATCGCCGTCCAAGCGTTTAGCGCCCCTTATTTCACTTGCAACCGGCAATTCTACCACCCGGTCCCCTCCTCGTCAAGCTAATAAACCAACCAGGCCGCGGTCACCATACTAGCTGCCCCTGCGCCCGAAATCCAGCAGCCCGATACCCCCCAACCTGGGCGCTCGCTTGCGTCCCTCGTCCTTTCCGAACTGAATCATTTCACCCGTGTCTGTTTCGGCTTCAACCGCCAATCCGAGACTCTGCATTTCTTTCACCAGCACGCGGAAGGACGCCGGGATTCCCGGGTCTTCAATCGGTTCACCTTTCACGATGCTTTCATAGGTCTTAACCCGCCCGAGTACATCGTCCGATTTCACGGTGAGCATTTCCTGCAAAGTATGCGCCGCTCCATAAGCCTCGAGCGCCCATACCTCCATCTCACCGAAACGCTGCCCACCAAACTGCGCCTTTCCGCCCAACGGCTGCTGCGTCACCAGCGAGTACGGCCCGGTGGAACGCGCATGTACCTTGTCTTCCACAAGGTGATGCAGCTTCAGCATGTGTATGATGCCGACCGTGACCGCTCGCTCATAGGGTTCACCGGTTCTGCCATCACGCACAACCATCTTGCCAAGAGTGGGCACCGGCCGGTTTATTTTGCCCATCATTTTCGTGGCCTTTGCCACCAACGCTTCATCATCACGGCTTTTTCCATTGTCACCGTGGTCCTGCAGCCACGTTTGCAGACAGAACCGAATTGCGTTGTCGTCCGCCTGCCTCCTTTCCTCGCCTTGTAAGGTGTCATCTTCGAGCACAATCCCCTCACCTGATTTGCGCCCCAGCTGCTCTAACCAGATAATGAGCGCGGCGCGCCTCGCGAAATTTATGTCGGACGTGAGCATGTCGAAATCGAACCGTTTACCCGCAACCGCCTGCAAGTACAGCGTCGTCGCCTCCCGGTCATCGCGCAACGCTTCCGGATCGTAATCATGCTCATCCAGCCACTCCCAAGCGCGCCTGCCCATCTCGTTCCAAGCTTTGTCGATGAGCCATGCGCGCGCCAGCTCGGCTTCGATTTCCGACTCACTGGCCCCATCGAACACAGGGGTAATCGCGCGAAAACCGAGTCGGTTGGCCGCCCAGCCCAAGTGCGTCTCCAGAATCTGGCCGATGTTCATGCGCCCGGGAACACCGAGCGGGTTCAGGATGATGTCGACCGGCGTGCCATCCTCCAAAAACGGCATGTCTTCTTCAGGAACCACTCTGGAAATGACACCCTTGTTGCCGTGTCGCCCGGCCATTTTGTCCCCTTCAGTCAGCTTGCGGCGTTGCGCCACCGAGACACGCACCATTTTGTCGACGCCTGCTTTAAGGTCGCTGTGTTCATCACGGGTGAACATGCGCACGCTGACCACTTTGCCTGTCTCGCCATGCGGAAGCCGCAATGAAGAATCCTTCACCTCGCGCGCCTTTTCGCCGAAGATTGCCCGGAGCAGTTTCTCTTCAGGCGACAATTCCTTTTCACCCTTCGGAGTGATCTTCCCCACCAGGATGTCATTTGGGCCGACCTCGGCGCCAATGCGCACCACACCATACTCGTCAAGATCCCTCAGAGTTTCCTCGCCCACATTGGGAATGTCATACGTGATCTCCTCGGGGCCCAACTTGGTATCGCGCGCCTCTACCTCGTGCTTTTCAATATGGATGGAGGTAAAACAGTCTTCTTGCACAAGTCGACTGGAAACAACTATGGCGTCCTCGAAATTGCCCCCCTCCCACGACATGAATGCCACCAGCACGTTTTGTCCGAGCGCGAGTTTTCCGCAGTCAGTGCTGGATGAATCCGCGATGACCTGTCCTTTGCGCACGCGTTCGCCTTTGACCACGACCGGACGCTGGTCAATACACGTGCTCTGGTTGGAGCGCGTGAACCTGCGCAAGCGGTATGTCTTGGGCTTTTTTCCATGCCGGATGAGTACTTCTCTGCCCGTCACGCTGGTAACTTCACCGTCGGCATCCGCCACCAGCAGCTGCCCGGAATCCAGTGCTGCAGCCGATTCCATTCCGGTGGAAACTATAGGTACCTCAGGCAGCAATAACGGTACCCCTTGTGCCTGCATATTGGAGCCCATCAGCGCCCGGTTGGCGTCATCGTGCTCCAGAAAAGGAATAAGGGATGCGGATATGCCCACAATCTGGCGGGGGGCCACGTCCATAAAGTCTATTTCTGCAGGTACAGCAAAGACAAACTTTGAATGCGCCCTCGCGGATGCACGCGGCTTCACAAATTCCGCATTAGACTTGAGCGGCGCGTTTGCCTGCGCTATCACATATTGGTCCTCCGCGTCGGCTGAGAGGTAGGTCACTTCATCCGACACAAAGGGGGTTATGGGCACCATTACCTTGCCTCCCAGTTCCTCCAGACGGCGCTGCACGCGCGGGATCACAAGAGTACCAGCCTTTGCAGCGACGCGACCGGTTTTGGGATCATGCACAACATCACGAACAACTCGGCCGGCAAGCCCAGCGTCATTCGCCGCCAATTGCTTTACCACTTTTCTGTATGGTGTCTCGATAAAACCGAAAGGATTAACCTTGGCGTAAGATGCCAATCGGCCTATCAGGCCGATGTTCGGTCCTTCGGGCGTCTCAATCGGGCAAATGCGACCATAATGCGAATGGTGCACATCACGCACATCAAAGCCGGCGCGTTCTCTCCGCAACCCACCCGGCCCGAGCGCAGACAGCGTGCGTTTGTGACGCAGTTCAGCCAGCGGATTGGTCTGATCCATGAATTGGGAGAGCTGGCTGGAACCGAAGAACTCACGTACCACCGCTACCACAGGCCGTATGTTAATCAGATTGATTGGCGACACTGCGTCTTGATCGCGAATGGACATCCGTTCTCGGACGATGCGCTCCATCCGCCTCAATCCCACGCGTATCTTGTTTTGTACCAGTTCGCCCACTGTCTTCACGCGCCGGTTTCCCAGATGATCAATGTCATCTGGTGTCACTTCGCCGTTGTTGATTTGAATCATGCGAGTGACCAATTGCATCAAGTCGAGCGTGGTCACGGTGCGATGCGTCAGCGGCACCTTTCTCCCATGACCCAGCTTCTGGTTCAGTTTGTAGCGCCCTACGCGCGCCAAGTTATAACGGCGGTGGTCACACAGTTGCTGTTCCAAAAAATCACGCGCGTTGTCCAATGTCGCCGGGTCCCCGGGCCGCATGCGCCGGAAGAATTCTATGAGCGCTTCCTGCGCCAATGTGCGTTTGCGGCCGACATCCCATTCGGGCTCCTGCCTCAACGTGGCCACAATGAATTGTCGGTCAGGGTCATTATCTACTGCGGCAAACAACGCCAACAGCTCTTCATCCGTCCCTTCTTTAATCGGAGATTTCGACAAACCGTCATCGATGGCTGCCAGCGCCCGCAGCAGGATGGTGACCGGCATGGTGCGCTTCCGATTGAATTTGACAGTCAGATAATCACTCTTTTTTGTCTCAAACTCCATCCACGCGCCCCGATCCGGGACCAGTTTTGCGGCCGCCATGCGTATGCCCGACACCGGGTCATCCTGCGCCTCGAAATACACGCCCGGTGAGCGAATCAACTGTGAGACCACCACACGCTCTGTTCCGTTCACAATGAAAGTGCCTTCTTCGGTCATCAACGGAAAATCGCCCAGAAAAATATCGGAGGTGATCGGCTCCGGCACATCCTCGCCCACAAGCAGCACCCTGACGTACAACGGCGCAGAATAGGTTAGATCCCTATCAAGACATTCTGCCTGACTCCATTTCAGGTCCTCAAACCAGTATTTCAGGTCGAATTCACGCGCTTCGGGCGTGTCTCCAGGAAAGTACAAGCGCATACGCTTATTAAACGATTCGATTGGAGAAATCTCGTCGAACAGTTCGGTCAGGCCCTCCTTCCGAAGCCACGAAAAAGATTCCAATTGCACTTCTATTAATCTCGGGAGTGGATACGCATACGGAATGCGCGCATATGACTTTTCTACGAGTGAAGTTGTCATTCTTTACGAGTCTCCTGTATCGTGGCCCGGCAGCCCGCAACGAGCGGGCAACCTCCCGCAGTAGTGGGCAAACCTATAGTATATCAACTATTCGTCAAGTTGTCAAAAAAATGGGTGCATTTTCGAGGTGCGGCTGAGGCTGTTTACCTCTCACCGCCGCGACCATCTGGAGAGATACTCAATGTTCTGTTCAAACCGCTCCGGCCGCAGCCCGAAGTATCGGTACGCGCTGTTGATCTCGCAGGTGCTGTCGCGTGAGATAAAGTTGAGCCAGTTTGTCGCCAACGGGGACGACGGAAGCACCCTAGAAAGCAGTGAAACCATGAAACGCAATTGTGGCAACGGCACAGACACTAGCCCACGCGATATTCCGGATGCTTTCATTATCGCTTTCAACAGCTGGTCAGTCGCCATGAATTCAGGCCCACCGACGGAAATAGTCTGATCAGCGAAGCCGCCCTCAGCCACAACCTGACAGAGGCATGCAGCAAAATCACCAATCCAGAAAGGCTGCAGTCGGGCCTTTCCCGCTGCAGGACGCGGGAACACGAACGGGAAAACGCGCATCGCCGTGCATAGGACGTTGGTGAAGGAATCTTCGCGCCCGAACAGAGCCGCGCTCCTTATTATGGTATACGGGATGCCACTGTTGCGCACAAACTGCTCAATGATTCCCTTGGCCCTTAAAACTGCGAACGCTGACGCCCGCTCGGCACCCAAATGTGACAGGTACACGAAACGCCGCACCCCGATGTCACGACCAGCGGAGAGCAGCTGGCGCGTGCCCGCGTAATCCACTTGCATCAATTCGTCCCAGCCACCGCAGCGCTGCGCGCTCGCGAGGTGCACCACAGTGTCCACTCCCACCAAGGCAGCACGCAGCCCACCCGGGTCGTCGAGGCCCGCGGCCGCCAACTCCACGCGCGGCTCGTTTCCAGTTTGCGTTCCCGCACCGGAAGGACGTGCCAGGCAGCGCACTGCGTGGCCGGATGCAAGCAGACTTGGCACTACTGCGCCACCGACAAATCCCGTGGCGCCGGTGACCAGAATCACGGACTGCATCTCCTCGATGTAGTCATTCTGAAGAATGGTATCATATGCATTATCCAGGCGCCGGTGAGAAATCCGTACGAAACATCGCATGGCCACATGGGCGGCCACAGCACAACTTAACCGCAGCCAGGGTGTTGTAGATGGGATGGGGTACGAGCATGAAAGCTTAGGAGCGCAGCAACGGTGAAAAGTAGAGTAGTCATAACAGGCATCGGCACGGTGAATCCGCTGGGTCTGGACGTCGCCAGTACCTGGCATCATGCAATCCGGGGCGAATCCGCCATCGAGAGGATCACTCTTTTTGACCCCGGTGAACATAGCACCCAATTCGCGGCGGAGGTGAAGGGTTTCGATGCGGCCAGCCGCTTTGGCCGCAAGGATGCCCGTCGCATGGACCGGTTTGTGCAATTTGCCGTGGCTGCCACCGAAGAAGCACTTGAAGACGCGCGTCTGGAAATAACAGATTCGAATCGAGATCGTGTGGGAGCGATTATTGGAACAGGTATCGGCGGAGTGAGCACGCTCGGTGAAGAAGCCAACACTTTACGCGCCAAGGGGCCTAAGCGTGTCAGTCCCTTTATGGTGCCGATGATGCTGCCAGATACCGCCTCGGGTCAGGTGGCGATAGTTTTCGGCGCGCGCGGGCCAAACCTGTGCATCACCGCAGCGTGCGCGAGCAGCACCAATGCGCTCGGAGAAGCGGCCGAAATCATCCGGCGCGGAGCGGCCGATGTGGTCATCTCTGGCGGCGCCGAAGCCGCGATATCACCGTTGACAATGGCCGCGTTCGGGAACATGGGAGCGCTTTCGTCGCGAAACGAGCGCCCGCACGCCGCGTGCCGGCCATTCGACCGTGACCGGGACGGGTTCGTGGCCGGCGAGGGCGGAGCCATTCTTATTTTGGAATCCGAAGCTCACGCCCAAGCACGCAGAGCGAGCATCCACGCAGAGATTGTCGGATACGGACTGTCCAATGACGCCTTTCACATCACCGCGCCAGCGTCGGATGGAGCCGCAGCCATCATCTGCATGCAGCTCGCCCTTCAGGACAGCGGCCTGCATCCAGAGCAGATTGATTACATCAACGCCCACGGCACCTCCACCCCGCTGAACGACAAAACGGAAACACTGGCTATCAAACAGGTCTTTGGCGACCACGCCTACCAAACGCCGATTTCATCGACCAAATCCATGCATGGTCATCTGCTGGGTGGCGCGGGCGCTCTGGAGGCCATCATGGGGATCCAGGCCATGCGCCACGGCGTGATACCGCCCACCATTAATTATGAAACTCCGGATCCGAATTGCGACCTGGATTACGTGCCCAATTCCGCGAGAGGGGCTTCGCTGCGCACGGTAATGTCTAATTCGTTCGGGTTTGGCGGTCACAACGCGTGCCTGATTCTCACCACGTACCATAATGGAAATGAAACGCAGGCCGATGGCTAATTCACGGAACGGCGTAAAGCGTTACGCGCACATCTGTGGATGGGGCATATCAGTGCCGGAACGCGCGCTAACGAATCGTGAATTGGCGCGCATGGTGGACACAAGCGAGGAGTGGATAGTTGGCCGCACCGGAATTTCGCAGCGCTTCATAGCCAACGGGCATGAGACCACCGCCTCGCTGGGCACTGCCGCAGCCCGTGAAGCGCTCGACATCGCCGATGTGGCGCCGGACGACGTGGATCTGATAATCGTCGCCACCTCCACCCCGGAGCACAACTTTCCCTCCACGGCCTCGCTCGTGCAGGACGCTCTGGGCGCGCGCAACGCGGGCGCATTCGACTTGGCCGCCGCATGTACTGGGTTCGTCTATGCTCTGAGCATCGCCTCGCAGGTAATTCAGGCCGGGGCAATGAACACGGTGTTAGTCATAGGAGCAGAGACGCTTTCGAAAATCGTCAACTGGGAAGACCGCGGCACCTGCGTGCTCTTTGGAGACGGGGCCGGCGCATTCGTGCTGCAGGGCAGCGACAGCCCGGGCGGCGTGCTCGCGTCTGTGCTGCGTTCGGACGGCTCCGGCAGCGACCTACTCAAAGTTCCCGCCGGTGGCAGCGCAATGCCGGCCAGTTACGAAACTCTCCGCGACAATCTGCACACCATCCACATGAACGGGCGCGAAGTGTTCCGCTTTGCCACGCGAGTGATGGCGGACGCATGCCGGGAAGTGGTCGCCGCCGCCGGACTGACGATGGATGACGTCGACATTATCGTGCCCCATCAGGCCAACAAGCGCATCATCGAGGCCGCCGCCCGCGGCCTGCGGCTGCCGACAGATCGCTTCGTGATAAACCTAGACCGCTACGGAAACACCTCTACCGCTTCCATTCCCATCGCGCTTAGCGAGGCCGTGTCAGAAGGGCGCGTCCGCCCAAACGACAACCTTGTTCTGGTCGCTTTTGGGGGTGGGTTGACCTGGGGTGCGACTGTGGTGACCTGGGACGTGACGCCGAAAGCGCCTGTAACAGGCTTGCGCAAAATGCGACGCCAAGCGCTGTACAGCCTTGCACGCATGCGCTCCGTCGTCCGGCGCGGCGCGCGCGCAATTGAGGGCGCCATCTGGGGGGCGGAGGCCCCCGACGGGATCGAACCGCCCCATCGAGAAGAGGATTAGTACTCTCTTAAAAAACCTTCAAGCAAGCTTTTCTGGCCGGGGTTGCGTAAGCGCCCCAGCGCCTGCGCTTCAATCTGGCGCACTCTCTCACGGGTGACACCCATCTTCCGCCCAACTTCCTCTAGCGTGTACGATTCGCCATCCAGCAGCCCATAACGCAATTGAAGAATGCGCACCTCGCGCGGAGGCAGGTCGGTCAACGCGTCTTGAATCTGCCGGTGTAGCAGGTTCTGCGTGGCAGCCTCGGCCGGCTCGGGGCTATCCTCGTCTTCGATGAAGTCACCCAGCATTGAGTCCTCCACGTCATCCGTAGGCATCTCCAGAGACAGAGGTCGGCGCGCAATCTGCACCATGTCCTCCACCTTCTTGGGGGCCACCTCCAACAATTCTGCCAGCTCCTCCAGGGTGGGGTCGCGCCCCAGTTTCTGGGTAAGCGCATGCGAGACGCGCAGCAGCTTGTTTATCTGGTCACCCATATGTACAGGTACGCGAATGGTGCGGCCCTGGTCAGCAATCGCCCGGGTTACCGCCTGCCGGATCCACCAGGTCGCATATGTGCTGAACTTGTGCCCGCGGTGGTAATCGAACTTTTTTGCAGCCCGCAGCAGCCCGATGTTGCCCTCCTGAATTAGGTCCAGAAAAGGCACCCCGCGTCCGACGTATTTCTTGGCCACGCTGATAACCAAGCGGGAATTGGCCGTCACCAGATGCTCCCGGGCCGCCAGACCGTCCTCGATGATTGCGTCAAGTTCTCTGCGGCGGCGCGGATACACCCGTTTATCAGAAGCAAGTTCCTCGCGAGCATGTTCTGCCTTTTCCATTCTTTTTGCCAGCCACACCTCTTGGTCTTTGGTCAGAAGTGGAACCCCGCCAACTTCCTTCAAATAAAGACCGATGGTGTCATCAACGTCCATCGCGGCTAAGCCGCCGTCCTTAGCCGCCGACCCTTTCGGTCGCCGTCTGATTTTCTTTATCTTCGCCCGAACGTGCGCTTTCTCCGCAGCAAGTGGATCATCCACTTCGTCACTGTCGACGTCGCTCTGGACGCCATGTTCAACGATTTCGATGCCTGATTCCAGAAGAGCAGCGTGCGCCTCGTCAAGCACCGCGACGTCTTCCTCCGCTTCCGGGAATAGCACGATGATGTCATCAATCGAGACAACGCCCTTCTGCTGTCCGACCTCTAGCAACTTCTGTATGCGCGGGTTCTCGCGCTCAGCAGCCAGAATCTCCGCCTGCAATTCGTCTGGCGCTGCAGGCGGGTTTTCCGACGTCCCTGAAACGCGCACGCGCTTTTCGTTCACACGCGCCATTTTCTTGCTTGCGCCATTAGCACCCGGCTTTGTCTTCGGTCGCCGCTTTCCGTTCTTGGTCATACCTCTTCAAAATACTCCATCACAAAGGAAAATGCAACACTCTCCCCCGGCTCCGGATAGCCGCACAGGACACAAAGGGCACAATGCCAGCACGAGCAGGCAGTGTGCCCGGGGAGGACGTTACCAGAACATCCTGATTCCAGACTGTAAATGCGTTGCCCCGCGTTTTATACAACAATTCGACCTTCCGTGTCAAGCCTTAATCCACAGCAGCCTTGACACATCCTTCTCTACTCAGTACAATCCCGCAGCCAAACGCCCGAACAGGTAGGCTGATACCTTTCGGGCGTGTTTTGTGCGCGCGCGGTTCGCGTTGACAACCACATAGACGGACACACTGCCTTTCTTACATTACACACTGGAGGAACATATTTTCATGAATACTGTACTCACCACAACAGCCGCGCAGGCACAACGATTGCCGGTGCCGCCCCTCTGGTGGCTCACTCCGTTGAGCGCCCTGATTGCGCTTTTTTTCGCATTCGTTTTTTATCGCTCGGTTATGGCGCAGGACGAAGGCACTCCACGCATGCGCGAAATTGCGCAGGCAGTACGCGAGGGAGCAATGGCGTACCTGCGGCGGCAGTACCGCGTGGTCGCAATTGCATTTACAGTGCTCTTTGTGCTTTTTCTGGTCATGTCCTACCTAAACGTTCAAAATAAGGTGGTACCTTTCGCATTCCTAACCGGCGGCTTTTTCTCGGGCCTGTGCGGTTATTTCGGAATGCGCACTGCCACCAACGCCAGCGCCCGCACTACACACGCAGCCAGCAAAAGCCTAAACGGTGGGTTGCAAGTGGCATTCCGCGCCGGCGCGGTGATGGGCATGGTGGTGGTCGGGTTCGCGCTGCTAGACATCTCCGCGTGGTTTCTAGTGCTATATTACGTGTTCCCACCAGATTTCTTTGGCGCAATCAACCCGCTGCCTCAGATTACCGTCATCATGCTTAGTTTCGGGTTTGGGGCCAGCACTCAAGCGCTGTTCGCCCGCGTGGGCGGCGGCATCTACACAAAAGCTGCCGACGTGGGTGCTGATCTAGTTGGAAAAGTCGAGGCTGGCATCCCGGAGGATGATCCCCGCAACCCGGCCACGATCGCGGACAACGTCGGCGACAATGTGGGTGATGTGGCCGGCATGGGCGCTGACTTGTATGAATCCTACGCCGGTTCCATTCTAGCCACGGCGGCGCTGGGAGTGGCCGCGGTAATCACACGCCACGGCGTCTCCAGCGTTGCTCAGCAAATCAATTATCTGGCCATGCCGATGGTGTTGGCTGCGGTCGGCGTGATTCTCTCCGTATTGGGGATTTACATGGTGCGCACAAAGGAAGACGCCGGAATGCAGGAATTGATGCGCTCGCTAAACCGGGGCATAAACGTGTCAGCGGCTGGAATTGCGGTCGCGGCGCTGCCACTGGTGTTCGTCTTCAAACTGGAGCGCCCGTGGCTGATATGGGTCACAATTGTGACCGGACTTCTGGTGGGAATCGTCATCGGAAAGGCCACCGAGTATTACACCTCGCACGACTTCAAACCGACACGGGCAATTGTTGAACAGGGCCAGAGTGGACCCGCCACGGTAATTATCCAGGGTTTGGCCGTGGGAATGCGCTCCACGGCGGTGCCGGTCGTCACCATCGCCATCGGCATCGCCATCGCCTTCTACTTTTCGGGCGGCGCCAGCAATACCCTCATGGGCCTTTACGGGGTCGGGTTGGCCGCCGTCGCGATGCTCTCGACTCTGGGTATAACCTTGGCGACCGACGCATATGGTCCCATTGCCGATAATGCGGGCGGCAACGCGGAAATGGCCGGGCTGCCCCCGGATGTGCGCCAGCGCACTGACGAACTGGATGCAGTCGGCAACACTACGGCCGCCACCGGAAAAGGGTTTGCCATCGGCAGCGCAGCCCTGACAGCGCTGGCGCTGATGGCAGCCTACCTGGAAGAAATACGCTTCAGCCTGATGCACTTATCGGGCGTAAAGAGCGTGATGATACGCGGGGTATCCGTAGCTGTCGAAACCATGACGATGAGGGATTTTATGGCCTATTACGATGTCACTCTATTAAATCCCGCGGTGCTAATCGGCATTTTCCTTGGCGCTATGACTGTCTTCTATTTTTCCGCCATGACCATGTCGGCGGTGGGGCGGGCAGCCGGCGCCATGGTGCTCGAAGTGCGCCGTCAGTTCAAGGAATCGCCCGGGATCATGGATGGCAGCACCTTGCCCGATTACGCCCGCTGCGTGGAGATATCCACCAAAGGTGCACAGAAAGAAATGGTCGCTCCAGCCGCGCTCGCAATTGTCATCCCGGTAGCGGTTGGCCTTCTCTTCGGGGTAGCGGGTGTACTCGGACTTCTGGCGGGCGGACTGGCGACCGGTTTCGTGATGGCGGTGATGATGGCGAACGCCGGCGGCGCGTGGGACAATGCGAAGAAACTGGTCGAAGCCGGCGCGCACGGCGGAAAGGGCTCGGAGGTGCACAAAGCCACCGTGGTCGGCGACACTGTAGGCGACCCTTTCAAGGACACGAGCGGACCCTCGCTGAATATTCTCATTAAACTGATGAGCATGGTCTCAGTAGTGTTCGCTGGGCTGGTCGCAAGCATGGGCGTCGGCGGCCTGATGAGCCGGTTGCTGACGCTGTTTTAGGCAGCGCCGTCCTCCTCACTGAGCAAAAGCGCGGCGAGGTACTCCGCGTTTTTCTTTCGGCCGTTCAGTCCACTTCAAAATAGCGTCATGCCCGCGAACGTTGCTTTCGCTGCCGTACCCTCGCTGGAGCACAATGACCCCAGCCACCCCGAACACAACGGGCGCGTGCCCGCCATCCTGGAGGCCCTGCGCGCGGCGAACATTCTCGAGCGGCTGGTTGAAATCAGCGATCCGGATCCCGCCTCAATTGCACAGGTGACCGCCGTACACCACCCGGATTACATCCGGAAACTTCGCGAGCATGTGCGCTCCGCGCCCGTCTACGTGGATCCTGCCCCCACCTACATCACGCATGCTTCCTTTGAATGCGCGCTAAACGCGGCTGGCTCAGGCATCGCCATGGTCGAGGCAATCCTCGACGGGCGCGCCCGCAGCGGGTTCGCGCTGATACGCCCTCCCGGCCACCACGCGCTTCCCCAGGCAGCCATGGGTTTTTGCCTTTTTGCAAACATCGCCATCGCCGCTCGCCACGCCCAAGAGCGCGGCATAGAGCGAATACTGATTGTCGATTTCGATGTGCACCATGGCAACGGTACTCAGGATATCTTTTACCACGACCGGACCGTCTTCTTCGTGTCATTGCATCAGGCAGGAATATACCCCGGCAGCGGCAGGGCATCCGAAACGGGCTCCGGGTCGGCAACCGGTTACACTTTGAATATACCGCTGCCGGCGCATGCCGGCAGCGCCGCACTACAGCAACTGATCGGAGACCTGATCATTCCGGCAGCGCGCCGCTTTGCCCCCGAATTAATCCTCGCATCCGCAGGTTTCGACGCGCACTGGCGCGACCCACTTGCCAGCCTGCAATATGCCGGCCGCGATTATCATTCGCTGGCCACCGCACTGCAGGAACTGGCGGTCGAATGCTGCTCGGGCAGACTGGCCTTCTTTCTGGAAGGCGGCTATGACCTGCCGGCTCTAGCCGATGGCGCTGGCAATGTCTTCCGCGCGCTGCTAAGCTCACCCACCGAGGACACACTCGGCCCGGCGTCACATGCGGAGCCCGGAATAAAGAACCTGCTCGCGGAGCTTCGCCGCATCCATGGGTTTTAGCCCTTGCGGTTTGCGCGCAAATTGGGGACAATACTAGCGGTCAAGCCAATGAAACTCGGCCCCGGCACTGACAAACACCCTCTGCAGAGAAAACCGCGCCGCGGAAAGTCCCGCGCTGCGCAGTTCTTCCGCCCCCTCGCGCCATTCGCCCCGTCAGAAAGCGATGATGACCAGCAGCTGCCGGATTGGGTGCGGTCACCGGGCTCCCCGAGGCGGTCACAGGCGAACAGCGAATATAATTTCGACTGGCTTAGCGAACCCGCGCCAGCCCGAGTTTCCCCGGCCACAGCCCGAGCGAATGCCGACCCCGAGCAACCACCGCAGTCGCAGTCGCCACCGTTGGCCGAAAGCCCGCTTTCAGCCGTTCAACCCACGCGTGAAGATTCCTCCGACAAGACAGATCCCCGCGCCGCCCTCACGGCTGAATACGGCCAAACCGACGCGGCGAAAAAAGACGACTCGTTGCCGCCCGCAATCGAACACATCACTGCAAGCACCCCTGAACAGACATTGAAAACAGCACGTACTCTCTCGCAGGACGGCAAAATGCAAGCCGCGCTCGGACATTATTTGCAGCTGGTGAAAACAGACCAGAAACTCAAACAGGTGGTCGCGGATTTGGAGGCGCAACGGGCCAATCCACACATAGTGCAGACGCCGCTAATGCTTCAAACACTTGCGGACGCGTACACAAAAACCGGCAAACTTGCCAAGGCGCTGCCGCTGTACCGTCAGGCGCTGGGCCGTTGAGCAAGGTGATTAGCAACCCGGGAGGTCCCTCTTGGAACGAACACTGTTATTGATTAAACCGGACGGCGTACAGCGCGGGCTGATGGGCGTCATTATCAGCCGCGTTGAGCAGCGCGGGTTGCGCATGATTGGCATGAAACTCGTGCGTGTCTCGCGCTCGCTCGCGGAGACGCATTACTCAATCCATCAGGACAAGCCGTTCTACGATAAGTTAATTGGGTACATCACAGCCGCACCCGTGGTCGCTATTGCCTGGCATGGAAACAAGGCCGTCACCGTGGTGCGGCAGGTACTGGGCGCGACTGACCCCACCGCGGCCAGTCCCGGCACGGTCCGTGGTGATTACGGCATCGACATCGGCCGCAACCTTACGCATGGCTCGGACAGCGTCGAAAGCGGACAGGTTGAGGTAAAACTGTGGTTCGCTGCTCATGAACTCTTGGACTGGGAGCGAGTCGGAGAGGAATGGGTCTTCGAGACTTAAGTAGCTCAAATTCGAAATGCTTCAGGTTCTGTCCATTATTGCACCCGCAACAGCACTTTTCCATGTGACCACAATTTCTCCAACCCATAATAATCCCGCTGCCTACGCATGAACAGGTGCACAATCACCTCGCCCAGATCCAGCAGCACCCACCCGCTAGCGGCCTGCGCGTCCAAACCCCTTAGCTTTCCACTCCGCTTCTTACCGGTGAACTCCGCCACGCCTCGCGCCAACGCCTCTAGCTGCCGGTCGCTGCGCCCGGTTGCGATGACGTAATAATCAGCGACTATGGAGATTCCTTTCAAATCCAGCAGCAGGATGGATTCGCCCATCTTCTCTTCAATGGCGTCTACCACAGTGTGCGCCAGCTCCAGTGAATTCAAACGGTTTCCTCCGATACTATAGCCCTATACGCATCTTCTGTTACCCAATGGTGATGCGGTAGTCTTGCTGAAACGGCATGCGCGCCCAGCAACCGTATTGCGCCCCACTGCGCGCCAGCGTGCTTTGCATCAGCACCATCTCCGTAACCCGCCATTGCGCAAATCGCTCCTCCCCCACGCCCCGCATCGCTTCGCGCAAGGCGTGTGCCTCCACGCGCTGCAGCCCAGAGCGCACCCGCCCGATGGTAAGGTGCGCAGAAAAGCGGCGCCGGTCGGGCGCATATCCCAATCGAACGGCACAACTTTCGGCAGCGCTCTGTAACCGCTTCAACGCGGTCGCGTCACCATCGACCCCCGCCCAGAGCAGGCGTGGGCGGCGGCAATCCGGGAAACAACCCATACCGGCCGCGGTCAGCGCAAACGGTTCTGCGGACTGTGCGGCGCGTCCCAATACTTGCGAAAGCCGCGACGCTTGCTCCGCAGAAATCTCGCCCAGAAACTTCAGGGTCATGTGAATGGCATCCGCGCGCACCCAGCGCACTGCCCGCCCGCCGAGAGCCTCCTGAAGCCGAAGCTGCACATCGGCCAGTCTCACGGCCACACCCTCAGATACCTCGATCGCCACGAAAGCGCGCATCACCGCCCCGCCATCAGCGCAACCACCGTGAAACCACGTACAAGGAATTTAATTCCCGGCGTCCCTTTCCCGGAGCACAACATAATCATCACCAGTGTTAATCTCGGCGAGAATATCATCCCCCCAATCAACCCACGCAATCTTGTCGGAGTGACGGTCGAGCAGCGCCCGGCCGCCCACATCACCGCGAACCTGCCGCAGTTCGGGCCATAGCGCCCGGTCGAAGAGCACCGGGTTAGCGCTTCGCCCCTCGGCCCGCGGCGCCACCATGGCGGCGCCGGTCTCCCGGTATTTCAGGAGAACGGCGTTGAGCAACTCCGTTCCCACTGCGGGCTGATCTACCAGCATGAAAATCGTCCCCGTCACACCGGGATCAAGCGCAGCCAATCCCGTCCGCACCGATTCGCTCTGCCCGGTGGCCCATTCCGGATTGCGTGCGACGGTCAGCTCCCGCTCTTCAAGCGCGGCCTCTGCGCGAGCCGCCTGGCACCCGACGACAACCACCACGCTGTCAGCTTCGCTCCGCAGGGCGACGTCGGCCGCGCGCGTGAGCAATGTGCCGCGCCCCCACGGCAGCAATTGCTTAATCTCACCAGCAGCAGCCGTGCGGGTTGAGCCGCCGGCCGCCAGCAAGATAACGGCCACGCGTCCCCACCGTTCGCGCACCGGCTCGCCACCGGCCATCGCGCCCAGCAGCACTTCATCGGCGCCCCCACACAGCAATACCCGCGCCGTCTCTCGCGCCGCCTGAAGCCGAGGTTGCGTTTCCACTTTGTTTATCAGCGGCCGCAAGCGTGCTCCTGAAGGCAAGCCTTTCGCGCCGCCCTGCGGATGCAACAGCAAGCGCGCCGCAACATCTGGGGTGACTCGCGCGCCAAGCTCTTTCCCCAGCAAGTCAGCCGCCAGCTGCGCGCGGTGCACATCTGCGTCGGTCAGCCGCTTTCCGAAAATATCAGCGCCGACAATTGGAGAAACGATAGTGGTGCAATCCGGAATCACCGGCTCATCATCCGCCGGCGCTTTGAGAGAGCGCATACGCGAACCATCGGCTTCCACCACGATGGTCAACGTCGGGTCACCTACACTTTCTTTCATTTCTTCGACCAGTTTGGGCGCAATGCCGGGCGCTTTGCCGGAAACATCATCAGGCGGCGCGGTGATGAGAACGTGAGGGTGCGCCTGCAGCAGCGCGGCCAGATCACCGGGCGGCTGCACGGGGTTCTCCAGCGTGATGTGAAAGGGCGCAAGGCCAGTCTGCGCCGAAAAGATGCGCGTGGTTGTGGTGGTAATCACGCGCCCGCCGGCAGCGACAATTTCGTCAGCCAGCCGGAACATCAACGTAGTCTTACCGCCGCCGCCGACTACCGAAACCACCTCGCCCGGCCCGAGTCGAAAGCCAACCCGCAGTTGCATCAAAGCGCTGCCCGGACCGGTTGGTGCATTTGGCGCAATATCGCTTCCAGCACACCCCCGCCAATAGCGAGCGCCTTATCAGATATGCGAAAACAATTCTCCCGCACGCTGCGGGGGTCAATATCGCCGATTTTCTCGTTCGCCGCAACCGTTAAGCCAGAGTGCATCAGCCCGCGCAGCACACCCGCAAAGGGCGCGCAAACCGGTTGTCCGTCCACACTGGCTGCATCCGTACCGGCCGGCAGGTGATCTCCAATCTCCGCTCGCTCCTGCAGCTCGCCAGCGCACGGCGCGCGCAGCACGCGTTCGCCTCCGTGTCCAGCCACAGTCTCGGGCACGCCGGTATCCTCAAGCGCGGTCTCGCCAGTGCTCCAGAACACCCTGCCAAGCGTGTGCCCGCGCTGCGTTTCCACCACCACGTGGCAATTGCCTCCAACGCAGAAACCGGGGCCGAGGCCTATCACGAGCGGAGCGAGATCGCGCGTGCAATCGATACCACGCTTCAACAGGCGCGCATCAACCAAAACATCCGGTTGCAGCTGCGCTAGCGAGTCTTCCCCGGGATCAACCACTACTGGGACGGTCTGTGCATGCCACGCATTTCTGGAGGCTGTGGCAACCTTTTCGAACAAGATACCCTCAACCTCGTGCCGCCCCGAGTACACGGCCTGAGCCGCTGACACAGCCCGCCGAAGCGCTCGCGGCTGTGCCAGTTCCAGCACAGTGACGGCAAACCCGGCCCGATGCAGCCGGTAGATGACGCCAGTCGCGAGGTCGCCGCCACCGCGCACCACCACGCGCGCATCAACCATCATCGCCGCCAAACCCCCCGAGCCCGACCAGCACCCTTTCAGGCGTGAGCGGGAATTGATTGAACCAGACACCGGTGGCCGCATGCACCGCGGCAATCACGGCCGGCACATAGGGAATGAAAGGCATCTCGGCCATGCCACGCGCGCCCCACGGCCCTTGCGGATCTGCGTTCTCGAGAATCACAGACTGCACGCGCGCCGGTGTGTCCGCCGCAGTCGGGATGAGATAAGTCGACAAATGTGGCGTGAGCACATGCCCGTCGCGCATGACGAAGTCCTCAAGCACAGCGTATCCGTGAGCCTGCACCACCGCGCCTTCAATTTGCCCCTCAATCTGTTGCGGGTTGATCGCCCGCCCGACATCATCCACACACACCACTTCCATCACGCGTAGTTGGCCGGTTTCAATATCAATCTCCACATCCACCACCTGAGCCACATAGCCATACGTGATGTTCGGGTCGCACCGGCCACTGCGAGGGTCAAACGCAGTGGTCTCGCGCGGGCAAAACTGATGGGAGCCAATGGCAGGACGCTTATCGGCGCGCCATGCCCGCAAGGCCGCTTCCCCCGCCCCGCGAATACTGTTGCCAGCCATAAAGGTCATCCGCGACGCAGATGCACTGCCTGAATCGCGGCTGTTTGCCGTGTCGAAACCCAGCAGTTCGACCCGCTCCAGCGGCACGCCGCAGGTCTCGGCAGCCATCTGCGCAAGCGCGGTATGAGCACCCTGCCCGCAATCCGCCCCGGCATGGCGCAACACCACGCGCTCAATCTCCGCTTTCCCGTGCAATTCCATGGTGGCCCCGCATTGCTCCGGAAAACCGAACGAGAAACCGACATTTTTCATGGCGCAGGCAAACCCGCGCCCGCGACGGATGTGCGTTTCTGCCCCGGCAGCCGGCAGCCCGTGCGCCCAGCTGGCGTACTGCGCGCACTCTTCGACCACCTGTCTGATGGTCACTCCTTTCGGCATCGGCATGTCAAACGACCCCAACGACCCCTCAGCGAGCAAGTTGCGCCGGCGCATCTCTACGGCGTCCAGTCCCAGTTCGGCCGCCAACCGGTTCACCTGACTCTCAGCGGCAAATGCGCCCTGCGGCGCGCCAAAGCCACGAAACGCTCCACTGGGAAGGTTGTTCGTGTACACAGCGTAGGCGTCGACGCTTACGTTGGGAATATCGTACGGGCCGGTGCATTGCAGCGTGGCGTTGCTCAGCACCTTTGCGGACGTGTATTCATACGCGCCGGCGTCAGCGACCAGCTCCACCTCCGCCGCCAGTATTCTGCCCTGACCGTCCGCGCCCCATTTGGCATGGATGGAGTACGGATGGCGTTTGTGATGACCGATTATGGATTCTTCCCGCGTCCAGATTATCTTCACCGGCCGCCGCACACCGCGCTGCTCAAGACGCCACACTGCCACCGCGAGCACAATCTGAACCGACAGGTCCTCCCGACCTCCAAATGCCCCGCCGATCGCCGGATGAATCACGCGCACCTTCTCCGCCGACAGCCCGAGCGCGTGCGCGATTTGATCCCGCTCCTCATGCAGCCACTGCCCGGCCACTTCCACCGTCACGCGCCCCTCGGCATCGATGTAGGCCAGCCCGGCCTCAGGCTGCAGGAACGCGTGTTCTTGCGAGGGCGTGCGGTACTCCGCCTCCACGATTACAGCGCAGCGCGGCCATGCCGCCTGCACTTCGCCTTTGCGAATGCGGTTGTGTTTCACGATGTTGCTCTCCCGTCCCGCGAAGAGCGGGAAGGCATCCGGGCGCATGGACTGACGCGGGTCGTTTACCACGGGCAAATCTTCCCACGTCACCTCGATGAGTTCATGCGCAGCCGCGGCCGCGGACTCGCTCTCCGCCACCACCAGAGCCACCTGATCGCCTACGAAACGGGCCACATCCGCACCCGCTTTCTCAGAGCCAATCCCCACCAGCACCGGTTGGTCGGCGTTAATCAGACCGTATTCATTCGCCGGTACGTCGGCGGCGGTGAACACCGCAACAACGCCGGGATGGGCCTGCGCTGCGCGCGTGTCGATGCTGCGCATGCGCGCATGTGGCCGCCCGGCAAAAAGAATCTTCATGTGCAGCATGTCCGGCCGCGCCAAGTCCCCCGGAAAACAAGTCTTCCCGGTCACTTTGCCAGTTGCATCCAATCGCTGCGCCGAAGCGCCAATTGCGCTGCTCAAGCGTCAGTCACCTTTGACCCCCGCGCACCGGCCTGCTGCAGGGCATCGAGAACCTTATAATAGCCGGTGCAGCGGCACAGGTTGCCGGTAATAGCCTGCTGCGCTTCCTTGAGCGTCGGTTGTGGCCGCTCCTGCAACAACTTCGCGCCCGCCATCAACAATCCGGGTGTGCAATATCCACACTGCACTGCACCCGCCTCGACAAACGCCTGCTGCAACGGATGGAGTTTCCCGTCACGCGCCAGTCCCTCCACAGTGATGATGTCAGCCCCGTGAGCCCGCGGCGCCGGCACCAAGCAACTCATTACGGCGGCCCCATCCAGATGCACCGTACACGCACCGCACTCGCCTTCGTTGCATCCCTCTTTGGTTCCGATAAGGCCGAGATCCTCACGCAACATGCGCAGCAAGCTTTTGCGTTCAGCACCACGCACCGAGTGCGTGTCTCCGTTCACAGTGGTAACGATCGGCGCTGCGCTGCCGTTTTCGCCGTCCGTCCAGGCCGCATACAGCAGTGGCCCCGGATGATCGGCCACATCCGCGCACAACAGCACGGGGTCATCGGGTAGTTCACCATAATTTTCGCCCCCGCCGATGGCGCGCAATGCCCGTCCGGTGAGCACGCGCACCATCTCGCGCCGATACCCCGCCGACCCGCGCACGTCATCAATCGGGCGGGCTGCCTGCGCGGCTAGTCGGGCTGCCCGTTCCACCTCCCCGGCGCGCAGCGGCTTGCCTTGCAGAAATTGTTCTGCCTCGGTCGCGCGAATAATCCTCGGCGCAACCGCGCCAAGCGCAATGCGCGCTCGGCTGCACACCGCTTCCGGTTCGCCCGGCACTACGCCGATTATCACAGCCACGTTCACCACCGAGATAGCCTGCGCCCGGCGCAAACCAAGTTTGATGAACATGCCGCGTTCGTCCGCCTGCAGCGCCGGAAAGGAAATTTCGGTCAACAACTCATTCGGTCGCAGATCCGTACTACGCACCCCGCGATAAAACTGAGACAGCGGCAGAACGCGCTCCCCATCCACCGAGCGCAACGTGACGGCGGCGTCCATCGCCATCAAGGGCGTGATGGTGTCGTTAGCGGGCGAAGCGGTGATGAGATTACCGGCCACAGTGCCGCGGTTGCGGATTTGCGGCGCGCCCACCTCCCAGCATGCACGAGCCAGCGGCAATGCCTGCTCTCGAATGACTGCGGAGGCCGCGCACCGGTTATGCGTCACCAGCGGCCCCAGCCGCAGCATCCCTTTGACATCAAGGGCAATCCCATCAAGCCCGGGTACGCGGCTGATATCAATGAGCGTATCCACGTCCGGTCGGTTTTTTTTTCGTTCCAGTTCGATGAGAATGTCTGTCCCGCCAGCAATTACGCCCGCGCGCGACCCGTGCTGCGCCAGCAGCTGCAGCGCGTGTTCAATCGACGCGACTGCATGATAGTTACGCCACATCGCGCGCACCTTTCCGCGTCAGTTCCACGGCCGCCAGCGCGCGGTTCAATTTCGCCACCGGCTGCGGTGTCAGACCATCCTCCACGAGCACTGCACTGATTTCAACCAGCACATTCATATCCGCCGTCCGCGCAAGTTCAAACTCCAGCACGCGAAAATCATCCAGTAGCTCGCCCGCCTGCCATACCTGAACCGAATCGAGACCCATCGTCGCCACAGAATGTCCGCCGTGGTGAACTGGGCGCTCCGCACGCTGCTGGCGCAGCTGCACGCTCGGGCGCAGGGCGTTTCCGCGCAACAGTGGCGAAATCAGCGCGGCGGCTTCGCGATTGACCCAGTTGCTCACATCCTCCGCGTCAGCGAAGAGTGGAAACTCAATCTCCTCGCGCACAGAGAAGCGCATCTGCGCGGACTGCGCTGATTTTATCGTCACCCGGCGCTCGCCGTCGCGCGAGCGCACGCGCAGGTAATACCCTGCGCAACGGATGGCCTGCTCTGTCGTATCCAGATAATCGTCCATGATTGAATACTCCCTCGTCACGCCCAGCCGGTACGCGCCAATGCGAGCGCACTCGTGATACTTTCGCCAGAGCCCGTCGTCATCAATGGCGAATTTGGCCTCAATCTCCATTAGTCGTATACTCGCCAGCCCAGATCATCCAAACTTTTCTGCCCGCTCAACTGCTCGGGTAGGTCCGCCAGAATCAGGGTAGCCTCAGCTGCCAGCTGTCCATCCGGCAACCACAATTCCCCGCGCGCCTGCGCCAGCCTTCCGCGTCGCCGGGAGACGCGCCCGACAGCGCACAGTTTCACGTTCAGGGGAACCGGACAACGGTATTTGACCTCCATCTTAGCTGTCATCATGAAGTGGTTCAGGTCGGCAATCATGGTCGCGCGGCCGCAGATTTCGTCCAGAATGGCCGCCACCACCCCGCCGTGCGCCACGCCGGGGTAACCCTCGTAGTGCGCGGGGATGGCGTAGTCGCACCAGACCTCGTCCTCGCCGTTATCGAAGAAGACCAGCTTCAGGCCGTAGGCGTTCTTTAGCCCACACACGTAACAATTGTGTGAGTTCGGTTGTTGCCGGTGAATGTCTTCGCCTCCCACTCACTGACCTTGTCGGCCGTGAGATATCCATTATTGTAACGCATCCACAGGGGCATGTCTCGCCCAAAGCCGCGGTTGAGAAGATGAATGGCGGCAGTTTACAATGCAGCCCGGTTGAAAGATTATTTCGGAGGGAAATCAATCCGGTAGTTCTTAGCTCCCCGAGGAAATTTCCTCTCTAGATTCAATGAAGCTCTGGTCAATCACAACTTCGACTATTCGGACAGGCATTGTCTCCAATGTATCCCAGTTGCTTGCTCGTCAGTGTCGCATCAGTCGTGAGCATCCTCTGTCACCGATCTGCCTCCAGACATTAATCACAACCCGCCCACCGATGCTCCGTTTCATAACCCGGGGCACGCAATTCAATACCCAATTCGTCTTCAAGTAATCTCCCGATCCCGGTCGACCAGGCCTTTGCTCCGTATCTGGCAATACCACGCTGCAGAATTTGTGTCGCCAGACCTCCCATAAGAAGCGGCACATTGTTCTCTGCTGCAATCTTCTCGACCAACTTCATGTCCTTCAGCGCCAATTCCATGGTGAAGCCATAATCGAAACTGCCAGCCATAATGGGCACGCCCTCAGTCTCGGCGACGAAACTGTTTCCGCAACTATGCTTGATTGCTTCATAAACCGCCCCGGTCTCCAAACCAGCTGCCGTGGCGAACATCAACCCCTCATTAAGCGCCCACAAATGGACGAAAGCAAGCATGTTGGTCATCACCTTGACGATCGACGCGCTGCCGACCGGGCCTACGTGAATGACAGGCTGGCCTACGACATCCAACAGCGCCCTGGAGCGCACAAATGCCGACGCCGTCGCGCCGACCAGCACCGTGATGCAGCCCGCATGTGCCAGCGGGATGCCACCGGTGACGGGCGCCTCAATCACGTCCACATCTTTCTCGCGCGCCTGCTTTTCAATTTTCATCAACAGATCGCGGTCGGTAGTGCTGTGGTCAATCCATACGCTGCCCGGTTGCATGGCATCCAATACGCCGCCGCTGCCAAGAAGAACGTCGTCAATAATTTCCGGGGTCGGTAATGCGGTCATCACAACCTGTACAGCCGCCGCCGCCTCAGCTGCGCTGCTAGTTGCCAAAGCGCCACGAGTCATGATTTCTTCAATGCCCTGAGGGCGCACATCGTAGACTAGAAGTTCATGGCCCGCTTCAAGCATATTGGCGCCAATCGCGAATCCAAGTTCGCCAACACCAACTAAACCGATTTTCATTGTCTTCTCCAAAACGTAGGAGGTCTGGTCATGCCCGTACGCACCTGTCCTCCTTACGACTTATTAACGGGCAGGCGGACGATTGATTCCCAGGAAACAAATTTGATGGGTTTTGACTATATTAACATTTGCAATGGTTAAATCAAGACCAAAGCACGATGATGAATGCACCACTTCGAGCTGGTCATTATTCTGGCATGATAATACAACATGATCCGCAGGGAGGCTTCACAGCCGAAATTCGATATGACCTTTTAGCACAGCCGGTTATCTCCTTATCATCCGCGGAGGAAGTTGCCTGATAACCATTTTCGGCTATCCGCCCACGACCGGCGCCACATCCCACTCCCGCCCGGCCTGCACCATCGTCTCCCACACGTACGCACCCAGAGACCGTCTCCCCACAATACGAAAGGAAAGAACTCCGTCATGGTCACAGCGCAGGATCAATTGAGTGGTTCTAGCCAGACTGCTTATTTTCCCACAGCCATCAGGAAAAGATCTCTCTCCAAAGTCGAGCCCGCACAGCTTCGGCAGCAATTGGCGGCATTCGCTGCCACTCACGCGAATCTGAGAGCGTCCGGCAGTCACATCCGTTACGGATACAATCCCACCGGCGTCACCAACAGCCGCACGCAGCCGCTCAACCAACTCAACTTCCGTCCCAGGATGCGTAGCGACGAAAAAGAAATCCGATCGAAGTCCGTAAATCCGCCCGTCACCGCATGGCGTGCTCAGCCCTACGGACGGTGCCTCCACACGCAGCGCCCCGGAGATCACGCCAGCAGCGCGCTCGCCCTCCAGCAGCAACTTGCCATGCGCGCTCTCGTCGGCAATCGTCAGCGCCGTGACAGCATCATCCGCCGCCGACACAAGGCTAGTAGGCACCCACCATCCAGAACGTACCTCAAAGGCTGCGCCAGCAGCCTGCATCACTTCGTGCAGCGGAGAACGTCGCAGCGCTTCTTCTATCATGGCTAACTCCGCAGCCGCGCTCCCTCCGGGTCGTAAAACGCGCCGTGATGCACGCGCGCAGCCAGAGGTCGCTCATCCCGCCAAATGTTGAATTCAGCGCCATCGATCTCGGCAATCTCGGTCGGCAGCCAACACAGGCCAATTACCTCGTTCAGGGTCAGGCTGAAGCGACAGGAACTGACCCACCCAATTATCTCCGGGCGTTTGCCATTCGAACTAAGGTCCACAATTTGCAGCCCCTCCTCGGGCGTCGGCCCCGTCCCGGGTGCCTTGAAACCGACCAGCCGCTGACGCACGCCGTGTCCCGCCACGCGTATTAGTGAGCGCTGGCCGACGAAATCGTCCTTGTCAAGCTTCACCGCCCCGCCGAGTTCGGCAGCAATCGGGTTGGAGAGCGCGTCCGTGTCTTGGCCGATGATAAGATGCCCCTTTTCTAGCCGCAGCACCCGCTGTGCCTCCACCCCGAAAGGCAGGATTCCAAACTGCTCTCCGACCGCCAGCAGTTCCTCCCAGAGATGACGCCCATAACCGGCGGGGCAATGCAGTTCGTACGAGAGTTCGCCGGTGAAGCCGATGCGCAGCAGCCGGCAGGGAACCCTCGCCACCGTCCCGGAACGCACGTGCATGTACGGGAAATCGTCGTTTCCGAGCTCCACATCGCTCAGTTGCTGCAGCAAGGCACGCGCCTGCGGTCCGGCAAGATTGAACGCGGCGAAATCATCGGTCCGATTGAGCAGCTGCACGCTCTCGCCCCATCCCGATTGCATCCACCACTGCATCCACTCATAAACCGAGCCAGCACCACTTGAAGTGGTGGTCATGTACCATTCCTGCTCGCCCACGCGCGCGGTGACGCCGTCATCCATGACGATGCCTTCAGTGTTGCACATGGCGCCATAGCGCACACGCCCCGCTGCCAGTTTGCGCCAGTGGTTGATGTAGACCTTCTCCAGAATGTCGGGCACGGACGGACCGGTCAGTTTATATTTCCCCAGCGTGCTCACGTCAATCACACCCACGTGTTCGCGCACCGCGCGCACTTCCCCACCAGGGTCTCCATAGTGTTCCGGGCGCAGCCACTGCCCAGCCACCATCATCTTTGCGCCCTGTTCAAGATGCCAATCGTGCACGGGTGTCACGCGCACCGGTTCCATGTTCTGCCCAGCCAGCGCGCCAAGCGAGATGGGCTGCAGCGGCGGCCTCGAGATAGTACTGCCGGTCTCATCAACGCTGGCCGCATTTGCGCGTGCACAGAGGTGCACCGTGTTCATCGAGCACATCTTCCCCTGACAGGGACCCATGGAAATGGTGCTGTAACGCTTGAGTAGCTCGATGCTGTCGTAGCCTTCGGCTACGGCGGTGTAAAGGTCTTTTTCGGTGACGTCCTCGCAAAAGCAAAGGAACTTTTTCCCCGCGCCTGCCACGCTAATCTGCCGAGCGCTGCGCACCGGTTCGGAGGCTTTTTCTTCCAGAACCTGCGTCCATTGCGCAGGTTCCGGCGCATCCCCACAACCGGCCGCAGCTGCCATGCTGCGGCCGGTCAGCGCGCCCTCGGACAATTCGTTCTCGAGCATGTGCGCCCCGGCAGCCCGACCGGCAACAGCGAAATTATCGCGCAAACCCCGCGCCGTCAATTCCGCCCGCTTTTCGTCGAACCCGAATCTAACGCCGGCCTGATACGCCAGTCCGGTGTTCGGCGTCCAGCCTACGCTCACCAGCAGCAAATCGCAGTCCAGCCGGTGGCGCGGCGCCTGCGTATCGCCATCACCGTCCACCGGCACGATTGTTGCCGCCTGCACTGCGGAGCCGCCGTGCGCGGCCGCCACGGTATGCCGCCAGAACACCGGTACTTCCGTGCCGAGCAGTTCAACGTGGGGACTGATGCAGGCAGCCCGTTCGCGCTCATCCGCCATCGCGACCACTTCAACTCCCGCCGCACGCAAATCAGCGGCCACCTCCCAGCCATCATCATTGGCGGTCACAACCACCGAGCGCCGCCCTGGCTTCACCGAATACAAGCGCAGCAATCGCTGCGCCGCGCTACCCAGCATCACACCAGGCAGGTCGTTGTTTTCAAACAGCAGCGGTCGTTCGAAAGCACCGGATGCCAGCACCACCGCTCCTGCGCGGATCTTGTACAACCGTTGCCCGCGCACAGCCGCCAGCCAACTGTGGTCGAACCAACCGGTCACCGTGGTTTCGGTGTAAACGCGGATATTGCCGGCAGCGCGCACCTTATCGCGAAAGCTGCGGAGCCGCTCCTGCGTACCCCCCGACGTGCGCAGGTGGCCGCCAATATGCTCGTTTTCATCCAGCATCAGAACGCTTGCGCCCTGCCCGGCCGCGCTGAGCGCCGCGCTCATACCAGTCGGACCGGCGCCCACCACCACCACGTCCCCGCGCAGATACTGCTTGTCAAAACCGTCGCTCAGGCTCTTGGGGCCACCCACCTTGCCCAGCCCGGTCACCGCGCGCAGCAGTGGCTCACCCAACTTCCACACCCAACTGGGGCGGTAGAGTGTCTTGTAGTAGAAGCCGACCGGCATGATCGGCGAAAGCGCGCGCATCACCGGCGCCAGCCAGTCCCGTTTCAGAGTCGGTGTCACGTTTTGCGGCTCGACGCGCATACCGGCTTGCACGCGTCGGCGACAGGCGCGCACGTTTGGCTCCTCGCCAACCTGCACCAGACAATTGGGGCAATGACCGGCGCAACAGAGCAGGCCTCTCGGGCGATGGTATTTGAAGGAGCGGCTGAAGACCCTCACCCCGGCTGCCGCAAGTGCGGATGCAATCGTATCTCCGGAAAAGGCCGAATAATCCTCCCCATCGAATTGAAAGCGCAGTTCTTCCTCACGGTTGATTACCTCGCCGGTGCGCCGCGGCAGCCGTTCAGCCATCCGCTTTTCGCTCCCCATCTAAGCTCGCAGCAGCCGGCTGCCAGCGATATGTGGCCGTAATCTCATTCGTCTTGGTGTGTCGCTCTGCAAGAAACCAAAGCCCGCATCCAGAGCGGTGATACCACCACTCCTTTTGCACTCCGGAGACGTTACTGCGTAGGTATAGGTACTCGGCCCATTGCAAATCATCTTTCTCGCGCGGGCGCGCCGGCCTCGACCGGTACTCACCTCCGTTGCGGAACTCACTCACATTGCGCTCGCCGCAGTTGGGGCAGTTCAATACAAGCATTGCTGTCTTTCTCCCAGCCTCCGCCTTAGTTAGCCACCGAGGCGGCACCTTTCTCACCTACAAGGTCAAATTCGCCAAAACGGGAGAGCCGGAAAGGCGCGATAAGATCCGGAGTGCGCTGTGTGGCAATGCACTCGGCCAGCATCTTGCCAGAGATGGGCGAAGCCTTGAAACCATACGTGCCCCAGCCGGCATCCACGTAAAAGCCCTCTACCGGCGTGAAGCCCATGATCGGGCTGTAATCCGGCGTCATATCGCATAGCCCTGCCCACTGGCGCATCAAGCGCACGTGTTTCAACCCCGGCATCAACTCGACAATGTGCCCGGCGAGGCTCTCTGCGAAGGAAAGCGAACCGCGCGATGAATAGGAGGGAAACGGGTCCACGCTGGCACCCATAACCAGTTCACCGCGGTCAGACTGACTGACATAAACGTGCAAGCTGCCCGAAACGATGACGACATCGAGAAAGGGCTTCAGCGGCTCGCTCACACAGGCCTGCAGCGGCGAGGTGGTGACTGGCAGC